>Ga0265340_10001362_pt1 | contig 14021 bp, 14 predicted proteins | sample 4CB225metaG_FD_202082 | JGI IMG/M metagenome (GOLD analysis project Ga0265340, IMG submission 202082) | Rhizosphere microbial communities from Carex aquatilis grown in University of Washington, Seatle, WA, United States - 4-CB2-25 metaG | ecosystem: Host-associated > Plants > Roots >...
CCAATCTGGTGATTTCCGCTGCGTTGGGGCCGGAAAAGCCGAGCTTGAACGATTTCGTCGCCGGGGTACCGGTTACGGATATGAGCGGTCCGGTCAACTCTTGCCAAATCGAGGTGGCCGTGACGCTGCAGGGAGCAATGGTGAACCCTGCGGTCCTGCCCCGTCCCAATCCATTGCGCATCGCGATGGTGGTTCCGCCGCCCGCGCCGGTTGTAGCGCCGGGCAACGCTTCGGTGGCTGTGCCGCCGCCGGGTGCCGACACGACAGCGCCGCCGGCCGCGACGATCCCGCCGCCTGCGCCGCCCGCGGAAGAGCCCAAGAAAAAGGCATCCTCCGGCTGGCTGTCGAATATCTGGAAATAATTCCGCCCCTCCGGGCATGGGCGGGCGCCGCATCACGCGGCCTACACGGAAAAAGAAAAGGGCGGGCCGATCGGCCCGCCCTTTCCGTATTTAGGTCTGGTCGGCTTTTTAGCTGCCCAGATCGATGACCGCACGGCGGTTCTGAGGCTCGCGCACGCCAGGACCCGTCGGAACGAGCGGATCGTGGAAGCTCTTGCCTTGGATGCCGATCGCATCGGCGCCTACGCCTTCGCGGATCATCTCATCCTTGACGGCCTGAGCGCGCCGGATCGACAGCGCCTGATTGTACCTGTCGGAGCCGACCGTATCGGTGTGGCCCGTAACCTCGACCTTCACCAGGCCGCAAGACGCGACTTTCGTCGCCTTCACGGCTTCGGCAACCACTTCCTGCGCCTTTTCGGTCAGGTTCGACTTATCGAAGTCGAAGAAGACGATGTACGTCTTCACCGGGCAAGGCGGCGGGGGCGGCGGCGGCGGCGGGGGGGGCGGCGGCGGCGGCGGCGGGGGAGGCGGCGGCGGCGGCACGAGGAACCACCGGATGTTGAGCATCAGAGCCGATTCGGAGAGGTTCTTGATGTTCAGATCGTAGCGCGGGCAGTTCGTCGTGTACGGATTATCCGCGAACGAACGATAGTGATAATCGAGCGAGATGTCCGTGGTGTCGTTCAGCGAATAATTGATTCCGACGATGCCCTGCCAGGCGAGGCCGACCTTGCTGCCGGCGGCAAAATCGATTGCGCCGTCAGAAACTTTGACATCGACAGATGCGGCACCAATGCCGCCGCCGACTGTCAAGTCCCATTTCGAGCTGAGTGGAAAGTCGAACAGAAGGTTGACGAAGTCCGACAACACCCCGGCATGACCCGTGAACGGTACGGCCGTGCCATTGGGCATCGAAGGATCGCCCTGAAGGATGGGAACCGGGCCGCCACTCACAAGCGAACCGCCGTGGACAGTATGGCTGTCGTAGCCGATTTCATTCTCGAGCCGGAAACCGTTGCTCCAGCGATAGCCGAAGAACCCGGTGAACAGCGCTGTGGCGCTCGTTTTCGTCTTGAAATCGTAAGTGTTGCCGGAACCGGAGATCGGCGTGAATTCTTGCGTGAACGGGTTCATGCTGTCCCAGCCCACGCTCAAGCCAACATACCAGCCCGTGGAGCTGTTTGCAGACGCCGGTACGGAAAGTGCCAGGACCGCAGCGCCAGCCAAGGCAATCGAACGGAGTTTCATAGTTCCACCCTCGCATCAAAGAAAATCGACGGCAGGATACCCCCGCCACACGATAAGACTACCCAAACTTATACATTCTATAATGGCCAATGTCGTTACCGGTTGTCCATCGCGGCAAATATTATTAAGGCCCGGCCGCGGTTTTGACTGGCCTCTGTGACCGGCCTGCAACAGCATGACGGATTTAGAGAAATTCCGACCCCTTGACGGTGAGTAAGAAGGCGTAGCGACCGGGTAAAATGCTCAACGAACCGGCTGCGCGCGCTTCCAGGGTGTGCAGCAATTCGGCGCGAGGTGCGACATGAAATTGTGCCAGCCACCACAGAAGAATTTTGCGTCCGAAACCGCCCAGGGCGGTTAGATCGCCGAAATCTACGATGTGGATTTGGCCGGCCGGCGAAAGAACCTCGGCCGCTGACCTAAGCGCTTGTTGCCATTGTGGAATCATAGAAAGGCTGTAGGAAAACACGGCCCGGTCGAAGTTTTCCTGCTCGCCGAACATGGCCGGCGCAAGGGCCTCGGCATAGCCATGGGCGAGCGTGATGCGGTCTTCGAGTCGGGCACGCCGCACGGCTTCGGTGGCGGTCTTGAGCATCTCCTGCGATGCGTCCAAGCCAAACAGGCGTGTCTTGGGATAGCGCTGGGCGATGGCGATCAGGTTTCGGGCCGTGCCACAACCCACCTCCACGACCCGTTCGCCGGGACGCAAACCTAGCTCCCGGATCAGTCTGTCACGCCCGAAAAGGTAATATTTTCTTGTAAAATCATATATATAGCGCTGATTGCGATAGACTTGGTCCATCAGCGCGGCATGATCTCTTGCTGCCGTTCTGGGCATTTTAGGCCGCAGGCCGGCGGACATAGACATGAAAGCCGCCATAGATCGAAGAGCGGTCCGTGGCGTGGAAGGCTCGGCTCTCGTCTTCCATGTACTGCCAGGGCGCCAGCAGGTCCGCCGGCAACTTGCGCGCCAGGGGCGAGTCGGCACCGGCGGTACGGAAGATGACCCGTGCGTCTCTGGCATCGGCGGTGCGGTCGATCTGGGTCCACAAGGCGGCGAGTTGGGTCGGGTTCATCCAATCCTGGGCGTCGAGCAGCACGAAGCGGTGCATCGAATGCGCGCTCTGGCGCGATAGGAAATCGGTGAGCGAGGCGTGATGCACTTCGACCTTATTAGTCCGAGTACGGATTATATCGTAAACGTCTCGACGCAAATAGGCGGGCACCGCTTCGCGATTGGCGAGATCGTAGCCGCGGCCGAACGCCTGCCAGGCGAAATAGTTGTCTTGAATCGGAAAATCGCAGGCCAGCCGTTCGACGCGCTCGCGCAGCACCGCGATGGCATTGCCGCCGGAACCCGCCACCAGCTCGTCGTATTGCGCCGGCGGAATGCCCAAAGCGTACAGTGAAACCGGGCTTTTTGAGAGCAGCCGGATCGATTTGTGATCGAACAGCGGCGCGATCAAGCGGTCGAAATAGAGGCGCTGCTCGGCGGGCGTGCGGGCTTTGAGAATGTTCTCCAGCTTCTTGCCGTGCAGCTTTGCCACGACGTGCAGAATGCCGATGAAGCGGCCGAGCAATCCGTAGTGATAGAGATTGCGTGCGAACATGTTGATCCGCCGCCCGTGCAATGGGATGTGCTTTTCCCAGTGGCGCCTGGTCTCGGCATCGAGCTTTGGGGCAAGGATCCGGTCATAGGCCGCGCGGTTGGCCTTGTCGTTGGCTTGACCGAAAAAACGGAAGAACTCCTCGTACGATGGCAGGTTTTCGAGCGCCGCCAGTTTGAGGCGCGTCAGCGCCACGTGATTGGCGTTGAGATCGACGGCAACGATCCGCGCCGGATCGGCGGCCAGATAGTTGAGGACGTTGCAGCCGCCCGACGCGATGGTGATCAGCCGGTGATGCGCCTTGAGGTCGAGCGCCTTTAAGTCGACGTCGGGGTCTTCCCAGATTTGATTGTAAACAAAGCCCTGAAACATCAGGGTAAAAAGGCGCTCCAGCGCCCCGCGCCGGGTATTCGCCGGCCGTTGATGGGCGGCGCGATCAAGTAGCGGATTGGCCATATCGGTTCAGAGAAAACCCGGGTTTCATCGCCTGGTGGAATCCTGCTCTTCTAGGAGGATTGCGATGGCGGAGCAAAGGGATTTCGCAGCGAGGCGCAACTTGCACGTCGATTGCGGTCTTATTATGGGAGCGCCATGAACGCCAAAACGCCGATCCAGGAAGTCCTCGCTCTGCTCGATCTGGAAAAGATCGAAGAGAACGTATTTCGCGGCCTCTCGCCGGAAGGCCGCGTCCAGCGGGTGTTCGGCGGACAGGTGCTGAGTCAGGCGCTGGTGGCGGCCGGCCGCACCGTGGAAGGGCGCATCTGCCATTCCTTGCATGCTTATTTTCTGCGCGCCGGCGACCCCAAGGTCCCTATCCTTTACGAAGTCGACCGCTCGCGCGACGGGGCCAGCTTCACCTCGCGGCGCGTGGTCGCGATCCAGCACGGCCGCCCGATCTTCACGCTCGAGGCTTCGTTTCAGGTGCAGGAGCAGGGCTACGAGCATCAATTCGGCGTACCCCAGGTCGCCGATCCGGACACTTTGCCCGGCGAAGATCAATTGCGCGCCAAGGCGGTGGAAAAACTGCCGGAGGAAGCACGCGCCTGGCTCTTGCGGCCGCGGCCCTTCGAAACCCGTCCGGTCGACCCGCGCGAATATTTTGCGCCCGCCAAGCGTCCGCCGCACGAGATGCTGTGGATTCGCGCCGACGGCGCATTGCCGAACGATCCGGCGCTGCATCAATGCCTGCTCGCTTACGCCTCCGACATGTCGCTGCTCGATACCGGGCTATTGCCGCACGGCATCGGCTGGTTCGACAACAAGGTGCAGATGGCAAGTCTGGATCACGCGATGTGGTTTCACCGGCCGTTCCGCGCCGACCATTGGTTGCTGTATGTCCAGGATAGTCCGAGTGCCTCGGGCGCGCGCAGCTTCAATCGCGGCATGATCTATACCAGGGACGGAAAACTCGTCGCCTCGGTGGCGCAGGAAGGACTGATGCGTCCGCGCGACGGCCGCGCCGAGAAACCCGGTGCTTAGAGCATGATTTCCTGGGATGGAATCGTCTGCGTTGTGCGCCGGCGAGGCGAACCGCCAGGCGCGGCGCGAAGGGCGATGCGGGGACATCGGTCGAGCGCCGCAACGGTGAGGCGGAAAAGCGATCGATCCAGCGGATCGATCGCCCGCCGAACGGCGCTCTCCGGCGCGCAACCCGAAGGGCCGGGGGCTTTCGCGTCGTGGGATTGTCGAAGGGCTCGCCCGTAGTCCCCGCTACGCTCTTCGCCCTTCTCCTGCCCACGCCGCAAAATCCCCTCGGCGCAGACACTTCGATCCCAGGAAATCATGCTCTAAGTGTGGGTGATGGTCGCGCTGCGCCGCGGCCGCGCGTAGAAACTCTTGGTCATGGTTACGGCGCCGGTCAAAAATTGCGTCGTCGGCGAGGCATAGGAATAGGTGATTTCCGCCAGGATGACGCTGCCGCCGGAGGTGATAAGCCCGGTGGGAACGGTGACGGCCGAGCCGACACTGCGCTTGGTGGTATTCTGAGCGTCGCTCCAAGCCACCTTGCCGCCGCCGCTGCCGTTGTCGATCACGCTGCTGATGATGATCTTCGCCGGCGTCGACGGATAGGGATAGATGATCGCGTTGAGCGCGGCGAATATGTTGGTCATGTCGCTGGGACTGATGACCGTATCCTGAGCCACCAGATCGGCCGCGGTGGAAGCCACGGCAGTGACGCGCGCCCGGCAGTCCAGCGCCGCCGAAAGCTCAACCGTACCGAAGAACATCAACAGCATTACGGGCGCGAGAAACGCGAATTCGACGGCCGCCAAGCCGTCTTTCGCTTTCCACAGTTGCTGCAGGCGCCTCAGCATCCCGCCACTCCCGTCGTATAGGGCTCGTTGCGGAAGGCCGCGGTGGAGGACAACAGATGCATGTTGCCCGCCATGTTGACCATGAACGGCGTCAAGATCGGCGTGACGACCGACCAGGTATAGAAGGCGCGCACCACCACGACGCTGCAAACCCCGCCCGGCGCAAAATTGTTGAGCGCCGGATTGAGCGTGTTGTTGCCGAGCAGGGGGTTGGCGATCGAGGTGGTGGTGAAGTCCGTGTAGGACTCGACGTCGATCTGCAGATTGCCGTCGCAAGCCAGGATCGGGCTGATCTTGTTGCAGATGGTGGTGCGGAAAGCGGCCTGGGTCATGCCCCCGGAGGCGACCTGGCCGGTCCGGATCAGCCGCGCGGCGTCGGTGGTGGCGCTCTGCAGCACGAATTGGGAGAAAAACATGATGCCAACTTCCATCGTGCCCATCAGAAGCACGAAGAAGATCGGCGCCACCAACGCGAATTCAAGCGCCGCCGAGCCGGCGCTGGCGCGGGCGTGCATCCGCTTAACGATGCGGCGCATCCGCACGCGCGTCCTCACACTCCAGCGTCTCGCAGTCGTGGTCACGGCTTGGCCTTTTCGGGCTCCTTTGTATCGCCAAGATCCTCTTTATTAAGTGTGCGGCGCCGTCCCGCGGGAAAAATCCCTTCGGCATGATGAAGCAATCCTTAAGAGCGGGCGTTGTGCTTCACCGCATCTTCATTTCTGTGAACGCCGGTGGCCGCCGCTAATGATCGTCTAACCATCGCGGCAATAAGCAACGGCATCTTCACCGCTTAAGGCCGATGATGCGATGCCCGAGTGGTGCCAGAGGCAAAAGTGATGTCGGTCGGCGAGAAACTTCGCGATTTTTACCATCGCGCGCTGAAATGCGCGCGCGGCTTCGCGGCTGCAAAGCGCGGCAACGTGGCGATGATTTTCGGCCTGTCGCTGGTTCCGCTGTCGTTTGCGGCGGGCGCCGGTCTCGATTATGCGCGCGCCGTGATGGTGCGCACCAACATGGCCGAAGCGATCGATGCGGCGGCCCTGGCGGTGGGCGGCACCACGGGCCTGACGACCACGCAGATGCAGACGCTCGCCCAACAGTATTTCAATGCCAATTACACCGCCGATTCGTCCTATGGCACGCCGGGGACGCTGGTCGTCACGCCGGTATCCGGCGTCCAGTCGTCGGTCACGATCTCGGTCACCGATCAGATGCCCACGGCGCTACTCCGTGTCGTGGGGGTCAGCACGCTGGCGGTTACGGTATCCACCAAGGTGGTTTGGGGCCAGATGAAACTGCGCGTGTCTCTGGTGCTCGACAATTCGGGATCGATGTGCGAGCCCGACAGCAACCCCTGTCCAACCGACACCAACGCCAACATCAAGATCAACATGTTGAAAACGGCGACCACCAATCTCTTGACCATGTTGAAGAACGCGGCCGCGAGTGCCGGTGACGTTACGGTTGCGATTGTGCCGTTCAACGTCCAAGTCGATGTCGGCACGGCCAACAAGAATGCGAGCTGGCTCACCTACGCGCCATGGGATCTGGCGGGCAGCGGCTATGGTTCATACAAGAACGGCTTTGGCCAAAGCTGTACGAAGGGCACCAACGGATGCAACTGGGTCGCTACCGATTCGAGTCATTCTTCGTGGACCGGCTGTGTCATGGACCGCAACCAGAACTACGACGTCCAGAACACCTTGCCGTCAACCGGCAACGTCGCGACGCTGTTTCCAGCGGCTCCGGTCGGTTTGTATAGCCAGGCAGGCTTTACGGCCGCGAATAATATTTGTCCCTCGAAACTGATCGGACAAACCGATGTGCTGAACAGCACCGGCTGGACGAATCTCAACAACACGGTCACCAACATGACGGCCGGCGGCGCGACCAATCAGCCGATCGGCCTCGCCTGGGGCTGGATGCTGATGACACCCGGGTCCCCCATCACCGATCCCGGCACGCTTCCCGCCAACACCCAGCAAGTCATCATATTGCTGAGTGACGGCCTCAACACGGAGGACCGCTGGAGCGGTGCCGGCTGGGGTCAGGACTCCACCACGGACGGGCGTATGACGCAGGTCTGCGCCAACGCCAAGGCAGCCGGAATCACGATCTATACGGTCTTCGTCGATCTCAACGGCGCGCAGGGCAACTCGGACGTGCTGCAGGCCTGCGCCTCGGATGCCAGCAAATATTTCGATCTGACCACCGCGGGCGCGATCGTCACCACCTTCAACCAGATCGGCCAGCAGATCACCAATCTGCGCGTGTCGCAGTAGCAGGGGACGCAATGCAGGTCTTGATCGAACTGGCCCGCGCCTCGGCGCAGTCGCTCGGCTATGTCCTTCCCTATCTCGCCATCGGCGCCGTGGCGTTCACGGCGCTCACCTACTTTTCGCCCTGCAATGCGGGACGGCCTTGGTGGAACAAGCGCGGCCTCGTCACCGACCTGACCTATTGGATCTTCATTCCGGTGCTGACGCGTTTTGCGCGCATCGGCTTCACGGTGTTGTTCACTGTTTATCTGCTCGGCATCACCGGCGCCGACCAGATCGCGGCGTTTTACGCGCACGGCCACGGCCCGCTCGCCCGCATGCCGCTATGGCTGCAGATTGCCTTCTATCTTCTGGTCTCCGATCTGGTGCTGTACTGGATTCACCGCGGCTTCCACCGCGGTGTGCTGTGGAAGTATCACGCGGTGCATCACGCCTCGGAGGATCTGGAATGGACCTCGGCGGCGCGCTTCCATCCGATCAACATCATCTTCGGCACCACGCTAGTCGATATTCTGATGCTGGTGGCGGGCATCAAGCCGGACGTCTTCATCTTCCTGATGGCGTTCACGACGCTGATGTCGGCCTTCGTGCACGCCAATCTCGACTGGACGTTCGGCCCGCTAAAATACGTTTTCGTCAGTCCGGTGTTTCACCGCTGGCATCATGCGCAGCTGGAGAGAACGGCTGATAGGAACTTCGCCGTCAACTTCGCGTTCTTCGACGTGCTGTTCGGAACGTTCCATATGCCCGAAGGCGAACGGCCCGCGTCTTATGGAATCGCGGACGACAATATGCCGTCGGGTCTCGGCATGCAGCTGCTCTATCCCTTGCTGCACTGACGAGGCGTTATTGCGCAGCGCCGGGAGCGGCGGACTTGCTGACGGAGTCCTGATGCTTGGCGATTTGATCCATGCTGGTGTCGAACGGCTCTTTGGCGTCGCCGGGCCGCGGCGTCGCTTCGCAGCGCTGCGCCGCGCAGGAATAGGTGATCCGCGCCGAACCCCTCTGCAAGGTGACGATCCCGCCGCCGCCGGCCGATACCACGACCTGATGATTGCTGATCTGACGGCCCGCCGAGTCGAGCGCGATGATGTTGGTGGCGCCGTAGGATTTGCCCAGCACGAAGACGTGGCGCTTGTCGATCATGGTGATGTCGGCGATCGTCGGATTTCCGACATAGAGCGTGGCGACCGGGCGGTCGAACGCCATGATCCGCACTTCGTCGAGCGGCACTGCGAGCGCATTGCTACGCGCCTGCGCTGTGCCCGCCAGGAGAACAGCAGTTGCGAGGAAGGCGGTGATGCGGCGCATGAAGGCGGTTCCCGTCTGGTCAACTCACGCCAAAATAGGCGCTGCGCCGTAAAAGAAGCTTTAAGGTCTTTTTTACGCACTCGCTGCGGCCGGCGCGGCTGCGAAATTTTGCCACCGCGGCGCCTCTTCTCGCAACTTGGTAAACGAATGCGAAATATTAAGCATGACGCCTATCGCTCAGCCGCGATTTTCGTTCCAGCGCGGCACATCTCGCACGGCGCGGCCGGTTTGCGCTTAAGTCGGTGTTAAGCGCTCGAGCCTAAGCTGCACTCGTCCTGGCAAAGAGCAGTGTCGAAAACGGCTCGCGCCGGGCGTCCTAGGGTGTCCACATGTGGAGGTCTTTATGAACAACCTATTTGCTCGATTCGTCCGTGACGAATCCGGCGCGACGGCCATCGAGTATGGCTTGATCGCTGCGCTCATCGCGGTCGTAATCATCGGCACGCTGCAGGCTATCGGTACAAACCTGAGCACGAAGTTTACGGCGGTTTCGACTGGTCTGCACTAACGGCTTGTCCGTGCGTGCGAGAAAAACGAACGGCCGCCTTATGGCGGCCGTTCGCACATGAGGCTGCGCCTATGGGCTCGGAATTGTTCGTCATCGTGGTCCTGCCGGCGCTTCTAGCGCTGGCCGCGGGCTGGGATCTGGCGAGCTTTACGATTCCCAACGCGCTGCAAGGCGCAATCGTTGCGGCGTTCGTGGTTTTCGTCTTTGCCTGCGGTCTGTCGCCGGCCGCGGCCGGCGGCCATCTGCTGGCGGGGTTTCTCGGCTTGGCACTCGGCTTCACCCTGTTTGCGCTCGGCTATATCGGCGGCGGCGATGCCAAGCTGTTCGCCGTCATCGTTTTGTGGCTGGGATTCCACGATCTCGTCGCCTATGCGCTTGTCGCTTCGCTGATGGGCGGTGCCCTGACCTTGATCTTGCTGGCCGCCAGGCGCGTGCCGTTGCCGGCAATTCTGACGAAACAAGCCTGGCTGCTCCGGCTGCATGACGAACGCGCCGGCATTCCCTACGGCGTAGCGCTGGCCGCCGGTGCTTTCTTCATTCTTCCGCAGACGGAGATTTTCCGGCTGGCGGCGGGTGCCTAAGGCAAAGACCTGACGTGTCTTTATTAGGATCGGCAGCATTCTATTAAGCATTTTCTAAAGGGTTCCGTGCTCGAATTGGCACAAAGGAGCCGGCTTCATGAACACGCGGCGTCTCGTCGTCCTTTTGTTGGCCGCAGCGGCCGCAGGAGGTGCAGCCTTGGTTGTGCGCGGACTGTTCGGCGGGGGCACGCCGAAAGCGGACGCGCGCCCGACACCGCCGCCGATCGCCGTCAGCCAAGTGCTGGTCGCCGCGAAAAATCTGCAGTCGGGCTCGCCGCTGACCGCGGGCCAGGTCGAATGGCAGAAATGGCCGACCGCGAATGTCGGTCCCGGATTCATCACCGATGCCAACGGTCTGTCGCCCGATGCGGCCGTCGCGGGCACTGTGGTGCGCGCGCCCATCGTCGCCGGCGAGCCGATTACTTTCGCCAAGATCGTCAAGAGCGGTGCCGCGGGCTTCATGGCGGCAACGCTGCAGCCCGGCATGCGCGCGGTCTCCATTAGCGTGTCGGTCGCATCGGTCGCGGGCGGCTTCATTCTTCCCAACGATCGCGTCGACATCATTCTGACGGAGATCTCGAACGACAGCGTCAAGCATGTCAACGCCCGCACCGTGCTGTCGGACGTGCGCGTGCTGGCGGTCGATCAGGCCTCCGACAACAAGAATCAAAAGGCGGTGTCCGACGTCAAGACGGCGACGCTCGAATTGTGGCCCGATCAGGCGCAAGCGGTGATCCGTGCCCAGGCGGCGGGGACGTTGTCCCTGGCGCTGCGCGCGCTCGGCGACCGCGACACGGCGCTCAACACCGGCGCCGCGCGCCGCAACAAGGCCGAGGCGCTCACCGGTTCCGGCGACGACGACGATGCCGGCCAGATCGCCATCATCCGCTACGGCGTCACGCACACTCAAAACGGCGGCGGGAAGAATTAGATGCGCAGGACAGCCCTTGCATTGGTCACGACCGCCGCACTGGCGCTCGCGGCCGCTTCGCCGATGGTCGCGGCGGCCGCACGCGACGACGGCGCGGCACGCCTCATCACCGTTTCCACGCGCTCCGGCAGTCCGGTTCATCAGCGCATCACGCTGCCGCTCGACAAGGCCGCAATCGTGACGATCGATAGCGATGCGCGCGATGTGCTGGTCTCAAATCCCGAGATCGTCGATGCCGTGGTGCGCACGCCGCGGCGGATATTCCTCCTCGGTCAAAAGATCGGTCAGACCAACGCCTTCTTCTTCGACGGCGCCGGCCGCCAGCTTCTCTCGCTCGACATCCGCGTCGAGAAGGACGTCACCGATCTGGCGGCGATGATCAAAAGCGACATGCCCGGCTCGGCGGTCAAGGTTTCCGCGATGAACGACAATGTCGTGCTCTCGGGCAAAGTCATGAATGCCTCCGAATCGGCCCGCGCCCAGGATATCGCCGCACGCTTCGCCGGCGATCCCGCCAAAGTCGTCAACATGTTGCAGATTCACGGCAGCGAGCAGGTGATGCTGAAAGTGCGCATTGCCGAGATGCAGCGCAACGTGGCCAAGCAGTTCGGCGTCGATCTGTCGAGCGCCATGTCGATCGGCGGCGTACCGATCATCGCTTCGACCTCCAATCCCTACGGTCTTCTCGGCCATGCGCTGAGCGATCTTTCGGCGGTGCAAGTCGGATCGGTCTGTGCCGGCGCTTTCACGCCGCAAGTTTCGAGCAGCACGGTTTCGACGCTGGACGGCGTCACCTCGACGGTCACCTCGAATGTGCCCTGCACCAGCCCGAACAATCTGCAGGGCGTGGTCAAGGCGCTTGAGCAGGTCGGCCTTGTGCACATCCTGGCGGAGCCCAATCTCACCGCGGTGTCCGGCGAGACCGCGAAGTTCCTGGCAGGCGGCGAATTCCCCGTGCCGTCGGGCCGCGACAGCCAGGGCAACGTCTCGGTTTCGTTCAAGCAATTCGGCGTCGGCCTTTCGTTCACCCCGGTGGTGATGAGCGCCGGGCGTATCTCGCTGCAATTGTCGACCGAGGTCAGCGAGCTGACCAACACCGGCGCCTACACCCTGCAGGGCACGACTTCGACCAGCACCACAGGCGTCACCACGACCAGCGCCGGAGTGACGATTCCGGCCCTCTCGGTGCGGCGCGCCGAGACCACGGTGGAACTGCCCTCCGGCGGCAGTTTTGCGATCGCGGGATTGATGCAGCACACCACCAAGCAGGTGCTCGATGCTTTCCCGGGCCTCAAGGACATGCCGGTATTGGGTGCGCTGTTTCGCAGCCGCGACTTCGAGAACGACGAAACCGAACTGGTCGTGCTGGTCAGCGCCTATCTGGTCAATCCGGTCGCCGAAGCCAAGCTCGCGGCGCCGACCGACGGTTATGTCACCGCCAGCGATCCGGAAACCATCCTGCTCGGCCGTCTCAACGCGGTTTACAAAAAGGGCAAGGCTCCGATCGCCGCCGCCTCGGGCCAGGTCGGATTCATTGTGCAATAGGAAGCGATCATGTCGAAACTGATGAGTCTTCTGCGGTTCGCCTCTGTCGCCAGCGTTATGCTGGCGGGCAGTTGCGCGGCTCCCATCAACGACGGCACTGGCCTTTCGCAGGATGGCGCGATCAATCATCCGATCACCGTCGAGCCGCATTTCGAAGCCATCAAGCTGCCGTTTTCCGCGCCGCAAGCGGGCTTGATGCCCGACGACGCGGCGCGTTTCGATGCTTTCGTCGCGGAATATCTGGACCGCGGCAACGGCGCCATTTCGATTTCGGTGCCGTCCGGCGCCGACGCCTCTGCGGCAATCGACTATTTCGGCGAAAGGCTGGCCGGCCGCGGTGTGCCGCGCGGCCGCATTCTGGTGGGCACCCATGAAGCGGCCGGCGGCGATAGCCGTGTCGAGATCGGCTATGTCGGCTTTGTCGCACGCGCCGATTCCTGCGGCGATTGGTCGAAGAGCCTCGGCGACACCGCTGATAATGGCACGTCGCCCAATTTCGGCTGCGCGGTGCAACACAACGTCGCGGCGCAGATTGCCGACCCACGCGACCTGATCGGGCCGCGCAGCGAGACGGCCGCCGACGCCACGCGGCGCAACACCGTGCTCAGCAATTACGATAAGGGAAAGGTCACGGCTTCGGACAAGACCCAGGACCAGTCGGTCAAGGTTTCCGGCGTCGGCAACCAATAGGACGGGTGAGAGATGGTAAAACAACGTCACCCGGAAGAGGAAGCGTTCGGCGCCGCCGCGCACGAGCGTCCGGTTCCGCGCATCTCGATTCACGCGTTCTGCGAATTTCCCGACACCGGCGCGGCGCTGCAAGCGGCCGGCGCCGATCGCCGCCTCGCAAAGGCCAATCTCAAAGTCCAGCTCGGCGGTATCGCCGCGGCGGTGGAGCATTACGACGGGCAAGTGACGCCCAATCTGCTGATTGTCGAAACCCGGCTTTCGGGGCAAGCGGCGCTTGCCGAGCTGGATCGTCTTGCCGAAGTCTGCGATCCGGCGACCAAGGTTGTGGTGGTCGGCCGCGTCAACGATGTCGAGCTGTACCGTGAATTGATACGCCGCGGCGCCTCCGAGTATCTGGTGGCGCCCCTCGATCCTTTGCACCTGATCGAAGTGATCGCCGGCCTCTACAGCGATCCGCAGGGACGCCCGATCGGCCGCGTCATCGCCTTCGTCGGCGCGCGCGGCGGCGTGGGCTCCTCCACACTCGCCCACAATATCGGCTGGTGCATTGCCGAAGAGCAGCACATCAACACCACCATCGTCGATTTCGATCTGCCGTTCGGCACCGTCGGTCTCGATTTCAACGACGAGCCGGGGCAGGGCGTCGCCGATGCCCTGAACGC
>Ga0265340_10001364_pt1 | contig 14005 bp, 18 predicted proteins | sample 4CB225metaG_FD_202082 | JGI IMG/M metagenome (GOLD analysis project Ga0265340, IMG submission 202082) | Rhizosphere microbial communities from Carex aquatilis grown in University of Washington, Seatle, WA, United States - 4-CB2-25 metaG | ecosystem: Host-associated > Plants > Roots >...
GATCCTGATGAGCATGGGCATGATGATGCTGCCCCCGGTGATCATCTCGCTGCCGTTCAAGCTGATCTTTTTCGTGCTGGTCGACGGCTGGCGGCTGATCTCGGGCTCTCTGGTCGAAAGCTATATGCACGGTCCTCCACCGAGCTGATGCGGGGCGAAGATTGCCAAAAAAAAGAGGGCCGCCCAGCCGGGCAGCCCTCTTCGCACGCAAGCCGCACTTCGTTTAGGGCGCGGGGGTCAAAAAGAAAATCTCGGGCTTTCCCACGACGCCCGCTTTCTTCATCGTCGCCTTCAGGGCCTTCGAGGCGGCAAAGGCCTGCGCCTTCGTCACGTCGGCCATATTGAACGTGATCGTGATGGTGTTCGGTTTTCCGGCCGATTGATAGACGTGCGGATCGGTGAGGCCGGCCGCGACTTGATTGGGCACGTCCGCGTCGAAGGCGGGGCGCCATTTGGCGTAATCCGCGACCGTGTGATGGACAATCATCATGTCGGCGGCGCCGGCGGCGGCGGCGATCAATCCCATCGCAATCACGCCTGCACAAAGAAGCTTGCTGAGCATGTCTGTTCCCTTCCCGTCATTGTGTTTGTGTGAGGAGGTCAGCCTATGTCGGTTCGCTGGGTGCAAACAAGCATCGGCAATGCCGAATTGACCCAGCGTAACGATCGACGCCGACTGCCGGCGGCACAAATCCGGTTCAGAGACACGGCGATGATCAACCGTGCGGGCTCCTCCCCGAAACCCTGCCATCTCCCGCGCGGCCCCGACACCGCAATGCGCCAGTTCCGGTCGTTGGCTCAGTCTTCGTCTTCCCGTAGCAGACGGTCTAGTTGATCCGAAGGCATTCGCTTTACCTTCTGCTCTAGCTCTCGGTCGTAGCCTCGATCATTTGGATCGCAGCCCGGGCTGGCGCTTCGACCGTATTGCTGGACAAAGTGGCGCAGCTTCGCCGCCTTTAGCGCCCGCTTCTGAGCCGCAGTAAGTTTCCTGCGAATTGGATTGTTTTCCTCCACCGTACTTTGAGGCGATGTTCCTGACACTTCGGCCACTTCGATCTGAGGCATCGCGTCATGCGGCCCAGCCAATGCCCGTATTTCACGCATTTGCTGTTCTGAAATTTCGGCCCAGTGAGCGGTCCCGGAACGTTCGAGCCCACCAAGAATGACCTGGAGACCCGTGTACTTGGAGTTCCGTTGAACCTCTACGCAATAGGTGTGTTCGTCCGTTTTGGTGACAGTGCCGTAGGCGGAAAACGCAGGATGCCAGTGCTCCATGTCGCCGGGGGTGACATGCGCACTGAATTTGACCGTTAGAAAGTGCTTCTCCTGTGGCAAGCCGCACCGCCTTGTCTCGTTTGCCAAGTCTACTCGTTGGGCGCTTTGGCGTCACGTCATCCCGCACGTCCGTGCCGCTTGGTAGGGGAATGATCGGATGACCGGTTTTGTCGCAGAGCTGCTGTAGATCGAATGGCCGCGTTGGTTGACACCTCAGATATTTCCATTATTCTGGAAGTATGAAATCACAAGCTGCCCTTGAAACCCTTGCCGCTCTGGCCCAGGAGACGCGCCTGGCGATCTTCCGGCGCCTGATGCACGCGGGGCCTGAGGGCGAGACGGCGGGCGCCATCGCCGACGCGCTCGCGACTCCCGCGCCCACCTTGTCGTTCCATCTGAAGGAACTGGAGCGCGCCGGGCTGATCGTCCAGCGCCGCGAAAGCCGCAATCTGATTTATGCGGTGCGGATCGAGCGAATGCGCGCCCTGCTCGATTTCCTGATGAAGGATTGCTGCGGCGGCCATCCCGAAATCTGTAACCTGACGACGAAGGAAAGCTGCAATGCCGGCTGAGCGCCCATACAATGTGCTGTTCCTGTGCACCGGCAATTCGGCGCGCTCGATCCTGGCCGAGGCGTTCCTCAACGCCGAAGGCAGGGGCCGCTTCCGCGCCTTCTCAGCGGGAAGCTTTCCCAAAGGCGAAATCAATCCGTATTCGCTGAAGCTGCTGAAGCAGATCGGGCTGCCGACCGAAGGGCTGCGTTCCAAGAGCTGGGACGAATTCGCCAAGCCGGGCGCGCCCCAAATGGATTTCGTCTTCACGGTCTGCGATCAGGCGGCGGGCGAAACCTGCCCGTTCTGGCCGGGACAGCCAATGACGGCCCATTGGGGCATTCCCGATCCCGCCGCCGCGGAAGGCTCCGACGCCGAGAAGATGCAGGCGTTCCGCGAGGCGCTGCGCCTGCTCTCCAATCGCATCCGCGTTTTCAGTGAACTGCCGTTCGACAAGCTCGACCGCATCAAGCTTAAGGCCCGCCTCGACGATATCGGCCGCGCAAAGGATTGAGCATGTCCCTGTTCGAACGTTATCTGACCGTCTGGGTCGCGCTGTGCATCGCCGCGGGCGTGGCGCTGGGGCAATTCTTTCCCGGCCTGTTTCACCTCATCGGCTCGGCCGAGATCGCCAAGGTCAATCTGCCGGTGGCCGTGTTGATCTGGCTGATGATCGTTCCGATGCTGGTGAAGATCGACTTCGCCGAATTGTCGCGGGTTCGCGAACATTGGCGCGGCATCACCGTCACGCTGTTCGTCAACTGGGCGGTTAAGCCGTTCTCGATGGCGTTTCTGGGCTGGCTGTTCATCGGCTTTCTGTTCAAGGCTTACCTGCCCGCCGGACAGATCGACTCCTATATCGCGGGTCTGATCCTTTTGGCCGCGGCGCCCTGCACGGCGATGGTGTTCGTGTGGAGCAATCTGTGCGGCGGCGAGCCGCATTTCACACTCAGCCAGGTGGCGCTCAACGACCTCATCATGGTGTTCGCCTTCGCGCCGATCGTTGGGCTGCTGCTCGGGCTTTCGGCGATCAGCGTGCCGTGGGAGACCCTGCTGCTGTCGGTGGTGCTCTATATCGTGGTGCCGGTGGCGATCGCCCAGATCGTGCGGCGTAGCGTGCTGGCGCAGGGCGGCGCGGACGCGCTTAAGCATCTGTTATCCACGCTGCAGCCGGTGTCGCTGGTGGCGCTGCTCACCACTCTGGTGCTGCTGTTCGGCTTTCAGGGCGAGCAGATCCTGGCGCAGCCGCTGATCATCGCCATGCTGGCAGTGCCGATCTTAATCCAGGTCTATTTCAACGCCGGCCTCGCCTATCTGCTCAACCGCGCGGCGGGCGAGGTGCATGAAGTCGCGGGACCTTCCGCGCTCATAGGCGCCAGCAACTTTTTCGAGCTTGCGGTCGCCGCCGCCATCAGCCTGTTCGGCTTCAACTCCGGCGCAGCTCTCGCCACCGTCGTTGGAGTCCTGATCGAGGTTCCCGTCATGCTCTCGGTGGTCAAAATCGTGAACGCCAGCCGCGGCTGGTACGAGGCGGGCGGCGGGAAACGCGCGCGATCTTATTCGCCCTGAAGGCGTTTTCTTTTGCACGCTTAGCCCATAATCTGCCGCTATGACGAGTAAGACGCACGATCACGTCGATTGGACCCACGGCCACATCTTCCTGGGACACGCCCACGAACGGGCGGAAGCGCGCACCCGCCTGGTCGTGATCCTGACCGCCACCTTCATGGTCTGCGAGATCGCCGCGGGGTTTGTGTTTGGCTCGATGGCGCTGCTCGCCGACGGCGTTCACATGGCCACCCATGTCGGCGCGCTCGGTCTTGCGGCGGGCGCTTATTGGCTGGCGCGCCGCCATGCCAGCGATACGCGCTTCTCCTTCGGTTCGGGAAAGTTCGGCGATCTTGCCGCCTTCACCAGCGCCATCGTGCTGGGATTGATCTCGTTCGGAGTCGTCATCGAGTCCGTCCGCCGCCTCATGGCGCCGGTTCATGTGCATTACGCTGAGGCGCTTGCGATCGCCGCGGTCGGCCTGGTGGTGAATGTGGCGAGCGCCGCGCTGCTGCATGACGCGCACGAGCACCATGACGAACACCGCGATCACAATCTGCGCGCAGCCTACCTGCACGTCTTGGCCGATGCGGCGACCAGCGTTCTGGCCATCGTCGCGCTCGGCTCCGGGTTACTGTTTGGAATCGCCTGGGCGGACCCGCTGGTGGGCGTGGCGGGAGCGGCGGTGATCGCGTCCTGGTCCTACGGGCTTGTGCGTCAGAGCGCGCTGGTGCTGCTCGACGCCGAAGACGATCCTGTTTTGGCGCGCGACATCAAGACACTGGTCGAGCGCGAGGCGGGGTTACAGGTGTCCGATCTGCATCTGTGGCGACTGGGGCCCGGCCATCGCGGCCTGATCGTCTCGCTGGTCGGCGGGCGCGAGGCGGACAACGAGCGGATCAAGCGGATGCTGGTCGAGCGCTATCCCAGCCTCAGCCACGTCACGGTGGAAGTGTCTGTCTGCGCCGGTTGCGCCGAGCGCTGAGCGAGGGGGCCGCCCGCTCGCCGCCGTTTTTTCGGCACAATCGCCGCGATAGAATAGAAGCTGTGGCATATGCGGGGGGGCATCATGTCCGTCAATTACAATATGCTTTGGATATCGGCCGTTGGTCTTGCATTTGCTACTGGGCTGGCAGGTGGGCTTTATGGGCCAGCTCTCCTGAAGAATGCGTCGGCACCAAACCAACCCGCCGCGGTCCATGTCTACGATGTCGACGATGCCGACGAAGGCGATATCAACCACTTTGTGGGCGTCCGCACGACCATCCGCCGGTCGGATGCCAGCGAACTACTGGGAACGGAAGTTGGACTGAAGCTGATCGTGGCGCCCGAGGGCAAGGTGGTTTCAGCCACGCCTACCTTCGGCCCGAAGCAATTCTACGCTGATGCTGTCGCCCTGGCACTGACGTGGAAGCTTGTGCCCTACCGCCGCAACGGCCTGCCCGTTTGGGCCCGAATATCCGATGCCGGTGTGGGAATCTACACGCCGGAACGCCGCCGTGATTACCCTGTTCCGTTCCCGGCGGTGCGTGACTTCTCGAGTGTGACGATCACAATGGAACGGTCGGCCTGTTTCGGAGAATGCCCGATCTACCGAGTTGCGGTGCGCGGCGACGGCACCGTCGATTACGATGGCGAAGACTTTGTGGCGGTTGCGGGCAAGCACCGCGCAAAGGTGCCGGTCGCGGTTATGATGCAACTGGTCGAGGAGTTTCGTAAGGCAAGGTTCTTCTCTTTGCTACCCCGCTATGCGTCCCAAGTGACCGATGCGGCATCCACCAAGATTGGCATTGCATTTGACGGCTATGCCGCTGAAGTCCTCGATTACGTCGGTGAGCCAGTTGGAATGCCCTCCGTCGTGCGCAAGCTTGAAGCCGAAGTGGACCGCGCCCTTGATACCGGGCGCTGGACGCGCGGTAATCGCGAGACCGTGCCGTCTCTGATCGCCGAAGGTTGGGACTTTAAGGCGAATACCTGCGCGAACACATCGCTGGTCGCAGGTGCCGCTCGATACGCGTCAGTGGACGTTGTGCGGGCACTGTTGGCTCAAGGTGCACCGACGCATGTCCAGTGTGCTAAGCGGGACTATGGCGCTATCAGCAGACCCGCCCTGCAAAGTGCGGTGGAGCATAACGACGAAATCATGGTCGAGACCCTTCTTGAAGCCAAGGCTCAGCGCTATGACGACGATTTTGAACACGCGCTTCTCGAAGCGGCCGAAAACGGCAACGAGGAGCTGTTTCGCCAGCTCCAGTTCTCTAATGGAGGCTGGCCGCGTAATTTCCATATCGAAAACGGCGAGACGCTTCTCATGGCGGCGGCTGCGTCCTGCGTGCCACATGTCGTCAAGGAAGCCCTGTTCAAAGCGGATGTGAACGCCACCGATGAAAAAGGCAAGACGGCGCTGTTCTATGCTATTGGGTCCTCAGGTGCCTACCGGCAGCCCCACGACTGCGCCGCTACCGTAAAAATGCTGCTGGCTGCCGGCGCGAAAATTGATGTGCGCGCCGAGTATGGCGACACCCCACTGATGGCGGTTCTGTCCGATCCAGAGATTGCTAAAATCCTCATCGCGACGGGCGCGGACGTCGACGCCCGAGATGATTTCGGCGGGACCGCCTTGATGTCCAGCTATGACGCCGGACTGACGCGAACATTGCTGGAAGCCGGTGCCGATCCATGGGCCGTCGATAAAGATGGAAAAAACGCGCTCCAACATGCCAAGGAGGGAGGTTGGTCGCAGGCGGAGTCTGCCCGCGTACTTGAGGCTTGGATGAAAGCCCATCCAAAGCCGGTCAAATGACGGCTCTCGCTCTCCAAAGCGTGAGGCCAATGAAGGCCCGTTCCATCTGCAATAGGGATATCTCTCGGCTCCGTCGCCACCGTAAGTCGGGCGATCTTTGCCCGAGAATGTCAGCAAAAAGGCCGCCCTCCCGGACGGCCTTCGGCGAATTGTTCATTGTTTTGACTGGATCCCCGCCTTCGCGGGGATGATTTGGCTATCGCCAAATCATTTCGGCAGAAGACCTTCGCGTTGCGCGCGCTTTCTCTGAAGCTTGCGATAGCGGCGGATCGCCTCGGCGCGCTCACGTGCCCGCTTCTCGCTCGGCTTCTCGTAATGGCCCCTCAGCTTCATCTCGCGGAAGATGCCCTCGCGCTGCATCTTCTTTTTCAGCGCCTTGAGCGCCTGGTCGATATTGTTGTCGCGAACGATGATCTGCAAAGGCAAGCTCCTGAGCGGTTTCCAGAGGGGCGGCTAGATAACAGAAGGGTTAGATGATGTCCACCACACCCAGGGGCGCCGATGCGGGGATTTCCTGGATTTTTTGCTTTCCCGGGAGGTGTGGCATTTGACCCATAAACCGCTGAATTTCATAGTCCGCCCATGTCGATCCTGAAAATCGCCCGCATGGGGCACCCGGTCGCGGCCCTCCGCGCCGAGCTTGGCGCCGGCCCTGCCGGCCGGCCCTGCCGGCCGGCGGCTGGGAGGGCTGTCTGTCGGTCCCGGCCGGCGCGGCCGTGTCGAGCGGCCCGCTCATGTCTTTCGTGGATCGCGTTGCCGGCCAACCGCGCCAAGTTTGGCCGCCATGTTCGATCCGGATCCGCCTGGATAGCATCCCAACAGTTCGAGAACGTCGAGAACAGACTATGCCCGGCAATTACATCGTATTGCGCGCCAGCCCGAACTGGCTGGATTTCAACCTCGAAGACAGTCGAGCCTTCTGCCGCAGGCACAGACTGCCGACGAATCTCGTCATCCAGTTTGCCGAACGCTGGGACCAGACGTTCGCTCTCGATTATCGGAAGTTTCGTCACGAGATGAAGGAGATCGCCCTCGGTACGTTTGCCGCCGCTCGCGATTCGCACCTGATTCACCTGACTGAATTGGGAAGTTCGCCCAGCGATGACGACCTGTTCTTGTTTACCGATGACGATGATTGGGTTGCGCCAAATCTGTTCGAGGTGCTCAGGACGGACAGCACACCTCAAGACGGTTTCTTGTGGGGCTCGATCTTCCTCGGGAAATTTCTCGTCGATCTGCCGGGAATGAAGGTCGGAACGCCGGTGCTCCAAAAACGTCGGCACGAGGACGTCATTTACACGAACAATTACTGTGTTACAGGCCGGGCGATTAAGCGATTGGGCTTGCGCGCGACACTGGAGCAGGACAAGGCACAGCTGAATTTCGATTATGCCCGCTTCCTGCCCCGGAGGATTCCGCCCTATCTGAGCTGCGCCAACAAGCATCCCTGCAGCACGATCTGGGTTCACTACAACTGGAAGGTTCCGGGATTTCTGGGGCAGCTGCGTGAAACAGTCGGCGGTTTTGTGCAGGAGCTTACTCACGTCGAGCCGGATTCGGAGACACTCTGGACCACACCCTTTCTCGACAGACTTAAGACCGTGATGGAACGATGTTTATCGCCTCGATCCGGGCGTGCCTGAGTGCTACCCGGGCAAGAAGGGCCACCGCGCCCCCTTCAATTCCTTCAAGGACTTCCCATCTTTAGAACTCCGCTGTGGCGCGCGCGCCTCCCCCCTTCCCCCCCGGGGGGTGTCCCGTGATTTTGAGGTTCAATTGGATGGTGCGCGCCAATTGACCGCTAACCCACTGAATTCCATAGTCCGGCCATGTCGATCCTGAAAATCGCCCGCATGGGCCATCCGGTCCTGGCGCAGCGCGCCGAACCCATCGCCGACCCGGCGGCGCCTGTGATCCGCCGGCTTGTGGCCGACATGGTCGAGACCATGGTCGACGCCAACGGGGCAGGCCTTGCCGCGCCCCAGGTCCATGTCCCGTTGCGTTTGGCAATCTTCCAGGCGCCCGGCGACCGGGAGGAGGAGGAAGGGCTCTCCGAGGTCGAACGCTTCGACCGTACGGCCCCGCTCACCGTGCTGATCAATCCCGAGATCGAAATTCTCGGCCCGGAACTGGAAAGCGGCTGGGAGGGTTGTCTCTCGGTCCCCGGCCTGCGCGGCCTTGTCGAGAGGCCGGCCCATATCCGCTATCGCGGCTTCGATCACGAAGGCCGCCCGATCGAGCGCACCGCCAAGGGCTTCCATGCCCGCGTCGTGCAGCACGAATTGGATCACCTGGATGGCATCCTCTATCCGCAGCGCATGAGCGATTTGACCAAGCTGATCTTCGAAAGCGAAGCGCACCACTGGGCGAAGGTCGAGGACTGACGGCTGCGACCTTTCATTATGGGCAGGACATCATGGCTGTTCTGAAGATCGTTGCATGTTGCATCGCCGGTATCGCGTCCGTCGCCATGTCGGCCTGCGCACAGACGATCCCGCAGGTTAATATCTCCGCGCGAATGGCCGATTGCGAGTTCGTGCACAACTGCAAGCCCGTCGTGACAGACAGCGAGAGCAAATTCACGATCGTGGGCGATACTGGTGAAGGTCGCTTGGTGACGCGCACTTTTCCCGGCGCCGGGTCAGCACCGGGGCGTAATCTCACGGCGTACGAGTACCGCGTCGATCTCAGCTCGATATCGCTGGGCGGGAACTGCGTGAACCAGCTCCAGATCACTTTTGGCGACCCGGCCGTGCTTCCACTTTTGGGAAACGGTGTGAAACTCTTCGTCGTGACCTCCGTGGGGCCAGGCAGTATTGGCGTCAGACAAGTCCAAACGAACGGTCCCAACATCTACATTGGTTTCGACCAGCCGATCTGCAGGGGTCAGTCGAGCTACTTTGTCGGTCTCGGCTCGCTTAGTCGCACGCCGCATGAGCGTAAGGTCGGGGCCGTGTACTTGACCGCCGGCAGTGGCGCCGTGATGAAGGCGCGGGTGCCCTAGTTTCGCCACAAGCGCTTGTTCTTGTCCGCGCCGGAGGGCGCCGCAATCTCTTGCGGTTCTTTTGGGGAGTACATCATGACCGTTCTCAAGAATGTTGCTTATGGCCTTGCGGGTATTGCGTTGGTCACCCTTTCGGCGCAGGCCACGCCGCTCACGATCGTCAATGTCGGCGCACCGGCGATCAACTGCGTCTTCAATACGACCTGCACCGTTACGGTGACCGACTCGATCGGCAGCTTCGTTCCGCCGGGCGACGGCGGAATCGGCCGGCTGCAATCACGCACCTATGTCGGGGCACCAGGCGCGCCGGCGGCGGGCCTTACAGCCTATGAGTATCGCGTGGATATGACATCGGCGTTGGGCAAGCCCAACTCCACCAATTGCGTCTCCAAGCTGATCCTGGATATAGGTCCGGTGGCGACGCTTCCCTACGCCCATGCCGTCACCCATCCCGGTCCGCTCGACGGCCAGGTGTTTGTCGTCACCTCGGGCGGTCTGGGCACCATCGGTCTGTCTTCGGCCGATCAGATCGGCAACGTCGTCTATTTCACGTTCAGCAAGCCGGTCTGTCCGAAGCCTGTGATTACCACTGCCGTGATCCCCGGCGAGTCGAGTTTCTTCTTCGGGCTGGCGGCGAAAACGATGCCGAAGCCCTCGGTCGCCCATCTTGTCTATAGCCTGGGCGGCGGCGGCGCCACGGGCGCGCGCGTGCCGGTGCACTGAACAATCCATACTGACATTTGCCTCGCGGACGCCGATAATCTCGGCGTCCGTTCTTTTTGATGGTGTGCGATGACGGCTAGGAAGACGGCGGCGAAAAGCGACGTGGCGCTGAAAAGCGCGGTGGTCGAGGCCGCGCTGCCCCATATCGCCTTCGACGGCTTCACCGAGCGGCTGATGGCGCGCGCGGCCAAAGAGGTTGGGGTGGGAAAGGACGACATGCTGCGCCTTTTCCCCGACGGTGCCCGCTCGCTGCTGGAAGCATTTTCCGAGAACGTCGATGCTGAAATGGAAAAGCGCCTTGCCAAGCTGAAGCTCACGGCCATGCCGGTGAGGGCGCGCATCGCCACCGCCGTGAAGACGCGCCTCGCGATCCTCAAGCCGCATAAGGAAGCGACGCGCCGCGCGGTGGCCCATCTGAGTCTGCCGTCCAATGTGCCGCTTGGCACGAAGCTCGTCTACCGCACGGTCGACGCGATGTGGCGCGCGGCCGGCGACGTTTCCACAGATTTCAACTTCTACAGCAAGCGCGCGATCCTGGCGGGCGTCTATTCGGCGACGCTGATGCGCTGGTTCACCGACGTGAGCGAGGATGAATCCGCGACCGACGCTTTCCTTGCCGCGCGGATCGAAAATGTCATGCAGTTCGAGAAGCTCAAGGCGCGGGCCAAGTCCGCGCTGGCGCGGCTGGGCGACATGGCCGCAACCGGCAAGAGAGCTTGAAAACGAGCCTGCGGCGAACCTTACTTGGAGAGACAAAGATGCGGTATTGCAGGTTCATGGGGGCGATCCCATTGTTGCTCGCGGTCACCAGCATCGCCGCGTTGGCGCAGGAGGCGAATTTGGCAAGCGAAGCATTGTCTCAATCCAAGGTGTTCACTTTCGACAATCTGCCGGTGCGGAAAATGACCAATGGCGGCGAGAGCCGCGATGTCGTGCAAGGCGCGGTCGCGACCGGGGAGACCGTATCCATTCATGAATCCGTGCAGCCGGCGGGCATCCCGCCCAACCCGGCGCATCGTATCGAGCATTCCGAATTCATACTGGTGCAGGAGGGAACGCTCGAATTTATGCACGACAACAAGGTCGAGCGGGCCGGGCCGGGCAGCGTGATCTATGTCGCCCACGGCACGATGCATGGCGTACGCAACGCCGGCGACGGCGTGGCCAAGTACACGGTGATTTCCATCGGCGGCGATGTGAAAAAATAACAAACAAGCGGAGGATCGCGGTCATGGAACAGTTGGATCGGCGGGATTTGTTCGCGGCGTTCACCGCCTTGAGCGCGCTCGGCACACTGACCGGTGCGGCGCGAGCGCAACAAAACACGACGGCGGAACTATCGGTCTCGAAAGTGTTTGCCTACAACGCGCTGCCGGTGGTCAAGGAGCCCAACGGCCATGAAATGCGCCGCGTCATGTCGGGCACGCTGCCGACCGGCGAGTTCATCGAGATCCACGAGAGCGTGTTGCCCGCCGGCAAGATGCCCCATCCGCCGCATAAGCATCCCAACACCGAAGTGCTGTTCATCCAGTCGGGCACGCTGGAATACATCGACGTCGACAAGCCGATCCGCGTCGGGCCGGGCGATATCGTGTTTTCCGCCTCCAATGTGCTTCACGGCTTGTCGAATATCGGCGACACCCCGGCCAGCTACATCGTCGTTTCGGTCGGCACGCAGTTGAAAGAAGGCTGACGCGCGTCGTCTATTTGTCGGAGGGCGCTTCGGAGACCGACTCGGTCTGTTTGCGGCGCCACTCCGCCAGCCTCTTCGCCAGTGCCTGGTCGCCGAGCGCCAGGATCGCCGCGGCGTGCAGCGCCGCGTTCTTTGCCCCCGCCGTGCCCACCGCAAAGGTCGCGACCGGAACACCGCCGGGCATCTGGACGATGGAGAGCAGGCTGTCGAGGCCGCCCATCAGCTTGGATTCCATCGGCACGCCGAGCACCGGCAGGGTCGTTAGCGCGGAGGTCACGCCCGCCAGATGCGCTGCCCCACCGGCGGCCGCGATGATGACCTTGAGCCCGCGTTCCGCCGCCGTCTTGGCATAGGCAATGGCGCGGTCGGGCGTGCGGTGCGCCGAGACGATCTTGCTTTCGTAGGCGATGCCGAGCGCCTCGAGAATCTCGGCGGCGGCCTTTAGGCAGGGCCAATCCGACTGGCTTCCCATGATGACGGCGACGAGGGGGGTGGTCATGCGTGCAGATCCCGGTTATCGGCCGCGAATCGGCCAGTGATGAAGTGGGTCAGTATAGAGGCGAAAAAAGCCAAGAAAAGCGGGCATTTTGGAATGATTAACCCTTTGTTCGTCTTCATAAAGGAGTTATTAACGAGACACCCATAACCTGTTTCCGTGGGCCGAATGGCCAAGGGGTGAGTGGTCTATGAAAGTCGAAAGAACGGGCTCCGTGCGTGGAGCGCGCGCGGTGGGTGTTGCCGCTTATGTGCGCCAGGCCGAGGCCGTCGCCGAAGCGCCTCCCGTGGCCGCCACGGCCAGCGTCTTGGGCATTCCCGAAGCCGAGTTCACGCCGCGGGTGCGCGACGCCGTCATGACGCTGATGGGCGAAGTCGACAATCTGCGCCGCGAATTGCAGCAGACGCGCGACCGGCTGGAGGAAGCCGAAAAAACCGCGGACCAGGACGATCTGCTGCCGCTGCTCAACCGGCGCGCTTTCGTGCGCGAGCTGACGCGCTACATCGCCTTCACTGGCCGCTACGGCACGCCGGCGACGCTGATTTATTTCGACCTCGACGGCTTCAAGGAAGTGAACGACACCTTCGGCCACGCGGGCGGCGATGCCGTGCTCAGCCACTTCGCAGAGACGCTGCTCTCCCACGTGCGCGACAGCGACGTGGTCGGCCGTCTCGGCGGCGACGAATTCGGCGTGCTTCTCACCCACGCCAACGAGGAACAGGGATTAAAGAAGGCGGATCACCTCGCGGAGAATCTGCGCGCTTCGCCCACCCTTTGGAACGCCAAGCCGATTCCGACGAATTTCTCCTACGGCGCCTTCGAATTGAAACCGGGCGACACTGCCGACCTCGCCATGGCGCGGGCCGACGAGGCGATGTACGCGCACAAGCGCACGTCGCGTTAGGCGATGATGTCCGGCAGCAGCCGGTCGTTGATCGTCTGGATCTGATCCTTGAGCTGCAGCTTACGCTTTTTCAGCCGCGTCAATTGCAGCTGATCGTGGGTGGGGGAGAGCGCCTCGATCGCCGCGTCGAGATCGCGATGTTCTTGCACCAGTTCGGCGAGCTTGGCGCGCAACGCCACTTCGTCGGGAGCGGTGACTTCGCTGCTCATCTCACGCCTTCTTGGGGCGGGCACCCTTTGGGGAGCCCTCGCCCCAACGCTTGGCCTTGGGCCAATCATAGCCGAAACTGTCGAGCGCGCGTGCAACCGTCTGATCGACCAGGTCTTCCAAAGTCTTGGGCGCCGCATAGAAAGCGGGGACGGGGGGCAGAATCACCGCCCCCATCTCGGCCAGGGCCGCCATCGTCCTTAAATGACCCAGGTGCAGCGGTGTCTCGCGCACCAACAGAACCAGGGTGCGCCGTTCCTTCAGCACGACGTCGGCGGCGCGGGTTAAAAGGGTCGTCGTGACGCCGGTGGCGATCTCGCTCATTGAGCGCACCGAACAGGGCGCGACGACCATGCCCATGGTACGAAAGCTCCCCGAGGCAATAGAGGCCGCAACATCGCCCACGGCATAGGAAAAATCGGCCTTGGCGGCGACGGCCTTGGGGGTCAGCGCCGTCTCCCAGCCGATCGTCATTTGGCCGGCCTTGCTGACCACCAGATGAGACTCGACCCCCAACTCGCTCAGCGCCTCCAACAGGCGGATGCCATAGACCACGCCGGAGGCGCCGGAAATCCCTACGATCAAGCGGTCCTTGGGCTCGGTTCCGGCTGCATTTTTTCCCATGGTTCAACCCTTTACATGTCTTAAGCCATAGGCGGAAGAGGCTCGTGACAGAACCAAGACTTGGTGCTTTAATCGACAGTCCCTAGAACGAAGAGGTGCATGAATGGCACTGCAAGGGCATATCCAGGAGCTGTCCGAAAAGCATAAGAAACTGGAAGAACTCATCGAAACCGAGAT
>Ga0265340_10001365_pt1 | contig 14005 bp, 9 predicted proteins | sample 4CB225metaG_FD_202082 | JGI IMG/M metagenome (GOLD analysis project Ga0265340, IMG submission 202082) | Rhizosphere microbial communities from Carex aquatilis grown in University of Washington, Seatle, WA, United States - 4-CB2-25 metaG | ecosystem: Host-associated > Plants > Roots > Rhizosphere...
CACGACCGAGGAAGAAGGCGTGGCGCTGTTGGCCGGCGCCTGGGCCGGCGGCCAGCGCGGCGTGCTGCTGATGCAGTCGAGCGGCGTCGGGAATTGCGTCAACATGCTGTCGCTGACGCAGATCTTCCGCCTTCCGTTCCTGACACTGGTGACGATGCGCGGCGAGTGGGGCGAGTTCAATCCGTGGCAGGTGCCGATGGGTTCGAGCACGCAAGCCGTATTCGAATTGTGCGGCATCAAGGTGCTGCGCGCCTCGCACCCGGACGAGGTGCGGGAGGTCGTCGAGGCAGGGGCCGGCCAGGCCTACAACGCCTGCACGCCGACCGCGGTTCTTCTGTCGCAGCGCCTGATCGGGGCAAAGGTCTTCACCAAATGAGCAAAGCAAATCTTCTCGATCGCCGCAGCGTCGTCTCCAGCCTGCTGGCGGACCGCAAGGGAACGATCGCCGTCGGCGGGCTCGGCGCCTCGACCTACGATATCGCCGCCGCCGGCGATCACGACCGCAATTTTTATCTATGGGGCGCGATGGGCGGCGCGGTCATGATCGGGCTCGGCCTCGCGCTGGCGCAGCCGACGCTGCCGGTGGTCGTCATCACCGGCGACGGCGAGATGCTGATGGGAATGGGAAGCCTCGCCACCGTCGGCCTGCAGAAGCCTGCAAATCTCACCATCGTGGTGCTGGACAACGAGGTCTATGGCGAGACCGGCGGGCAGGCCAGCCATACCGCCGCGACCGTCGACCTCGTCGGCGTCGCCAAGTCCTGCGGGATCGCGAATGCCCGGACGATCGCGACCCTGGCCGAGGTCGAGGCCTATGCGGCTGATCTGCAGGACACCGCCAGCGGGCCGCGCTTTGCCAGCGTCAAGATCGACAGCGCGAATCTGGAACGCGTCCTGTCCAGCCGCGACGGCACTTTCATCGTGAACCGCATCCGCGGGTCGCTTGGATTCAGCCCGATCTAATGTTCACTTGACCGTGTGCGCCGCAGCAAATTTATTGACATTTGCTAAGGTGAGTGTTTACTCACAACATGAGTTCTTTGCGAATGACTGGCGACTTGCGGCGGCAGCTGATCCTCAGCGCCGCCAAGCGTTGCTTTGCCCGCCACGGATTCGCGGGCACCACGACCAAAAGCGTTGCGGCGGCTGCCTCCATTTCCGAGGGATTGCTGTTCAAGCATTTTCCGTCGAAATCGGCGCTGTACGCGGAGATCCTTGCTGATGAATGCGAGGCCGATCCTGGCCTGAACCGGCTGTTGGGACTAGAGGCTTCGACGGGAACGCTGGTCGTGCTGATTCGCTGCATGGTCCGCCATTTCCAGGAGGTCGTGGCGGCGCCCGATCAGGAGGAAGCCCAGCGGCTCCGCCTGATGGTCACCAGCCATCTCGACGACGGGGAATTCGCGCGGCTGCTGTATGAGAAGATCGGAAATCTGATCGGACCCGTATTCGCGGCGTCGCTCGAGCGGGCGGTGGCGGCAGGGGACGCGAGGCCGACCGGGAGCGAGGCGCGGGACTTGTTCTGGTTTGCCCATCACACCCTGGTGATGACGGCATTGGCGCGGCTGCCGTCCGTGCCCTGCCTGTCCTATGGCAAGCCTGCCGATCTCGAACGGCAGCTTTGCGAATTCATTCTCCGCGGCATTGGATTGAACGAAACCGCTATTGCCTCCCATTTGGACCGCGAACTGTCCGACGATCCGGGGCAAACGGTTGATGCAGAAGGTGCATGACATGAATATCGTCACCGAACCCAAAATCTCGGGCAAGCCGATCACGGATCCGCCGCGCAAGCGTCCGGTCCGGATGGTGCTGTGGTTCATCATCGTCGGCGCGTTGCTGGCGGCGCTGGTCGGCGGCTTCGTCTGGTTCAATTATTTCCGCGGCCAGATGATCGCGCAGTTCTTCGCCAACAACAAACCGCCGCCGACCAGCGTGAGCATTGCCGAGTCGAAAGCCGAGGTGATTCCCAATCTCCTGATCGCGGTCGGCGATCTCGCCGCCGTGCACCAGGTGAACGTCACCTCCGATGTCTCGGGACGCATCACCGACATCATGTTCACCGCGGGCTCCACCGTGCAGGCCGGCAGCGCGCTGGTGCAATTGTTCGACGCCCCCGACCAGGGCGATCTCGCGAACTTCAAGGCCCAGGCGACCGGCGCGCAGCTGGTGCTGGATCGCGCCAAGCAGCTCGCGGCGCGGCAGTTCGGTCCGCAGGCGACGGTCGATGCTGCGCAGGCGGCCTTCGACCAGGCCAATGCCGGCATCGCCAAGACCCAGGCGCTGATTTCGCAGAAGCTGGTGCGCGCGCCGTTCGACGGCGAACTCGGCGTCCGCCATGTCGAGGTCGGCCAGTATCTCACCGCGGGTACGCAGATCGTGACATTGACCGATCTGTCGCAGCTTTATGCCAACTTCACCGTGACGGAAAAGGACAGTGCGGCACTCAAGGTCGGACAGACCGTGCGCATCGCCGTCGACGCCTATCCCGGCCGCACTTTCGAGGGCAAGATCAACGCGATCGAACCGCAGATCGCCACCGACACGCGCAACATCCGCGTGCAGGCCACGCTCGACAATCCCGGTCACATCCTCAAGCCCGGCATGTTCGCGACCACGACCGTGGTGCTGCCGGACAAGCCGCCGGTGGTCACCGTTCCCGAGACCGCCGTCGACTACACGCTCTATGGCGACTCCGTGTTCCTGATCACCGAGAAGAAAGCCGATGACGGCAAGACCAGCCTGACCGCCGTTCGCACCTTCGTGCGTACCGGCAACCGGGTCGGTGGGCGCGCCGAAATCCTCAGCGGATTGAAGGCCGGCGATCGCGTGGTCGCGGTCGGCCAGCTCAAGCTGCAATCGGGCGCCGCGGTCGCGATCTCGACCGACCCGCAGCCCTCGATTCCGGCTAATCCGCCACGTTACTGAAGCATGATACGGGAAAGCGAGAACCGGCTTTCCCAGGATATTCGTGCCCCAACATAAAGATCAGATCAGGATTCGATTCAGTCGGATCCTGACCTAACGGAGCGCATCGCGATGGTCTGGACCGATATTTTCATCAAGCGACCCGTGCTGTCGGTGGTCGTGAGCCTGCTGATCCTCCTGATCGGCTTCCGGGCCGCGACGAGCTTGCCGATCCGGCAGTATCCGAAACTGTCCAACACGGTGGTCAACATCACCACCGTCTATCCGGGCGCGTCGCCCGACCTGATCCAGGGCTTCATCACCACGCCGATCGAGCAGGCGGTGGCGTCCGCCGAAGGCGTCGACTACATGACTTCGTCTTCGGTGCTCGGCACCTCGACGATCCAGGTCTACATCAAGCTGAATTTCGACCCGAACCAGGCGCTGACCGAAGTCCTCGCCAAGGTGAACTCGGTCAAATACCTCATTCCGAAGGAATCGAACGACCCGATCGTGACCAAGACGACCGGCCAGACCACCGCGGTGATGTATCTCGGCTTCTCCAGCGAAGTGCTGTCGGGCTCGGCGATTTCCGATTACCTGACGCGCGTTGTGCAGCCGGTGCTTTCCACCGTCGACGGCGTCGCCTCGGCCGATATTCTGGGCGGCCAGACCTTTGCGATGCGGCTGTGGCTCGATCCCGTGCGCATGGCCGGCCGCAGCGTGTCGCCGGCCGATGTCTCCGCCGCGATCGCCGCCAACAATTTCCAGGCCGCCGCGGGCCAGGCCAAGGGCTATCTCGTCGTCTCCAACGTGTCGGCCAATACCGACCTGAAGAACATCGACCAGTTCAAACGCTTGATCGTCAAATCCAAGGACGGCGGATTTGTGCGCATGGAGGATATCGCCACCGTCGAGCTCGCGGCGCAGAGCACCGACGCCAGCGTCGCCTTCAACGGCGAGCACGCGATCTTCATCGGCGTGACGGCGACGCCGCAAGGCAACCCGCTGACGCTGGTCAAGGGCGTCCGCACGCTGTTTCCGGAGCTCGAGCGCAACCTGCCGCCGTCGATGAAGATGAAGGTGGCCTACGATTCCACCAAGTTCATTCAATCATCGATCGACGAGGTCGAGAAGACGCTCGGCGAAGCCGTCATCATCGTCGTCGTGGTGATCTTCCTGTTCCTGGCATCGTTCCGTTCCGTGATCATCCCGGTGGTGACCATTCCGCTGTCGCTGATCGGCGTCTGCAGCCTGATGCTGATCGCGGGATTCAGTTTCAACCTGCTGACGCTGTTGGCGATGGTCTTGGCAATCGGGCTCGTGGTCGACGACGCCATCGTGGTGGTGGAAAACATCCACCGGCATCTGGAGGAGGGCAAGCCGCCGGTGCAGGCGGCGCTGCAGGGCGCGCGCGAGATCGTCGGCCCCGTCGTCTCCATGACCATTACGCTCGCCGCGGTATATGCGCCGATCGGATTCCTCGGCGGTCTCACCGGTTCGCTGTTCCGCGAATTCGCCTTCACGCTGGCCGGCTCGGTGATCGTTTCCGGCGTGGTCGCGCTGACGCTGTCGCCGATGATGTGCTCGATCTTCCTCAAGAGCGCGGAAGAGGGGCGGTTTGCGAAAATCGTGAACCGGGTGTTCGGATCGATAACCCGTTGGTACGGCCGGCAGCTCGATCGTTCGCTCGACTATCGCCCGATCACGGGGTTGTTCGCGCTGACCATCCTCGGGCTGGTCGGATTTCTTTATATGCACACCTCGAAGGAACTGGCGCCGGAAGAAGACCAGGGCATCGTGTTCGCCGTGACCAAGGCGCCGAAATACGCCAACATTGATTACGTGGATTTCTACGGCGAGAAGCTCGACAAGGTGTTCGGCAGCTTCCCCGAGACCGATCTCCGCTTCGTGCTGAACGGCATCAACGGTCCGCAAGGCGGCATCGCCGGCATGCTGCTGAAGCCTTGGGACGAGCGCAAGCGCTCGTCGATCGCGCTCAAGCCGCTGGTGCAGGCGCAGCTTTCCAAGATCGAGGGCGTCAACGCCTTCGCCTTCAATCTGCCGGCGCTGCCCGGCGGTCCCGGCGGCCTGCCGGTGCAGATGGTGATCAACTCCACCGAAGGCTTCCAGGCGGTCTATGAGCAGATGGTCAAGCTGAAGGACGCCGCGCGCAAGAGCGGCCTGTTCATCGTCTCCGACAGCGATCTCGACTTCAACCAGCCGGTGGTGCGGGTCAAGATCGACCGCTCGAAGGCGAGTGATCTCGGCATCACCATGGCCAACATCGGCAACACGCTGTCGACGCTGCTCGGCGGCAACTATGTCAACCGCTTCAATCTCGAGGGCCGCTCGTACCAGGTGATTCCTCAGGTGCCGCGCAGCCAGCGGCTGTCGCCCGAGGCGCTCGGCCAATATTACGTGCCGACCAACACCGGACAGCAGGTACCGCTCTCGACCATCGTTACGATCGAGACGGCGACCGACCCGAACGCGCTGACCCACTACAACCAGCTGAACTCCGCCACCTTCCAGGCAGTGCCGATGCCCGGGGTGACGGTAGGCGCCGCGGTCGACTTCCTCGAGGGCGAGGCCAAGAAGCTGCCGGCCGGCTTCAGCCACGATTATCTCGCGGACTCCCGGCAATACGTCCAGGAAGGCAACCAGCTCGCGGTTACCTTCGGCTTCGCGCTGATCATCATCTTCCTGGTGCTGGCGGCGCAGTTCGAAAGTTTGCGGGATCCGCTGGTGATCATGATCAGCGTCCCCATGGCGATATCGGGCGCCCTGATTCCGCTGTTCTTCGGCGTCGCCACCATGAACATCTACACCCAGGTCGGACTGCTGACGCTGATCGGGCTGATCAGCAAGCACGGCATCCTGATGGTCGAGTTCGCCAACGAGCTGCAACTCAGGGAGGGGCTCGACCGCCGCTCCGCGATCGAGATGGCGGCCCGGGTCCGGCTGCGCCCGATCCTGATGACGACGGCGGCGATGGTCACCGGCCTGTTGCCGCTGCTCACCGCCACGGGCGCCGGCGCGGCCAGCCGGTTCTCGATCGGCCTTGTCGTGGTCGCCGGCATGTCGATCGGCACCCTGTTCACGCTGTTCGTGCTGCCCGCGGTCTATGTGGCGATCGCCACCGACCACCGGGCGGCCGCCGAGTCCGAACGGGCCAAGGAGATTGCGGATTTCGATGTCGCTACCAAGGCGCTGAAGCCGACGTAGGCCAGGATTCCGACCAAGGCGGCGGCAACCGGCAACGGTTGCCGCCGTTCTCGTTACGTGCCCCCGGGCAAAAGCGATCTGGACGCGCTGCGGTCGGCCCAAGTCTCTGCTGCAGTGCGGCAAGAGACAAGCGCGCGCCATCTTGCTAACTTGGGCGCAATGAGCATTTCCCTCCATCCCGACGCGCCCGGCCAAACGCTGGCGGCTCCGCCCACGGCGGAAGCGCCGGCGGCGGCAGCGTCCGGGACCCGGATCCGCAGCCGGCTGTTCACCAAATATGTCGCGCTGTTTGTGGCGGTGGTCGGTGTCGCGCTGCTATCCAACGGGATTTTCGAGGTTTTCTTCTATTACCGCGAGCACAAGGCGGCACTGATCCGGATTCAGCACGAACAGGCGGAAGCCGCGGCGGCGAAGATCGGCCAGTTCGTCAAGGAGATCGAAAGCCAGCTCGGCTGGACCACCCAGTTGCCGTGGTCGGCGGCCTCGATCGAGCAGCGCCGATTCGATGCCTTGCGGCTGTTGAAGCAGGTACCGGCCATCACCGAACTGGCGCAGGTCGACTCGACCGGCAAGGAGCGGCTGCGGGTGTCCCGGCTTGCCATGGACGTCGTCGATTCCGGCCTCGACCTCTCCAAGGATCCGAAGTTCACCGAGGCCGTCGCCCACAAGGTCTATTACGGGCCGGTCTATTTCCGCCGGGAGTCCGAGCCCTATATGACGATTTCGCTGGCCGGCACCCGCAAGGATGCCGGCATCAGCATCGCCGAGGTCAATCTCAAGCTGATCTGGGACGTGGTCTCGCAGATCAAGGTCGGCGAGCACGGGCATGCGTATGTCGTCGGCGCGCAGGGCCGCCTGATCGCGCATCCCGACATCAGCCTCGTGCTGCGCAATACCGACATGTCGAAACTGGTGCAGGTGCAGGCGGCCCAGGGCGGAAGCGCCGGCGCCGACCTCGAATCATTGCAGGGCACCAAGAACATCCAGGGCCAGGAGGTGCTGACGGCTTCCGCCCCGATCGCGCCGCTCGGCTGGACCATGTTCGTCGAACTGCCGGTGGAGGAGGCCTATGCCTCGCTGTATCTCGCCCTGCAGCGGCTCGCCATCGTGCTGGCAGCCGCGTCGATCTTCGCGGTGCTCGCCGGAATATTCCTGGCGCGGCGCATGGTCGGGCCGATCCAGGCGTTGCGGGCGGGCGCCGAACGCATCGGCGGCGGCGATTTCGCCCAGCGCATCTCGATCAAAACCGGCGACGAACTGGAAGGCCTCGCCGACCAGTTCAACGAGATGGGAGCGCGGCTGCAGGAATCCTATGCCGACCTCGAGCACAAGGTGGAGCAGCGGACCGCGGAATTGAGCGAATCCCTGCAGCAGCAGACCGCGACCGCCGAAGTGCTCAAGGTCATCAGCCGCTCGGCGTTCGATCTGCAGACCGTGCTCGACACCCTCGTGGAATCGGCGGCCCGCTTGTGCGATGCCGACGAGGGGACGATATTTCGTCCTGCGGACACCGGCTATCGTTTGGCGGCAAGTCACGGCCTGGCGCCGGAGCAGATAAATCACCTAGCGACATTCACGTCGGTGCCCGAGAGAGGAAGCGTGGTCGGACGCACTTTGCTCGAGGGCAAGACGGTTCACGTCCCCGATGTCCAGGCGGATCCGGAATTTTCGCCCTCTGCCGGCCGTAGGGGTTCAAACGTACGTACGATGCTTGGCGTGCCGCTGCTGCGAGAGGGCGTGCCGATCGGCGTGTTTGTTCTGACCCGTTATTTGGTGCGCCCCTTCAGCGCCAAGCAGATCGAGCTTGCGGCCACCTTTGCCGACCAGGCCCTGATCGCGATCGAGAACGTCCGGCTGTTCGAGGAAGTCCAGGACCGAACCCGGGAATTGTCCCTCTCTCTCGAAGACCTGCGTACCGCGCAGGATCGCTTGGTGCAGACCGAAAAGCTCGCCTCGCTCGGCCAGCTCACCGCCGGCATTGCCCACGAAATCAAGAACCCGCTCAATTTCGTCAACAATTTCTCGGCGCTCTCGGGCGAGCTGATCGATGAACTGAACGACGTCTTGAAGACCGCGGCGCTCGACGACAAGACCCGCGAGGAGATCGACGAACTCACCCACATGCTGAAGGGCAATCTCGAAAAAGTGGTGCAGCACGGCAAGCGCGCCGATTCCATCGTCAAGAACATGCTGCTGCATTCGCGCGAAGGCTCCGGCGAGCACCGGCCGGCCGATATCAACGCGATCGTCGAGGAAAGCCTCAATCTCGCCTATCACGGCGCGCGCGCCGAAAAACCCGGCTTCAACATCACGCTCAAGCGCGACCTCGATCCCGCGGCCGGCATGATCGACCTTTATCCGCAGGAAATCACCCGGGTGTTCCTCAATTTGATCTCCAACGGATTCTATGCCGCGGCCAAGCGCAAGGAGGCGGGCGAGGAGGGCTTCGAGCCGATGCTGAGCGCGACCACCAAGAACCTCGGCAACAGGGTCGAAATCCGGATCCGCGACAATGGCACCGGCATCCCGCGCGAAGTAAGAGAGAAGATGTTCAACCCGTTCTTCACCACCAAACCCGCCGGCGAGGGCACCGGACTTGGCCTGTCGATGAGCCACGACATCGTGGTGAAACAACACGGTGGCAAGATCGACGTCGATACCGAGCCTGGCGCTTTTACCGAATTCATTATTTCGCTGCCGCGGACGGCGGCGGCACAAGCACCTTCTGGAGGTAAAAATTGAGCGTTTACATCCTCGTCGTGGATGACGAGCCCGACGTCGAAGCCCTGTTCCGCCAGCAATTCCGGCGCGACCTGAAGTCCGGACGCTTCACGATGGAGTTTGCTCCCTCGGCCCCCGCCGCGCTGCTGCGCGCCGCCGAGATCAGGGACCCGTCGCTGATCCTGATCCTGTCGGACATCAACATGCCCGGCATGAGCGGGCTCGAGATGCTGCCAAAGGTGCGCGCGGAGCGGCCCGACGTGCCCGTCATCATGATCACCGCCTATGGCGACGCCGAAACCCGCCGCAAGGCGATCGAGCGCGGCGCGGTCGGCCTTCTGACCAAGCCGATCGATTTCGCGCTGTTGCGCCACGAGATCGATACCAGGCTCGGGCAGGCCGCATGACCGCCACCATCCTGTTCGTCGACGACGAACCCGATCTCGAGGCTCTGGTGACGCAGAAATTCCGCCGTCAGATCCGCGACGGCGCGGTTGTCTTCATGTTCGCGCATGACGGCATCGAGGCGCTGGAATCGATCGAACAGCATCCGCATGTCGACATGGTGGTGTCCGACATCAACATGCCGCGGATGGACGGGCTGTCGCTGTTGCAGAAGCTGCAGGAGGCCGAGGACAAGAAATCGACCATCATCGTTTCGGCCTATGGCGACATGAGCAATATCCGCACCGCCATGAACCGCGGGGCGTTCGATTTTCTCACCAAGCCGATCGATTTTTCCGATCTCGAAATGACCATCGACAAGACCATCCGCCATGTCGAGATGATGCGCGAGGCGCGCCGCCGCCAGCTCGAGGCCGAGCGGGCGCACGCCTCGCTGTCGCGGTATTTTTCGCCGCAGATCGCATCGAGGCTTGCCGCCGTCGGCGACAGCAACGGCATGGAGGTGCACTGGCGCGAGGTCGCGACCATCTTTACCGACATCACGAGCTTTACGTCGCTGGTGGAAACCGTGCCGCCCGAAGTGCTGGGCGCGCTGCTCAACGAATATGTGGGCGGTATGACCGACGTCGTCTTTGCCCATGAGGGCACGGTGGCGAAAATCATAGGCGACGCGATCCAGATCTTGTTCAACGCGCCGGGAGACCAGCCGGATTACGCCGCGCGCGCGGTCGCCTGCGCGCACGATCTCGACGTCTGGGCGCAGGCGTTTCGCGAACGCTGGAAGGAAAAGGGCGTGAATTTCGGCGTCACCCGCATCGGGGTGCATGCCGGTCCGGCGCTGGTCGGCAATTTCGGCGGCAGCCGCTTCTTCGACTACACCGCCTATGGCGACACCATCAACACCGCTGCAAGGCTGGAGGCGGCCAACAAGTCCCTCGGCACCCGCATCTGCGTCAGCGCCGCGGTCGCCGATGCCGCCGGCCATTTCAGGGGGAGGCCGGTCGGCGATCTCGTGCTGCGCGGGCGCAGCGAACCGCTCCGCGCCTACGAGCCGCTGCCGGAAGCGGCGTTCGAGGGGCCGGCCACCCGGCAATATGCCGATGCGTTTGCAAAACTCGAGGCAGGCGACGCGGCGACGATGCCGGCTTTCGCCGCCTTGGTCGGGCTGCATGCTGACGACGCGCTGGCGGGCTTTCATCTCAAGCGGTTGCTCAACGGCGGCAAGGGCGTCCGTATCCAACTGGAATAAAGGCCGTCAACCAATGCCAGAGACGACACGTGATTTCGCGGCCGGCAATTACCGGTTCATCCCGGCGGTGTTTCAATATTCGAGCGGCGCGGCGGCCGCATCAGGCTATGAAATCGAGCGGGTCCGCTTCGACAAGATGCCGTCACTGGCGGATGGCTTCGCCCAGATCGCAAACTACATTCAGGCCGCGGGCCGGCCGCTGACGTCGTTCTGCGCCTGCGAGCTGCGTTCGCCGGCGGCGTTCACCGAGGACGGCTTTCGCCGGTTCAACGAGCATTACGTCAAGACCCTCGCGGAATGGAAGATCTTCGACGGGACCACCAATCCGGTGGCGCGCAGCAATGTGTGCCCGGAGATCAATCCGCCTTCCGAGCCGACGTTTTATGCGTTTTCCTTCACTCGGCCGACGCAAGGCGCGGCGCCGAGCTTTGTGATCGCCGGCGGCGCCGAAGCGCGCGGCGGGGCGGGAAGCTATCCCGAGCGCATCGTGCGTTACCGCGACCTCAGCGCCGACGGGCTGAAGGAAAAGGTCCGTTTCACCGTGGTGGCGATGGAAAGCCGCCTCGGCGCGTTAGGGTTTGCCTGGAAGGATACCACGGCGGCGCAGGCCTATACCGTGCATGATTTTCATCCGGTCATCGCCGACGAGCTGGTCCGTCGCGGCGCCGCCCGTTCGGGTCTGACCTGGCATTTCGCGCGGCCTCCGGTGATCGATCTCGAATACGAGATGGATTGCCGCAGGGTGATGCGGGAGATAATAATTTGAGCCTCGTTTGAATCGCGGTGGCAATCCGGCCCGCCTCCCTCTCCCCGCTTGCGCAGGGCTGTCAGGGGAAAGTCAGGCATAGCTGAACTCCATCTGATCGGGAGGGTTTCTAGATTTGGGGCGCCGTGGAACCGCACCCGCAAATCCCTGATGTCGATCAGCGGGATGTCGGTCATTTCCGGCTCGCAGTCACGGCTTCCATCGTGGCGTCGATGATCTTGCGGTCGGTGATTCCGGCCGGATTTTTGCGCGTGGGCATCACCTTTCGGAAATGCACCCAGTGCTCGCGGCTGACCGCTTCGAGACGTTCGAGCTCTGCAAGCGGATCGGCATGGTCGTCGACGCGCAGGTCGAGCTCGGACCATTCCTCCTCGCCGTAAATCAATAGCGCCGCCGACTGCCTGCCGCGCTTGTCGCCACCGGCGGCTTCGCCCGCCCGCATCGCCGCGATCAGGCGCTGCGGGAACGGCAGCGATTCATTCGCCACATAGGCCTCGGCGGTCTCGTCCAGCACCTGCGCGCCCGCCAGCATGTTGCCGGCAATGGAAAATCCGTTGCCCTCGATATGCCCGCACCAGTCGATGCATTCGCTCCCCGTATGCGAAGCGATGCGGCCGGAGGCGTCCATGACGTGAAGCTGCCGGGTCTCGCGCCCGGCATCCGCGGTAATCAGATCATCGACGACGTCGCGAGGCGCACGGCCTTCGCGCAACAGCTTCAAACCGTCGATGCCGAAATGGGGATTGACCAGTGCCTGCGTCGCGATCGCGCCGATGCCGGCCGCAATGAACGGCACGCGGGCGCCGACGGCGAAGAACTTCGTCGCCACCGCGATGCCGAACTGGCCGGTCGAGGTGTCGCGGGCGATGATCGACCAAGTCATCTTTTACCTTAAAGCCATCGAAAACCCATCAGCGTCCGGCCGCGTAGCCTTGCATGCCCCGCGGATTGGCGGCGGCGCGGCGGCGGCGGCCGACCTTCGAGGCGGCGGTGAGGCGGCCTTCCGACCAGTCGGGGCCGGTCTCCACGATATGGCCGCGGCTTTTGAGGTTGTCGACGGTCGCCTTCGGAATGCGGTTCTCGACCACGAGTACGCCGGGGCGGGACGTGCGCGGCCAGAATGAAATCGGAAAATGCTCGGAATGCCAGGCCGGCGCGTCGATCGCTTCCTGCAGGTTCATCTTCGCATGGACATGGCGCAGGAAGAACTGGGTGATCCATTGGTCCTGCTGGTCGCCGCCGGGCGAACCCCATGCGAGATAAGGCTCGCCATCGCGCAGCGCCATGGTCGGGCTCAGCGTGGTGCGTGGCCGCTTGCCCGGCGCCAGTGCCGCGGGATGATTCTCCTCGAGCCAGAACATCTGCGCGCGGCTACCGAGGCAGAAGCCGAGTTTGGGAATCACCGGCGATGATTGCAGCCAGCCGCCGGACGGCGTCGCCGAGATCATGTTGCCGGCCTGGTCGATGATATCGAAATGCACGGTGTCGCCGCGCACCTCGCCGAAGCGGCCGACGGTGGGCTCGCCGGCACCCATGGCGCCGACCGCCTCGCGATGACCTTCCTGGCGGCGCAGTTTTACCACCGCACCAAAACCTTCGACCGAGCCGGGGACGAAATCGAGCGAGGCCTTTTCGGAGATCAGCTTGCGGCGCTCGTCATTGTAGGCGTCGGACAACAGCGTGGCGATCGGGATCTCGGTAAAATTCGGATCGCCATAGAATTTCTCGCGGTCGGCATAGGCGAGCTTGGCGCATTCGACCTGAAGGTGGATGAATTCCGGGCCTGTGGGATCGAGCCCGTCGAGCTCGAACCCCTTCAGCAGCGCAAGCTGCTGCAGCATGACAGGGCCCTGGCTCCAGACGCCGGCCTTGCACACGGTGTAGCGGCCATAGTCGTAAGTCAGCGGCGCTTCGACCGAGGGCTGCCAGCGCGCCATGTCGTCGGCGGAGAGCACGCCGCGATGCGGCGAGCCGGTGACGTCCATGACTTCCTGGGTGCGGCAGAATTCGCCGATCGCTTCGGCAACGAAACCATGCGACCAGGTCTTGCGCGCGCGCTCGATCTGGGCGACGCGGTCGGAGCCTGCGCTTTCGGCTTCCTGCAGGATGCGGGCATAGGTTTCCGAAAGCGTCTTGTTGCTGAAGAGCGTGCCGGGTTTTGGGACCTCGTTGTTGGGCAGATAAACCGCGGCCGAGGTGGTCCAGTGCTTGCGGAACAATTGCTCGACCGTCTGGATGGTTGCCGCGGCGCGTTCCACCAGCGGATAACCGTCTCGCGCGTAGGCGATCGCAGGCTCCAGCACGTCGCGCAGCCGCAAGGTGCCGTAATCGCGCAGCAACAGCATCCAGGATTCGAAGGTGCCGGGAACGCAAGCCGCGAGCAGCCCGGTGCCGGGCACCATCTCCAGCCCCTCGCTGCGGTAATGCGCGATGGTCGCTCCCTGAGGCGCCGGGCCCTGGCCGCAGATCACTTCGGTCCGGCCGCGTTTGATGTCGTGTACGATGATCGGCACGTCGCCACCCGGACCATTCAGATGCGGCTCGACCACTTGCAGCGTAAACGCCGTGGCGACACCGGCGTCGAAGGCATTGCCGCCCTTCTCCAGGGTGGCCATCCCCACCGCGGTGGCGATCCAGTGGGTCGAGGTGACGACGCCAAAAGTTCCTTCGATTTCCGGCCGGGTCGTGAACGGATCGGGATTGATTTTGCTCATGAGATTCCAGGGTTG
>Ga0265340_10001368_pt1 | contig 13981 bp, 10 predicted proteins | sample 4CB225metaG_FD_202082 | JGI IMG/M metagenome (GOLD analysis project Ga0265340, IMG submission 202082) | Rhizosphere microbial communities from Carex aquatilis grown in University of Washington, Seatle, WA, United States - 4-CB2-25 metaG | ecosystem: Host-associated > Plants > Roots >...
CTCACGACCACGGTGCCCGTGCCGGTGTTTTTCAGTGGCTTCATCCAGGCGACCAACACCGACCCCAACGACTCGTGCGCATCGGTGACGGTCGATCTCATCGGCTCGACCGTCCACCGGCACTTCCACGTGTTCAGTGGTGAGTGCACGCCGACCAAGCCGCATTCCCAGGGCTGGGCGGAGTCGTTCACTCTGCCCGCCGACGACGAGATCGAGCTCGCCGTCGAATACTCGACCGAGGTCGACGACGTCCTGCCCGGTGAGCCCAAGGCGGTTTCCGAGTCGGCCACGGTGTCGCTCAACCTCGCGCTCTTCCCACCGACGGCGACGTTCAGCCAGTCGCTGTCCGGATCGACCGCGAGCTTCGACGGGTCGGGGTCGTCGGCGGCCAGCCCGGGCGGGCAGATCGCGAAGTGGAAGTGGACCTTCGGCGATGGCAAGACCGCAACCACCACCACGCCGAAGGTGAAGCACGTTTATCCCGCATCGCCGTCGCGGGTGCGGACCTACACCGTCACCTTGCAGGTCGTCGACGGCACCGGTGGGCTGAGTCCGCCGATCACGCACAAGGTCCTGGGCACCGCTGTGTCCGCGACCGTGAAGAAGACCGCGGCTGACCTGACGGTGTCGGCGACCGTCAAGCCGAGCCGGGCCGGCCGCCACGCGGTGGTCACGCTGCTGCGCAAGCGGAACGGCAAGTTCCGCAAGGTCTCCGCGCTCCACACGATCCTCAGCCATAGCAGCATGCTGTCGGCCATCTTCAGGCGCCAGCCGGCCGGGAAGTGCCGGATCGTCGCGCGCTATCCGGGTGATCCGACCCACCTTGCCGGCCAGGCCACGAAGGCCTTTGCCTGCTGATCCGCCGTACGCCGATCGGGCGATCGGGTGCGGGTGGCTCGCGCTGCAGGGCGAAGAGCTCAACAACGCTCGGGTCCGGCCCGAACGCGCAAGCCCTAAGCGCTGCGACGATGGCGCGGTGCGAACGGTAGGTGTCGACCTTGCGGCCGAGCCCCGGCGTACGGCGGTGGCCGCGATCACCTGGCACGACGGGTCCGCCGAGGTCGAGCGGCTGGTGGTCGGGCAGACCGACGAGCAGATCGTCGCGACGCTCGCCGACGCCGACAAGGTGGGGATCGACTGCCCGGTCGGCTGGCCGGAGCCCTTCGTCGAGTTCCTGACCGCCCATCGCGCCGGGCGGCCGATCCCGCCGACCGATCTGGCCGCCCGTCGCCGACTCGCCTACCGCACGACCGACCTCGCCGTGATCGCCGAGTTCGGGATCCGGCCGCTCAGCGTCTCGGCCGACCTGATCGGTCACGCCGCGATGCGCGCCGCCGGACTCCTGTCAGCGCTCGCCGACGCCGGGCGCCCGGTCGACCGGGCGGGATCCGGCCTGGTGGTCGAGTCCTACCCGGCGGCGGCGCTGCGGCAATGGGGGCTCTATCGGCCCCGCTACAAAGGGGCCGGCAGCGCGGCGACCCGCGACCTGCTGATCCACGACCTGCTCACAGCGGCGCCCGCCCTCCGGCTCGGCTCAGAGCAAGCAGCGCTGTGCAGCCGGTCCGACGATGCGCTCGACGCGATCCTGTGCGCGTTCATCGCGCGCGCCGCCGCGCTCGGGAGGGTCACGACGCCTGATCCGGAGCAGGCCGCCGCGGCCGCGACCGAAGGCTGGATCGCGGTGCCGACCTGCGCCATCGCCGAGCTCTTCGGCTGAGCGATGCCTCCTACCCGGTGGCCGTGCGCCAGGCTCAGCGACCGGGTGCGTGCGGCATGACCTGCTCGGCGACCAGCCGCAGGTGGTCGAGGTCGCTCAGGTCGAGCACCTGAAGGTAGAAGCGCTCGGCGCCGGCGTCGACGAACGTGCCGATCTTGTCGAGGACCTCCGCCGGTGTGCCGGCCAGTCCGCTCTCGCGCAGTTCGGCGACGTCGCGGCCGATCGCCTTCGCCCGACGCTCGATCTCGGCTTCGTCCTTGCCACAGCACAAGACCTGCCCGACCGAATAGACGAGCGAACCGGGATCACGGCCCGACGCGTCGCAGGCTTGCCGGACCCGGTCGTGCACCTCACGCATCGTCTCGACCGGGACGAAGGCGGTGTTGTATTCGTCGGCGTAGGCGACTGCGAGCCGTGCCGAACGCTGCTGCCCACGGCCGCCCAGCACGATCGGTGGGTGCGGGCGTTGCGCCGGCCGGACCGTGTCGGGGTTGATCGACACCTGGCAGGTGAAGCCTTCGTGTTCGAACGTGGTTCCGGCTGGTGCGGTCCACGCGCCGTGCAGGATCGCCAGCTGGTCCTCGAGCAGGTCGTAGCGCGCTCCGATCGGCGGAAACGGGATGCCGAAGTCGTGGTGCTCCGCGTCGTACCAACCGGCGCCGAGGCCGACCTCGACCCGGCCGCCGCTCATCTGGTCGACCTGCGCCGCGGCCACCGTGAACATCCCGGGCTGGCGGAAGGTCACCGGCGTGACCAGCGTTCCGAGCCGGATGCTGGCGGTGTCCCGGGCCAACCCGGCTAGCGTGATCCATGCATCGGTGGCGGCCGGCAGGCCGGTGGCCGATCCCATCTTGAGCACGTGGTCGGAGCGGAAGAAAGCGCCGAATCCGCACTCCTCCGCGGTCCGCGCAACGGCAAGGAGCTGGTCGTACGACGCCCCCTGCTGGGGCTCGGTGAAGATCCGAAGCGTCATGTCGGAAGGCTAGTCCCGACCCGACGCCCGGGGTGCTATAACAATCCGGGGGTGCGGCTCGGCGCAGATGTGTCCGCGGGTCGAGACGGGAGCCACGGTGCCGCGGCAGCCGTTCGCCCTCGATTCGCTCCACAGTGAGCACGCCAACCGGGTTCGGACGTCCCGCGATCGCCCGGGGGTCGGCGAGGAGCAGCTCGTCCACCAGCAACCGGTCCCATTCGCCATCGTCAACCGGGGTAGCGCCGGCCGGCACCAGATGTCGGCAGCCGACGGCACGGCCACAAGCTAAGGGAGTCCCACCATGCGCACTCGTCGATCCGCGGTCGCCGTACTGTCCGCCGGCCTGCTCTGCCTGGTCACCGCGCTGTCCGGTACGGCGTACGCCCACGCCAAGGGTGAGAAAGGCGATCCGCAACCCGAGCTGAAGCCGTTCAAGATCGGGGCCGGGATCTCCGGAGGAACGGTCGCGATCGAGCCCGATGGCTCGCTGGTGGTCGCCTACGACGTCGCCACGAAGAACACCGAAGGTGCGATCGAGGTCTGCGTGCTGAAGCGGGGCGGCACCGCGTGCACCACCAAGGTGGAGCTCCGGACGCTGAGCAGCGACGACGTGTTCAACACCCCGCAGGTCTTCGCGTTATCCAACACCCACATTGTGGTGTTGCAGACCACCTGTTGCGACGCGAACATCGACGGCGGCGACCTGCTCTTCAGCTCGACCGACGGCGGCAAGACGTTCGGCATGCCGGTGCGGGTGGGCTTCGTCTCCACGGTCGGGGCGGTCTCGGTCGGCGGCAACATCGTGTTCATCGGCGGCGATCCGCACAGTGGCACGCAGGTGGCGAGCATTCCCGACGACGCGACAGCGCCTCAGCTGGGGTTCGACCAGGTCACGGCCACCGCCCCATCCGATGTGGCGATCAGCGCCTATAAGAACGGCGTGCTGGCGGGCAGCGACGTGCTGTCGAAGGGTCACTACACGACCACGGTCGACTACGCCTCCTCGGGCACGGACTTCAACACCGGGCCTTACACCAAGGTCGGAACCTTCAAGGACGAGTTCATCGTGGGGATGTCCGGCAGCGCCCTTCTCACCGGGCAGGACAACGGCAAGGGCCACCTGCTGCTGCGCTTGTTCAACGGCACGAGCTACGGTTCGCCGCACGCCGTCCCCGGCTACAAGGGCGTCTCACTCGGGCTCTGGGCCACAATCGACCGGGACGCCTCCGGTGTGACGCACATCTTCGCGGAGTCGACCTCCGTCGGGCCGATCTATGACCTGCTGGAGACGTCCACGAGGAGTGGCACGAGCTGGAGCGGCCGGACCGATCTCGGCAACGCGATCGACAACAACACGTTCGGAGTCAGCCTCGACTCGACCGGGAGCGGCCTGGTCCTCGGCGGCTCGGGCAAGGAGTTCGGCTATCCGGTGCTCGCGACGCAGAAGGTCACCTTCGCGCTGAGCAAGTCGAGCATCAAGACCGGCAAGAAGGTCAAGGGAAAGGGCACCGTCACCGTGGCGGCGAAGGGCCGCAAGGTCTGGCTTCAGATCGAGCGGAAGGGCCTCTGGTACAACGTCGCGTCGACCAAGGAGTCGGCCAGCGGGTCGTTCACGTTCACGATCAAGGGCAGCAGCACCGGCACCTTCCGCTACCGCGCGGTCGCGAACGATCACGCCGGCTACGTCCAGTTCGGCTACTCGTCCGGGCGCTCGCTCACGGTCAAGAGCTAGCCCGTGCGCCGGCCGAGGCCCGGCGGTCAGGCCATCGCGATCCTTGCGGTGGCCGGGCTGCCCTGCCTCGGCCTGATCCCGGGGGCGGGGTCGGCGCAGGCCAGTGTCGGTTCGCATCGGATCGCGCGTGCGGCGTTAGTTCCGTCGCGGGCGCATGGCGCGCCGCGGATCTCCGCGCCGACGATCCGGCATGTGCCCGACGCATGGGAGATGCAGGCGGTCAGCTGCGTGTCGGCGACGCACTGTGTCGCGGTCGGCTACTCCTCGGATACGAGCACCGAGGGCGCGCACGGCGTACTGGTCCCGATCACCGACGGGAAGCCGGGCAAGCCGTTGCTGCTCGGCGGGTTCGAGTCGTTGTTCTACGGCATCTCGTGCGTCAGCGCGACGGATTGCGTCGTGGCGGGAGCGGCCCAGGCCACGGTGTCGTCCAACCTCGGCGCCGACCTGTGGCGGTGGCACAGCGGCAAGGTGGTCTTCATCAACCAGCTCGGCAGTACGCCGACGCTGTCGACCTCGCGGTTCTACGCGATCGACTGCTGGTCGTCGACGGAGTGTCTCGCGGTCGGCTATGGCAACGCGAAGATCACCGATGCGCCGACCGGGGTGTACGGGTCGGTGTCGCTGAAGGGCACGCCGAGCGACCACGTCGTGCAGAACAACACCTCGGGCTACGCCTCGTCGATCACCTGTCCGACCTCGGAGCTCTGTTATATCGGTGGCGCGAGTGTGGCCGGCGTGGGCGAGGAGCTCGAGGTGACCCAGCCCGACCTGGTCAAACACCTGACGTCGGGAATCGAGGGGTCGACCCAGACCGGGAAGGTCTCCGGCTTGCAGGGCATTGCGTGCATGTCGGTCAACTCATGCGAGGCAGCGGAGGTCTACGACGTACCAAGCATGCCGGGGCAGTTCGACGGTGACCTCGAGCATCTCAACGGGAAACTCTCGGGTACGCCGCACATGATCCCGGACACGTCGCAGTTCTACGCGATCTCACCGATCAACCACTCCTACTACTTGGCGGTCGGTGAGCTGACCGGCAGCAGCTGGATCACTTACCTGGTGTCAGCGTCGGGTGCCGCGAGCAACCATTCGACCTCCGAGGGCGGCTATCTCCAGGGCGTGTCGTGCCCGGTGCAGACCGAGTGCGTCGCGGTGGGCTTCGCGCCTGACTCGAACCCGACGCAGCCCGGCGGCCAGGGCGGTGTTGACGGCGCGATCGCGGTCTATCACCTGACGACGCCGCCGTCGGCCCCGAAGGTCACCGTCCGGTCGACCACGCACCACTCGGCCAAGGTCAGGATCAGTGCCCCGGCCAGCGACGGCGGCGTGGCGATCACGAGCTATCTGCTGACCGTGTCGCGGTGCAAGCCGCACCACACGAAGTGCACGCTGGAGAAGGTGAAGACGCAGCCCGTCAAACCGAGCAAGCTGACGGTGACCGTGTCAGGCCTCATGCCGCATACGACGTACTACTTGTCAGTAACCGCCACCAACTCGATCGGCACCGGCCCGGCCTCGTCGGCCAAAACCGCCAAGACCGGTTGAAGTCGGCAGCCGATCGAGAATTTCCGCTGGACAGGCGCCCCTGAGCGCGGTCTAGGGTCGCGTGGAATAGCAAAGGGTCGGCTGACGCTACCTGGGGAAGACTCCGTTCAGCGTGACAAACTGGCTGATTCGGCGGCGTGCGAAGCGGCGAGGGGAGAGCTCTGTGACTGAGCAGCGCCTCGACTTCGTCTCCAGCGCCGCGACCACAGAGCACCCCCAGAGCCGACTGGGCGGCTGGATCGGCAATCTACAGGCTCACCGCAGGGCCTGGATGGCGATTCGCGGCTTCCACGAGATCGTCCTGATCGGGGCGGTCTATTCGCTCTACGACGTCACGCGGTACTTCGTGGCGGGCGACCACGTCGGTGCGGTGTCGCACGGCGCCCAGCTGCTCCGGTTCGAGCAGCGGCTGAAGATCGCGCCAGAGCACTGGCTCAACAACGCCGTCTCCCCGCATGTCCTGCTGGCGGTGCCGGCGGACTACATGTATGCGACCTTGCACTACCTCGTGACGCCGCTGGTCCTGATCTGGCTGTGGCGGCGGCACGGGCCCGCTTACACCAGCGCCCGCACCGTCCTGATGTTCACGACGATCGTGGGTCTGGTCGGATTCAGCCTGCTGCCGATCGCCCCGCCCCGGCTGCTGCCGGGGTTCATCGACACGATGGCGCGCTACTCCCATTACGGCTGGTGGGGCAAGGCGGCGAGCGCGCCGCGCGGCTTCGGCAAGGACACCAACCAGTACGCCGCGATGCCCTCGCTGCACGTCGGCTGGGCGGTCTGGTCGGGCTGGCAGCTGATGCGCTTCGGCAAGCACCGGATCACCCGCTATCTCGGCGTTGCATATCCGTTCGTCCTGTCGGTCGATGTGATCGCCACGGCGAACCACTACCTGCTGGACGTCGTCGCCGGGTTCGCCGCCGTCGGTGTCGGGGTGATCCTCGCCCGGCTGTTCAGCCACATCGGCTGGTGGTCGCGGCGGCTGTTGAAGGTGGGTCCGGCGCCTCCGCCACCCGCTGCGCCGGGCTGACCTGTGCCGGCGACCTACTCCGGTATCGGCGTCAGCGCGGGGGTCGCTGCCGGGCCGGTCGCGCGCGTGCATGGCCCGGTGCTCCCGCCGCGGGACGGCGCACCGATCGACATCGAGGTGGAGGCCGATCGGGCCGCTGACGCGCTCGACGCGGTCGGGGGTGAGCTCGAAGCGCTCGCTCAGCGGGCCGGCGCATCCGGCGCAGTATTGGTCCGGCAGGCCCGGATCTCCCGGGACCCCTCGCTCGCGTCGCTCGTGACCCAGCTGGTCAGCTCCGGCCGCGCAGCGCCTCGGGCCGCCTGGGAGGGCTTCAGTGCCTACCGGGACATGCGGGCGGCCGACCCGATGCGCGCGGTGCCCGACCGGGTGGAGCTCGACGACATCCGCGACCGGGTCGTCGCCCGGTTGTTGGGCGAGCCGCCGCCGGGCATCCCCGACACCGGTTCGCCGTACGTTCTGGTGGCGCGTGACCTGTCGCCTGCGGTGACCGCCGGCCTCGATCCGCAGCAGGTGCTCGCGATCGTCACCGAGCGGGGCGGACCGACCAGCCACACCGCCGTGCTGGCCAAGTCGCTCGGCATCCCGGCTGTGGTCGGTTGCCCGGGGGTGGCCTCGCTGCGCAGCGGGCAGCGGGTGATGGTGGACGGCTCCGCCGGTGAGGTGACGGCGGACCCTGATCAGGCCGCCCTCGGTGCGGCGAACCGCGGGTCCGGCGCCGCGACCGGGTCGGATCCGGCCGGATCGGCCGCGGCCGGTCGTGGTCCAGGGCGCACCCGCGACGGCCGCCCGGTGCAGCTGATGGCCGCGGTCGGCAGCAGCGTCGATGTCGCTGACGCCCTCGACGCGGGCGCCGAGGGGGTCGGGGTGTTCCGCACCGAGTTCGCCTTCCTCGACCGGATCGATCCGCCGAGCGTGGCCGAGCAGGCAGCGGCGTACCGCGAGGTGTTCGACGCTTTCCCGGCGCGGCAGGTCACGGTCCGGACGCTCGACATCGGGGCCGACAAGCCGGCGCCGTACGTGCGCTTGGGCGAGCAGTCGAACCCCGCGCTCGGGGTCCGCGGGCTGCGGGTCGCGCGCCGGCACCCTGAGCTGCTGACCGACCAGCTCACCGCGATCACGAGCGCCGCGCGAGGGTCGGCGGCCGAGGTGCGGGTCATGGCGCCGATGGTCGCGACCGCGGCGGAGGCGGCGTGGTTCGCCGCGCACGCGCACGAGGCCGGAGTCACCACCACCGGCGTGATGGTCGAGGTGCCGGCCGCGGCGTTGCGCGCCGGCGACCTGCTGCGGGTGGTCGACTTCGTCTCGATCGGGAGCAACGACCTCGCGCAGTACACGTTCGCGACGGATCGGGCCGACAGCGAGCTCTCGGACCTGCTCGACCCGTGGCAGCCCGCCTTCCTGGACCTGGTCGCGACCGTGCTTCGCGCCGGCGCGATCGCCGGCCGGCCGGTGACGGTGTGCGGCGAGGCGCCGAGCGATCCGCTGCTCGCGCTGGTGCTGGTCGGGCTTGGCGCGGCGGCGTTGTCGATGACGCCGCGGGCGCTGGCGGACGTGCGGATGACGCTGGCCCGGCACAGCTACGACGACTGCGTCGGTTTCGCGGCCGCTGCGGTCTCGGCCGACGGGCCATCCGAGGCCCGGGCCCGGGTCCGAGCCGCCCTCGACCCTTCCTGAGCAATGTCACATTGCCCTGGCATTTCCGGGGGTGATGTCACATTGCCCCCACGAAGTGTGGGGCAATGTGACATTGCTTGTTACGGTCCTGGGTATGCGGGTTGCCGGTGTGGGCGGGGTCGGGATCGAGGTCTTCGTCGAAGGGCCGAAGGACGGTACGCCGGTGCTGTTCATGCACGGGTGGCCGGACACGCATCGGCTCTGGCGCCATCAGGTCGCGGCGCTGAGCGCGGCGGGCTATCGCACGATCGCGCCGGACCTGCGTGGCTTCGGTGAGTCGGACCGGCCCGAGGACGTCGCGGCGTACAAGATCGCGAACACCGTCGCCGACATGGTGGCGGTACTCGACGAGGTCGGGGTCGACAAGGCCAACGTGGTGGCGCACGACTGGGGCGCGGTCGCCGGCTGGGGCCTCGCGGCCTTCGTGCCGGATCGGGTCGAACGGCTGGTGGCGGTGTCGGTCGGGCATCCGAAGGCGTTCGCCGAAGCGGGCTTCGAGCAGCGGATGCGCGTGCTCTACATGCTGCTGTTCAACCTGCCGGTGATCGCCGAGCAGTGGTTCGGCATGTTCGGCGCGCAGATGCTCGCGAGCCATCGCGACCGCGAGGCGGTGCTCGCCGAGCTCGAGCGACCGGGTGCGCTCACCGCGGGCTTCAACTGGTACCGCGCGAACGCGAGCCCGCGCACGATCGTCAACCCGCCGCCCGAGCTGCCGCCGATCCGTTGCCCGGTCATGGGCGTGCTCGGCCCGCGCGACATCGCGCTCGGCGAGAAGCAGATGACCGGCTCGCAAGCCCACATCGAAGGGTCGTGGCGCTACGAGAAGATCGAGGGCGCCGGGCACTGGCTTCAGCTCGATGCCCCCGATGAGCTCAACCGCCTGCTGGTGGACTTCCTGGGCTCGTAGCGCCGCGCCCGGACGGGCCCGGACCGCGCGAGCCGTGTCCGACGATGTCGGGCTCGAGGCTCTCGTGCTCGCCGCCGGTGGACGGCGGTGACATTCCGAGCGACTCGCCGAGCTCGGTGCCTTCGGCGACCTGCTCGTCGCTGCCCTTGGCGCCCATCACCGTGCGCAACGGGATCTCCTTGAGCCGCAAGGCCAGCAGGAAGGCAATAATCGCGAACGGTACGGCGGCGAGGAACACCACGTGCAGTGAGTCGCTGAACGCCACCCGAAGGCCGTTGCGGATCGGCGCCGGCAAGAGCTTCACCGCGGCCGGGTTGGCACTCACCGACGTACCGTGCAGGTGCTTGAGTGCCGCAGCCGGAACGTGCTTGGGCAGGTTGGCGGCGAGCCGGTTGTCGAAGACCGTGCCGAAGACCGCGACTCCGATCGAGCCGCCGATCGACCGGGAGAACGTCGCGAGCGAGGTCGCGACTCCCAGCTCGGTGTAGGGCACGGAGTTCTGCGCGGCGATCAGGAGGACCTGCATCGTGAGACCGAGGCCGGCGCCGAGGATCGCCATGAAGATCGCCGTCTCCCAGAACGGCGTGGTCGTACCGATGTGGGAGAACAGATAAAGCGCGACGGTCGTCAGTGCGGTGCCCGCGATCGGGAACCGGCGATACGTGCCGGTCGAGGAGATCCGGCGCCCGCTGTAGATCGCGAACACCAGGACCAGCACCATGATCGGGATCAGCTGCAGCCCTGAGCTGGTCGGCGACGCACCGTGTACGACCTGCAGGAACAACGGCAGGAAGGTCAGCGCGCCGAACATCGAGAAGCCGACGATCGCACCGGTCCCGAACGACACCCGGAACACCCCGTTGCGGAACAGGTGCAGCGGCACGATCGGTTCGGTCGCGCGGCGCTCGATCGCGATGAAGATGCCGAGCAGGACCAGCGACGCGATGCCGAGGCAGACGATCGTTGCCGAACCCCAGGCGTACGTCGATCCACCCCAGGTCAGCATCAGGATCAGCGCGACGACGGAGGCGGACATGACCGAGGCGCCGAGGTAGTCGATGTCGTGCTCGATCCGAGTGGTGCGCGCATGCAGCACAGCGGCGACGACGAACAGGGCGATCGCGCCGATCGGCAGGTTGATGTAGAAGACCCAGCGCCACGACAGGTCGTCGGTGAAGAAGCCACCGAGCAGCGGGCCCGCGACACTCGAGACCGCGAAGACCGCGCCGATCAGGCCGGTATAGCGACCACGATCGCGCGGCGGCACGATGTCGCCGATGATCGCCTGCGCCCCGACGATCAGCCCACCGGCGCCGAGGCCCTGCAGTGCGCGGAAGCCGATCAGCTCGTTCAGGTTCTGTGAAAGTCCGGACAACGCCGACCCGACCAAGAAGATGACGATTGCGGCCTGGAAGAAGCGCTTGCGTCCGTAGAGGTCGCCGAGCTTGCCCCACAGCGGGGTGGAGACGGTCGACGCCAGCAGGTACGACGTGACCACCCACGACAGGTGGTTGAGCCCGCCGAGGTCGCCGACGATGGTCGGCAGCGCGGTCGCGACGATCGTCTGGTCGAGCGCGGCGAGCAGCATGCCGAGCATCAGCCCGGTGAATACGAGCCGGATCTGGCGCGTCGAGAGCGCGATCGGGCCGCTGGTCGCGGTCATGTCGAGGTCAGACATCAGTGGGGTGCTCCAGTTCTTCTGCAAGCAGCTCAAGGCCGCGCAGCATGGCGCGTTGCTCGGCCGGACGCATCCGGTCGAGGGCGCGCTGCACGGGCCGGAATCGGGTGTCGAGCAGCGTCTCGGCGAGAGCCCGGTGGGTCTCCGCGACCTGCACCAGGGTGCGGCGCCGATCGGTCGGGTCCTCGATCCGCTCGACCAGCCCGCTGTCCTCGAGATCAGTGACGACCTGGCTGGCCGTGGCCAGCGAGACGCCGAGCCGGGCGGCCAGCGTGCTCACGCTCATCCGCTCGTCGGCGACGACCTGCATCAGGGCGGCCACGTGCCGCGGCGCGGGCGGCGACTGCTTCCAGGCCGCCTGGGTGTGGGCGTCGACCGGCATCGGGGTGCGCTCGAGCCGTCGTACGACGGTCCGGAACGCGGCGAGCAGGTGAGCCGCGGAGGCCGCGGTGGCGGCCCCGGTCGGGGCCGGTGTCCGCGCAGGGGTCTGAGCCACGGCGCCATTGGTCATGGGGGAACTGTACAACAATTGCTTCGTACAATCAAACCGTTTTAACTGTCGAATAGTTCTGGAGATGACCTTGGTCGAAGCGTTCAAGTGACGCGGCCGGGGTGCCGTACAAACAAGGGAGCGTGTGACAAATCGCATGCTCCCGCCCTCGTCCCCACGGTCGGAGTAAGCCTGATGCACCATCGCGCCATCCTCGTCCGCGCGTTCACTTCCGCCGCCGTCGTGGCGGCGGTCGCGCTCCCGGTGGCGATCGGCTCGATGTCGACAGCGTCCGCTGCGAAGGTGTACGACGGCCCGGACGTCGCGTCCTACCAACATCCGCACCCGACCAAGGCGCACCCGCACGGCCAGCCGATCAACTGGCAGCAGGTGAAGAAGGCCGGCAAGGAGTTCGCGATCGTCAAGGCGACTGAGGGCACGACGTACGTCAACCCGTACTTCAACGGGCCGTACTACAACGACTACGCCGATGCGGCCGCCGCCGGTCTTGTGCACGGCTCGTACCACTTCGCGCGGCCGGGACTTCCCGTTGGTGTCACGGCGCGGGCGCAGGCCCAGTTTTTCGCGCAGACCATCGGAGCCGTGAACACGACGGCGACGCTTCCGCCGGCGCTCGACCTCGAGGTGACCGGCGGTCTGAATCCCGGCCAGCTCGTGACCTGGGCGCAGGACTTCCTGCTCGAGATGCGCACGCTGACCGGCCGGACGCCGATGCTCTACACCTATCCGTCGTTCTGGACCAATGACATCAGCGACCCGTCGGCCCTGGCGCGCTATCCGATGTGGATGGCGGAGTACGGCGTACGCAAGGGCCCGGTGTCCGATCTCTGGCAATACACGTCGACCGCTCGGATCAAGGGGATCGTAGGCCGGGTCGACGAGTCGAGGTTCGTCGGCACGAGCGGCCTGCCCTGGGCGACGCTGTCGAACGGCACGGTTGCAACGCCGTGGGTTGCGTCGGCGCCAGCCGCTCCGGTCTCGGTGCGCACATCGGTCAACGCCACCGCAGTGACCGTCTCGTGGCTGCCCGGCGATGCCGGCACGAGCCCGGTCACGAGCTATCAGGTCACCGCATCACCCGGCGGTCAGATCGTGACCGTGGGCGGCTCCACGATGTCGGCGACCGTGAGCGGGTTGTCGACCCAGCAGGCCTACACCTTCACGGTCACCGCGACCAACAGCGTTGGCACCAGCCCGGCCACCGCACCGACCGCGCCGGTGACCCCGTCGATCCCGACCACGCTTGCGGCAAAGGTTCAGCCGGCGGCGACGTTTGGTACGCCACTGGCGTTGCAGGCGACGCTGCTGCGCGCGGACACCCACGCCGCGTTGCCCAACCGCCGGGTGCTGATCTACCGGCGCGAGGTGCCTGCTAGCAACTGGGTGCGGGTCCGCAATCTGAGGACCGACAGCAACGGGCTGGCCTCGGCGGTGCTGCACCCGAAGCGCAACGCCGAGCTCGAGGCGGTCTTCCCGGGCGGTTCGGGCGTCGCGCGATCTGAGGCGTTCGAGAACTACGTCGTTCGGCCGACGGTTGCAGCCTCGATCTCGGCGACGACCGTGCGGTCGGGCAGTCTGGTCACGATCGGTGGCCGGGCGGCACCATTCCACGCCGGGCAGCGGGTCGAGCGCGAGGGGTTCTTCGACGGGGCGTGGCACGTCTGGGCGACGTCCCGGATCGGTCCGCGCGGCCGCTACGTCTTCCGCTTCCGGCCGACGCTCAAGACGGTCGACGTCTACCGGATCGTTGTTGCGGCGACCCAGCGGCACGGCGCCGGGCACTCCCAGCGGCTTCAGCTCACCGTTCGCTAGTACGGCTGCTGGCCCTTCACGGCGCCGGGCCGCACAATGTCAGTGCGCGTACCGCACGCGCGAGCGTGCCAGCGACCTGTGGGGGCCCGAGTGCGAAGCACGATGCAGGACTTTCCGCTCACGATCGGCTCGATCCTGCGCTTCGGCGCCGAGGTCTTCGGCGACAGCGAGGTCGTGACGCTAGGTGAAGGCGGGGTGCGCAGGCGGCGTTCGTACGCCGAGACGGCAACTCGCGCGGCCCGGCTGGCCAACGGATTGCGATCGCTCGGCATTGACGGCGATCAGCGGGTCGCGACGTTCATGTGGAACAACGCCGAGCACTTCGAGGCCTATCTCGCGATCCCGTCGATGGGCGCGGTGCTGCACACGTTGAACATCCGGCTGTTCCCCGAGCAGATC
>Ga0265340_10001372_pt1 | contig 13958 bp, 7 predicted proteins | sample 4CB225metaG_FD_202082 | JGI IMG/M metagenome (GOLD analysis project Ga0265340, IMG submission 202082) | Rhizosphere microbial communities from Carex aquatilis grown in University of Washington, Seatle, WA, United States - 4-CB2-25 metaG | ecosystem: Host-associated > Plants > Roots > Rhizosphere...
CCAGGGACCACACCACGGTCGTATGTCTGAGCATGTGCGGGGTGATTTTCTTCGTCAGGCCCGCCTTCGCGGCCTTGATCTTGGCTGGGGTCCAGCGGCGGTCGTGGAAATGCTGGTACCGCCACGGACATCCTTCCCGAGTAACGAAAACATACTCCGACGGTGCCCGACCCCGGACAGCCTGCTGCAGTCGCACCGCCACCTCACCGGTCACCACCACCCAACGAGGTCGTCTGCTCTTGGGCGCCCCCAGCACCCAGGTCGCATCCTCACCCTGATCGAAGCGGATCTTCGCCTCGTCATCGGGTGCCCGCCGGGACCAAGCCCGGACCACATGAATATTCGCCTGCAGGACACCTCCCACCCTCTGGAAAGTGAGGTCCCCCACCCGCAGGGCACTGATCTCTCCCCACCGCATTCCCGTGGCCAGGTCCAGATCCATCAGGAGCAGGAAATCCGGCTTCAGACAGGAACGGAACAGCGACCATTCCTCGGGCTGGAAGAACCGGATCTGGCGGACCTCCGCGGTCCGGTTGTTCAGCTCCGGCAGGTCACTGACCTGGCAGGGATTGTCGGCCCGCAGTTTCATCCGCAGCGCCCCGTGCTTCATGATCGAAGACAGGATCGAGTGGTTGTTGCGGACCGTCTTCGGCTTCCACCCGGCCTCGATCTGGGTATCGATCCAGTCGGCGATATCGTCGGCATCGATGCTCTCGAACGCCACCGGCCCGAAAACCTCCTCGAAATGCAGGACATACGTCCGCCGGTAGGCGTGCAGGGTCCGGGGTTTGAGCTTGCCGAGCTTGGCCCGCCTGGCCTGCAGCTCGAAGTAGCCTTTCTCGCCCAGGGCGACCTCGGCGAACGTCACCCGCACGGGTTCGGGCTCGCGGGGTTTCCAGCCCTCTCCCTTGATCCATCCCTCCGGCCAGCAGTGTCCGGCCGTCTCCACGGCGGTCCGGAACTCCGCGGCCAACCGCAAGTCGGTGAACGTCTCGGACTGCCACCGTCCGTCCATCCGCCACTTGATCTGCACGCTGACGGCATGGTCCGCGCGCTCACGCGTAACCCATTGAGCCATGATCTTGCCTCCGATCCGCCAGGTGCGTACCGAAGAAGAATCACAGTCGGACCCAACCCCACAGCCCAACCGGGAGAGGTGCCTACCCAACCGGAAGCCAACGGGAGATGGGTGACTGATTCCTTCCGCCGTACGTCACCGTCCGTGACCGGGAAGACCCAACAAAGCCGGTGCCAGATGGCCCGTGATCCCACAGGTGATCCCACAGGCCGCCAGTGTCGCTCTCTCGCCTCGCATCGCTGCAGGTGAGAGGCATATAACACTGGAGCGGGTGACCGGGATCGAACCGGCATGACCAGCTTGGAAGGCTGGGGCTCTACCATTGAGCTACACCCGCACGTACCGCACAGCGATCTGTGGTGGGCAGCAAGCCTAACCCGTCGATCGCGACGTCCGTACTGAAGTACCCTACTGCCTGTTGCCCGGCGGTTCGAAGCGGCGGCCGGGTGGCAACGGGGTGTGGCGCAGCTTGGTAGCGCGTCCGCTTTGGGAGCGGAAGGCCCCCGGTTCAAATCCGGGTACCCCGACCAGCGGGTCACCAGTGCCGATGCCGGCACTGGTGACCCGGTCCGGTGAGTCGATCAGCCCGTGATCTCGATTTGGTTGACGAGCTGATCAGTGGCCTTGATCAGCGGCGCTGCCCGTAGCTGATCCGGTGGAGTAGCGCTTTTCCGGGCCGAATGGGTGATCATGGATTTTGCCGTTCCCCGGCCGGTACGGCGGGCGACCTGCGCGGGCACGGCTACGATGGACGTTCAGCACGGACGCTGCGTCGTCCTGCGCCGCCTAAAGCGTCCCAGCCCCCAGGAGAACCTGCCGTGAAGAGCGCCGTCGAGACCCTCAACCCGACCCGGGTCAAGCTGACTGTCGAGGTGCCATTCGACGAGCTCAAGCCCAGTATGGATGCCGCCTACAAGAACATCGGCAGCCAGGTCGTGGTGCCCGGCTTCCGCAAGGGAAAGGTCCCGCCCCGGATCATCGACCAGCGGTTCGGCCGCGGCGCCGTGATCGAGGAGGCCGTGAACGAGGCCCTCCCGCGCTTCTACCTGCAGGCGGTCGAGGCCAGCGAGGTGCGCCCGCTGGGCCAGCCCGAGGTCGACGTCACCGCGGTTCCCGACCCGACCACCGGAGGCGGGCTCAAGTTCACCGCCGAGGTCGACGTCCGGCCCGAGTTCACTCTCCCCGCCCTGGACGCCGTCGAGGTGACCGTTGACGACATCAACATCGGCGACGAGCAGGTGGACGAGCGCCTCGAGACCCTGCGGGAGCGGTTCGGCAGCCTCTCCACCGTCGACCGCCCGGCCGTGGACGGCGACTTCCTCAGCATCGACCTCGGCGCCACCATCGACGGCGACGAGATCGACAGCGTCAAGGGAATCTCCTACCGGGTCGGTTCCGGCGAGATGCTGGTCGGTATGGACGACGTCCTGCCGGGCCTGAGTGCCGGCGAGACCACCACCTTCACCTCCCCGCTGGCCGGCGGCGAGCGGGCCGGCGAGGACTCGCTGGTCACGATCACCGTTCAGGCCGTCAAGGAGCGCACTCTGCCCGAGGTGAACGACGAGTTCGCCCAGGAGGCGAGCGAGTTCGACACGCTCGACGAACTGAAGGCCAGCCTGGCCGAGCAGGCCGAGCAGGAGGCCAAGTACCAGCAGGGCATCCAGGCCCGCGAGCGCCTGCTCGACACCCTGCTCGAAGCGGTCGAGATCCCGGTTCCCGAGGGCCTGATCAAGAACGAGGTCAAGCAGCACCTGGAGAACGAGGGCAAGGCCGAGGACGACGAGCACGGGGCCGAGGTGGCCGAGGAAGCCCGCAAGGCGTTCCGGGCCCAGTTGCTGCTGGACGCGATCGCCGAGGCCGAGCAGGTCGCGGTGGGCCAGCAGGAGCTGATCGAGTACCTGCTCGCCAGCGCCCAGCAGTACCGGATGGAGCCGAACGAGTTCATCAAGGCCGTCGACGAGGCCGGTCAGGTGCCGCAGATGGTGGCCGAGGTCGGCCGCCGCAAGGCGCTGGCCCAGGTGCTCGAGCGCGCCGTGGTCAAGGACGAGTCCGGCAACGTGATCGACCTGGCGGCGTTGTTCCCGCAGTCCGAGGAGATCGAGGACGACGGCACCGGCGTGATCGAGGGCGATGTCGTGGCCCAGGACGAGCAGGACCACGATGTCGACGTCCCGCCGGCCCGCCCGGCCGCCGGCGACCCGACGGCGCTGCCCAGCTTCTGATCCTTCGCTGCACCAGGTCATCGGCTGTACCCAGATCGTCAGCAGTGCCCGATCCCTCGATCCGCTCGAAGGTGCCGGGTGCTGCTGACGGTCGTCCTTTTTACAGGCATTTGATGGAACGGGCGGTTGCGGGCATGACGTCACACGTCGTCCCCGATGCGCCTAGAGCGAACAACGGTCGGTAGGGGAGGATCACGGGGCGTGGCGCGCGTTAGTGTCGATGTACCGGGTGGCCCACCCGTGGTTCCGGCGAAGGTCGGGGCTAGCGCCGACAGCGCGCCAACACACCGGGGAGCGAAATCGTGAGCCAACTGATCGTGCCAGGTGACAACCCGTCGGCTGGCGATTACCACACCCTGCCGGCCGTGCGTAATGCGGCAGCCGGAATGGGTTACGACGATCACGTCTACAACCGCCTGCTCAAAGACCGGATCATCTTCCTCGGATCCGAGGTGCGGGACGACAATTCCAATGTGATCTGTGCCCAGCTACTGCTGCTGGCGGCGGAGGACCCGAACAAGGACATCTCCTTTTACATCAATTCACCCGGCGGCTCGGTCACGGCGGGTATGGCTGTCTACGACACCATGCAGTTCGTGCCCTGCGACGTGGCCACCTTCGCCATGGGGCTGGCCGCTTCGATGGGTCAGTTCCTGCTCTCCTCCGGCGCCAAGGGAAAGCGTCACGCCCTACCGCACGCGCGGATCATGATGCATCAGCCGAGTGGTGGAATCGGTGGTTCCGCGACGGACATCCGGATCCAGGCCGAGCAGATCCTGCACATCAAGAAGCAGATGGCCGATTTGATCGCGGAGCAGACCGGGCAGACCCCGGAGACCATCAACGCCGACTCCGACCGGGACCGCTGGTTCACGGCCGAGGAGGCCCAGGAGTACGGGCTCGTCGACCACGTCGTCCGCGTTTCGCGTGACGTCGTCGGTGGCGGCGGCGGCGGAACCGGCGTCTGACCCGATCGGGTCAGACCCGATCTACCGCATGCTCGGCACGACAGCGCTTGCTAACCGCTCGACCCTCACGCCCCACCGGCCCACAGGAGTGACCCGATGACTCTCCCCCCCACCCACGGAGGTTTCGCCCTCCCGGGCTCCGGGCGCCTCGCCGTGCCCGGCGCCGCCGCTCCGGCCAGCCGCTACGTGCTCCCGAACTTCGAGGAGCGCACCGCCTACGGCTTCAAGCGGATGGATCCGTACACCAAACTGTTCGAGGACCGGATCATTTTCCTCGGTGTCCAAGTGGACGACGCCTCCGCCGACGACATCATGGCCCAGCTACTTGTCCTGGAAAGCCAGGACACGGACCGCGACATCACGCTATACATCAACTCGCCGGGCGGGTCGTTCACCGCATTGACCGCGATCTACGACACCATGCAGTACGTGAAGCCCGACATCATGACGGTGTGCCTGGGGCAGGCGGCCTCCGCGGCCGCGGTGCTGCTGGCCGCCGGCGCGAAGGGCAAGCGACTGGCTCTGCCGAACGCGCGGGTACTGATTCATCAGCCTGCGATGGCCGGTGGCGATTACGGCCAGGCCTCGGACATCGAGATCCAGGCGAACGAGGTCCTGCGGATGCGCACCTGGCTGGAGGACACGATCGCCCTGCACTCGGGGAAAGATGTCAATCAGGTCAAGAAGGACATCGAGCGGGACAAGATTCTCACCGCTCCGATGGCGGTCGAGTACGGTCTGGTTGACCAGGTGCTTGACAGTCGCAAGGGAAGCAGTGCGGTCGAAACCGTTCCGGCTGGTTCCTGACAGACGCTACTGCTGGGGGGTTGCCGCTGACAGCGGCGCCCCAGTGGCGTTGAATGGTCTCGGGGCCGGCTGAACGCTGACGGGCGAACAGCAGTGACCCCCCGGAGGAAGGACTGCGCGTGGCACGCATCGGAGACGGTGGCGACCTGCTGAAGTGCTCGTTCTGCGGCAAGAGCCAGAAACAGGTCAAGAAGCTCATCGCCGGGCCCGGCGTCTACATCTGCGACGAATGCATCGACCTCTGCAACGAGATCATCGAGGAAGAGCTGGCCGAGGCCAGTGAGCTGGGCCTGGTCGAGCTACCGAAGCCGAAGGAGATCTTCGACTTCCTGGAGCAGTACGTGGTGGGTCAGGTGCCGGCGAAGAAGTCTCTCGCCGTCGCCGTCTACAACCACTACAAGCGGATTCAGGCCGGTGAGGCGGGCCGTCGCGGCGATGAGCCGGTCGAGATCGCCAAGTCGAACATCCTGCTGATCGGGCCGACCGGGTGCGGCAAGACCTACCTGGCCCAGACCCTGGCCAAGATGCTCAACGTGCCGTTCGCGATCGCCGACGCCACCGCCCTCACCGAGGCCGGTTACGTCGGTGAGGACGTCGAGAACATCCTGCTGAAGCTGATCCAGGCCGCGGACTACGACGTCAAGAAGGCCGAAACCGGCATCATCTACATCGATGAGGTCGACAAGATAGCCCGGAAGTCGGAGAACCCGTCGATCACCCGGGACGTCTCCGGCGAGGGCGTTCAGCAGGCCCTGCTGAAAATCCTTGAAGGTACGACTGCTTCGGTGCCACCGCAGGGCGGCCGCAAGCATCCGCATCAGGAGTTCATCCAGATCGACACGACGAACGTGCTGTTCATCGTCGGTGGCGCGTTCGCCGGGCTGGATCAGATCATTCAGTCCCGGGTAGGCAAACGCGGCATCGGTTTCGGTTCCCCGCTGCACACCCCGCGGGCCGACGGCGATTCGTACGCCGACGTGATGCCCGAGGATCTGCTCAAGTTCGGGCTGATCCCCGAGTTCATCGGCCGGCTGCCAGTGATCACCACGGTCTCCAACCTGGACCGGGAGGCGCTGGTCCGGATTCTCACCCGGCCGAAGAACGCACTGGTCAAGCAGTACCAGCGGATGTTCGAGATCGACGGCGTGGAGCTCGAGTTCAGTGAGGACGCCCTCGGCGCCATCGCCGAGCAGGCCATCCTGCGCGGCACCGGGGCCCGGGGCCTGCGGGCCATCGTCGAGGAAGTTCTGCTGCCGGTGATGTTCGACGTCCCCAGCCGCGATGATGTGGCCCGCTGCGTCGTCAATCGTGATGTCGTGCTGTCGAACGTGAACCCGACCCTGGTGCCCCGCGAGGCCCCGGCCCGCAAGCCCCGCGAGCGCCGGGACAAGTCTGCCTAGAGCTCAACCCAGCCGATTCCAGCAGGTCCCAGTGCCCAGCGCTGGGACCTGCTGCGTGTGGGGACGGGCCATTTGGGCACGCACAACGAGGGCAAACCGCGGCCCTCCCGCCTGGCCGCCGCCCTTGTGCGTGCTGAAGTGGCCCGGCCCCGCCGTAGAATTCCAGCCATGTCCGAGACCTTGACCCCCGTCGCCACCGGTGACGAGACACGCCCGACCACCGACCTGCCGGCCCAGTTCGTCCCGGCGGCGGTAGAGGGCCCGCTTTACCAGCGGTGGGTTGAGCGCGGGTACTTCGAGGCCGACCCCACCTCGGACAAGCCCCCGTTCGCCGTCGTCATCCCGCCGCCCAACGTCACCGGAAGCCTGCACCTCGGTCACGCCTTCGAGCACACCCTGATCGACGCGCTGGTCCGCCGCCGGCGGATGCAGGGGTACGACGCGGTCTGGCTTCCCGGCATGGACCACGCCGGTATCGCCACCCAGAACGTGGTCGAGAAGCAGCTCCGCGAGAACGGTCAGACCCGCCACGACCTGGGCCGGGAGGCCTTCGTGGCCAAGGTCTGGGAGTGGAAGAACGAGTCCGGGGGCACGATCCTCGGCCAGATGCGCCGGCTCGGTGACGGCGTCGACTGGAGCCGGGAAGCCTTCACCATGGATGCGCAGCGTTCCCGCGGCGTGCAGACCATTTTCAAGAAACTGTTCGACGACAAGCTGATCTACCGGGCCGAGCGCATCATCAACTGGTGCCCGCGCTGCCTCACCGCGCTCTCCGACATCGAGGTGGAGCACCAGGACGACGACGGCGAACTGGTCGAGCTGATCTACGGCGGTGGCCCCGACGGAACGGGTGACGATCGGATCGTGGTCGCCACCACCCGGGTCGAGACGATGCTGGGTGACACCGCCATCGCCGTGCACCCCGGCGACCCGCGCTACGCCCACCTGGTCGGGCGCGAGATCGAGCTGCCGCTGACCGGGCGGATGATCCCGGTGGTCGCCGACGAGCACGTGGATCCCGAGTTCGGCACCGGTGCGGTCAAGGTGACCCCGGCCCACGACCCGAACGACTTCGAGATCGGCCGGCGGCACAACCTGCCCACCCTCACGATCATGACGCCGGAAGCCACCATCACCGGCACCGGCACCCGCTTCGACGGGATGGACCGGCTCGAGGCCCGGGTCGCGGTGCGGGAAGCGCTGGCCGCCCAGGGCCGGGTCGGGGCCCAGAAACGCCCGTACGTGCATTCGGTCGGGCACTGCTCGCGCAGCGGTGATGTGATCGAGCCCCGGCTCAGCCTGCAGTGGTTCGTGAGCGTGGCCCCGCTGGCGAAGGCCTCCGGGGACGCCGTCCGGGACGGCCGGGTCAGGATTCACCCGGCCGAGATGGAACCGCGCTGGTTCGCCTGGGTCGACAACATGCACGACTGGTGCATCTCCCGCCAGCTCTGGTGGGGTCACCGGATCCCGGTCTGGTACTCGGCCGAGGGTGAAGTGCGCTGTGTCGGCCCGGACGAGGAGCCACCCGGCGCGGGCTGGACCCAGGACGAGGACGTGCTGGACACCTGGTTCTCCAGTGCGCTGTGGCCGTTCTCCACTTTCGGCTGGCCCGACCAGACCCCCGAACTGGCCCGGTACTACCCGAACGGGGCTCTGGTCACCGGCTACGACATCCTCTTCTTCTGGGTCGCCCGGATGATGATGATGGGTCTGTACGCCAATGACGGGACGCCGCCGTTCCCGGTGATCGCGCTGCACGGCATGGTCCGGGACGAGCACGGCAAGAAGATGTCGAAGTCCTTCGGCAACGTGGTCGACCCGATGGACTGGCTGGACCGGTACGGCGCCGACGCGCTGCGCTTCACCCTGGCCCGCGGGGCGAACCCGGGCACCGACGTCCCGATCGGCGAGGACTGGGTGCAGGCCGGCCGGAACTTCTGCACCAAACTCTGGAACGCCACCCGGTTCGCCCTGCTGAACGGGGCCACCCTGACCGGCCCGCTGCCGGCCACGGCCGAGCTGGCCCCGGTGGACCGGTGGATCCTGTCCCGGCTGGCCACCGTCGTCGAGCAGGTGGACGCCGGGTACGAGGACTTCCAGTTCGCCAAGACCACCGAGACGCTGTACCACTTCGTCTGGGACGAGGTCTGCGACTGGTACCTGGAGCTGGCCAAGCTGCCACTGGCGGCGGCCGGCCGGCCGGCCGAAGTGACTCGCCGGGTGCTCGGTGAGGTGTTCGACGTCGTCCTGCGGTTGCTGCACCCGGTCGCGCCGTTCGTCACCGAGGCGCTGTGGACGGCGCTGTGCGGCCCCGACCCGGCCCCGCCGTCGTCCCTGGTGATCGCCGCCTGGCCGGCCGGAGACCTGACCCGGCCCGAACTGCTCGCCGATCCGGCCGCCGAGACTGAAGTGCTGGCCCTGCAGCGGCTGGTCACGGAGATCCGGCGGTTCCGGGCCGAGCAGGGAGTCAAGCCCTCGCTGCGGGTTCCGGCCCGGCTGGCCGGCCTGGAGGCCGCCGGGCTGACCGCTCAGGAGGGCACGATCCGGGTACTGGCCCGGCTGGAGGCCGCTGGTGCGGGCTTCGCCGCCTCCGTGACCGTGGTGGTCGGTGACGCGACGGTCGAGCTCGATCTGTCCGGCGCGATCGACGTCGCGGCCGAGCGGAAGCGGCTGGAGAAGGATCTGGCCGGGGCCGGGCGGGAACGCGATCAGGCCGTCGCCAAGCTCGGTAACGAGCAGTTCCTGGCCAAGGCCCCGGAAAAGGTGGTGGCCAAGATCCAGAACCGGCTGACCGCCGCGGAGGCGAACATCGCCCGCCTCCAAACCCAGCTCGCCGGCCTCCCCGCAACCTGAACCCACCCGTTCCCCCCGGAACCTGAACCGACGGCTCACGAGCCGGCGGCGAGGAAATCGTGTGAGCCGGAAGAGCGGAGCGGGATACCATGGCCGGTACAGGCGTCGACCCGGCCATCACCGGCGAGCCTCCGGAAGAACGGAACGGTCCTCACCGGCCGTCCTCAGTAGAACCGGACGGGTACGGCCCGTGACAGCCGGCTGAGCGGTCGCTGGGCGGCGGCTCGGGACGATCAAGTTCCGAGGCGGCCCGGCAGCGGCAAGCGAGGTGGTACCGCGGCGCTGACCGGGTCGATCCCGGCGTCGTCGTCCTCGCACCAGATGGTTCGCGCCCTCGGGCGTGACCGACCGGAGCGAGCGAGGACGGACGAGGAGCGCACCACCATGACGTACCCCAAGGTCGGCGACGAGGACGGCGAGTACGCCCCGCAACCAGTCTCAGCCACCCCGCGCTTCCCGCAGATCGAGGAGCGGGTGCTCGGCTACTGGGCCCAGGACCACACCTTCGAGGCCAGCGTCGAGGCCCACCCGGCCGACTCCGCCGACGGGAAGATCGGCGGCAACGAGTTCGTCTTCTACGACGGCCCGCCGTTCGCCAACGGTCTGCCGCACTACGGCCACCTGCTCACCGGTTACGTGAAGGACCTGGTACCCCGCTACCAGACCATGCGCGGGCGCCGGGTGGAACGCCGGTTCGGCTGGGACACCCACGGTTTGCCGGCCGAGGTCACCGCCGAGAAGGAGCTGGGGCTGAAGTCCAAGGCCGACATCGAGGCGATGGGTGTGGCCGCGTTCAACGACGCCTGCCGGACCTCGGTGCTGCGGTTCACCAAGGACTGGGAGCAGTACGTCAACCGGCAGGCCCGCTGGGTCGATTTCGAGCACGACTACAAAACCCTCGACCTCGACTACATGGAAAGCGTCATGTGGGCGTTCAAGACGCTCTGGGACAAAGGCCTGATCTACGAGGGATTCCGGGTACTGGCCTACTGCTGGCGGGACGAAACCCCGCTGAGCAACACCGAGACCCGGATGGACGACGTCTACCGGCAGCGTCAGGACCCGGCGGTCACGGTCGGCATGCCGCTCGAGAACGGCGACACGGCGCTGGTCTGGACCACTACGCCGTGGACCCTGCCCAGCAACCTGGCGATGGCGGTCAACCCGGCCATCGACTACGTCGTCGTCACCGGAGCACCTGGAACCGTTCACGAGGCGACCCGGTTCGTACTGGCCGACTCCCGGCTCGGGCATTACGCCCGGGAACTGGGGGAGGACGCCGCCAGTCGGGTCGTCCGCCGGCTCAAGGGCACCGAGTTGCTCGGGTTGAGCTACACCCCGCCGTTCCCGTTCTTCGCCGGCCGCGAGCGGGCCCATCAGATCCTCGCCGCCGACTACGTCACCACCGACGAGGGCACCGGGATCGTCCACATCGCCCCGGCCTTCGGCGAGGAGGACATGCTGGTCACCGACGCCGCCGGGATCGTCCCGGTGGTCCCGGTCGGCCCCGACGGCAAGTTCACCGACGAGGTACCGCCGTACGCCGGTCAGCACGTCTTCGACGCCAACAAGCCGATCATCGCCGATCTGAAAAATGGCGCCCCGCACGTCAATCCGGGCACCGTGCTGCTGCGGCAGGAGACCTACGACCACCCGTACCCGCACTGCTGGCGCTGCGGCAACCCGCTGATCTACCGGGCCGTGTCGTCCTGGTTCGTCAAGGTCACGCAGATCAAGGACCGGGCGGTCGAGCTGAACCAGCAGATCACCTGGGTCCCCGCGCACGTCAAGGACGGTTCGTTCGGCAAGTGGATGGCCAACGCCCGGGACTGGTCGATCAGCCGGAACCGGTACTGGGGCTCGCCGATCCCGGTCTGGATGTCGGACGACCCGGCCCACCCCCGGGTCGACGTCTACGGTTCGCTGGCCGAGCTGGAGAAGGATTTCGGGGTCCGGCCCACCGATCTGCACCGCCCGCACGTCGACGACCTGACCCGGCCCAATCCCGACGATCCGAGCGGGCGCTCCACCATGCGCCGGGTGCCGGAAGTGCTGGACTGCTGGTTCGAATCCGGGTCGATGCCGTTCGCCCAGGTGCACTACCCGTTCGAGAACACGGCCTGGTTCGAGCACCACTATCCGGGTGACTTCATCGTCGAGTACATCGGCCAGACCCGGGGCTGGTTCTACAACCTGCACGTGCTCGCGACCGCCCTGTTCGACCGGCCGGCCTTCAAGACGGCGGTGACCCACGGCATCCTGCTCGGTGCCGACGGCCGGAAGATGTCCAAGAGCCTGAGCAACTACCCGGACGTGAGCGAGGTGCTCGACCGGGACGGATCCGACGCGATGCGCTGGTTCCTGATGTCATCGCCGGTGCTGCGGGGCGGGAACCTGATCGTCACCGAGCCGGCGATCCGGGAGGGCGTCCGGCAGGTCCTGCTGCCGTACTGGAACACCTACTATTTCCTCAGGGCTCGATTCGGTCGACGTCCTGGACCGGTACGTCCTGGCCAAGACCCACGACCTGGTGGTCACCGTGACCGCCCAGCTCGACGAGTACGACATCGCCGGGGTCTGCCAGAGCGTGCGGGAATTCCTGGACGCGCTGACCAACTGGTACGTGCGGCGCTCGCGGGAACGGTTCTGGAATGAGGACGCCGATGCCTTCGACACCCTGCACACCGTGCTCGAAGGAGTGTCCCGGCTGCTGGCCCCGCTGCTGCCGATGGCCACGGAGGAGGTCTGGCGCGGGCTGACCGGCGAGCGCAGCGTGCACCTGACAAGCTGGCCGGAGGCGTCGGCGTTCCCGGCCGCTCCGGAACTGGTGACGGCGATGGACCGGGCCCGGGAGGTGGCCTCGGCCACGCTCGGGTTGCGTAAGGCCCAGTCGCTGCGGGTGCGCCAGCCGCTGGCCGGGCTGACCGTGGTGATCGACAATCCGGACGGCGTGCGGCCGTTTGCCGGGGTGATCGCCGATGAGGTGAACGTGAAGGCCGTCCGGCTGATCGGGCTGGACGACGCCGAGGCGACCTCGGTCGGGGTCAGCCAGCGGCTGACGGTGAACGCCCGGGCGGCCGGGCCGCGGCTCGGTAAGGGTGTGCAGCCGGTGATCAAGGCGGCGAAGGCGGGGGACTGGTCGGTGGCCGACGACGGTTCGGTCGTTTCCGGCGGGGTGGCCCTGGTGGAAGGGGAGTACACCCTGGAGACGGTGGTGGCCGACGACTCCGGTCACAGCGCGGTGGCAGTGCTGCCCGGTGGCGGCTTCGTCGTCCTGGACACCGCGCTGACTCCCGAACTGGAGGCCGAGGGCTGGGCCCGCGACCTGGTCCGGCAGATCCAGGACGAGCGCAAGACCGCCGGGCTGCACGTGTCCGACCCGATCCGGCTCCGGATCGGCGTACCCGAGCGGCATCGGGGCGCCCTCGGGCAGCATCAGGCCATGCTGGAGCGCGAAACCCTGGCCCGGGAGGTCGAGATCCTCGTCCTCGCGGACGACGAAGGGGTCCAGATCGAGCTGGAACGCCTGTTCTGATGTCCTGATTGCCCGAGCAGATCAGTGGGGAACATCCGGTCGAAATATTCGACCGGATGTTCCCCACTCTTCTCTCACCGCTTTTCAGAGGTCGTTGCCGGCGTAGGAGAGGTTGAAACTCTTGTTGGTCAGCGGGAAGTCGGGGACGATGGTGTCGGTCAGGGCCACCGGCAGGGCCGGCCAGTTCATGAACGACGGGTCCACGATCTTGAGCCGGGCCAGCGTGCCGTCGGGACGGATCTCCGCCCGGTGGGTGATCGTTCCTCGCCAGCCTTCGACCAGCCCCACTCCCGAAACCTGAATTGGTGACGGCGCCGGCGGCGCCTCGTGCTGGTAGGTGCCGGCCCGGGCGTCCCGCAGCAGCAGCCCGAGCAGGGCGATGCTGGACTCGACCTCGCCCGTCCGGACCAGGAACCGGGCCAGCACGTCGCCGCCGGCCTGGGTGACCGAGGCGACCTGGGTGGTGGCCTCGTGGAAGGGGTGGTCACGGCGGGCGTCGAGATCGACGCCGCTGGCCCGGGCGACGTACCCGAGGACGCCGATCTCGCGGACCTGGCTCGCGCTCAGGATCGCCGTCCCGGTGAACCGATCCCGGACCACGCTGTTGCTCAGCGCCAGTTCGGTGATCTCCCGGACGTGGGCGCCGATCTCGGCGAGCTGGCCGGGGTCGGGGAGCTGCCGGACGCCGGCCCCGCCGGGGAAGATCGCGCCGCGCAGCAACCGATGCCCGGTGACGTCCGCGTTCAGCCGGAGCAACTGCTCGCGCACCCGCAGCGCGTGCGCGTTGAGGATGCCGTAGCCGACGTCGTTGCAGAGCGCGCCCAGGTCGGTGACGTGGTTGTAGAGCCGCTCCAGTTCCAGCACCACGGCTCGCAGCAGTCCGGCCGGCCCGGGAACGTTCCAGCCCTGGGCCGCCTCAACGGCCAGGCAGTAAGCCAGCGCATGACTGGCGGTGCTGTCACCGGAGATCCGCTCGGCCAGGGCCAGCGCGTCCACCTGGCTGCGGCCCTCGGCCAGTTTCTCGATGCCCTTGTGGGTGAACCAGAGCCGGGCCTTGAGGTTGAGAATGGTCTCCCCGACCACCGAGAAACGGAA
>Ga0265340_10001375_pt1 | contig 13946 bp, 5 predicted proteins | sample 4CB225metaG_FD_202082 | JGI IMG/M metagenome (GOLD analysis project Ga0265340, IMG submission 202082) | Rhizosphere microbial communities from Carex aquatilis grown in University of Washington, Seatle, WA, United States - 4-CB2-25 metaG | ecosystem: Host-associated > Plants > Roots > Rhizosphere...
ACCGCCTCGGCTAAATCCATGCGCCCACCACACTCCGTGGCCACTGCCGCTCGCCTGAGCAGCTCAAGCTCGTCTGGTTGGAGCTTTCCTTGTCGAACTTCATCGCGAAGTCGCTGAACCTGAGCTGATAACCGCGCCGAGAGCGTTTCGTTCTGCGCGATGAAGTGGACAAATTCGAGAAGCGGTCCAGTACTGCCGAATCGAGACCAGGCATCCTCGAACGTCAGGACGTGAACCGGGGCAATTTGAGCTGACAACTGCCCGAAGATATCGTGCGCCTCCGATTTTTCGAAGCTAAGCTCGATGTCTCGCATAGTCACAAGTGCTCGTGGCGAACTCGCCCGTCGCCAGTCTTCCTCGCGAATCGTGACCAAAATTCGAACGAGTGGATAGGTTGACAGCATTCCCACGAGTTCGAGCCAATGGGTCTCACCGGGTGAAACGTCAACGTACAAATAGGCGGGCGCACCTATGGCGTTGAGGTGTCCGAGCAGCGCCTGGCTGATTTTGAACGCGTGAGCACGTGATTCAATTAGTCGGACTTCGAACCTCCAAGCTTCGGGCACGAAGTCATGAAGATAGCGGTACGCGAGAGCTGTCTTGCCCTGTCCTGATGCGCCATGTACTACGACAAGTTGGCAAACTCTGAATGCCTCGTCAATGGCCTTCAGTGGTAGAGAACGATAAACGTCAACGTTCGCTTGAATGTGCTCATAACGCGCCGAAATTCCTGAGTAGAATTCCCGTCTCAGGGAGTTGTCGTCGACAGCAAAGCCTTCCTGTGTCAGCGGAACGATGGTTTGAAACCATTCGCCATGGTGTGCGCTACGCTCGCCGACAAAACGCCCAACTGCAGCGATTCGTTCATGCAATTCGGCCTGTCCCAGCCGTTGTTTCTCTTCCGAAGCTACATAGATCCAGTGGTGAAGAAGGTCGAAGGCGGAAGCTGGGTCTATCCCAACCAAGGAATCTCGTAATCTTCGGAAAACTGCTGCTTCGATGGCGGCTCTGTCGACAGACTCCAACCTGACGCACGAGAGGACGGTCTTAGCTTCGTCTTCGGTGTAGCCGGCGTCCTTGAAGTAACGAACCGTCACTTCCCTCTCAGGTCCATCACCCTCCCACGCACGCAGCATGGAGGGACCAATCGGACCCAGACTAACGACACGTTCGATTGTCGATGGGGAAATACTGTGCCGACGGAGTACGCGTCTGAAAAACGAATCAGTCTTGGCTAAGTCGAATTTGGAGAGAGTCAGATTGCCGTCACAGGCCTTGACCTGATTAGCTTCGAGTAGCTCACCATCCATTCCTAGTACATCGAGGTCTTCGCGCCCTTCAGGTTGGAATATTCGACCGTTTTCCGATTCAAGCAGGCGGAACAAGATGTATAGTGCCTGAAGTCGATATCCTCGTAGGGCTGCCTGCGCGCCTGCAGTTGTCACGCGCAAGAGTATCGACCGGAAGAGTATCGGTAGCAAGGAGCAAGCCCGCTCTCTCTGCGCTGGTCAGCATGAAAGCGGAGGGTCTGGCCGTTCCATGACTGAGACTCAGGACGCTCGCTCTACTCTATGGTGCAGCTCATGGGTATGCGGAACTACTACGTTGTTGGACCGAAGGGAGGGGCGAGACGCGAAGCTCTCACCCCAAAGGTCGTCGCCAGACGTTCATCTGACTTTCGGCTCACGTGTCTAGTGACGAAAGTGAGTGTGCAGCAAAGATGATGGGCAGTGCTTCAATTTCAGCTTGTGTTGGCCCGACATCGGCAAACTGCGCAGCATCATGAAGAGAAACGTTCGACGCGTATTCGTGTGCCAGTGATTTGAACGGATACTTGCGCACCGTCGCTTCGCCGATTTCGACGACCGAGTACGGCTTGCTAATCAAGTATTGCAGAGGCTTGACAGTTGAGCCGCCCACTGGGTTGCCCACCCGAACATTGGCTTCCACTGTCTTCATCCAGCCGATGACGTTCTGCTCCAGGCGATCCTCCATCTCTCCGGTACGTAGAGACTGAGGTACGGGGTGTCCGCCGTAGAGGACCACCCCCGTGCCGACGGCACACTCTGTTGCCGCGAAGAGAACGCCTTTTCCAGGTGTCCAAGTGCGGTATCCGACGCTGCCGCGCCTGCAAATCACTAGGGTGAATCCTTGGCGTTCTGGCAATTCCGAGGACGGGGAGACCCTAGCGTGCACTGCCCACCGTGCGCACCAAACACGCCATGCCTTGATCACTAAAGAAGTCAGGGCAATGCCCACCACGCCACGAACTGATCGCGTACGCTGCGTGAAGAGCCTGATCATCCCCACACACAGACACATAGCACTGCCCTAGTTGACAGATCTTGTCGACTCGTGCGGTGTAGTTCATGTTGCCGTCCTTCGACAGGGAACCTTTGGCGGTGTCGGCCACTAGGATCACGGTGTTGCTTGTCTTTGCCATGGCCAGTACTGTCATGCTTTATCTCCTTGGTGCTTGGAATCACAATCTACAGCGGTCCCAATTCCTTTGCGTACCTTGTCGGATACTGCTCTGTCACACGAGAAGGGATGAAAACAGTGTTGGGGATAATCGCGTTTTTTCGTAAATGGGCTCGCATCAGTGTCCCCGGACCATCGCAACAACCGCCGCCTCATCCCGCAATTGACTTGCCTTCAATTCAATTGCCCTCCACCCTGCCGTCCCCTGGGCAAGCCGACCGCGAATGACTCGGTCGCGTCGCAGTCGTTCGCCGAAGTGGAATGCCGCGCCATCGACATAAATGGCGATCTTGGTGCCCTTGACGACGAAGTCCGCGACCGTAATTGGTTTATCGCCTTCATCGGCGGCAAGGGGCACCTGCGTATCGACCTCGATGCCGTGTTTCTCGAATAGTCGAAGGAACTTGAGCTCGAGTGGCGATCCAACGCCAGCCTTGTAGGCTTCGAGCCAAGGCTGCGGATTGTAGTCGTCTCTTCCAGTCAGTGTTGGTTGCTCAGCTGCCAACTCGTCCAGATCCGCGGCAATATGTAGGTGATCCAGGTAACCGTGGTGCCTTTGGTTGTTGTAGGATTTCAAGCAGCGGTAGCAGGCTGATTCGCATCCGCTGTGCTTCAAATGCTCGATTGTGCGCTGAGCTACGAGATGAAGTTCGCGAGCCGCTCGGTCCAGGAAGCCGCTGCCACCCAGTGCCGGGTCAAGGAACGTCAGTGCGCCGCGCAATCGCGGGATATCGTTGACCTTGGTCTGCCACATTGGCTCGAGGCTGAACTCAATTTCCGGGCCGTCGAGCATGTACAGATGGCGCATGCCGATTCGAAGCGCATAGCCGAGGGAGTAACCCCAACGATGGTATCTTTCGGGGCTATCCTTCCAATCGAGCGGGAGATCAACAAAGACACGCAAGGTCGTTGCTCGATTCGAAGCGACGATAGCGCAGGGAATGGGTGGAGTTGATATTTCTGGGCAGGTTGGTGCGTGTTCGAAATGGTCTTCCTTGGCCTTGGCGGCTTTCTTGCGGCCTTTGTCCTTGGTGGACTTAGAACCATCGTCATCGGGCCAAACCAAGTTCCTGCCGCAATGCCTGCAAAGGTAGAAGCCACGCGCCTTGTCGTGCAAGATTGGAGCACCTTGCTTACGCTGAACTGCAGAAACTGGCCGTCCTTCATTCACCCATTGAATAGTTTCATTGCGTCGTAGCTCGGCGAACCATCCCGTGGGCAAGTCATAGTGGTAAACTGGTTGCCCATCGTGCTGCGGGTAGGCCTCAACGGTTCCCGTCTTCGAATAGCGGTCCTCCTCTTCAAGAACTGGGCTGTCATCGCGGCGTGCGACGAATCCACCGTATGCAAATCCAGACAGTCCACTTGCAATCGTGTCCGTTGAATTGCACCGGGGGCATCGAATCTGCTGCGTTTCGTACCGCATCTCGCAGTTCTTGCAGACTGAATAGACCCAATCCGGATCCTTGGATTTCGGGTTCCAAGGTGAGGACAAATCTAGCCCGATGACGCGCCACCGATGGCCTCGCGCGTGCGCCAATGCATCTGGTTGATACTGGGCGATCCCGAACCTGCGCTCGACCGAAATAGGCTCATCTTCACTTTGGTCGCGCAGCAACCGCACCGTACAAGGCTCGGACGGAAATTCGTAGCCCGGCAGTATTCCGAACTCCGCAAATCGGCGCATGGGGTGACCGGAAGTGCGGTCGTCCGCGTCTCGGTCAGTCTTCCCTTCCCGAATGCCCAGCAACCGCCGCTTGAGCTCCATGGCGTTGATTGCCTGATAGTCACCTTTACCAACCGCCTGCCAGTTCTTGATTGTCTCCTCGAGCTGCTGGATTTGCAGCGATACTCTTGCGAATAGGTCCCGCGTTCGACCGGGCAGCTCGCTCAGCGCGGCCTGAATTTCCGCTTCTGATTCAAGCCCTGCAGGGCCACGGATATCTGGGCCCCATTCAGTCAAAGCAAGCTTTGTAGCGTGTACGAACTGGGTCTCCAACGCGGCGATTAGCTCATCAATGCGTGAATCAACTAGGCCGCCCTGAATGGTGATGTAGTCACCCATCTTGCCGGAGAGCCCTGGTTCGGCTGCGCCAAAGACCATTGCGTGAAGATGGCGAATAGTAACGTCTCGATTGCCGAGGCCAACTCCAGGGGCTGGCACTTCGCCGGCAATCATTTCCCCCGGCTTGTCGTAGAAGTACCCATCGTGGGGCGTATTCCTGGCGAAGCCAAGTACGATGCCAACGCGCGTACGACGCCCGGCACGTCCACCACGCTGCGCATAGTTGTCCGGTCGTGGTGGTACATTGCGCAGCACAACTGCATCGAGTCCGCCAACGTCGATACCCATTTCAAGCGTGGGTGAACAACATAGAACGTTGACCGGAGAAACATCCGCTTCTGATTTGAATTCTCCCTCGAGTTCCAGTCGACGTTCGCCTGTTACTTGGGCCGTATGTTCACCCGCGAGCAGCGGAATCAACTTCTGGTTTTGGATCCGCGCTACGTAACGACTGGCTGCGACTTCGTCTTCCGACCAATGTAGCAGTCTACCGTTTTTGCACGCCGGGCACGGACTTCCTTCAACTACCCAGGGCATTCGCACATTGCAGACACTGCATTTGAAGCGGTCCTCGGCCTTCACCAAGGCGAGACTCACGCAGTCGGCGTTGATCTGGAGCAATTCCGTTGGCTTGCGGTTCCCGTGAAGCTTCGACGGCGTTATGAGGCAGGGTCCGCGCATCAGCAGCGCCACCAACGCCATCAAACCGTCTTCGTTTTCCTCCTTTTGGCCACCCAAGTTCGACAGCAGCGCCTTGAAGCGCCGTTCCAAGAGCGGACCTTGACCACCGGTCTTCGGTTTGCGCCAAAAGTTCTGCAAGCTGATGCCGTACTGCACTTCGGACTTATCGAGGTAGGGTAATGCTTTTTTGGTCTTCGGATCGTAGGCGTAGCCAGTCGGCGCGCGAAGGCGGCGCTCCCAATCCGCGTGAACGCCGAAGGGTTCCGGACAATCCACACTCGATGGATTGTGCATTAGAAGGCCTCGCGATATCGCGCCTCGTCGACGCATCTCGTCAAGCATGCATCGAGCCACCAGTGTCAGCTGCGGTGTGGTGATACCGAGCGCCGACGCCAGAACCTTGCCCTCTTTTTCGATATACTTGTCGAGGTGTGAATAGCGCACCCCAACCAACCCTAAATTTAGAATAGTCGCCCGATATCCCGATGTAATCGCTATATCGTCCAGCAGCGGGGCTTCCTCCCAAGCACTCGCGCGATCACGCACAGGCGCTGGTAAGTACTTGTCGTCGTCAAATTTGATTGTGTGCTGGTTATCGTGATTTCTGACCCCTTCCGACACCAAGGCGCGCACCGTGTCTTCGAGACTGAGTTCGCCTTTGGTGGGCAGAACGGACACCAGCCGACGGCGCATGCGGTCATAGCGCCCTGCATAGGTTATGAATCTTGCCTGGTGGGCGGCATCCTGTCGACTGTCGGCGAATATGAGTAGTCGCTCCTTGCGGTTGGGATCTTTAGGCTCCTTCGCATGTTCTTCGGCTAATCCCTCAAGTACACTTTCTGCGATGACTCGCACTGCTGCTGACGTTCCCAACGCCACTGACGTGATAACGTCCTTCGAACCTGCCCGACCGTCGCATACCAGGCATGTGCCGCGCCCAGGCGCCAAAACGCACTGAACGGGGTAGTCCTTATCATCTGCTGAGAATTGGAGGGAGCCAGGGTCAAACGAGCCTTTGACGACCGCTCGTTGACGCATGGTGCGGTCAGTGTCCAATTCGGAATCGTCTTCCGCCAGTTCCTCGATCCGTTCCAGGTTGTACAGCATCCATTCGTCGTCATTGCCCCGGCTGTCATCGGGCTCGAGCGGCATATCGGAGGGGTCGTCATGCGCTCCCTTGAATCGCAGTGTGTCGGCGCCACATGAGCGGCAGATGTAGAGGGGTGCGGTCCTTTTGCCGCAAGTGCAATATTCTTCGCCTTTTGGATATAAGTGCCCGCATTTGGGATCAACGCAGCGGAAGAATTTCCAACCGCCACGAATGAATCGATGGGTTCGAAGGCGCAGTGCACCCGACATGCCGTCTGGCAGAGCAGCGCCCAAGGTCAAAGCAGCAGTAACTTCACGCTTGACGCTGTCGTGAGGACACTGTTGCCGTTCAGGTATTTCCTCAATGATGTAGTCTGCAGCTTGGTCAATGGAAAGGGGCTTCCGCGCCAGCAGTTCGTTGAGTTTGAAGAATATCGCCGTGTTTGACGCGGCCTGTTTGAGGGACTCGCTTTGACTGACACCCGCGAGCTCCTGAACGGCTCTTTTCACTGAACTGGCATTCTCAAGATCGAATTGCGGGGCTTGTGGCTCCTTGGACCAACTCGCCCCGTCGGGGATTGTCAGGTCGCGCAGGGCCTCCCCGATAACGCGAATGCTCTCACCCTCAACGCCGGCCAAAGTGGAGAAAAACCCTTGTACCGCTGAGTCGCGTTCTTTCGACACCTGTTCTGGAGTTAGTCCGCGTTCATCAACGCTTTTGATGGTCGCTGACGTGCCCACATGAACGAGTTTTGGAAATCGATGGGCGTTTGAAGCATCAACATTCCAGTTCTGCCGTGCGCCATTCAGATGCGCCCTTAGTCGACAAATGAGCAGGGCGATGTTGGCGCCGAGGCTGCCTCGATAAGTGTGTACTTCGTCAAGCACTAGGAACCGGCAGCGGTGGTCTGCAAAAATGTCTTCGCGATCCGCCGGTCGAACCAGCAGATACTCGAGCATCACGTAGTTCGTGAGCAAGATGTGAGGAGGTTGTTTGCGCAATTGCTCACGCTCCTCTTGCTTTGTGGAGCGGTCATATCGAGCAACCTTGACGTAGCTGTGGCCCGAATCTTCTAGGTATTTGCGGATGCGCGCCTCTTGGTCATTGGCCAGCGCGTTCATCGGGTAGACTAGGATGGCTGTGAGTCCGCTCTGCTTGAAAGCCGTGGCGTCTTCGATGGCGTTCTGGATGACCGGCAGCAGGAAGCATTCGGTCTTTCCGGAACCGGTCCCTGTCGTCACTACTAGCGGGGTGGCATTGGGTGACAGCAGGTGCTCGATGGACTGGCTCTGGTGCAGGTAAGCTTGTTTTTGAGAAGTGGCCTTTTCCAGAACTCCAGCCAGCCGCGTGTCGAGCCCGAGGTCGCGCCAGGCCTTGCCCGCTTTGAATGGTCGATGCGCTTGAAAGAACGGTTCCTGTGCCAAGAACCCAGCAGCATCCAATGCCTGCGTCAATGCATCACGAAGCTCAGGATCCCTCGCACGGAATTCCGTCTGCAGGTGCGAGCGGTATTCCTTGATGACGGTGTCGACGACTGTGATTGGATTGAGTGTCATGGCCGTTTGGGTCCTGGTTTTGGCTCTGTCTCTGACGCGAGGGAGACGGCGCGCTCGGCCTCGTCTCGGCTTTGTGCCACCTGCGCGCGCAACTCGTCCTCGGTCGGGAGGTAGTGCTGGTACCGTGCGGCGAGGATCTGCCCGTTGTCCTCGGGTAGGGTGATCTTCACGACCGCGTCGTTCTTCTCGGAGCAAAGTACGATGCCAACGGTCGGTTGTTCATGTTTGGCGCGCTGGAATCGGTCGAACCAATTCACGTACATCATCATCTGGCCGAGGTCTTGGTGTGTAAGCTTGCCGAGCTTCAGATCGATGAGAACAAAGCAGCGCAACAGACGGTTGTAGAAGACGAGGTCCACGTAGAAGTGGTCGCCATCGAGACTGAGCCGCTTCTGCCGCGCAACGAAGCAGAAGCCTTTGCCGAGTTCGAGCAGGAAGTCTTCAATGCGGTCGATGATGGCTTGCTCGAGGTCGCGTTCGAGCCATGTGTGCCGCTCCGGCAGGTCCAGAAACTCGAGAACGAACGGGTCCTTGATTACGTCGCGTGGGACGATGACCTCCTGGCCCTTGCGAGCAAGGGCGAGCACCTTCTCCTTGTTGCGGCTCTTCGCCAGCCGCTCGAAGAGGAGCGAGGCTATTTGCCGCTCCAACTCCCGCGCAGACCACGCTTCACGCAGCGACTCGATCTCGTAGAACGCGCGGGCGTCCGCGCTCTGTACTTTGAGAAGGAACGCATAGTGAGCCCAGCTCAGCGACGGCGGGAACATTTGTGTGCCAGTGGGCTTGGATTCGGCCAACACCGTTGGCTGTTTCTTGCCGATCTGCTTGACCGCGGATTTGGCCAACGGTGTTGGCCGTTTCTCGGGTCCACCCAGTTCGGCAGGTACGAGCGAGCCAGTCGGGTACGTCAGGTAGAACTGCCGGATGCGACGCAGATTGCGAACGCTGTAGCCCGCGCCGACCAGCGTTGTCAGCCTTTCCGCAAGTCCCTGGATGACCTGTTCACCGTAGCCAGCGCGCTTTTTCCCCTGCTGCTCGACCTCGACAATCTCCCTGCCAATTAGCCAGTAGGCCTGGACCATGGTCGAATTGACAGTGCGTGCAACATGGCCTCGCGCCGCCTCGATGATCTCCGAGACTCGCTTGAACAGCTCTTCTTGTCGGCGGTCAGTCAGCTTCGTCATGAAAGATACTCCGCAGAGTCTCGCTCAACCTCGCTCGCAGTCATCGTCTTGCTCGCTTTGACTTGGCTTTCGGTTCTGGCGCTGTGAGCTGAAATGTTGCTGGATTTTGTTGTTGCGGCACGGAACCGGTGAGGTTCAGGACAGGCTTCGGCAAGCTTGTGACGAGCGGAATATCCCAGTAGGGGTCATGCTTCTTCGTGAAGGCGTCGATCCCGATTGTGTGAAGCTCATCGAATGCAGCCAAGCACAGCTCCGGAGCCTTTTTGTAACTGGAATGACTGAACGAGGCGAGCACATGCTCATACTGGGCGCGCTCAAGGCCATATGCTTGCGCCACCACGGCATCAATCTGCGCACGCACGGCCCAGCGCGCATCAACGTCAAGGAGTACAGGCCAGTCGTGGCTACTGCGGGACTCCCGCCATTCGTCGCCCACTTGCTCCTCCCACAATGACTTGAAGCCAGTGTGGTTGCAACTAAGGCGCAGGGCACTGTGAGCGAGCAGAATCGGTTGATCCTTCTCTGGAATAGGAAGGTATTTCAAAGCGAACAGATTTACGTTGAGATCGGCATAGAACGATAAGAGCCAGCTGAACGTGGTGGTATTGAGAAGTGCAACAAGTGTAAGGGCATTGGCTGCGGGCCTTTTCTCAGGTGTCCCCTCGATTAGGGCACTATTGGAGGCTAAACAACCTGGCGGTAGAAGTGCCGCTATGCTCTTCTCAGGGGAACTGCCCACTATTGCCCGAATTGCAATCTTGTAGTGTCCGAGTAGATTTTTCCAGCGCTCGCTAGACTCTACTCTCGCACGGTCCATAGCGAAACGTGGCGGGTCGCCCCAGTCATCTGTGTATCTGTTGAATGTCGCCCCTTCGTGCAGGATCGCTGGTCCGTTGTGCAACGTTGCTGCGTGGAGTGGCTTGGCGAGCTGAGTCTTTGAGGCTGATTCGACGGCAATTGGCACGAAATGTTTGGCCTCGTGCGTCATGTGAACACTCGTTGGTGTCGAGCGAATATCGATGCCAAGTTTCGTTTGGAGCTCTTGGAAATTCTTGCGGTTCGCCCTGCAAGTAACCAAAGCTTGCAGCGCTGTCTCGTTCTGAACTGTTGGAAAAGAGAAGTAGGGGTTTCCGTCACAGAGCGCCTGCACAGGATATTGCAGCAAGCCCAGCGTTGTTGGAGCGGCGAGAAGTTCTGGATCGATCAGACCAAATCGAGCAACAGTTGCGACTGCCGGCAAGTCCAGTCCGCCAGCCACTAGAAGTCCAAATTCGATACCTGGAGTAATGTCGAACAATCGTCGCGTATTGAAGAATGATATGTACTTGATAAGTTGGTGCGTCTGGCCAACAAGTCGTCGGACACCGGCGGCGCCGGCTGCCGTATGAAATGCGCTTGGCACGACAAAGCCAAGATATCCCGTCCTGCTCAAAACTTGGCACCCCCGCTCGACAATCACTCTGAACAGGTCGAGTTGGCGCCCGGCAAGGTCTCCGTCAATTGTCACCTTCTGGTGCTTGAAGATGCGGTCGTTTGAGCGCTTGAGAAATTCGAACACATCCTGGTACTCTTTGAAGAGAGCACCAATATGCGATGACTTAGTTAGTGCATCCTCTACTTGATCGCGTTCCTTCTTTGTAGGTGCCTCAAGAACCCGAAGGTCGAACGCCGCCAGGAACTCCTTCGTGTTGAACTTGATTGCATCCCATGGCGGATTTCCCAACACGGCATCGAATCCACCCTGAATCTCAGCGGAGCCATCGGGGTAAAACACCTCTGGAAACTGAAGCTCGTAGGGAATCCCGCTGAGCCCAAGAGAAACCATCTTTTGCAGCAGTGGCTTGGATTTCACCAGCGCTAGCCCATCGTCGCCGTGGGCCACCGACATTACCAAACTCAGATACGCGTCATCGTCACACCCGTCATCCAACATGACTCCACCCGTCCATGCGGCGGCCAAGAGCTTGATAGGTTTCAGGGCATCATCCAGACGTTGTTTCGCGACGCGTTTCAGCTCCAAGTCAGCAATGTCCTTGCCGATAGACGCTTCAAGTTCGCCCACATGTACCGTTGCTTGCGCAAGGAGACTGTGCAATCTCTCCCCAACGCCTCGAGACTGCATCTCTTCGATTGCTTTTCCGGTACGAGGAAAGGTCAAGAGATGCGCGAAACTCGGTCCGGTGATGGAGTCACCTTCGACAATACGGTGTTCCACGAACGTCAGCGGAAGGCCTTCAGCATAGGATTCTAGCCAAAGCGAGACGCGCGCTAGTTCCACGGCAAGTGGATTCTTGTCAACACCGTAGAGGCAGTGCACAGCAACCAGGCGGCGACAAAGGGCCAACGCCTTGCGCTGCGAAAGACCGCTTTCATCGCTGTCGAGAATGCGGCTGGGTAGATATGCAACCAGCTCGTCATTGGGGTCGGGCAGATCCTCGACTCGCTTCCAAAGTTCGAAGGCACGGGTAGTCAGGCGGATGCGTTCTTCATCGGTCTTGGAGGATTCTGCACTGCGCTGGGCTTCGAGGGCCAGTTCGTCGCAAAGTCGGCAGGCTTCGTAGAGCGCCTCCCCGAGGTAGCGGCAAGCTTCCACTAAGAAATGTCCACTGCCCATTGCCGGGTCCAGCACCTTGAGACTGAGAATTGCCAGTGGATTTGGATTGTCCTGGGGGCTTCGCTCGGCAAGCTGGGGTCCCAGAGTTTCTTGAACGAGGAAGCGAACGAATGCGTGAGGCGTATAGTAAGAACCGCTTGCTTTTCGGCCGAGGCCTACGCGCAAGTAGAAGCGGTGTGCTGCTATTTCCTCAATGAATAGTACCTTGGATTTCTTGCTACCTTCGTCCTCATCTTCGTCTTCAGGCTCGTCGCTATCGTCTTCACCTTCGGCGACAGGCTGTTTCCGGTATGGTGCCCCTTGCGCCAGGGGCACTACAACTTCCAGCTTGGCGCGCCGCAAGCGGCACATAGGCTCATTGCTGACGCCAGGTTCGAGTTCCAAGAGGGCTTCGTAAACGCGGCCTAGGTCTTCTACGTCGAGCGTGCCGTAGTGCACGCGCTCGCGTCCAACACTCTCACTTGCTTTACTTCGCCCTTTTTGGTCCGGGATCGTCCAGAGCAGCGCATCGAGTAGCTCTGCAACGGCACGTTCACTCCAATGGAGTGAATCAAGCAGTGGGGTAGCTTCCTTGCCGAATAGAACACCGCCCAGGGGGCTCACGTGAAGATCGCTTGAAGATAGCCCATGAGAAAACAGGCGAAAAAGTGCACGCAGGCTGGACGCAAGGAATTCACCCGTTTCAGCACCGTGGTCGCGTATTTCCGCCACTACGTCAGCGAGCGCAGTGCTAGGCGAAAATGAATTCCTCCAAGTGCTGACAGTTGCAAAACTGAACGACCGTGCTGGATCGGAGGCGGATTCCAGTTTGAGAATGAACAGAAGGCGATAGACTAGGATAAGGCCTTCGTACCAAAGCTGCTTCGCGACTTGATCGAGGTTCTTCCAAGACTCGCGTTGTTCACGATTCTCAGGCGCATCCATCAGACCCTGGATGAAGCGCTCAACTGATCGCCGCGCTTGCTCACGCAATTTCTTGGTGACGCCACTTTGCGTTAGCCGCGCCTCGTCAAGAAGTTCGGCAATTGCTAGGATACCTTTGGGTTGGCAGAGCGCGCAGAGCAACCGGAATGAATCTGGAATCTCGCGAGCAACCCGCCAGCCACCGGTGCGGTCCAGGGCGATGGAAAGATTACTATCGCGACCAGATGGATCGCTCAGTACAATACGCAGGTCTTGCCCATCGGTCAGAAGCGCGATGCGCTCGCCCTTGGTCAATAGAACGCGCTGGGCGACCATTGCCGGGCTAAATCGGTAGGCCCGGCCTCGCTGATTCGGGGCATCGAGATCGGTCCCCACGGGTACCGCCCAGGCGCGTAATAGGTGCGCACCGTCCGCAGTCTTGAGCAAGTGCCCCCCGGATTCCGCACCTTCCCTGGTAGTGACAGGCTCCGACGCCTCAATAGTTGCATACCCAAGGTGCTCGACGAGGGGGGCGATCACTTGGTTGAGCACGGCAATATTGCCGCCCGCCTCGCGAAGCCGACTGAGCCGGCGCTTGTATGCCTGAAAGCGTTCTTCGCGATCCTTTGCCTCAGCCTTGCTGTCCTTGGCGAGTAGCTTCTTCTTGAGCAGTAGCTCTTCGAGCTTGTACTGCACAAAGGGTCCCGGCATGGCTGGGCCGGTGAATGTTACGTCGCGAAGTATGAGCGCCATTAGCCCTGCCCCCCGGGTACCACCATGAGAAGACCCAGCGTCATCATTGGGGAGGGTACAAGCCGCTGCCGACGTTCAAACTGCTCGATGCGTTTGCTGTATATTTGCAATACACCGTCAGCCTCTCGTCTCCGCGAAGGCGACTGGTTTGAGTCGGCCTTCAACCCCCCAAGCCGTTCCACGGGGTCAGTGGCAGTTTGCCAGACCGGCAAGGCGGCACTGGGCAGTTCAAAGGTGAGCTGGGCGCTGCGCTCACCACAGAGTTCCTTCGTGCGCTGGTGGAGCCAAAGGTTCAATTGGCGCCGCTCCTCGGAAAGTGTCTCAGCGAAGTCGCGACTGAATTGTTCGGCAATTGTTGCAAACGCTTGCTGAGCAACCAGACGGCAGCGTTCTTCCTGCCCGGCAGCCCATGACGCGAAGTGCTTTTCCCAAATCCCTTTGGTTGGCAACGGCTGGCCTTGTTCGACAATTCCAAGCCATTCAGGGGGATCCAGCAACGTCTCGGGCTCGCCGTGCGCGCCAAGCCGGATCCCTAGAACTCGCTCGTATTCGCGACCGAGATCACTTTGGACAGACGCAAGAAACGTGAAGACGAGGGCTGGCCCATCCCCTTGGACCG
>Ga0265340_10001376_pt1 | contig 13943 bp, 17 predicted proteins | sample 4CB225metaG_FD_202082 | JGI IMG/M metagenome (GOLD analysis project Ga0265340, IMG submission 202082) | Rhizosphere microbial communities from Carex aquatilis grown in University of Washington, Seatle, WA, United States - 4-CB2-25 metaG | ecosystem: Host-associated > Plants > Roots >...
AACCGGTCGCGAAGATCGTGCCGTTGAACAAACCTGCCCGTAAAAGCGTTCCTGACATGTTCGAAGGTCAGCTATGGTCGGCGCCAGACGCTTTCGATCCGCTGACCGACGAAGAATTGCGGGACTGGGGTCTGCTGTGAAATCGTTAGCCCGGGAGAGGTTATGAGCTACACCGTTCACGAAGCGAAGACGAACTTATCGAAGCTGATCAAGGAAGCGGAGAGCGGCAAGGAAGTCGTCATTACGCGCGGCAAGGAGGCTGTCGCTAAAATCGTGCCGATTTCCAATGCGCACAAACAACGAGAGCCAGGCAGCATGAAAGGCCAAATCTGGGCCGCTCCAGACGCATTCGATCCGCTCACGGATGAGGAAATGCGCGAGCTGGGTTTCGAATGATGCTCCTGGACACAAACGTCCTTTACTGGTGGCTGAACGACCCAGAGAAGTTGAGCGCTGATGCTCGGGCCGTAGTGACTTCCGGGTCCAACTTGATTGTTGTGTCGGCAGTGGTGCCGTGGGAACTAGCGATCAAAACAAACCTCGGCAAGCTCGACGGCCAGGAGCTTCTTGCAATCTGGCATGCCAAACTCGCTGCTGAAGGTTTTTCCGAAGTGCCGATTGAGTCGGCGCATGCCATCCGGGCCGGATTGTTGCCACGCCATCACCGCGATCCCTTCGATCGCATGCTGGCAGCGCAGGCGCAGGTGACGGGATGGCCCATCATCAGCGCCGATCGCATCTTCGAAATCTACGGCGTCCGGCGCATCTGGTAAGGACCCTGCGCCGGACCGCCGTAAATCCTTCTTAGCCTTCGGCGCCGGCTTCTTCCACAGTGGCGACGGCCGGCTCTTCCGCTCCGGCTTCCTTTTGGATCGTCACCTTCACCGACACCACTACTTCCTTGTGCAGCTTGATGGGGACGTTGAAATCGCCAATGGCCTTCAGCGGCTCATCCAGCTGGATCTTGCGGCGGTCGATATTGAGGCCTTTGTGCTCCAGTTCGCGCGCGATGTCGGCAGACGTGACCGACCCGAAGAGCTGATCGTGCTCGCCCGACTTGCGGGTGAAGCTCAGTTCAACGCCCGTCAGCTGCTTGGCGAGGCTTTCGGCATCGCCCTTCTCGCGTGCCTGGCGACGTAAGGCAGCAGCTTTCATCTGCTCGATGACCGCGCGATTGGCCGCCGTGGCTTCGATCGCCAGCTTCTTGGGCAGCAGAAAATTACGGCCATAACCCTCGGCAACTTTGACCACGTCACCGCGTGAGCCCAGCTTGGCTACGTCTTCTTTCAGAATAACTTCCATGAGAACTCCGTTGGACTCGGGCTGAAGCCCTCGTCGGATCTTTCGTCCCAGAAGGGACTCACAATCTTGATTCGTTCCCACCCAGGACTACGCCTGCGGCTCCGTCCTGGGCTAAGTTATCGCCGTCCCGCAAGCGGGACTCTTGTGCTGCCAATTCGATCATCCGGCTTCAAGGACGACAGCAAGAAGACGCGAAGATCTCCGCTCCATGAGTCAGTCGGTCAGCAACGCCATCGGGCTTTTCCCAACTGGCCACTAGCCACTGCTTCACCGTCCGCCAAAAGGCAACAGCGCGATGTTGCGAGCCTGCTTGATGGCATCGGTCAGTCGACGCTGGTGCGGCGTGCACACCCCCGTCAATCGCCGCGGCACGATCTTGCCGCTCTCGGCAACAAACTGCGAGAGCAGGCGCACGTCCTTGTAGTTAATGCCGTCAATCTTCTCGACGCAGAACTTGCAAACCTTCTTGCGGCGGAAGAACTTTCGTCCGCCTTCGCGCGGTCCACCGGGCCCGCCGCCTGGCCGTCCGCCGGGACGCGGGCCACGTGGGCCACCTTCACGTGGGCCACCCTCACGCTGGCCGCCCTCGCGTGGGCCGCCCTCGGTCCGTGGCGCGGGAGCGTCGGTTGTTGCGGCGCCAGTCGGAGCCGCTGTCTTCACTGCTTCGTCTGCCATGATTCTCCTTCAAGGCCCTAAGGGCCGACCTCAAGTTCTACTGCGGCGCGCTTCGGCCTTATCCTAGGCGCTGACCGGTGCGGGATCCGCGCCCTCTGCGGGTGCAGGTTCAGGAGTTGTTTCTGCCGCCACGGCTGCAGCGGCCTCGCTGGCTGCGGCTTCTGCAGCGGCGCGAGTGCCCTTGCCGCGAACCTTGGTGTCGCGAATCGCTTTGACCTTCGCCAGCCGCTTTTGCTCCTCGTCGATGCGCACGGTCATGAACTTGATCACCGGCTCAGTCACGCGCAACCGGCGCTCCACTTCCTTCACCATGCCGCCTTCGCCTTCCAGCACCATCAAAACGTAGATGCCATCCTGGAACTTGCGCACCACGTACGCCAGCCGGCGCTTGCCCATGCGCTCCACACTCTTCACCGTGCCACCCGCATTGCCCACCTGGGTCTCCAGGCTGGAGACCAGTTTGTCCTGCTCTTCTTCGGGCATGTCGGGCCGGACGATGAACATCAATTCGTAAGTACGTTGCATTATTTCTCCTAAGCAACTAGCAGCTAGCGACTAGTGCCGATCTTCAAACTTGTGTATCCAAACTGGGTGCCCCATCCTCGTCGCCTGCTTTGGCGACAGGGTGGGGACCATCTGCCGTCCCTACGGGACTCGGCTCTCTAAATCCGCCCTACCCAGCACTCCGCTTCGCTTCGTGCTGGGCTAAGTTATGCCGTCCCACGTTGTGGGACTTGGTCCAGCTCGCTCCAACATTCAACCGTGCGAAACAACTTTCTGCGCGGTGAGGTGTCGCCATTCGAAGCTCGAAGCTCGAAGCTCGAAGCTCGAAGCTCGAAGCTCGAAGCTCAAAGCTCAAAGCTCAAAGCTAACTCCCAGCCCCTGATCCCTCGTCCTTCGCATCTTCCTTGCGATTAAACCGATTCATAGCCGCCTGCACACCCTCGGCCAGAATCACCTTCACCGCTTCGGCCGCCTGATCCAGCACTTGACCGACGACCTCAAGCTGCGACTTCTTGAACTGCGACAGCACATACCGCGCGCCGTCGCCGACTGGATGGTCCGGCGCAACCCCCATCCGGATTCGCATAATCTCCTGCGTACCCAGCGCGCCGATCACCGATTCCACGCCGTTGTGTCCCGCCGAACGGCCGCGTGGTCGAACCCGCAATGTGCCGAACGGCAAATCCAGTTCGTCATAGAGCAGCACCAGGTCTTCTTCCGGCTTCGCTTCGTACTCGCGCACCAGTTCGACCACCGAAGTGCCGCTCAGGTTCATGTAGGTTTCCGGCTTGGCCAGCACCACTTCGTGTCCGGCCAGCCGGGTTCGCGCTGTCTGCGCCCGGCAGTGGCGATTGTTCACCCGCACGCCGCACTGTTCGGCGATACGGTCCACCGCCAGGAAACCCATGTTGTGCGGGGTGAACTGATACTCGATGCCCGGATTGCCAAGCCCGACGATCAGCTTCACAACGCTTACTTCTTCTTTTCGGACTTCTCGGCCTTTTCGGCCTTCTCGCCGCCCGCGGCAGCTTCGCCCTCGGTTTCCTGCTTGCCCTTCTTGATGACTTCGGGCTCGGCTGGCGCAGCCGCACCTTCGACGGCAGCTTCGGCGGGAGCCGCTTCCACGACTTCCTTCACTGCGACCACGTGCGCTACCGGCTGGCCTTCGTCGCTGACGAACTTGATCTTGCCGTCGTGCGGCAGATCGGAGACGCGAATCACCTGTCCGAACATCAACTGGCTCACGTCGGCATCGATGTGGCCGGGAATGTCGGCCGGCAAGCACTCGATCTGCACCTCGCGCAGGATCTGCTCGAGGATGCCGCCCTGTTGCTTCACGCCCGGCGCTTCGCCCTTGAGGACGATGGGCACGCTGACCTGCAGCACCTTGTCCATCGCGATACGCTTCAGGTCGACGTGCAGCAGCGCGCCCTTGATCGGCTCATATTGCCAATCGACGATCATCACCTTCGCGGACTGGCCCTCAAGGCTCAGGTCGAAGATGGAATTGTGGCCGGTCTCGGAGTGCAGGATACGGTTCATCTGCTTGGGATCGACGCTGACGGCCTGCGAATCCTGGCCCGCGCCGTACAGGACCCCGGGAATCATTCCCGTCATGCGCAGGCGGCGGGCATCGTTCTTGCCTCCGCCCTGGCGCGGTTTCGCTTCTACGTTCTTTTCTGCGGTTGCGGTTGCCATAATCTCGTTTCCTCTTATAAGAACAGTCTGCTGACGGAAGTCTCTTCGTGAATCGATTGAATGGCGCGCCCGATCAGGCCGTGGACCGACTGCACTTTGATCTTGGGCTCGTTGCGCCCGGCCTCGGTCAGCGGGATGGTGTTGGTCACGACCACTTCGGCCAACCCCGATTGCGAAATCCTCTCAATTGCCGGCCCGGAGAGCACCGCATGTGTCGCACAGGCATACACCTGACGCGCTCCCGCCTTAAGCAACGCATCGCAGGTTTTGACCAGCGTCCCTGCGGTATCGATGATGTCGTCGAGGATGAGACAGGTGCGGTTCTTCACGTCGCCGATGACGTGCATCACCTCGGTCACATCCATTTCCACGCGGCGCTTGTCGACGATGGCCAGCGCCGAATCCATCTTCTTGGCGAAGAAGCGCGCGCGCTCCACGCCGCCCGCATCCGGCGAGACGACCGTCAGATCCGGAAACTGCTTCTTGCGAAAGTAGTCCACCAGCACCGGCGAGGCGAACAGATGGTCCACCGGGATATTGAAGAATCCCTGGATCTGCGGCGCGTGCAGATCGACCACCAGCGCGCGATCCGCCCCGGCCGTGGTCAACAAGTCAGCGACCAGCTTCGACGAAATCGGCACCCGCGGCTTGTCTTTACGGTCCTGGCGCGCATAGCCGAAATACGGAATCACCACCGTGATGCGCCGCGCCGAGGCGCGCTTCAGCGCGTCGATCAGCAAGAGCAACTGCATCAGGTGCACGTCGACGGGATCGCACGTCGGCTGCACCATGAACACGTCGGCGCCACGCACGTTCTCTTCGATCTGGACATAGGTCTCGCCGTCGGAGAACTTGCTGATGCATGCCTGGCCAAGTGGCAGGCCGAGAAACTCGCAGATGTCCTTGGCGAGCGCATCATTCGCGGTGCCGGAGAATATCTTCCATTTGTCGTCCTGGCGCGCGCGCTGCGGCTTACGGTCAGACATAGGCCTCTGCTGCGCGACCGGAGGAGTTGCCTTGCCCGTCTGCTGGGCTCCATCGCCGTCGCCCGGCGTATTGACCGGTGGAACTACGCTTGGTTTTGTCGCTGCGTCCATCGTGTTTAACACCCCGCGTGACCTGGTTGGGTTCCATGCTGGGTTCCGGAAGAGGCTGTCGGCCGTCGGCCATCAGGTCTCAGTTACTGCAATTGCAAACCATTGTTCAATTTTGGTCTAGCTCGCTCCAACAGATCCGCGATCGGCGGACCAACTCGCTTAACAACTGACAACTGGCCACTGACAACCGACAACTGGCTTCTGGCTGGGCGGCTAGGATTCGAACCTAGACAAAGTGCTCCAAAGGCACTTGACCTACCATTAGTCGACCGCCCAGTGTTCGAGCCGTCAGCTTTCAACCTGGGTGCCCGGTTCCAGCCTTCTTTTGGCTAGGGCGGGGCCGTGCCAATTGCCTTACAGTAGTCGTAGCGCACCAAACTGCTCGTCGCAACCGCTGCATCTCCCGCGGCGCTCATACGCTCAGCGGCAACATTCGCATCGTTCTCAGAAGCGAAAACTCCGTACAATGCGGAGCCCGAACCCGACAAGGACGCAAACTGGGCGCCTTCGCGCCACAAACGCTCTTTTACCTCACGCAACTCGGGATACTCAGGAAAGACGACGCGTTCAAAGTCGTTTTCGATCCCGGTTCGGACAAGGTCGAGAAGCGGTGTCTCGGCCCGGTCCCCGCCACCTGCGGGAACACCGGATGCAGGCTCTGCCTCCGCGCCGCCCTGTGTAACGGCGATCTGCGATCTGGCCTCTGCCTGCGGGAAACCTTTGCTCAGCCACGCAAACACACGTTCGCTGAACTCATTGATTGTACCTGTGGGTTTCGGATGGGTCAATGCAGGCCCTTGTGCGATCAATTCATCCCACCGGGCGAACGCCCGAGGAGTCGAGACGCCAACCGGCGGCGTAACAATCACCAGGTTGAGCACCGGCAGGTCGGGGAGCGCGCAAATCTCTTCTCCCCGGCCCACGCCCAGCACCGTACCGCCAATCAGGAACAGCGGAAGGTCGCTCCCGACTTCCGCGGCGATGCGCTGCTTCTCCGCCGGAGAAAGATCAATACCGAGCGCTCGCTCCAGTCCAAGCATCGTTACCACGGCATTCGAGGACGCCGCTCCCAAACCGCCCTGGACTGGCAGATGCTTTTCAATTTCGATGACCACCTTGGTAGAGCGGGCGTTCAGGCCCGCGGCCCGCATTTCCCCGCTAGCCCTGGGCTTCAGGGCCAGTACCCGCTCGGCAATTTTGTAGCAGGTGTTCGTCCGGTCCAACGGCACACGCGGATCGTCGCAGCGGATCTCGATGCCCGTCCCGGGCTGCACGTCGACACGAATCACATCGTGCAGGGCCAGCGTCTGATAGACCGTGCGGAGTTCGTGAAATCCGTCCGGCCGTCGCGCGCCGATCTTCAGCCCGAGATTGATCTTTGCGAAAGAGGGAGTTGAGATCATCGTTGCCGGAATCTATACTAGGAATATATACTATGTTGCGGAGTTGACCCATGAGCAAGACCGCCAAGCTCTTTCGTAACGGTAACAGCCAGGCCGTCCGCCTGCCTCGGGAATTTCGCTTCCAGGGCGACGAGGTGCGCATTCGCAAGGAAGGCGATGCTGTCGTACTCGAACCGATCATTACGAACACGAAGGAGTGGTTCGCCGCGATGGACAGGTACGCCGGCTCTGATGCTTTCGAGGGAGACTGGCGCGATCAACACAAGGCGCGTCTAGAAAGCGTTTTCGAGGAGGCACATGGATTACCTGTTGGACACAAACGCCTGCGTCGCAATGTTACGCAGCCGGCCGCCCAGCGTAAGAAAGCACGCTGACGCTGCGAAGGCGGGCGGTTCACGCCTCGGCATTTCTTCGATTGCGCTACACGAACTATGGTACGGCACCTACAAGAGCACACGAATCGAGGAAGGCGTTTGGCAGCTGCGCATGCTTCTGGCAGGCGGGATCGAGGTCTTAAAGTTCGATGAGACCGACGCTCGCATTTCGGGAAAAATTCGCGCCGAGTTGGCTTCCGGCGGCAGACTAATTGGCGAGTACGACACGCTTATCGGAGGCCAGTGCCTCCGCTACGGCTGGACATTGGTGACGAATAATACCTCCGAGTTTCGCCGCGTACAGGGTCTGATCTGTGTCGATTGGACGCAATAGTTCTCGATTACAGCTTCCGCGCCGCCACCACCCGCGGAATTCCCTGCAAATCCGGGACCACCCGAACCTCATCCCACATTGTGGGAGTCAGCAAGTTCACGACCGCGTCGCGCATCGAATAGCCGATCTCCAAGGCCAGCCAGCCGCCGGGCTTTAGAGCTTGAAGCCCCTGCTCCACCAGTGGTCCGATCACGTCCAGCCCGCGCTCCCCTGCAAAAACGGCAACACGCGGCTCAAACTCGCGAACGGATTTCTGGACCTTATCAGCCTCATCGAAGCCGACATACGGCGGGTTGCTGACTACGAAATCAAAAGCGCGGACATTGCTCAGACCTTCAAGAACGTTGCTCTTGGCGAACTGCACGCGGCCAGCCAGTTGCAGCCGCACAGCATTGGCACGTGCGATCTCCAGCGCGTCAGCTGAAATGTCGACCGCATGCAACTCCGCGTGTTTAAGCTCATGAGCCAGCGCCAGAGCAACACAGCCCGAACCCGTGCCCACATCCACGATCCTTGGCCGAGGGACCTCGCGCGCAAGCTCTAGAACAGTTTCGACGAGGTGCTCAGTCTCGGGACGAGGAATGAGCACGCCGGGCGAGACGATGAAATCAAGCCCCCAGAATTCCTGGTGACCCGTGATGTATTGCGACGGCATGCCCGTGGCGCGCTGTGCGAGGACCTCGTCGTAGCGGGATTCTTCTCCGGGCGTGAGCTCACGTTCGGGATGAGCATAAAGATACGCGCGACTGACGCCCAGGACGAACATCAGCAGCACCTCGGCATTCAGGCGCGGCGAGCCCACATCGGATGCTTCCAGACGATCCACCGCCGAGATGAGGGCTTGCTTCAGTTGCATGGAAGACAATTAACCACAGAGACACAGAGACACAGAGGAATCAAGAATTTTTCGTGTCATTAGAAGTCGCGGGTATTACCGACGCGGAAACCAAAGGCCGAGGACTATGAATGAAAACCTTCCGCCTTCTCTGTGTCTCAGCCTCTGTGGTGAATAAAGAGCTTTACGCCACGGCCGCCGATCCGTCGCCCTCGCCCTTCAGCTTCTCCGACTGGAAATGGGTGATCAACGCATCGATCATGGGCTGGATGCGGCCGTCCATGAACTCGGGCAGTTGGTGCGCGGTGAAGCCGATGCGGTGGTCGGTGACCCGGTTCTGCGGGAAGTTGTAGGTGCGAATCTTCTCGCTGCGATCGCCGCTGCCCACCATGGCCTTGCGCTCCTTGGCCAGCGCCTGCTGCTGCTTCTGCTGCTCCATCTCGTAGAGGCGGGCGCGCAATACACGCATGCCCTTCTCGCGGTTCTTGATCTGCGACTTCTCGTCCTGGCAACTGACGACGGTGTTGGTCGGCAAGTGGGTGATGCGCACGGCCGAATACGTCGTGTTCACCGATTGACCGCCGGGACCCGACGAGCAGAAGGTATCGATGCGAATGTCCTTGGCCTCGATCTTGATGTCGACGTCTTCGGCCTCCGGCAGCACCGCGACGGTGACGGCCGAGGTGTGCACGCGCCCCTGGGTTTCGGTTTGCGGCACGCGCTGCACGCGATGCACGCCGCTCTCATACTTCATGCTGGAATACACGCGCTGGCCTTCGATGATGGCGATGACTTCCTTCAGGCCGCCCACGCTCGACTCCGACGTCGAGAGCACTTCCACCTTCCAGCGCTGCGACTCGGCATAGCGGTTGTACATTCGGAAGATCTCCGCCGCGAACAGCGTGGCTTCGTCTCCGCCGGTGCCGGCGCGGATTTCGAGGATGACGTTCTTCTCGTCGTTGGGATCTTTGGGGATGAGCAGGATCTTCAGCTCTTCCTCGACCTGCGCCAGGCGCTCCTCAAGCTTGCCAAGCTCTTCGTTGGCGTAAGCCAGCATCTCGGGATCGGTCTCATCAGCGGCCAGCGCCTTGCTCTCCTGGATCCCCCGCGTGAGGTCCTTGTACTCGCGGTACTTCTCCACGAGGGGAGCGATCTCGCTATGCGCCTTGGCGGTCTTCTGGTATCGCGAGGAGTCGGAGACGATCTCCGGCGAGGCGAGGGCACGGTTCAGCTCTTCGTATTTGGACTCGATTTGTTCCAGGCGTTCAAACATGGCGTCAGCTTTCATTGTACGTAATCACTTCTTAAGGGGTGTCATCCAGAGCGGAGCGAGGCGAAGGCCGAGCGCAGTCGAAGGACCCCTGCTCGCTGCTTAAGCCTCTGCGCCGGAATAGCGGTCCTTCGACTCCGGCGTCGCAAGATCGGCGACGCCTTCGCTCAGGATGACTGTCTCAATAGGGACTGGGTAGTAATAATTTAGCGGCGGGGGCCGCTAGGCAATCACCAGTTCGCCGCCGCGCTGCTTCTCCAACTCCATCGCTTCGTTGAGAGCGGCAATAGCGGTTTCGACCTGTGTGTCGTCCGGCGGCTGTGTGGTGATGCGCTGCAGCCAAAGGCCGGGCTTGGTCATCACGGCGAACAGGGACGACCCATGCTTGGCGGCGAAGCGGATCAGCTCATAAGACACCGCGGCGATCACCGGCAGTAGCGCGATGCGCGAGGCAAAGCGCGCCCAGAAGGTTGTGGCCGGGACCAGCATGTAGAACAGCATGGCGATCAGCATTACCGTCATCAGGAAGCTGGTGCCGCAGCGGGGATGCCACGTGACATATTTCTGCGCGTTATTGACCGTCAGCGGATCGTTGTTCTCGAAGGCGAAGACGGTCTTGTGCTCGGCGCCATGATACTGATAGACGCGGCGAATGTCGGCCCACAGCGAGATGCCCCAGATAAACAGCAGGAAGAGTGCAATGCGGATAACGCCGTCGACCACGTTGAAGAGGATTTGGTTGCCGAATACCGGATAGTGGTTCTTCAGCTTGGTGGCTGCCAGCAGCGGCACGAACTTGTACATGAAGATAAAGAAACCGAGCGACAGGATGAGATTGACGGCGATGACCCAGCCGCTGATTTCACCCTTCTTCTCTTCTTTCGCGCCTTCGGGCCTCAGTTCATCCAGCGCGATATCGGCCGAGTAGCGCAGCGCGCGGAAGCCCAGCGTCATCGCCTGGCCTAGCGTCATGATGCCGCGAACGAACGGCCACGCCATCCACTTGTGCTTGTCGGAGAGCTTCTCCAGCGGTTCGGCGTGCGTCGCCATGGTACCGTCGGGGCGGCGAATGCAGATGCCCCAGGCATGTGGAGAGCGCATCATTACTCCCTCGAGCACGGCCTGCCCGCCGACCAAAGTGGTTTCCTCGCCGCTTTCAAGAGCGGGAAGAAGTTGGACGGCAACCAAGAAACGCAGGTACTGCAGCAATCGACGCATGATGATTGGATGTTCCTCGAGGGGGTACGACGCACAATCGCGCTAAGTTAGGGTAAGCAGCCGACCGAAAGATGTCAATTCGGCAGATGTTCGCAGAGAACGCAGTAAAGTGGCTTAGCTACTGCTGCGCAACTCTTGTGAAACCGTCGTCGCTCCACTGCTCGCTGCCGACGCCGTGGTGGACGAAAAACAATCCCTCGGGGTCGTACTTCTTCTTGATCGCCTGCAAGCGCGGATAGTTCGCGCCCCAGAATGACTGCTGCCATCCCTTTTCGAAGAAGTCGCTCTCGGAGACATAGGCAGCGCGAGTGGGTGCGACCCTACGCAACTCGCTCATCGACTGATCGATGGCCAGAGCTCTCTGGCGAGCGACGGCAAGATCCGGCTCGTGTCCGCGAACTCCGGGATACGCCGAGTGCGTCCCCCCGGCGATGATGGCCAGGGCAAATGCGTCGAGTACGGCGGGGTTCATCGCCGTGTCGCGGGCTGCGGCGATGGCATCGGCAGGAGCTCCGGCCAGACCCTTGTTGAAGTGCAGTTCGACGTCCCACTGCCGCGAGGCTGCGACCAGCGCGTCGGCAAGACGGTCCTGCGACTTACCTTCCAGCAGCGAGGCGGGCAGCCACAGCGATTCGTAACCATAAAGGACTTGGCCGCACTGTGGGCCGTCCCCGGCCCACCACACGTCCGTTGGCTTCGCGCCGGGCCGCGGATCGGCCGCGAACACCCCTGAAGCGTGCTTCTGCATGAAGTCAACGTCCCACAAACTTTGCGCGGGAAAACTGACGATGATGGGTGGGCGATCGAGCGAAAAATCATTTGGCGATCGCGCCACCCAGTCGAGGAAGGGCTGCCAGATCTGCTTTGCCTGCTCGGTATCGAGACCTTGATAGACCAGGCGCAGCTCGAGCGTGTTGTCCGAGGTGACATGCACCTGCTCGCCCCAATGATCGTTGAAAAGCTCCTCCCGGTAGAAAGTGACGAACTGGCGGACCAGCTGGCGGAATGCCGTCTCCGACGTGGCTTTCACGTCAAAATGGACAGCGCCAAAAAATTGCGGAAGCTCACGCACGCGGAGGGTGAGTTTGCTGGCAACGGCGAAACTGCCGCCACCTCCGCCTTTGAGCGCCCAGAACAGATCGGGATTGGTACAGGGGTTGGCGATGCGAATCCGCCCGTCGGCGGTAACAACTTCAGCTTCCAGCAGACCTGCGGCGGCCATACCGTAGTGCTTGGAGAAGCTGCCAAAGCCGCCGCCTTGAATCAGGCCGGCGACACCTACGGTGGTGCAGCCTCCGCCTTGAACATAGCGTCCGGCCCTGGTGGTGACCGCCTGGTAGGCGTGCATCCAGATGCAGCCCGAGCCGAGCGTCACCGCAGGCTGGGGGGCAAGCTTGCCGGCGCATCCCTGGGGAACAAAGTCATCGTGCACCGTGACGTTGTTCATGTGGCGCGTCCAGATCAGCAATGAATCCGGGGCATTGGATGTGCCCTGGTAGCTGTGGCCGCCGCCTTTCACGACCAGGCGCAAGTGGTTTTCGCGCGCAAAGTTCACGGCTGCTGCAATGTCGCCGGCACTGGCCGCTTCGACGGCGTAGGCGCTGGGCGCGAAGGTCCAGGCGTCGGCCCAGCCCAACGTTTGCGTCAGGCCGGGCTGGTCGCCTATGAAATATGGGTTGTGAATGTTCTTGAGCAGCTCCTGGCAGGTGGCGCTGTTGAAGTCGGCCTGACAATTCGCCAGCGGAGAGTAAACCGGGACGAGCCGGCCGCCGGCCTGTTGCTTCAGCATGTCCCACTTTGTGGGGGTCGGCCAGCCGGCATCGCCGGGGCGAACGCGGGCGAGCGGCTTGGGCACAGCGCCGGGCGATGCTGGATCGAAGTTAAGGGCCAGAGCCTCGGGACACACGCGCGAAAGCAATGGAATCGCAGCCAGGTGTTTCAGCAGAGTTCGCCGGTCCATGGGCGATGAGTATACTGCGCCGCCGGCGGAACCGGCGATTCCATGGAGCACCGGCCGACGCTGTCCCTCGAAGCGGGTGCGGCCATCGGGTCACCAATGTGCCTCTGGATATTTTGCTAATTGAAATTGACAAGCAGGTATGAAACCCTACGCTGACTCCTATGCGACGCTTACTGTTTTGTCTCATCGCACTCTCCACCCTGTTGTCTGTAAGCCAGGCGCAATCCGCGCCCGTCTTCAAGATTACGAAGGACAACAGCACGATCAAGTTCTACGTCAAGGCTTCCGTGGATCTGCTTGGCACCTTCGACAAGTGGGACGCGAGCTTGACGTTCACTTCAACCCAGGCTACCAGCGGCGTTTTGGATATAAAAATCCAGGCGGCCAGCGTGAACACCGGCAGCGGCATGAAGGACGGCAAGCTGAAGAGTTCGGACTTCTTTAATGTCGACCACGACCCGTACATCACGTTTCACTCGACAAAGATTGTCCAGACCGGCCCGGACACCTACGACGTTAACGGCGACTTTACCATCCGCGGCGTGACGAAGCCCGAGACATTGACGCTAACGGTCGCCGGCCAGGGGACCGGCACAGGAGAGATCAAAGGAACCATGGCTTTCGATCGCAAGGACTACGGCATGACGAAGGGCATTCCGTTCATCAAGATTGCCGATCGCGTAGAAGTGACCGTGGACCTGACGGGCAAGCGCGTGAGTGGGCCACCGCTGGTCTTCAAGAAGTAGGACGAAGCCCTGATATCGCGACTCTCGTGGAGCGGCCTCGACTTGCTTGAGTCGCGGCGGCCGCTCCACTACCATTCCAGCATGGACGACTGCCTCTTCTGCAAGATCATCGCCGGCAAGATTCCATCCAGGAAGGTCTACGAGGACGACAAGGTTTACGTCTTCGAGGACATCACTCCCAAAGCGCCCACGCACCTGCTTATCGTTCCCAAGCGCCACATCGCTGGACTGAAAGAGGCGCAACCGGAAGACGCCGAGATCATCGGCTATAGCCATCTGGTAGCCGCGAACATCGCACGTGATCGCGGAATCGAAGATAGCTATCGCACCGTCTACAACGTTGGTCCCGGCTCCGGACAGTCGGTATTTCACCTGCACCTGCACCTGCTTGGCGGCCGCGATCTAACCTGGCCTCCGGGATAACGAGGCGGAGCGCAATCTGCCTGCGGTCGCCGTACGAGCAGATCCGTGCGCGCGTCCGTTAGTCCTGGTTTGTGGAAAGAGTGGCAGGTTGGCCGCGCTCGATG
>Ga0265340_10001378_pt1 | contig 13926 bp, 11 predicted proteins | sample 4CB225metaG_FD_202082 | JGI IMG/M metagenome (GOLD analysis project Ga0265340, IMG submission 202082) | Rhizosphere microbial communities from Carex aquatilis grown in University of Washington, Seatle, WA, United States - 4-CB2-25 metaG | ecosystem: Host-associated > Plants > Roots >...
GCGAAACAGCCGGGGAACGAGTACGGCCAGCACCACACCGACGAACAATTCCTGCACCCGGCCCCGGGTGCTGAAGTAGGCCTGCGATGGATACATCGCGTCGTAGTTGCTGGCCGACCACCAGACCGAGACGCCGATACCGGCGGTCGCCACCACCGCGACCAGCGCCCGGCCCCGGCCGTTCAGGCTCAGCCGGGCCAGCCCCGGAACACGATTCACCAGCCGGCTGAAGGGTCGCCGCCCGGCCCACATCAACACCAGGACCAGAGCCGGCCAGACCAGATAGAACTGCTCCTCGATGGACAATGACCAGGTATGACGCAGGGGCGAGGCCGAGGTGTAGGCCGCGAAATAGGTTTCCGAGGTATTGATGAGATGCCAGTTCGCCGCATATCCGAGAGTCCACAGAATATCGGCCCGGCGCATCGGATAGAAATCCGGCGGAGTGTCCCACCAGATCCAGGCCGAAACCACGACCAGGAGAACCAGCAAAGCCGGCAACAGCCGGCGCAGGCGGCGTATCCAGAAACCGAGAAGGTTGATCCGGCCGCGCCGAGAATACTCGTCCACCAGCAGGCCGGTGATTAAGTAACCGGAAAGCACGAAAAAGACGTCGACCCCGAGAAAGCCGCCGGGGAGCCAAGATCCAGAACCATTGCCGAAGTGGTAGATCACCACTGAAACAACAGCAAGGGCGCGCACACCGTCAAGCGCCGGCCGGCGGCCACTCGCACGCCGGGAACCGGCACCGGGCGCCAGCTCATGAGCCGATCTGATGAGCACAGCGGATTTTTCTCGCACTGGTGAGGATATCACCCGCGCGGCCTCGACCCAGTCACCGTCAAATAGTCCTGATTTACTTAACAGGTGTCAAATCGACATTTCCGGCCTGCACATATTGTGATCGCTCATAACTCACCCTTTCGCTTGATCACCGTCTGCGCCCAGGAACCTGGCCCGGCCGCGCTGGTTTCGCGGGCCGAACCGGTGACCTGGCCGCCGTCCCCGCCGCACTGTGGCCCTGCGGTTCTTATCGGATTTCGTAACTGCCGTCGAGCCGGGCCCGGGCGATGACATGCCCGGCGATGGCCTGGATCGCCTCGCTGAGAGTGAACTTCTCGGGCAGGTCGGGCTGGTGGTCGAGGGCGAAGATCTGGAAGACATAGGTGTGTGGTCCGTGCGAGCGGATGGGCAGGGGGCCGGCCCAGCCGCGATGGCCGAGGGCTCCTTTGCCGTGCCTGAGCCCGCCGATCGGGCTGGGGTCGGCCAGACCGTTCTCGGGCAGGCCGCGCAGTGATGGGTCAATGCCGACGGTGAGGGCATGGGTGGCGGGTTTCCCGAGGGGGACGTCGGGGTCTTGGACGATGAGCACGAGTTCCACGGTTCTGGCCGGCGGCGGAGTCCAGGCGAGGGCGGGTGAGATGTTGGCTCCGAAGAGCCGGCCGCGGTGCTTTTCGGGGATCGGGCCGCCGTGGTCGAAGGCGGGGCTGGTCAGGGTGAAGCTCTCGGGCGCCTGCAGGCCGGCCCGCGCCCAGACGAGCGTGTGCTGTCCGACGTGCCGGTTGCGGAGCATGAGGCCGAGCGGGTTTGCGGGCATGGTCGTGGTTCCTTCTGCTCTTAGGCCGGGCCTGCGCTCAGGCCGGGCGAGGTCGGGTGTTGTTCCGGAGCCGGGCGAGGATCTCGTCGAGCCGGGCGAGGTCATCGGGGTCCAGGTCGGCCAGTGCGGTCGGTGGCTCGTTGAGGATCGCCTGGCCGCGTTGGACCGCGTCGCGTCCGGCATCGGTGAGATGCACGAGCTTGCGGCGCAGATCGTCAGGATGGGCGGTGCGATGAACCAGGCCTCGCGCTTCGAGTTTGTCGACGCCGACGGTCGCGGCCGGCGGGTCGACGTCGACGGCGCGAGCGATCTCTCGCAACGTCATCGGACCGTCGGCGAGCTTGATCAGCAACTCGACCTTGGCCGGTCCAAGATCGAGGGCGGCGTGCAGGGCCCGCCGGCGATCCTGTCCGGTGACGAACTCGTGCAGGGCGGACCACACTCGGGATGCGGTCTCTGACGGCGTCACCGATGGGGTGGTCATCGGACTCCTTCCGGGGCGGGGCTGAGGTCGATGGCCAGGCGCGCGCCGTTTCGCTCCGCGGTCGCCAGCGCCCAGCCTCCGGTCGAGACCAGTCCGAGCAGCATGACCGTCACTCCGCAGCCGGCCACCACCGCCCACGCCGCGTGGCTGGCGGGCACGAAGCCGGCTGAACCGGCAGCGATGATCGCGCCGGTGACCGCGACGCCGACGGCCGCGCCGGTCTGGCGGCAGGTCGAGGCGATCGCACCGGCGACACCGGCCCGGTCCCGGGGTATGCCCGCGAGTGCGGTGTTGGTGATCGGGGCGCTGACCAGGCCCGACCCGGCCCCGAAGACAAGGTAGACGACGATCAGGTACCAGACCGAGGTGCGGGCACTGAGGCCGACCAGCCCGATCGCGGCCACCGCGGTCAGCGCGCCGGACACGATCAGCGGAAGCCTCGGCCCCCGGCTGGCCACCAACCGCCCGGAGACGACGGAGAACACCGCGCCCAGCGCCGCAAACGGGATCGTGAGCAGCCCGGCGTGCAGCGCGCTGTACCCGCGAACATCCTGCAGGTAGAGCGTGTTGAGGAACAGAAAGCCGCCGGTGGCCGCGAACGCGACCACCCCGATCAGCGCCGCGCCCGAGAACGGCGCGCTGCGGAAATATCGTAGGTCGACCAACGGCTCACGCCGCCGGGACTCGACCAGAACCAGCGCGATCGCCGCGAGCACGGCCACCGTGAACAGCACGACGATCGGGGCCGAACCCCACCCGCGGCGGGGTCCCTCGATGATCCCCGCGGTCAGGCAGCCGAGCAGCGCGATGACCATTAGCTGACCGGGAGGGTCAAGGCGCCGGGGCTGCGCGGCCCGGGACTCGGGCACGAACCGTTGCGTGAGCACGATCGCGATCAGGCCGACGGGAACGTTGATCCAGAAGATCGAACGCCACCCGATCCCGCTGACCAGCAGGCCTCCCAGAACCGGGCCGCAGGCCAGGCTGAGCCCGGCCACCGACCCCCACAGGCCGATCGCCTTCGCCCGCCCGGCGGCGTCGGTGAACGTGTCGGCAATGATCGACATCGCCACCGGGTTGAGCATGGAGCCGCCGACGGCCTGCAGGCCGCGAAAGGCGATCAGGCACCCGAGGGACGGGGCCACGCTGCACAGCAACGACCCCAGCGTGAACGCCGCCAGCCCGATCTGAAAGACCCGGCGGCGACCGAAGCGGTCCGCGAGCGAGCCCGACAGCATGAGCAGGCAGGCAATCACCAGGGTGTACGCATCGATCGTCCACTGCAGATCGCTCACCGACGCCGACAACGCCCGCTGAATCGACGGCAACGCGACATTGACGATGGTCGCGTCGATACCGGCCATGAACACACTCAGACAACACGTCGCCAGCACCACAGAGCGGCGCCGGGCGTCGCGATCAGTACGAGATAGGGAACTCGCCGTCATCATGAATATTGTTGTATCACAACAACCATATGACGAGCGAGGCTGGCCCCGGAACCAGGCCGAGCTGACCCTAGATGTCCAGCATCAGCCGGAGATAGGTGCGGATCTCATCAGTTTCCTTGGCGCTGACGCTTCCGAGGGGTCGGCCGATGAGCCGTTGTTCGGAGATCGCTCGCACGTCCTCGGTGCGGACCCAGCTCTGGCGGTGAAGGCCGGACTGCGGCGAAGTCACCGACACATGATGGGGCAGACCCCTGTTCTGCGTGGTCATGGGCACGACGATGGCCATCGCCAGGGGGAAGGAAGCGTAAAACGACGAATTGACGACAACCACCGGCCGGCGGCCAGACTGCTCTGACCCGATGACCGGGGCCAGGTCGGCCATCCACACCTGCCACGGCTCAGCTTTCCGACTCACCGTCCACCGTCCCGGCGATCACCAACCAGGCCATCACCAACCACGCCATCCCATTCGCCAAGCTCATCCTCGTAGTGTTTCCACGCAACAGGATCGAGTTCCAGTCGCATGTAAGCAGCGAGGACCGCGGCCTTGCGGTGCTCAGTGAGCAGGTGGGCGAGCGCGGTGTTCAAGGTGACGCCGCCGAGTTCGTCCGCAGCTACCCGCGCGAGATCATCCCGTACGCTCGATTCGACCTTTATTGATGTCGCCGTCATACGCTGGAGCATACCCTGGAGTATGCCAAATCGTCAGCACGAGTCATCCGGCCAGCACAACAGCCCGGTCGGACGCCGTTGGTGGCAGCCAGATCCGGGCGCAGCCCGGACAGCAAATAGCCGGCGCGCACCGACACCGCACGGGAACGACCGTCCAACTCGGCCGCGAACACCGGCGCCGTCAGCTCAGCAGCCAAGTCCGGCAGCCACTGCACGGTTGACGCACTACAAGCTGCACGCCGAGGCCATCGTTTCGGCTCAGCGGGTGCACTGAACCGCGACTGAGCCCGGATCAGTCGATGCGCGGAGCGAACCGCCCCCCACCCGGCTTACCGCCCGGCTCCCGCGGCTGACCGGGGCGCGCAAGGCGCCCTCGCCGCGCCCGCGCCGAACCGGCCTCGTCACCCAGCTCGTTTCGCAGGGCAGCGACCGGTCGGTGACGACCTGCCAGGCATCGTCGCTGACACCGGGATACGCGCCCCGATCGATCGAGCCCAAACCCTCACCCAGACGTTCCACGGTGTCCGCCACGACCGCCACAGCCCGCCGTCGGGTCATCTTCCAGCTGAGCGCCTCAGCGACCAACTCAGCCGCCCCCAGCCTGTTCAGGTCCCGCACACCAGACACATCCATGGCGAACCGCTCCTCCCCCGTGCCCTGATGCAGATGCATCGCCACGTCATACGCGGGAGCCAGCCGATGACGACCATCCGGCAAATGCAGCACCGAAATATTCTTCGCATGTCCGCCGAAGGTCGTTGCGTATCGCAGCGGGTCGGGTGATGTCACGTGATTCTTCGTGTTGCTGACCGATCAAGACACCGACTACCAGGGCATCCATTGTGCCCGCCCGCTCCACCTGCCACCTTCCGTGAGCACGTCGTCCACCTCTCTCGGCTCGTGATCTCGGGGCCGCGTGAGTGACGACGCTCTCCTGGCGCACTTCCGGCAGATCGGCGATCTTCAGGTGCGGCAGATCTGTGACATCGAGTTCGGCAGATTGGCGACCCATGATTCGGCAGATCGGCGATTCGACACCCCTTGGACAGGCTGGCCGAGCTAGCCTCAGCCCATGCCCACCAGCGCCGATTACCTACCGCGTAAGGCTGCGACACTTGTCTCTGAAGCTCTGTCGGACACCCGAATCGTCATCATCAACGGCGCCCGCCAAGCCGGCAAGAGCACCCTTGCCCGTGCGGTCTCGCAGTCCTTGCCCCAGGTACTCAGCCGCTCACTCGACCGGCCTGCTCAGCGCAACGCAGCGATCAGCGATCCCGAGGGTTTCCTGATCCACGACGGCTTGATGCTGATCGACGAGGTGCAGCGCGTTCCTGACCTGTGGCTGGCAATGAAGGCCATCGTCGATGAAGACCCCCGGCCCGGGCAGTTCCTGCTCACCGGTTCAGCTCGCCTTCTCGCCTTGAGCAGCCTTCCGGACGCGCTACCCGGCCGCACCGAAACCATCGAATTATGGCCGCTGTCCCAGGGCGAAATCGACGGACTCCCCGACGGTTTCGTGGATGCAGCCTTTTCCCGGGGCGCAGACCTCATCCACGAGTCACCAGCAACGGACGTTCCTCCTCACACTCGAACCGAGTATTTCGATCGCACGGCGCGAGGCGGCTACCCCGACGTCGTGCGCCGCGACCTCCCTCGCCGCCGCAGCCGACTGCTCGCCAGCTACCTGTCGGACATGGTTTCTCGCGATGTCCATCAGGTGGCCCAGATCCAGCGCAGCGAAAGCATGCAGCAACTCTTGCAACTTCTCGCCGGTCAGGTCGCCGGAATCCTCAACATCTCCAGGCTCAGCAGCGATCTCGGCCTCGACACGGCGACCGTACGCAACTACCTGTCGATCCTCGAGACAATCTTCGTGGTCAAGCGCCTGCCCGCCTATGCCCCCAGCCAGTTGACCAGGGCCACTGCAGCCCCCAAGATCACGTTCGTGGATTCCGGCCTCGCCACCCACCTCGCCGGCGGTCTGACCACCGGATCCATAGCCGGCAATCTGTTGGAAAACTTCATTCTCGGCGAGATCGGCAGGCAACTCACGTGGTGCGAACCCGTCGTCCGACTCTTCCACTACCGCGATCGCGACCAGCACGAAGTCGACGCCGTCCTCGAGGATCTCTCGGGACGGGTTATCGGCATCGAGGTAAAAGCTGCGTTGACGGTACGCCCCGACGACTTCCGGGGCCTGCGGGTACTCCGGGACAGACTCGGCGACCGGTTCCTAGCCGGCTTTGTGCTCTACTGCGGTCAAGACCGGCTCAGCTTCGGCGGGGGTCTCGGCTGCCTTCCCATCTCCGCTCTCTGGACGACGTCACCCTGAGCAAGGCTTCATAGACATAAGGTCCTCGCACCACACACGCACGACCCCCACAGCACCTCGCCCCCCAACACCCGAGGGAGGCCAACTGATCTCTACTTCGACAAACCGCCAGAACCGCCCCCAAAGGCATTACCGGGTCGACCCAGCGACCGGACGGGCCGCCCGGTGCCGCCAAGAGCCGGACTGTGACGTAATCGTCCTGCCAGCGAATTGCTAGCTAAAGATCACTGGCCCGGCCCCTCCGAAGAGAGACCGGGCCACTGACCTGCGCTTACCTTGTAGCGGGGGCAGGATTTGAACCTGCGACCTCTGGGTTATGAGCCCAGCGAGCTACCGAGCTGCTCCACCCCGCGTCGCTTCCCCAAGGTTACGGGAGAACGGGCCCGAAGAGCGAATCGAGTCCGCTCGGCACCCGTCCGCCCCCCGGATGCCCGGGAGCGTACGAGGTGGGAGCGGTGGAAAACCGCCGCCCGGTCGGGCCGGAAGAAGAGATGTCGATCGGCTCAAGCGGTCTCGCCGGCCGACCGAGAATCGTTGCGTGCGTCTCGTCTCGTGGCTGCCTCGCGGCTCCGCTATGTCGCCCGAGTCCTGGATGATCAGGCACCGGGTGATCAGTGGGGTCATGTGGGCCGAGATCCCGCTGCTGGTGCTCCTGGGGATATTCGGGCCGATGTCCCTGGTCGAGGGGCTGCTGCTGCCCTTCGCGATCATGTTCTTCGGAGCCGGGTCGGCGATGGCCCGCTCCACCGGGACGAAGGCCGATCTGACCAGCGTCGGATTGATCTTCGGGCCCTTCATCGCGATCGAACTGTCCGGGGGCCAGCTCAGCGTCCACCTGTACATCCTTTCCGCGGTGGCCCTGGTCGCGCTGTACCAACGGTGGTCCCCGCTGTTGCTTACGGTCGGCGCCGTCGTCGTCCATCATTTGGCCTTCGGCCTGCTGGCCCCGGCCCGGGTGATGACCATGGCCGGGCCGGGCGGCTCAGCGTCCACCCCGACCCTCGGCCAGGTGGTCGGCATGGTCCTGATCCATGCCAGCGCGGTGATCCTCGAAGTGGTGGCCATCCTGCTCTGGTGGCACTTCGCGGAGGTTTCCGAGCGGGAGTCGATCGCACTGCGGGAGCAATTGGACGCCGACCGCACGGCGGCGGAGCAGAGCGGATCGCAGGCGGCGGCCCGGGACGCCGTGGCCGAACACGAGCGGGCCCAGGAAGCCACTCGACGAGGTGAAACCATCGTCCGAGAAGCGATCCGGATTCGTGAGCGGGCGCAGGACGCGGTCGCCGCCGTCACCGCTCTGGAGGAACAGTCCGCGATGCTGGGCACGGCCGTGCATGAGATCGCCCAGCGCTGTCAGCAGACCGCGGCCCGGGCCAAGCAGGGCCAGGCGACGACCGAGGCCGCCGGTTCGGACGTCCGCCGACTGGAGCAGGCGATGAACGAGATCGCCGAGGTGAACGCCATGATCAGCCAGTTGGCGGCGCAGACCAACCTGCTCAGCCTGAACGCCACCATCGAAGCGGCCCGGGCCGGTGAGATGGGGAAGGGATTCGGCGTCGTCGCCCAGGAGGTCAAAGCGCTGGCCAACGCGACCGCCTCCGCGGCCGAGAAGGTTCGTGCCGTCGTGGACGGGGTCGTGGAGGAGACCGAGAAGGTGGCCCAGAGTTTCCGGAGCACCACCGAACTCGTCGGGCAGATCGGCGGGGCCCAGACCGACATCGCCGCCTCGGCCGAGGAACAGGCATCGGTGCTGGCGGAGGTCAGTCGGCAGACCACGGCCGCGGCCGCAGCCGGTCGCGAGGTCACCACCGCTCTTGATCAAATGATCGATTCGGCGGCCTCCTGAACCGCGGTCCCAACCCTCAGCGTGGTTGAGCGACGTCGAATCGCAAGGCTCGGCCGCTGCCGGCCACCAGCGCCGGCGCCCCGATCGTCTTCACCACGCCGACCGAGGCTGGGACGGCCGGGCTGATTCCCGCGGCGGCTCTCGCTCGGCAAGGTCGGTTCCGAGGTCCGGGTATCGCCGACCGGACTGGCGAGCCGGCGCTCCAGGTCCGTGAACGCGTCGATGACGTCAACCACTTCGAACGTACGGTTGCGGCGACCGACCGTTACCTGTCGCAGGATTCCGGCGTCGATCAGGCGGGCGATGGCCTGGTTCGTCTGAGCGAAGCCGCGGTCGATCAACTCGGCGGCACTGTTGACCGTGACCACCGGCTGGGCTCGAGCCCGCCTGCCACCGATCCAGTTCTGAACCTCCCGCAGACGACCGCCGTGCGCAGCGAGCCGAGTCCCGGCAAGCAACCGGCGATGCAGGTCAAGCAGCATCACCAGGGTGATGGGATCGCCGTCGTCGGCCTGAGCGACACAGGCAACCTCACCGCTGAGCACGATGTTCCGGCCCACGAGAGGGTCGGGCACATAGGCTTCGTACTCACAGAACTTGTTGCCCGCTCGCGTCGGCGCCGTGAAGTCACTGCTCCACCGACGTCGGATAACCCGTGACACGGCCACCCTTATTATGGTTTAGCGTACAACCCATAATCAGGGTGGCCGGTATTATGGGTTATCCGGGATAGCGCAACGTTTGCTGGCAGTGAGCGGACAAAACCAAGAAGCCCGGCTCCAATGATCTGGAGCCGGGCCACTGACCTGCACTTTCTTGGTAGCCCTGCACTTTCTTGGTAGCGGGGGCAGGATTTGAACCTGCGACCTCTGGGTTATGAGCCCAGCGAGCTACCGAGCTGCTCCACCCCGCGTCGCTTCCCCAAGGCTATGGGAGAGCGACCCGGGACAGCAAATCGGCCTACTTCGTGGCGGACGGCGACGGCGTCACCGTCGGTGTGGCGGACGGCGACGGCGTCGCTTTGGGGGTCGGCGTGGATTTGGCCTTGCCGGCCGCGGCGGCCACGGCGTTCTCGGCGGCGACCGCGTCCTGGACGGCCGTGGTGAGCTGCTTCTGGGCCACGCCGTAGGCGGCGAAATCGCCCGCCTTCAGCGCGGCTTGGCTGTTCTTCAGCGCGGTCGCCGCCTGTTGCAGGGCGGCCTGCAATCGAGCCTGAGCCGCGGTCTGCGTACCGGTACTGGTACCGGTACCAGTACCAGTACCGGTGTCAGAGCCGGTCCCGGTGTCGGTGCCGGTCGAGTTGCCACCGGATCCGAAGACCTGATCCAGCGCGCCGTCAAGATCATTGGCGAAGCCGATCTTGTCACCGAAGGCGACCAGCACCTTCTGCAGCAACGGATACGAGTTGCCACCGGAGCTTCGGACATACACCGGTTGCACATAGAGCAGCCCGCCGGCCAGCGGCAGGGTGAGCAGGTTGCCGCGCTCGACGTTGGTGTTGGACTGTTGCAGCAGGTTCAGCACCTGGGACACCGTCGGGTCGGAGTTGAAGGTGTTCTGCACCTGCCCGGGCCCGGAGATCACCGTGTCCCGCGGCAGTTGCAGCAACCTGAGCTGACCGTACGTGGAAGCCGGCTGACCGGCCACCGAGCCGGCATCGGCGTCCACCGCGAGGAAGCCGGTGAGCACGCTCCGGGTCCGGCCGGCCGGGATGAAGTTGGAGGTCAGCGAGAACGCGGTCTGCTTCTGACCGGGCATCTGCAGGGTCAGGTAGTACGGCGGCTGAAGCAGGTAACCGCTCCGGGTCGGGTCGTCCGGCACGGCCCAGAAGTCCTGCTGCCCGTAGAACGCGCCGGCGTCGGTGACGTGGTATTTCTGCAGGATCTCGCGCTGGACCTTGAACAGGTCCTCCGGGTAACGCAGGTGCGACATGAGCTGACTGTCTATGTCGGTGATCGGCTTCACCACGTTCGGGAAAATCTTCGTCCAGGCCTTGAGCACCGGATCCGTCTTGTCCCAGGTGTAGAGCGTGACCGTGCCGTCATAGGCGTCGACCGTGGCCTTCACCGAGTTCCGGATGTAGTTGACCTTCTGGTTGTCCAGCGCCGCGACGCTGGTGGTGCTGTGAGTGATCGAGTCGCTGGTGGCGTCCTCCAGCACCTGGGTGCGCGAGTACGGGTACCGCGACGACGTGGTGTACCCGTCCAGGATCCACTTGATCCGGCCGTCCACCACCGCCGGATACGGATCGCCGTCCAGGGTCAGGAACGGAGCCACCTTCTCGACCCGCTGCCGGGGGGTGCGGTCGTAAAGAATTTTCGAAGCGGAGTTCACCTGCTTGGACAGCAGGATGTTCTGATCCTGGAACTTGATCGAGTAGAGCAGTTTGCGGAACTTGGAGCCGATCGACACTCCGCCCTTGCCGTCGTAGGTGTTGTTCTGCTGACCGCTGGCGTTGTTGTCCGGGTAGTCCAGTTCCTGCGGGGTCGCCCCCTTCGGCGCGCCCACGATCGAGTAGTCCGGGGACTTCTCCCCGAAGTAGATCCGGGGCTCGTAGTTGCCCAGCGCGCCGGTCGACGGGATGCCCTGCTGGAAGAACACCGGCTTGCCGTCGTCGGTGCGCTGGTTGCCGTACGCGGCAACCACGCCGTACCCGTGGGTGTAGAAGAGATGATCGTTCGGCCAGGTCCGCTGGGCGGCCGGGGCGGCGTTCAGGTTCAGCTCCCGGGGCGCGATCACGGTGTCCCGCTCCTTGCCGTCGATCGTGTACCGGTCGACATCCAGGCTGTCCGGGAACGAGTAGTACTGCTTGATCTGCTGGAGCTGACCGAAGGTCGGGCTGACCAGCGACGGGTCGAGCAGTCGGATACCGGGAATGGTCTCGGCGCTGTCCCGCAGCGCGGTCGCGTCGGCGTCGGTCCGGGCCGCGTAGTCGGTGGCCTGCACCTGGGACAGCCCGTAGGCCTGCCGGGTGGCCGTGATGTTCCGGGCGATGTACGGGGCCTCCAACTGCCGCGCGCTCGGCGCGACCTGGAAGCGCTGCACCGCCGCCGGGTAGATGCCGCCGATCACGATCGCCGAGACCACCAGCAACGCGACGCCGTAGAGCGGGATCAGCCGCCACCGATCCACGGCCGCACTGATGAAGAACAGCAGAGCGATGATCACCGCGATTCCGGCCAGCACCCCGCGAGCGGTCAGGACCGCATTCGCGTCGGTGTAGGTCAGGCCGGTGATCAGCCGGGAATCCTTGGTCGAGAGCGCGAACCGGCTCAGCCAGTAGTCCAGGCCCCGCAGCAGCAGGAACAGACCGGCCAGCACGGACAGGTGAATCCGGGCCGCCGAAGTAAGTCTCTGGCCGGCGCCCTGCAACCGCAGCCCGCCGTACAGGTAGTGCGTGACCAGGGCGGCAATCGCCGACAGCAGCACCACGGCGGTCAGGAACCCGACGATGAACTGCAACCACGGCAGGGTGAAGACGAAGAAACCGATGTCCAGGTGGAACTGCGGGTCCTTCTGGTGGAAAGGCACCGCGTGCAGCCAGAGCAGCACGGTCTTCCATTTCTGGCTGGCGGTCGATCCGGCGAACAGGGCCAGGATGACCGGGACGACGACGCCGACCAGCCGGCGCAGCGGTTCGATGCTCTCCCGGTAACGGTCCAGACCGGCCTGCTCGGCCGAGACCGGCGCGTAGATCGGCCGGCTCCGGTACCCGATCACCAGGCTGACCGCCACGGCCGCACCCATCACGACGGCGCCGATGACGAAGAGGAGGATCCGGGTGATCAGTTCGGTCCGGTACACCTGGAGGTAACCGAGCTGCTGATACCAGAGCACTTCGGTCCAGAACTGGGACGCGATCAACCCCAGCACGATCAGCACACCCAGGGTGATCAACGTGGGCGCCAGCGCGCCGCGCCGTCGCTTCTGCAGGACAGGGCGGGGGCCGCGTGGATCGCGCTCATAGGTCACGCATGAAGAACTTACTCACCGTTGGGCCGGTTCCCTACCCCAAGCACCGGATGGCGACCTGTGGATGGCCTGAGTTTCCTCCGGATGGGAGGATCCCCGAGTGAATGTTGACCTCTCCGACTCTCGCGCCCTCGCCGTCACCAGAGTGGTGGTGGAACTCGAGCAGCACGTCTCCGCGGCCGGCTGGGATGCCCCGATCCGGGTGTTCGCGCTGGTCCGCACGGCCGGGGCGCTCGAGCGTGACACCACCTTGGCGCAGCGACTGCCGGCCGAGGTGGTCGCCGCCGCGAGCGCCGATCCCGAGCACCTCACCGCCGTCGAGCAGGAGGGGCTGCCTGAGGCCGAATCGTTGCACGACCTGCTCGGCCGGCTCGCCTGGCCGGACAGCGTCGACGGCGCCGCCGTGGTGGTGGAGCGCAGCGTCATCCCGCCCGAGGTGGAATCCCAGATGCCCGCGGACGAGAACGAGGCCCTGACCTGGCTGCAGGCTCACCCGCAGCGCCGCGACGTCCGACTGGCGGCGGCGACCCTGCGCACCGGCCAGCATGCCTGTGCCCTCCGGGCCCGCACTCATGACGCCGACAACCAGGTCGCCGTCGGCCCGGAACTGGCGCCCGGCCTGGTCGCAGCGGTGGCCGCGACCCTGGAGGACTGAAGCATCCGGCGATCGGGGCGCCAGTCAGCCGGTGGGCAGGCGGTTCAGCAGCGGGGCAGGGTGGCGACCTGGTTGGCGGCGATCGCGGCGACCTCGTTGCGGGACTGGGTCAGGGTTGAGGTCTTGACCACCTGCAGGCCGGTCGGGATGTGCCCGCGCACGTCGCTGCAGTTGTCGGCCGGGGCGAGGAAGTAGCGAGCCCCCGCATTCCGGGCCCCGACCAGCTTCTGCCGGATCCCGCCGATCGGGCCGACCGTGCCGTCGGCGTCGATCGTCCCGGTCCCAGCGATCTTCTTACCTCCGGTCAGGTCACCCGGAGTGAGGGTGTCGATGATCCCGAGCGCGAACATCATCCCGGCGCTGGGGCCGCCGATGTCCTCGATCTGGATCTTCACGCTGAACGGGAATTTGAAGCTCGGGTCGAGGTATACGCCCAGTACGGGGTGACCGTCGTCCGGCGAGGCGGTGGTCTTCGCCGAGACGGTCTGGGTCGTCGTGCCCCGCCGCACCTTCACCTGCACCGAGTCCCCAGCGGTCACCGTCTTGAGCACGGCCCGTAATTTGGACAGGTCGGTGATGGTCTGGTCGTTGACGGCGAGGATCACGTCACCGCCCTTGAGCACCTTGGCCGCCGGAGAGGACGGCTCGACCCCGGCGACGGCCAGCGTCGTCGGCACCGCGATCCCGAGCGTGGAAAGGGCGGCCGCGGTGGCACTCTCCTGGGATCCGGTCATCTCGGCCTTGTTCTCGTCGTCACTCTGTTTCGCGGTCTGGCCCGGGGGGAAGATCTCCTCCAGGGGGACCACGGCGGCGGACCGATCCAGCCAGCCGCCGATCACCTGGAGCAAAGTGATCCGCTGCTGGGGGCTGCCGACCAGTGAGACCGTGGTCAGGTCGAGCTGGCCACTGGTCGGGTA
>Ga0265340_10001380_pt1 | contig 13909 bp, 5 predicted proteins | sample 4CB225metaG_FD_202082 | JGI IMG/M metagenome (GOLD analysis project Ga0265340, IMG submission 202082) | Rhizosphere microbial communities from Carex aquatilis grown in University of Washington, Seatle, WA, United States - 4-CB2-25 metaG | ecosystem: Host-associated > Plants > Roots > Rhizosphere...
TCGTGCGGGACTTCGTAGGCCTCGGTCATCAGCTCGGGAGTCAGGATTACCACTTGGACTTCAACCAGCACTGGGGCCCCCCGAACGGCGGCTTGCTACGCCTGGTAAAGCCGCAGCTCGACGCTAACGGCAGGCCCGCGTGGCGTTGGACGCCCTTTAAGGCCACGGGTGCGAACTACACTGACGACCCACTTCCGGGTTGCAGCTGCAATGAGTCGGCGCCGTTCACGTGCACGAGCGAAACCTGGGGCACGGGCAGCGGCGGTGCCAGCAAGACTTTCCAGTTCTGCAGACCCTCTTGCTCTTGCGCCGATAGCACTGCCTGCACTTGTGACAATCCAGCTCACATGTACAACAACGAGTTGCTGATAACCAATTCGGGGCGAGCAAACCTATCGAACCCCGAGAACTTCGCCCAATGGTACACTAACGTTAGCGGCGTAAATATACCTGTTCCATACACGCTCTCGCTAGCACTCAACACGACAACGGGCACGTACGACAATGGCAGTGGTGCTGACTTCGATCCGATTAGCAATGACGGATGGATCGCACTCGGACTCGAGGCTCCCGCCAATTGTACAATGAAGAACGCCTCGTACACGACGGAAACGCACTTCTGGTTCGAGTACACGGGCGGTGAGCGCTTCGATTTCTCGGGTGACGACGACACCTGGGTGTTCGTGAACCAGCAATTGGTCGTGGACCTTGGCGACTTGCATGGAATGGAGACCGGGTATTTCACCCTCGACGCCAGCAACGGTTCGGCGACTGCCAACAGCAATGGCGCGACAACGACGGTGTCACTTGGCTTGACGCTGCACAATGTTTACGAACTTGCTATGTTCCAAGCCGAACGCAATGAATGCGGGTCCGACTTCAAGGTTACCTTGCGAAACTTCGCAAAGCCGAGGTCGACTTGCACGGCCACTTGCGGGGACGGCATCGTGTCCGCGAACGAAGCCTGCGACTTGGGCAAGAGTGCCGCTGGAACATCGTTGAACACCGGAGCCTACGGCGGGTGCAACCCCAACTGTACGCTCGCACCCTATTGCGGCGACGGCAAGGTCGATACGGCAATGGGCGAGCAATGCGACGATGGCTCCAATGCGAACGTGTATGGCAGCCGCTCCAGCGGCTGGGCCGCCGCGCCAGGTTGTGTCATTGCCGCGTACTGTGGCGACGGCAGACTCGACGTGAATTACGGCGAGACGTGCGATTTGGGTTCCGCCAATAACAGTACGGCCTACGGTGTGAACCAATGCACTGACCGATGTCAGACAGCGCCGTTCTGCGGTGACGGGCTCCTCAATCCGCTTCACGAGCAATGCGATGACGGTCAGAACAACGGAGGACCAACCAGTAACTGTAATGCGAACTGCCAAGTCAAGTGTGGCAACGGAGAATTGGATCCGGGGGAGCAGTGCGATCGAGGGTCGGAAAACAACACCGGCTCATACGGCGGCTGCCGTTCAAACTGCACACGTGCGCCCTATTGTGGCGACGGTGTCAAGGACACGGCAGACGGCGAGCGATGCGACGACGGAAGGAACGACGGCAGTTATGGCACCTGCAATCCCGATTGCACACTCGCTGGCTATTGCGGTGACGGCAGCAAAAATGGCCCGGAAGCGTGTGATCTTGGTGATGTCAACAGCGCTGCGGCTTACGGCCTCGACCAGTGCACGAACCAGTGCACGATCCCTCCCTATTGCGGCGATGGAATCGTCAATGGAACGGAGCAGTGCGACGGCCAGCCGCGGTGCACGACAAACTGCACGTTGACCGGTGACATTGGATAGACCGCGTGGCTCGGCGAGGCAGACAACTCGGTGGCGGCTTGGCTTGCGGCGGGTAAGGTGTCGATTATTACACGGACGTCGCTGCCGAGCCCGACCATTGCCGTTCAAGTCAACGCGGTGGAGCCGTCGGTTGCAGCCTGGCCTGGCTCCCTCCGCCATGGTTACGTCTTGCCCGAGGCACGGATCGACGGCGGCAAATGCACCCGGCGACCACGATGCCGAGGAACAGCAGTGAATTAGCAGTCGACTTCGCCCGCACTTGGATGTTGCACACACATCCCGACGAGGGGCTGCCGACTTGACTCGCACTACCCGTAGCGCCGCCAACCGTGGAGGCGCCATGGTGAAACGCCGCCATGATTTTGAGCCCCTGATTGCGGAACGCGTCGACGTGCAGCTTGGCCAAGTTGAGCAAGGGTCCTTTGGACGCCGAGTTCCATTCGTTTACCTTGCTGTCCCATAGCGCGAAGCCATCGTGGTGCTCCACGATAAGAAACCTGAGCCACGAGGGATTCGCTTCCCATGTGGTAACTCCGACTGATGGGTTCATGCCTATTTGACTACGATGGCGTCCACGGCAACGGGGCCTGGACCACGATTGATGATGCTGATGGTGTGCTGTCCCGTGCTAAGGCCAGTCACCGCGGACACGAGCTGCTGGGGTTGGCGCGTACCGGATGCAGACAAATCCACGGTGTCCTTCATTTGCCCGTCGACCTGGATCTCGATCTTGCCAGCCCCGGATTCTTTCGGGGCGTAGACGGAGACGCTCGTCCCGGTAATGGGGGCCGTCCACGTGTCGCCCGTGTTCGTGCTGGTGGTGAGGTCGTTGTTGTAGTCACCGGTTCCGAGATTCGCCTTGCGGAGCCATCCCGTATAGACCGCGCCCGAGTCGTCGTCGTTGAACCACCCCTTGTCGTGGGTGATGCGCAGAACGCGAATCTTCGACGCCAGCTGCTGATCGGAGATCCCCGACAACGTCGGCACCGAGCCACTCGGGGTCACCGTCAGCCCTGTGCCATTTTGAGAGAACGTCATCGCCACTGTCGAGCCAACCATCTCGACCTTGGACACCGTGCCCAAGGTTGCTCCGCCCGACTTGAGCGCAGACAGCGTGACTGCACCGCCGTTCCAATTGAGGAGTGTCGCGTAGACATTGCCGTTGTTGCGTGTGTAGATAACTGAACTGTCGCCCCAGGCTTCGAATGGACGGGACGCATACACGGATTCGCCATTGACTTTCAGCCACGAGCCGATGTCCTTGGCAATCTGGACCAACGAATCATCGAAATTGCCAATCGGCTGGCAGCAGGCAATCCCGTCGCCTCGGCACCCTGGCCGTTGCCGGCGAGCCCGACCGAAAAACCTCCTGAGGCGCCTGAGTCGGTCACTTTGGAAGCGCCGCCGACTGTCATGGGTGTGAACGACGTGGTAAATGCGCCGGCGTCGACGCCACCGCTTCCCCCTGATCCGCTTGGTCCGCCCGCAGCGCTCGATCCTCCTTGCTGGGCGCCACTCGAACCGCCAGCGCCGCCAGCGTAGCCAGTTCCCGCGCCGCCACCCGACCCGTTAGCGCCGCCCGCGTGCCCAGTTCCCGCGCCGCCACTCGAACTGCCAACGCCGCCCGCACTGCTAACGCCGCCCGTGTGGACAGTCCCCGTGCCGCCCGAACCAGGAGCGCCACCCGTGTAGCCAGTCCCAGCGCTGCCACTCGTACGCCCCCCAACGACTGTCTGGTCACCTCCGCCCTGACCGCCCCCTCCGACGTTCGCAGTCCCCCCTTTGCCCGCGTTTCCAGCCGACATCGTCCCGCCCGCGTCTTCGCCCTTGCCGCCAGCTCCTTCGCTCACCCCGCCACCACCAGAGCCGCTCGACGGTGTCGAGCTGTGTTGCGAGCATGCGGAGAAACAGACCAATCCGAGGGCCAGAATTGCAGTCTGTGAGCCCGAAGCACTACAGCCATTAGCAAGGATCGCCATCGGTCCGAGTTTCATGAAGAACCTCCATGTTGCGCACGTGAGCGTGTCTCACAGGTTGATAAACCCCCGCCGTTGTTGCTTTCGGCACACAAGTTCGGGCACATGAGCCGCTCCACACCAGCCCGAGAGGCGGCTTCTTCCATCGCGAAACGGCGACGATGTCCAAGGATCGTGAGGTGCTTGGAATATGTGCCGCGCATCTTCATAGTGCTTCTCAATAGGCGCTGAGCTCGGCGATGGCGGGAGAGTCCTTTGCCGAATCAATAACCAACCGGACAGCCTGCGCGGTAGTTCCACTGAGCTGCCAAAGCTGGCGATTGCCGATCACGGTACCTTGGATCTTGTTTCCGGACTGGTCGGTCGGCGCCGTATTCCAGGTACCATTCTGCTGGATTTCGACGTGATACTTCTTCACACGCTCACCGAGCTCGATGGCTTCGCGAATGCTGATCAAGTTGATCGTGATGGGAGATGCCGGTGTCACCGTGAGTTGCGCCGACGTCTTGCCGCTCGCTGCCGCCCAATAGGTACAGAGGTCGTCGTCCGTCGCCTTGGCCGCCTCGAACCCTGCCGCCGACCACGTCGAGTCCGCGGTTGCGGGTTGTCCCTTGAGGAGGTTGGTTTTGTAGAGGCCCGAATACCACGAACCGAATTGCTGCAGCAGAGCGAGATCCTTGGGGTCGAACTCCCCAGTTTGTGACGGCGGAACGTTGAAGTTAAGCGTGCAATTCATCCCGACCGTCTGGAAGTAAACCTTCTGCATATCGGCGAGCGCCATGGGCGACGAGCCAGGATGCCAGAACCAGTTCGGTCTGTGGCTCGATGTATTGCATTCGAATGGGCACCATGTGCTTCCGCTCCCGCAGTATATGGTGTCGAGGCTCGATGTCGTGCGGGACGCCTGCCCGTTCTCATTACCAATCCATTGCAGGTCGGGTGTCGCACCCAACGCGGCGATTTCGGGGCCAGACCAGATGAGGATGTTAGGCTGCGCCTGCTTGACGAATTGAAAGACTGATTTCCAATCGAAGGCGGTCCCAAGAGTGCTCGATTGTGCCCCGTCAAACTCGATCTCGTAGGCAGGCCCATAGCTGAGAATTTCTGTGAGCTGGTTCTTGAAGTACGTTATGTAGTCGGACTTCGAGCTCGGGTATTTCTGGTCCCAGGGCGACAGATAGAGCGCGGCTCTCATCCCAGAGGTGTGCATAGCGTCCGTGAAAAGCTGCACGACGTCCCCATTGCCGTTCATCCACGGGCTGCTCTTGACGGAGTAGTCCGTGTACTTGGATGGCCACAGGGTGAACCCCACGCTATGTTTTGTGACCAGCATCGCTTGGCCGAAACCGGCGGCCTTGAGCGAGCTTGCCCACTCTGCCACCGAGGTCGCGTTGAGATTCGATGGATTGAAGATAGAGGGCGAATCGGACGGGCTTCCCTGCTCGCTGCCGTCGTAGGTAGCCAAGCTGTAGTGGATAAACGCCGTCATCTCGGTGCGCTGGTAGGAGAGCTGAGACGAGTTGGGAAGCGGCTGGGTGCCGGTTGGGGCACCGGGCAGGCTTGGGCAGACCTGAATCCCTGTTGCGCCGCCGGTGCCTGTTGCGCCGCCGGTGCCTGTTGCGCCGCCGGTGCCTGTTGCGCCACCGGTGCCAGGGCCACCGCTAGCAGCCCCGCCGCTGCTGCCAGCGCGGCCACCGGTGATGCCTCCCGTGCGCGTCGCTGCGCTCGACCCGCCTGTGGCCGCGGAGCTTGAACCGCCAGCGCCCGAAGTTACGCCCCCGCTGCCCGAGCCGCCGCTCGCCGAGCCTATGGTGCCTCCAGATGCCGAGCCACCCGAGCCTTTTCCGCCGACGCCAGGAGCGGAGCCGCCGGTGCCAACCTGCCCGCCGGTGCTGGCGGTGGTCGCTCCACCCGATGCGCCACCCGCGCCTGGACTGGCACCACCGCTGCCACTGTTCTGGGCGTTGTTGGACGAGCAAGAGGCGGCAAGAATCGCCAGTGCGGCAACTGCGAGGTTTTGTGAATAGAGGCTTCGTGTCATCGAGTTCTCCTTTGGTTTTTCTCGCGGCGTTTGCGGCTTGGCCTCGGCAGCAGACAATCAACGAGTGATTGTGACGGTGGTGTCCTGCTGGTTTCGGTAGACGCTGAGCGTTACCTTTTGTGAAGCGCTTGTGGCGGCGTACAGACGATTGAGGTCATCGACTGAGGCCACGCTTTGGCCACCAAACAGCAGGATGACGTCGAGCGCGGTGAAGCCATCGGTTGCAGCCTGGCTCCCTGCCGGTACGGTGGCCACGTAAACGCCTACGGGGTTGCCGAGACCAACCACCGATAGCTCGCCCGCACAGAGGTTTTCTATGGTTGCACCGCGCCAGGTCGTCTGCGTCGTGCAGTCACGTGCCCCTGCGTCCGAATCGACAGGCTTCAGGCCGACATTGCCGAACGGTGGCGTGGCCGCCTGCGCACGCAGTTGCGGGACCGTCACGCCGTACTGTTCAGTCGACGGTGCCGGCAGGCTCACGATGCCGAGCGCGGTGGCGGGAGAGGTCGCTCCAAGTTGGAAGTTGCCGTTGGTCGGGTCGATGAAGTTGGGATTGCCCGACGCCGAGTGCGCGTCCGTGTGGTAGGTGCCCTGCGCGGTCGACAGCTCCGACGCGCTCTGGAACAGGTTGTAATCGATCTCCTTGCCGTAAGCGTCGGGGCTGTCAGGCGCGAGGCCCCAGAAAATATTGTGAATGAACACGTCGCCGCTGCCCTTCGGCCACACGTGTATGCTCAAGCAGCCGGAGACATCGCTAACTGCAGCGTCCGGCGCGCAGGGTGTGGTGTTCTGCTGCACGAGCACGTTGTTTTCGCCGTCGCGGTAGTAACCCTCGCGCCACTTGAGGCCACCCGACAAAAAGACGTTGTTCGTGATTTTGTAGTTGGTCGAGCCGTCGTCGAGATCCACGTCCCAGCCCTGGTCGCAGCGCCATCGGTTGTGCGTCAGCGTGATCGGGTTGACGACGTCGAGGAGTGGAAGAGTGCTCGGGGGATTCCCAACCCGAGACTCGATTGAACCGGTACTGGTATCCCAGTAGCGATCGCGCCCCCAACTATTGTACGCGCCGTGATCGCCGGTGAACAGGACGGTGGCGAACACGTCGTTGTACGAGATCATGTGGCCGCCCCAGCATCCGTCTCCGACGTTGATACCCGCGCGCGGCATGTTGTAGATGCTGTTGTGGCTGACGGTGATGTTAGCGGCCATGTCGATGCCGACACCCGCCACCTGCAGTTCAGGATCACCGATGTCATGAATCAGATTCTCGGTGGCGCTGCAGTTGCTCGGGTAGTCGTTCGTCTGCGGGCCGGGTGTCGTATCCAGTTGGTTGACGGCGACCCCGCTGCCGTAACCAAACACTGGGTTGCGGACGGCGTTGTTGTTCCCCATGAACAGAATGGCGCTCGACCCCGTGCCGATGAAGAGGTTCCCGGTGATAGAGACGCTGTCGTTGTAGCCGTTGACGAAGACACCGGCCGCGCCGACCTGGTCGAAAAAGCTATTCGAGACGGTCACATGTTGGCCGCCCGTGACGAAGATGCTACCTCCACGGTAGATTCGCCAATCGGAACGCAGGATCTGCTCATTGCAGCTTGGGAAGGTCCGCAGCGTGTCGGTGTAGTGGAATCCGTCGAAAGTCACCCACTGCACCGGGGCCGTTGAAGCACACGTGCTCGTCTTCGAATAGGACGGCAAACCGACCACCGAGCTGCAGCCACCGTCGAGCTCGAAGATGCGTTCGAGCACGGCCATCTCGAGGGTATACGAGCCCGCCTTCGTGAGATCGACCCCGCTAGGTGGGTAGAAATACAGGGTATTGGCCGTGCCGGCGACGCCGGTGCGGTCGTAATACCACTCGCCCGTAGCGTCGAGCTCGTCGAAGCCGTTCTCGATGAACTGCGTGCCGTTCAGCCCTTGGGGACGGCCGTTGCAGAGCGGCCCGTTCTGCTGGCTCTTGCTCGTAACGACGTAGTCCTCGCTTCCCCAGAGCTGGGCGTGTACGCCGTGCAAGTAGGCTGGCTGCGAGGAGGTGGGCGCATGCGCCCAGCTGCTGGGCCTCGAATTCGCGTTGCTTGCGTTGCCACCGTACGCCTGGGTGGAGTCTTTGTAATTGGGGTAGCGCGCCATATGCTGGCGCTGCCCATTGAGGAAAAGAACGCTGGAGAAACCATACGTGGGCCCACTCGAGCCCGGCGCGCTGGTGTTCACATTCGGTGCGGCCTTGCCGTCGTCGAACGAATAATTGGCGAAGGTGCTGGCGGGCACCACGGCCTGCATGATTCCGTTATTGTACGCCGTCCACGTCAGATTGCTGAGCGAGACACCACCGCTGAGCATCGCGGTGCCGCTGCCGCGATACGTCACTGGCGCTGTTGCGGATCCCGAATCGGCGCTGGTGAACGTGATCGTCTTACCGACGTAGTAGGTTCCAGGCTGTACCGTCACGTACATCGGAACCTTGCCGCGGTTCGCACTTGCCCGAACGGCAGCTTGTGCCGCCGCAATCGTCAAAAATGGTTTGTCTTTGGTCCCGGGATTTGCGTCGTTGCCCGTCGTGGAGACGAAGTACTCATCTCCCGGTGGACTACTAGAACCCCCGGCAGAGGATCCGCCAGTACCGCTCGCAGCGCCACCGGTGGTCGTGACGACGACTCCCGTTCCGCCGGTGCTCCCCTTTTGCGTCGTTCCACCGGTGGTTCCGCTGGATTGCGTCCCTCCAGTTCCGAAACGAGACCCACCGCTTGCGCTGGTTGTGCTCTTACCCCCCGTGGCGGTGCTGCTGTTCCCTGCGATCGAACTCGTGCCGCCCGCACTGGCACCGCCGCCAACGTTCGCGGCGCCACCACTCGCCTGCGGAGTGCCGCCTGCGTTCGAATTGATTTGCGATGTCCTTCCTCCGGTGGCCGAAATCGTGCTTGCACCGGCTGCAGCGCTGCCTCCCAAAGCCGCATCGCCTCCACCAGGCGAAGGCGAAGATGAACATCCGGCACCCGCTACGAGAGCGAATGCGATGAAGTGTGACTTAACTTTGCTCATGGAAAATTCCCCGAACAGAATGCACTTCGAAAATGTACGGGCAGGTAGCGACAGCGTGTGTTCGCGTCAGTTAGCCGTTGCCGTCACCGAGCCTGCGGTGAGCCCGGACGAAGTGGCAGTCACGACGATTTGACCGGGGGCGCCAGTTGACTGAACGATGGCCAAAGCCTTGCCGTTGAATGCCTTTCGGGCCGACGACGAGTACGCCGTGAGGTCGATCGGATCGCCGTTGTCCGTGCCCGCGAGCTTACCCGGGCCCGACACGGCGAAGGTGATGTTGTTGTTCGCGGTGGGGACCATTACGCCAGTGGAGTCTTGAATCACGGCCGTGACGAAGGCGAGATCCCGGCCATCCGCCGCGATGGTCGTATGATCCACCGTCAGGTTGACCTTGGCCGCGGCGCTCGCGGTGTCCACCTCGTCAGTCGCGACTACGGTGCCGCCCTTCGTGCACTTTGCCACGAGCGCGCCGCTCGCCCAGGTCACCGTCCACCCGAGGCTCGCCGTGGTATTGGAGGCGAACGACTTGGAACCCTGCGAGGTGCCGTTGAGGAACAGCTCCACGCTGTCGCAGTTGCCGTAGACCCAGACATTCACCTTCGTCCCGGACGTCCAGGTCCAGTGCGGGAAGATGTGGACCATGGGAGCGGTCGTCAGCTTGCTCTGCCAGAAGTAGTAACCATTCTTGGGGAAACCGGCGGTGTCGATCATGCCGAAATAGGAGCTCTTGGCGTCACTGGCGAACGGCCACGGCTCGCCACCGTAGTCGAAGCCGGTCCAGTCGAACTCCCCGGCGAACCAAGGGCGACTCATCTCGATGGCATACATCTGCTCGTAGGACGCAGGGCTGGCCTCGGTATCGGGGTAGTCGGAGCACTCCTTGGCCGCGTCGTCTTTGCTGCCCCAGCTCGCGGGATTGTCGGCGGCGGTGGAATAGAAGCCGCGGCTTCGCCCTCCAGATTCCATCTCACTGCCGAAAATTTTCCAGGTCGGGTGCGAGGAATGGTGGCCATCGAACATGGGCGATGTGACCGAACCGTTTTGCAAATAGTTGTATCCTTGCAGGTCGAGCAACGCGGCTACCGCTTGATTGGTTGCGTTGCCCATGTCGTTGCACGCCCATGTCAACGGTCGCGACGAGTCGGCGGCCTTCACCCACTTGATGAGATTCGCGGCGGTCGCCGTCGAGGCGCTCGGGATTTCGTTGCCGATGCTCCACATGATGACGCTCGCGTGATTGCGGTCGCGGCGGACGAAGTCCTGAATGTCGGTTTGAGCCCACTGCGTGAAGAACAGATGGTAGTCGTTGAGGCTGTTCTTTCCGGTCTCCCAGACGTCGAAGGCTTCGTCCATGATAAGGAAACCCATTTGGTCGGCGAGATCCAGGAGCTCGGGCACTGGCGGGTTATGAGACGTGCGGATGGCGTTCATGCCCATCCCCTTCAAGATCTGCAGCTGGCGTTCGAGGGCGCGGTAATGGTATGCGGCCCCAATCGCACCGAGGTCGTGGTGCATGCACATTCCCCAGAGCTTCATGGACTGACCGTTGAGGGAAAACCCCTTCGATGAATCGAAGCTGTAGTACCGCAAGCCGAGCGGGACCTGGTACGTGTCGACCGTTGAATTGCCCACCTGCAAGGTTAGCTTCACCTGATAAAGATACGGGGCGTCGGTCGACCAGAGGTGCGGATTGGAAACAGTGAGGCTCTGGTTCAACGTCGTCGTGGCACCGGCGGCTACGGAGCTGGCCGCGGTGGTGCTGGTTGCGACCATCGCGCCGCTGGCATCGTAGATTCCTGTCGTGATCGTCACGGACTGGGAACTGCTCGCTTGGTTCTCGACGTCGGTGGCGATCGAAACCGTCGCCGATGTGGCGCTCACCGACGGAGTCGTGATGAACCCTCCGTTGTAGGCGACGTGGACCGTATTGAGCGCAGTGAGCCAAACGTTGCGATAGATGCCGCTGCCGGAGTACCAGCGGCTGTTCGGCTGGCTACTGTTGTCGACCTTGACCGCAATGACGTTGTTGCTGCCATCGGTTTTCACGTATTTCGTCAGATCGTACTGGAAGGTCGAATAGCCGTAGGGCCTGGTTCCGAGCGAGGTGCCGTTGATCCAAACCTGGCTATTCATGTACACGCCATCAAACTCGATGCGGATCTGCTGCCCGGCATACGATTGATCCAGGGTAAATGCCTTTCGGTACCAGCCGATGCCACCGTCCAGAAGCCCGCCGCCGTTGCCCGCCGGCGAAGTCTTGTTGAACGAGAGTTCGGCGCTCCAGTCGTGGGGCACACTGAGACCGCGCCACGAGGTGTCGTTGAAGGTTGGTTGCTCCGCACCCGAAGCGTTGCCGAGGTAGAATTTCCACCCGTCGTTGAAGCTCTTGCCGCGCGCGCCGTCATACGCCTGAACGAGAGCACCACCGCCGGTGCCTGCTGTCGCGCCGCCTGTGGTAGCGCCTCCACCTGCACCGAGAGTGCCGCCAGTAACATTAGCGCCACCAAGAGAGGACCCCTGGGCAGTTCCGCCTGTGTTTCTCGCGCCAGTTCCACCCACCGCATTGCTACCGCCCGCACTATTCGCGCCACCTTGGACCACGCCACCGGTGCCGTTCACGCTGCCGCGACCGCCGGTACCTGTTGTCGCGCCGCCTGTGCTCGGCGATATTCCGCCAACGCCTCCGCCTCCGGCAGGTAACGTTCCACCCGTGTGTCCGCCCACGGCCAATGAGTTACCGCCGACACCGGATCCTCCGCTTGTCCGTGAGGTAACAACGCCTCCGCTCCCAGCGGTTCCCGTGGTTCCTCCGCCGGATGGTTCTGTAGCGCTAGTTCCACCCAAGTTTGAGTTTTGTCCAGTTTGGTCACTGCCGCCGCAACCCACGACTATCGCGGAAAGCGAGGAGATCGTGGCACACCAGCGGCGCCATGAACGGTGCTGTAGCTCGCGCTGGAACGTACGGGTGGTGGTTGCTTTGGCTTGCTGATTGCGCCTTGAATTGCGTTGTCGCATGACTTCAAACCTTAGATGCTTCCGTGATTGCTAGCCCGAATACGGCCGCGTGTCTGCAGGCGGGGTCTGCCCCTCCACGAAAGCCGGGCTGCCTTGCGACGTGATGGTCACTGTGGCGGACGTCAAACCTGGTGAGCTAGCCGTGATGACGCTGGTGCCCGAATAGTAGGTCCGAAACTCGATGGCGGCTTGACCATCGAGAATGGCGATATCGTTCGCCGGCTTGCCTGTGCCTGGGGTAAACGTGATGCTCGGCCCGGTTGGGAACTCGCCGGGCCCTGACGTAACCGTGAGCGTCACCGTAACGTTGTTGCTGATCGCTTTGCCACTCGAGTCCACGACGGTAACCAGCAACCAGGCGTCTTGCGTGCCGTCCACCGCCGAGAGCGTCGTCGTGCTTGACGTAAGCTTCAACCCCGCTGCCGTGCCCGAGGTTGGCCAGGTCGGCGGTGCCACTTTCGCGTACGCGTTGCGATACCAGTAGTACGACCGTTTCGGAATTCGGAAGTAGTCGACGATGCCCATGATCCCGTACGAGGCATCGGCTTGGGTGCCGTGATCGAATACGCACCATTTGGACACTCCGGAACGCCACGCGTATTGGGTGGGCATGCCACTCGTGACGGGCAAGTTGGCCCAGCCGGGGTCGTAGCTCCCGGGACGAGTCGAGGACACGCTGCCGTATTCCGACACCAGATTGGGCATGCCGGGGTCCGTGGATGGCACACCCTGGCCAATACCGTCACCGTTGAAACCGGCCAAATCACCAAGCGTGGCCGGTGCTGTGCCGCCAATAGACGACTGCGCGCCGCCGATGGCCGCGGGCCGCCCCGTTGGCGACGGATCGAGTTGGTGGGTTAGGGCAACCGCACTCCTGAGCAACGCGACCACTCTGTCCGCGGGGCCTCCGTTGAAGAAATCCTCGTTGCCCATGCTCCACGCGATGATGCTCGGGTGATTGCGATGGATGCGGATCATGTCCGTGAGACTGGCGAGAACGTTGTTGTCGAACGTGTCGTAGTCCGCGGAGGTGCTCGGGTAGGCGCCGTTGTAGGGCCACCCCCCGGAACCACCGAAGCCGCCCCAGAAGCAGTTCTCCGACCAGAAAAGGATGCCGAGCTGGTCACAAGCATCCGCGAATGCCGGCGCCTTCGGATAGTGCGAGCCGCGGATGAAGTTCATCCCCGCGTCCTTGACCATCTTGACGTCGCGGTAGAGAGCCGAGTCGGTCACGCCGTCACCCCAGCCCGCATGGTCCTGATGGACGTTGCCGCCTTGAATCCAGTAATGCGAGCCGTTCAGAGAAAAGCCTTGCGACGCCGACCAGCTGAACCAGCGGAACCCGAACGGCGTAACGAAGGTGTCGATGGTTCCCGTGCTGTCGGAAAGGTAGGAAAGCGCCTGGTACATCGTCGGATGGTCCGGGTGCCATAGCGACGGGCTGCTGACGGCGGGCGTCGTCTGGTCGAACGTTACCGTGGCAGCCGCGGCGATCTGCTGTTGAGACGAAACGGTGGCGACCACCTTGCCGGTGTTATCCACGATGTCGGTCTTCAACGTGGCGCTGACGGCAGCTGTCCGATCGTTGCGCACCTCGGTCTTGATGTTGACCGTGCTCGATGAGCCCGAATTGGTCGCAAGCGTGGGCGTTGTGACCCAGGTGCCGTACCAGGCGACGTGCAGTGGGTCGGTGACGACGACATTCACGTCTCGATAAAGGCCGCCCTGGAACGTATGATCGCCCGTGAGGGGCGGGATTTGCGCATTCCAATTGTTGTTCAATCGCACGGCCACGACGTTGTCGCCGGTCTTGGCGGCGGACGTGATATCGATCGAAAACCCGTTGTAGCCGCCGATATGCTGGCCAACCTGTGTGCCGTTGACGTAGATCTGCGCTTGATCGAACGCTGCCTGGAACTCGAGAAATACGCTCATACCCGACCAGGACGACGGCACGGTAAAGTGCTTCCTGTACCAGCCGTAGCCCACGTAGAACTTCGTGGACGCGAAGTAGGGCAGACCGAACGAATGCGGCA
>Ga0265340_10001381_pt1 | contig 13902 bp, 14 predicted proteins | sample 4CB225metaG_FD_202082 | JGI IMG/M metagenome (GOLD analysis project Ga0265340, IMG submission 202082) | Rhizosphere microbial communities from Carex aquatilis grown in University of Washington, Seatle, WA, United States - 4-CB2-25 metaG | ecosystem: Host-associated > Plants > Roots >...
GCGCCGTTGCACACGGCAATGCCGATGAGGCCAAGGTTGGCCAGCGCCTCGGGGTAAGCGCCGATGCGGCCGGTGTGGCCGAGGTGGCGCCCGTTGATCATGGCAATGCCATTGGCCCGGGCCGGCGAAGCGAGCGCATCGACCATCAGCATGCCCACGACCTGACCGAACCCGCGCTGGCCGTCGATGGCGAGGCGGGCGGGCGCGACGGTACTGACCGTCGGCATCGCAACGGCATTGATAACGCCGGATCGCATTTCGGCGAGGTATTGCGGAATGCGCATCACGCCGTGTGAATGGAGCCCCATCGTGCTTGAGGTGACGAGGTGCTCCATGACGATGCGTGCATCTATCGCGCTTGCGCCGCCGTGAACCAGGAGCGCTGTGCCGAACTGCGTGATGTCCGGCGCCGTCAGATAAACCGGTGTCGACGATGGCGCGTTCATCGACCCTTTTCCTTCACCTTCATCCGCATTCCTCCCTGGAGTCTTTTTGTTTCTCGGTTCTGATCGCCGGGTTGGGCCGTTACGGCGGACCAGCCGTTCCGGCGTAGCGCCTTACGAATTTGCGGTATCGATCCATGTGGGCGCGGACCGCCTGGCGCGGTCCCGGCCAGCCGAACAGGTCCCAGCCCGCGGCGGCCCGAACGTCGACCAGTCGATCCGCAATCGCGTCGAGATCGAGCACGCCCTGGCTCGGCGGGAAGTGCAACTCGGATGTCACCACGTCGCTGTCCGCGTAGTGGATGTGATTGATCGAACGCAGCAGCCGATCATCGAGGTGGGGCAGCAGATCGCGGCCAAGCGCGACTGCGAAGTGGCAGAAGTCGAAGCAGATGCCGGCGTCCACCGACTGCATTGCAGCGGCAAGTTCCGCTATGGCGCGGTGCTTGAGCGCAAAGGTGAAGGGGTGGAGTTCGCAAGAGACCGCCGGCAGATTGGCGAGGTTGCTCCGCCGCTTCGCCTCTTCGATGGCCCGCGCCAGAGTCTTCGCGGCGGGGGCGACATCCTCGCGCGCCGAGACCCGGCCTTCCCAGATGAGAATGCGCGGCGCGCCCATCGCGGCTGCCCAGCGCAAGTGCGAGGCGAGCCCGGCGACGGTTTCCTCGAACGCATGCGGTCCGCCGAACGGGTCGAAGCTCGCATCGCCGACGACGTTCAATGTGGACACGATCAGCCCGGCATTGCGGACGACCGCACCGACCGCAGCGGCGTGCGCTTCAAAGACGGGAACGCCGGGCAGGGCGGGTCCGATCTGCGAGGCATGAATTTCAATCGCCTCGAAGCCCAGCGACTTCACCAGTGCGGCGGCCACTTCGATATCGTCACGCAGCGCGTAGAGCGACATTCCCGTCAGCTTGCCGAAATCGGCTGCGGGCGCGCTCATCGCGGTGCCCCCGACAGACGCGCCGCAATTTCCTTCAGCCGCTGACCCATCAGCGCGATGCGGGACTCGTTGATGCGGCTCGACGGACCGGAAACGCCGATGGCGCCCACCAGGGTGCCGCCGATGCAGGCCGGCGTGGCGACGCACGTACCGCCTTCGGCGGTCTCGTCACGGTCGACGGCGTAGCCGCGATGGCGACTTTCCATTACGCGTTCACGCAATTCGATCGGCCCGCGTGCGGCGAGATGGGTGCCGCCCTGGTAGTTCAGCAGCGCCAGCTCGCTATCCAGCGTGCGGTCGTCAAGCGCGGAAAGATACGCCTTGCCGAGTGCGGAACAGTGCATTGGGCGCGAGGTGCCAAGCCGTTCGCGCACCATGATGAGATGCGCCGACGGAAAGAAGGCCAGGTAGACCATGGTCCCGTTGGCCGGAACGCCCATGATCGCCGACTCGCCAAAATCGTCACGCAGGTTCGACAGGATCGGATCGACGACCGTCGACCAGTCGAGATAATCGGACTGCTGCGCCATGAACGGATGGAAGCGCGCAGGCACCAGCGAATAGCTCTTGGTGCGCGGATCGCGGTGAACATAGCCGAGCGCCTCGATCTCGCCCATCAGCCGCAACGCCGTGCTGCGGTTGACACCAAGGACATGCGCGATCGCAGCCGCGGTCTGGGGGCCCGGGATCAGTGCCTCGAGCGCGCGAAACGCCCTGCGAATGTGGCTCTCGCCGCCGGGCAGCGCCACGATTTCGGCGTCGGGATTTTCGGAAGAGACTGCCTTCATGGTCATGGCTCAACGGTAATAGAGAAACTCACTGGGCGCAACACGGTGCGCTGGGTGAAACAAAAAATCGCCTTTCGGCTTGACGATGCATATCCGACATGCAACTGTTGTCAACAATATGTTGCGTTAAACGCAACAAAAGAACAGCCTCATGGGGGCTGCTACCAGGGAGGAAGTTGCAACATGCGGAAATCTATTGGGAAGACTGCAGGTCTCTGCGCCGGCCTGGCGCTGACGGCCCTTATGTCAGTCGCGGCGGCCGGCAGCGCGCAGGCCGACGACAAGACGATCTACATCATCGCGCCAAGCCTTTCCGATCCATTCTGGGTGACCCAGCAGAACGGCGCCAAGCAGGCCGGCAAGGACTTCGGCGTCAACGTCGTGTTTGAGGCGACCGCGCAGGACACCGGCGATGCCGGGATGATCCCGCTGATCCAGGCAGCAATTGCCTCGAAGCCCGCGGGCATTGCCATCGACTACACGTCCAAGACCATGGAATCGGCGACAACGGCTGCGCTCGATGCCGGCATCCCGGTCGTTCTCTACAACAACAATCGCTTCGAAGGCGATAATGCGCCGACCGACAAGCGCATTCTCGACCTGTCCTTCGTCGGACAGAACGAGGCGATTTCCGGTGAAATCCTGACCAAAGCGTGGATGCCGAACTTGCCCAAGCAGGCGTGCAAGATTCTGATCGTCAATCCGTTCCCGACTGCTTTCGTGCTGACGCTGCGCGCCGACGGTGTCAAGCGTGCGCTCGATGCGGTCAAGTATCCATACTCCGATCTCGCGGCTACCGGAGACGAAGGGCAGAACATGTCGCTGATCAGCGCCGCATTGCAGGCCGACAAGTCGATCTGCGGTGTGGTCGGGCTCGGCGGTCCGGCGGCGAATCCGGCGGCGGCCTATATCGCGCAGAACAACCTGAAGATCCCGGTCGCCACCTTTGACGTCGGCGCCGAGACTGCCAAGCACATCAAGGACGGCAGCCTGACCATGGCGATAAATCAGCAGCCTTTCCTGCAGTCCTATTTTGCGGTCGCCAATATCGTGAACCAGGCCAAGTACAGCCTCTCGCCGGTCGACGTTAACACCGGCACGTCGATCGTCACGCAGAAGAACATTGACGTGGTGCAGGCCTGCATCACCGCTGGTCGCTGCTAAGGCCAGTCATCGTCTCATCCGGGCCGCGGAAGAGTTCCGCGGTCCGGAGTTTCTTTCGCGAACACCTGAACCCAGGATACTGAGTCCATGACCAGCGAAACTTCGCGCCCGTCGGCCATGCTCCACGGAGGCCCGCGGCAGAAGTCCGTGATCGAGCAGCTTCTCGGGATTCGCGAGCTTGCACCCGGCCTCGGACTGATCGTCGTCGCCCTGTTCTTCACGGCGCAGACGGCGAACTTCTGGTCGCCGCAGACCATGACCGCGATCACGACCGTGGCGTCCACCATTGCCATTGTGTCGATCGGCGTCACCATGCTGATGATCAGCGGCGAATTCGATCTTTCGGTCGGGCAGAATTTCGCGTTCACGCCGATCATCTGGGCGCTTCTGTTCGTTTCCAACGGCATCAACGAATGGGTCGCTCTTGTGATCGCTTTGGTGGTGGCCTGCCTGGTCGGCGTGGTCAACGGACTGGTCACGACGATCTTCGCCATTCCCTCCTTCATCGCTACGCTGGGCATGTTCTTCGTGCTGCAGGGCATGAACAACCTGCTGATCAGCGGCCACCAGCTCATCATGTTCGATCCGAGCATCGCCATGTCGGTGCTCGGCGCGCGGCTGGGGACGACGCCGTTCTACATGCCGCTATTGTGGATGTTCGTGATCGCCGGCGCCTTCTGGTTCGTGTTGGCGCGGCTGCGCTACGGCAACTGGACATTTGCCACCGGCGGGCGCGTTGGTCCGGCCAAGGCGATGGGCGTGCCGACGGCGCGGGTCAAGCGCATCAACTTCGTCGTCAGCGCGTTCCTTGCCGGCCTCGCCGGCTGCATGCAGTTCGCCTACATCCGCGGCGTCACCCAGGGCCAGGGGCAGAACTACGAGTTGCTCGCCATCACCGCAGCGGTGCTCGGCGGGACTTCACTGTTCGGCGGAACAGGCACGATCTGGGGAAGCGTCATCGGCGCGTTCCTGTTGTCAGCCATTCAGATCGGACTGGTGCTGATCGGCGTGCCCGGATCGTTCTATGTCACCTTCATCGGCGTCATGCTGGTGATTGTGGTCATCGCCAACGTGCGCCTCGGGCGCTTCGGGGGAAGCCAGGCATGAGCAACGCGGAGCTTCATTCAGGCGCCCCCGAGAGCGCGCCGGAACACAATCATCATGTCGATCGCTCGGCTACGCCCGTCTTCGAACTGAAATCGATCTCACACAGCTACGGGCGCAATCGCGTCATCTTTGACGTCAATCTCGCGGTCTGGCCGGGCGAGGTGGTGGCGCTGGTCGGCGACAACGGCGCCGGCAAGTCGACGCTCCTGAAAATCTTCGCCGGCTACCAGCGGCCGACAGCCGGTACGCTCCGCTTCATGGGCAAGGACGTCCAGTTCTCGACGCCCGCCGCGGCACGCGCGATCGGCATCGAGGCCGTCTATCAAGACCTCGCCATTGTCGATCAGCTCAGCCTGTGGCGGAATTTCTTTCTCGGCAAGGAGATCGTCCGCAAGGTTGGCCCGCTCAATCTCCTCGACCGCAATGAGATGCGCAGCCAGGCGCAGAAGGCTATCACGCAGCTCGGACTGACCCGGGTCCACACTGTCGACGAGGCCGTGTGGTCGCTCTCCGGCGGCGAGCGGCAGTCGGTCGCGATCACGCGGGCAATGCATTTCGGCGCAAAACTGCTGCTGCTGGACGAACCGACGGCGGCGCTCTCGGTGCGCGAGACCCGCAACGTTCTTCACAATATTCGCCGTGCCCGCGATCAGGGCCTCGGCGTGCTCTACATCGACCACAACATGGGGCACGTGCTTCCGGTTGCCGATCGCATCGTGCTTCTCGAGCTCGGTCGCGTCGTCCGTGTGATCGACCGCGGAGAGGTGAGCATCGAGGAACTGCAGGACCTGATCGCGCGGCGCACCGACCACGCGTAGTCTGCAGCGACGGAGGGGGGAAGGCGAGCAATGACGACACTCGGACTGTGGCTGGCCATTCCGGAGCCGCTGATCGTCGAAGCCGCTGCGCGAGCCAATGCCGATTGGGTCGGCCTCGACCTCCAGCACGGCGGCTGGGATCTGTCTACCGCGTTCCGCGCCATCCAGCTTCTCGACGCGCTCGGCAAGGATGCGATCGTGCGTGTCTCGGAGCAGGAGCTGCACCTGATGCCGCGGCTGCTCGACCACGGTGCCTCCGGCATCGTCATCGCAATGGCGTCCAGCCCGGCGCTGGTCGCCGACGCTGTCCAGCGTGCGCGCTATCAGCCGGAGGGCGTGCGCAGCTATGGCGGTCAACGCTACGGCATGCGCGCCGCGCCTGCCAAAGCGTCGGAGATTCGTCCGCGCATCTATCCCATGATCGAGGATCGTCGTGGCGTCGATGACATCGACGCGATCGCCAGGGTGAAGGGCATCGCCGGCCTTCACATCGGACCTGTCGATCTCGGCCTCGGGCTCGGTCTCGATCGCGATGATCCGCGCTATCTCGCTGCGGTGCGCCGCATCGTGGACGCCGGCCATGCCGCGAAAGTCCCCGTCACCATGCATGCCGTTCCACCGGAGCGGGTTCCCCACTGGCGCGAGATCGGCATGGACGAGATCGTTCTTACCGCCGACATCGAGCTCTTGCGGGCTGCCTTCGATGGAGCAGTCGCGGCCGCACGGAACCTGCTCGGCGCAGAGCCAGCTATGCGGCAGAAGGGTATGTACGATGTCTGACGGTTCCCGTGATGCAAACAGGTCGGATGTGTTCGCCGGGTTCGACCTTGTTGACCTGACGCTGCCCATCTACGACGGTGCGCCGATCTGGAGCGCCGAGCCACGCTGTATCGTGCACGACTGGTTCAAGCGCGGGCGCAACTACGGACGCCTCGAGCCGCTCAACATGAAGTACTATGCCCTTGCCGGTCATCAGGGCACTCACACCGATGCGCCGTACCACCTCAACGATCAGGGCACCAAGATCGACCGCATCCCGCTGCAGCGGTATCTCGGCTGGACACGGTGTCTTGATTTCCGGGAGAAGAAGCTCGGCGATCACTTCACCGCCGACGATCTGGACAAGCGGGGCGTACGCGACGGCGAGCGCATACTGATCCACACCGGGTGGGACAGGTATCTGTCGCCGATGGACGAGACCTACTTCAGCATGGACCATCCGCACTTCTCCGAGGATGGGCTCTACTGGCTGCTCGACCACAAAATCGAGCTCGTCGGCATGGACGTTCCCTCCGTCGATCCAAGCCTTATCGATCACCCCAAGATTTTCGAGCGCACCGAGCATTTTCCGATCGTGCTCGAACTCATGACCAATCTCGCAGGCCTGGTCGGCAAGGAATTCTACCTGATGTGCCTGCCGATGAATCTGAGGGACGGCGACGGTTCGTGGGTGCGCGCGGTCGCCATGGTACCGCCGGCGGCTCGCACCTGACGTCGTTGCGGGGAGGGGTGCCGTGGCGCTTGAGACTGGTCTTGCCGGCAAGAAGGCGCTGATCACGGGCGGGGCGTCCGGCATTGGTCGCGCCATTGCCCTGGCGCTTGCTGCCGAGGGCGTCGATGTCGCAATTGCTGATCGCAAGGGTCTTGCCCCGGTGGTCGCGGAAATATCGGCGGCCGACGTCAGGGGATACGGCATCGAAGTGGATGTCTCGCGGGAAGAAGACATCGTCCGCATGGTGCGCGAGGCTGCGGATGCGCTGGGTGGGCTTCACCTTTACGTCAACAACGCCGCCGGCACCTGGCATGAATCGGTCACGCGTGTCAGTCGCGAGGCCTTCGAGAAGACCATGGCAACCAACATCGCCGCTTCGGTCTATGCCACGCGCGAGGTGGCGCGCCGCTTCATAGCGCAGCGGAACGGTACAATCCTCGCCGTCTGCTCTACCGCGACAGTAAGCGCCCAGCCGCGGGAGACGTCCTACCGTGCCTCGAAGGCGGCGCTCAAGGCGCACATCGAGGTCGCCGCCGTCGAACTCGCGCCGTTCGGCATTCGGGCCAACCTGCTTACGCCCGGTGCGGTCGATACGCTATTCGTCGCCGATGCTTCGGCGGCCCAGCGGGCGCGCGCGACCCGCGAAGTCCCGCTGCGGCGCGAGGCCACGCCATCCGAGATGGCGCCGGCGGCGGTATTCCTGCTCTCCGATCGGCTGGCGAGCTACATAACCGGCGCCGAGTTCATCGTCGATGGCGGGCTCCGTCTTCGCCCGATCTTCGGTGGCTCGGACGACGATCTGGTAGGCCTGAACACCTGAACCGCACGCCCGCGGTCGTTCTATTTTACCGCGCCGGAGGTAATCCCGCGCACCAGGCTGCGCGAGAAAACGACGTAAAGGAAAACGATCGGCGCCAGGGCCAGCGACAGCGCCGACAGAACCGAATTCCAGTCGGTCACGTACTGCCCGATGAACTGCTGCACGCCGAGCGTGACGGTCTGCGTGCTCTGCCCGGGCGCCAGTATCAGCGGGAACCAGAGGTCGTTCCAGATCGGCACCATCGTGAAGACGGCGACGGTCGCTACCGCCGGGCGGATCAGCGGCAGGATCACGCTCCAGAAGATGCGGTATTCGCTGGCGCCGTCGACCCGCGCGGCATCGCGCATTTCGCGCGGTATCTGTTGGATGAATTCGCTGAGGATGAAGATGGCAAGCGGCAGGCCGGTCGCGGTGTAGACGACGATCAGCGCGAAGAGCGTGTTGACGAGGCTCAGCGCGACCATGATCTTGAGGATGGCGACGGTGCCAAGGCGGATCGGCACCATTATCCCGATTGCGAGATAGAGCCCGATCAGCCGGTTGCCACGCACCCGGTATTCGGTGAGAGCCCAGGCGGCCATGGCGCCGAACAGCAGCACCAGCGCCAGAGAAACCAGCGTGACGACGATGCTGTTGGTGAAATAGAGGGCGAAGTCCGCCTTGCCGAGGACTGCGACATAGCCGACGAGGCTGAAGGTTCCGGGGAGGGGGGGGCGCAGCGGCGCCCCAAAGATCGCCGTGCGCGACTTGAACGAATTGAGCACGACCAGCACGATCGGGAATATGGCCAGCAGCGTATAGATGATCAGCGCTGCGTGGACTGCGACGCGAGCCGGATGAAGGCGGTTCACCGTCGACCTCAGAAGGCGTGGCGGCGCAGGCGCTGCTGCACGCCGAACAGAAAGAGCAGGACGCCGGCCAGGATGATGACGAGCATCACTGTGGCCACGGTGGCGCCCATGGTCGGGCTTCCCGGCTGGAGCTGGTAGCCGAAGAAGGTGCGGTAGAACAGCGTGCCCAGAATATCGGTGGCGAAATTCGGTCCGGCGATGGCGCCCTTGACGGTATAGATCAGGTCGAAGGCGTTGAAGTTTCCCACGAACGTCAGAATTGCCACCACGCCCAGCGTCGGCAAAATCAGCGGCAGCTTGATCTGCCAGAAGATGCGCCACGGTCCGGCGCCATCGACGGTGGCGGCATCGACCAGATCGTCGGGTATGGCGATCAGTGCCGCGTAGATCAGCATCATCGGGATGCCGACGAACTGCCACACCGAAATGAGCGAGATGGTGACGAGCGCGGTGCTTTGCAGGCCTAGCCACGGCGCGAACCAGCCGCCAAGGTGCAGCGCTATCAGCGCACCCTTGGCAATGCCCCAGAGCGGCGAAAGGATGAGTTGCCACGTGAAGCCGACGATGACCACGGACAGCATCGTCGGCAGGAACAGAAGCGTGCGGTAGACGCTGCGGCCAGTGAGGTTGGGCAGGCTGAGCAGCACAGCAAGGGCGAGCCCAATGGAGTTCTGCACGACCATATGAATGGCGAAAAACACCAGATTGTTGCGCAGCGCGTTCCAGAACGGGGCTGCGTAACGATCGTCGGTGAGGAGCGTGACAAAGTTCGTAAGGCCGGCGAAGTGCGTCGCTCCGCTGCTATCGCTCGTGAACAGGCTCAGCCGTATCGTATCGATCAGCGGGAAGATCGAGAAGAGGCTGTAGACGATAGCGGCGGGCGCCAGGAAGACCATGACGTGCGCGGACCAGGGAACGAGATCGCGCGTATCGATCTTCGTGGTCCCCGCAACTTCAGCCATCGCAATCTCCGCCGTTACGGGCAGAACCCGATCGGTTTGCGGCAGACGCGCCGCTCAAAAAAGTTCCGGCCGCTGATCATAGCGTCAGCGGCCGGCAGTGAAAGCGTCGGCTGGGGGTTCAGCGTCTGGCGCTGTCCGCTAGCCCTTCGAAGGCTTGTACCAGCTGTCCAGCCCCTTCTGGATCTGTTCGCCAGCAGCGGCCGGGGTCATCGCGCCGTTCATGACCTGCGAGGTCACGTTCCACAGCTCGTTCTCGAGGTTCGGCGTGCCACGCGACAGGATCTGATAGGAGTTGCGGATGGTCGGCTTGCAGGTCTCGCGCCACGAGAGGAACTGCTTTGCCACCGGGTCTTTCACGTCGACCTTGGCATTCGAGAGCGGGAAGAAACCCGGCAACGCGTTGGCGTAGACGGCGGCGAAGTCGGCTGATGCCACCCAGCTCAGGAACGTCTTGGCCGCCTCGATGTTCTTCGATTTGGCGTTCAGACCGATCGCGTGGTCGAGCTGATCGCTGATGTAGCACTGGTCACCGGCGTTCACGACCGGCGGCGGAAAAGCAGCGAACTTCAGGTCGGCCTGCTTCTCGAAGGTGGGGATATCCCACGAGCCGGCGGGGTAGATTGCAGCCTTGCCGAGGGTGAAGAGGTTCTGGCTGTCCGGATATTTCTGCGCCTGGTAACCGTCGCCCATATACGGCGCCCAACTCGCCAGTTCCGCCCAGGTATCGATGTAGGGCTTGTCCGTGAACTTGGCGCTACCGGCGATCAGCGCCTTGCGGCCTTCTTCACCCTTCCAGTAGTTCGGGCCAATGTTCTGGAACCCCATGGTCGCCGATTCCCACTGGTCAGCGGTACCCATGTCGATCGGCACGTATTTTCCATCCGCCTTGATCTTGTCGAGGATGGCGTGGAACTCGGCGACGGTCTTCGGCGGCGTCAGCTTCAGTTCATCGAAGATCGCCGTGTTGTAGATGAAGCCGTGAATGACCGAGGCCATCGGCACGCAGAACGTCGTCTTGCCGTCGTCGGTCTGCCAGGCGACCTTGGCGGTGTCGGAGAAATTCTCCATCCCGGGCAGGTCGTTCAGCGAGGCGAGGTAGCCCTTCTTGTAGAGGTCGAGGGAAGCGTCAAAGGGCCGGCAGGTGATCAGATCGCCGGCCGTGCCGCCCTCCAGGCGCGAGTTCAGCGCAGCGTTATATTCGGTTGGCGCGCTCGCGTTGAAAACGACCTTGATGTCAGGATGCGCCTTCTCGAAGGCGGGAATAATCTGGCTGTTCCAGAGGTCGGCGTCGTCGTTGCGCCAGCTCTCGATGGTGAGCGTCGTGTCTGCCATGGCGATGCTGCTCAATGCCGACATCGCCAGGGTGGCGGCGGCAGCAATCGCCAGCCTCTGGGCGGTGAATACGCTTGTTCGCATTTTACCAAGCTCCCTGTTTCTCTTCGACCAAATCACTTCGGCGGCGGCTCATCCGTCGCCGCACCTCTTCGCCCTTTTCAGAGGGCCCGGTGTTCCAGCCCGAGTCCCTTCAGCGTCTGCCTGAGGTTGCCGCTGAAGGCGGCAAGCCGAGCGCCCGCTTCGTCCGGCTCGACGCCGAGCGCCACGAGCACGGCGGCCTTGACCGACTTCTCGGCGCGGGCGAGCGCAGCGGCGGCCTCCTGCTCCGAGCAGCCGGCGATGTGCATGACGGTGGCGCGCGCCCGCCGCTCGAGCTTGGCGTTCTCGACGCGCAGTTCGACCATCATGCCGTCATAGACGGCGCCGAGGCGGATCATCGTGAGCGTGGAAAGCATATTGAGCACGGCTTTCTGCGCCGTGCCTGCATTCATGCGGGTCGAGCCGACGATGACCTCGCCGCCGGTTTCGACGACGATCGGAAACTCGACGGCGGCGACAAGAGGCGAGCCGCTGTTATTGGCGATGCCGACGGTCAATGCGCCGGCCGTGCGAGCGCTTCTCGCGGCGGCCACGGTAAATGGCGTGCTGCCGCTCGCGGCCACCGAGATGACGCTGTCCTCCGGGCGCACTCCCAGTCGCGCGATCTCATCCTGCGCCAGTCCGGCGTCGTCTTCGGCGCCGCCGGCGATACCCGGCTTCAGCAGGGGGCCGTTCGCCAGAACAAGCGCGACGCGATCGTCAGACCACCCGAACGTGCCGCCGAGTTCCATGCCGTCGAGCGCTGCAATCAATCCCGAGGAGCCGGCGCCAACGTAGACCAGTCTCCCCGCCCGACCGCTCCGCGCGGAGATGGCGTCGGCCGCGGCGGCGATGGCGGTGTGGGCGGCGCGCACTGCCCTTACCGCCTGCTCCTGTCCGTCGGAGAAGGCGGCGAGAATGACCTCGCTGGACCAGTCATCCAGGCCGCTGTAACCCGGGCTGATCGCTTCGGTCGTCGCCATCGCGTTGGTGCTTCGATCCCGTTCGAGCGAAACTGATATCAAATTGGTATCATACGTGATCGAAACCTCACAAGGTCAAAATCGCGTCACGTTGTGCACGTTGTTTGGCAGAAGCACTCGCGGTACCGCGGCTGCGCCTGCGGCGCTTTGAACGGGCACAAACCCGTCGTTTTGCAGTTGGAATTGAAGTGGTATTGTAGTAATTGCACCGCGGCGCGTGACGGCAGGCCGGACACGACGCCTTTTTGACGAGGTTTCAGGCGTGTTCGGGCACTCGCAACCGCGGATCCAGTCACCGCTTCTCGACGGTGCCAACCCAACGCCGCTTTACCTGCAGCTTCAGCGGGTCATCCAGAACTGGCTCGGGGAGGGCCGGCTGAAGGCGGAGGAAGCGCTGCCAAGCGAGCGCGACCTCGCGCAGCAACTTGGCATCTCGCGCGTCACGGTGCGCAAGGCGATCGCAGGTCTGGTCGACAAGGGCATTCTTGTGCAGCGCTGGGGCTCCGGCACGTTCATCGCGCCGGCACCTCGGGTCGAGCAGCCACTGTCGCGGCTGTCGAGTTTCACCGAAGACATGAAAGCGCGCGGACTGACGCCGAGCGCCCGCGTGCTTGAGCGGACCAGCGGGCCGCCCTCTCCGGCAGAGGCGATGGCGCTCGGGCTGTCTCTCGGCGATCAGGTCAGCCGGTTACGGCGGCTGCGTCTGGCAGGCGATATTCCGATGGCGATCGAGCACGCCGTGATTCCGGCGCGCTACCTGCCTGATCCTCACGTCGTCGGCCAGTCGCTGTACGCCGCTCTCAATGCGCGCGGCCATGCGCCGAAGCGTGCGCTGCAGCGGCTGCATGCGGTCCTGCTCGATGCGGACCGAGCAACTCTCCTCGACGTGCCCGCGGGCAGTTCGGCGCTGTACATCGAGCGCCGGTCCTTCCTGGATGGCGGCGAGCCGGTCGAATTCACGGCATCCTATTACCGCGGCGATGCCTATGACTTCGTCGCTGAGCTCTCGATCGGACCGGTGACATGAGCGAGGCGGCGGCAACCCTGATGCTGACCGAAGCGCGGGAGGCGCCGGCTGCGGCGGCGCGGGCTATTGCGGCCAACGCGCAGGCATGCCGCGCGCTGGCCACCCGCCTGCGTGCAAAGGCGCCACGGTTTGTCGTAACCTGCGCGCGTGGAAGTTCGGACAGCGCCGCGACCTACGCCAAATACCTGATCGAGCTCAATCTCGGTCTTGTCGTGGCGTCGGTTGGTCCGTCGGTGAGCTCAATCTATCGGGCAGAACTCGACCTGCGCGATGCGCTGTTCATCGCCATCTCGCAGTCGGGCCGCAGTCCGGACCTGCTGGCGCTGGCCGAGATGTCACGGCGCAGCGGTGCGCTCACCGTCGCCATCGTCAACGATGAATCGTCACCACTTGCGGCAGCGGTCGAGGTGACGCTCGGGGTCAAGGCGGGGCGCGAGGAGAGCGTTGCTGCGACCAAGTCTTATCTCGCGTCGCTGGCCGCGATCCTGCAGCTCGTTGCCGTCTGGCGAAACGAGCAGGCGCTGCTCGATGCTGTCGCCGGTCTGCCGGATGTCCTGCAGGCGGCCGCGTCAGCGAACTGGGAATCGGCGCTGCCGGTCGTTTCCGGCGCCGAGAACCTTTATGTGGTCGGCCGCGGCCCCGGCTACGCCGCGGCACAAGAGGCGGCGCTTAAACTCAAGGAGACGTCGGGCCTCCACGCCGAGGCGATCAGTGCGGCGGAATTGATGCACGGGCCGCTGGCGCTGGCGAGTTCCCGGTTTCCGGTGTTTGCCATCGGGCAGGACGACGCCGCCCTGCCGGCGTTGCGTCAGCTTCTTACGGCTGTCTCGGCCCAGGGCGCTCCGATTGTCGCAGCGGCGCCGGGCCGCAGCTGGCCGGGAATCAATCTGCCGGTTGCCAATGGCAAGCATCCGCTGGTGCAGCCGATCGCGGCCATCCAGAGCTTCTATATACTGGCCGATGCGGTGGCGCGCGCGCGCGGACGCGATCCCGACCGGCCGCAGCATCTGCGCAAAGTCACGGAGACGGTGTGATGCTGACGGCGCTCACTGGCGCGCGCATTTTCGATGGAACGCGGCTGCTCGACGGCC
>Ga0265340_10001382_pt1 | contig 13899 bp, 9 predicted proteins | sample 4CB225metaG_FD_202082 | JGI IMG/M metagenome (GOLD analysis project Ga0265340, IMG submission 202082) | Rhizosphere microbial communities from Carex aquatilis grown in University of Washington, Seatle, WA, United States - 4-CB2-25 metaG | ecosystem: Host-associated > Plants > Roots > Rhizosphere...
TGAAGGCACTAACTGGAAGACGATGCTCCCACGGCTGCTGTTGGCTGTTCCGTAGAAATTGCCGTCGTTGCCCATGAGCAATGAGCCAGGCCCGTATCCGTCGCTTCCTCCCGGGAAGCTGTAGATGATGTTCTCCTTCCAGCCTCCGTTGGAGGGTGTCAGCTCGAAGATGGCACCGTTTCCGTATGCGCCACCGGACCCTGACGTGCCATATAGATTCCCCGCCTGGTCGAAAACCAAATTGCCCGGGTCATATGCGTCGTTGTTTCCGGTAGGCTGATACAGCACACTTTCCGTCCAAGGGCACGAGGCGGTGAGGCAGGCAGTCGGGCCTGGCCTCAGGCTGAAAACCAGGCCGCAGTCGCCCCACCCGCAGTTCGGTATCCCTCCAGATGCCGTGCCGTAAAGGGCTGCGTCGGGCCCGACGATCACCGGCGAGGGCCCCGACCCATTAGAGCCTCCAAGGAAGCTGTACAAAGAGCTAAAGACCCAGCCTTGCCCCTTCGGCGATAGTTCATAAACAAGGCCTGCGTTGTTGTCGCCGCCCCCTGCTGTGCCGAAGAGGTTCCCTGCCCGGTCAATCGTTACGCCCTGCGCGTTCCTGACGCGGTCCTCTTCGGTGAAGTCGCGGATTATCTGCAGACTGCCTCCTGATCCAAAGCAGGGAGGGGGTGGCGGCTCACTGCCAATGCCGGTGATATCGAAAGCTTCCGAAGCGATGGTTCCCGCCGCGTTCTGGTCGGCCAGCGACGGGCAGCCGGGGGAATTGCAGCCGGCGCCGCTGTTCTCGTCCCAGTACAGCAGGTCGCCCAACGAGGTGCTGGCATTCTGCAAGTTCAGAAAGTAGGTTCCAGCACTCAGATTGACATTCAGGCCGGTGACCGTCTCCTCACGGATGTTGTAGTCGTATTGGTTGTGGGAAACAAAGCTGTCCGCCAACTGAGCAGTCCCGCTTCCGTACGTGGTACCACCGAAGGGTGCGCTGGTAATTGACCAGTCAACGGTCAGTGGTGTGTCCCCCAGATACGCCCAAACATAGAAGTCGAATCCGGTGACCGTATCCATGCTGCCCAGCGTGAAAGAGTTAGCCACCACATAGCCGAAGTTGATGGTCCAGGCATCGACCGTACCGTTGACTGGGCCGTTCTCGTAAATCACCTGGTCCTGCGGGGAAGCGCGGCCGGTTCGGGCACGGGTCGCAGCCCGCGGTTTGCTCATCGCTGGCGGCGTAGCAGGATGCAGCTTGGAAGCGAAGGCCGGCGAGGCCGCCGCCTCGCGCGCTGTGGGCGGAACCGCGTTCTGCGCCAAGCCAGGCACTACAGCCAACACCAAGCCGAGCAGGACAATCGCCACGAGCACGGCGAGTCCAAAGCAAGTATTCAGCGTCTTCATGCGGTCCTCCGTCGGCCGTTTGCATCGGAAACGACCTCAGCGCAGGTCATCGGGACTCGGGGATGTGGAGGGTCTTATTCTCGCCGCGCAGTCGGGATGCCAGTGGGTGGGAAAAAGGCCGAGAGATCCTCCCCGAGGTTTCGGCAAATTGTCACCCACGCGCTGGCGGCTTGTCAGTGACCTATGCCGCACAGGCGAGTGATAATGCCGGGTACCGGACGGCGTATCTAGCGGCGACTTCTCAAATCCTTGGGTTGAAGCGCGCGGTTCCGACACTTCGCGGAAGTGGCACCGCGGGCTCCGAACTCCGGCTCTCTAAACGCCTCGTCTTACTCGACTTCAAAGTCGGTGCTGCGCGGTGGGGTAGCGTTCCCAGCCGAATCCATGGCCTTCAACTCCAGGCGATAAGAACCCGGCGGAAGCGTCTCTAGTGGGATTTTCAAGCCCAGTGGAACTACCTGATTGCTGGCTTTGGTTTCGGGTACGGCGCCGCTGGCGTCCACCCGCTGGGCACCCGTGGTCCGGTCAATCACCCGCACCTGGATGGTGAGCGGCGAAGGCTTGGGGCCCAGTTGCAGGGGATCGTAAATCTCAATGTAGAAGGCCCCGGGTTGATTCTTCTGGAAATGGCCGCTGCCCGAAGGAACAAACTGGAACCCTTGACTCACCAACGGAACCTGGTCTTCCACGAGTTCGGCGCTGAGATTTTCCTCTATTTGCGAAACCGGATATACCTGCTTGCTGAACGCGATGCCACTCATGGCGATTTGCTTCCCATCATAGGGATCGATCACCAGCGGACTCTCCAGCTTCCCGACGCTGTTTCCGCCGGAGGCGAACACGACCTTCAGATTGTAATGACCGGGAGCAGCTTCAAACTGATGGCCATAGTGCAGGGGCTGCTTGGTGAATTGCTCGACCTCTTTCTTATCGTCGAACTCGAGCGGCACGGTATCGCTGAAGCGGGCGCCGATGGTGCCGTCGGGCTTGTAAGCCAGGCCCAGCACGTCCACGCTAGCGTGGAACTTCCCCTTTTGCTTGGTAAAGACGATCGCGCCCGGCGGAATCTCCATGGCCAGGTCCACCCGGGCCGTATTCGGGGAGGTGTAGAAGTAGGGAGCAAGCATGGAAGCAGGAATGTTTCCCGCGTCCGGACTGGTGGCGCGCGCTTGCAGCAGCTGCTCGACGGGCTTTCCGGCAAGCGGGTCCGCCGCTCTCACATTGCAGTAACCACTGCGCGAACGGACTACGGTTCCGCTGCGTTCCACTTTCACCCGCAGGGTATGGCAACTGCCTTCGTCCGAAAGTGCGGGCACGTATCCCAAAACGTAATACTCATTTTCCTCTTTAGCGATCTTCTCCAGGCCCGCCAGCAGGTCGTTGGAGTTCACGATCACGAACCCGCCCGTCCCCGCTGCCAGAGAATAGAGTACTTGCTGATTGGTCGCCGTTGTTGGTGGGACGACGGGCATGATTTGACGGGGCTGGTTGTAAGACTGGCCGCGAGATGTCACAGGCGTGTAGCCAGGAGAACCGCCAGGGGTGCCCTTGCCTCCGCCGGCGCCTCCGCTTCCGGCTCCACCCTTGTTGCCGCCACCCATTCCACCCGTGCCGGTACCGGTGCTACCCTTGCCACCAGCACCGCCGCCGGAGCCGCCTCGTCCGCCGTCGCCACCACCCCTTTGCCCTGCGCCGCCGGATTGCATGTCGCCAGTCAGATTGGCATAGTAGTGGAAACTAGCGTCGACGAGCCGAGGCACACCGGCTTCAGCCGGCATGTCGAGTCTGGCACTTCCGCCTGCCTCCGCTGGGCTGATGCCCGTGGTTAGCCCACTCACGTCAATGGGATAGACTGCCACGTTCGCGCGGTTGCAGACATTGATCACCGCCGTCAGTTCGGATTCGCGATCGGGCGTCAAGGGGAAACCCACAGTTAGCAAAACCAGACTCTTGCGGCCGGGCAGGGCTGCGAGATTTCTGGCGACGCTGCGAACTCCCAACAGCAGCGTACGGGCACCGAAGTCAGCCTGCGCCCGCAGCATGGGCGGCGCTCCCAGGGATGCTACCTGCACCGCCTCGACATTGGCTGAGGTGCTGGAGAACTTCACGTCGCGGACGACCTGTTTCAAACGCTCGGCGTCGGCCGTGAAGTTCTGGCTGACCCGTACCGAACCGGTAAAATCCACGATCGCGATGTAGCGGTTCGGGCCCGCATTTGCCTGAATGAACTTCGCGGCGGCCTGCCGGGCCCGCACCTGATCGTCTCCCTTCATGGTGGAGTCGTCAAAAAACAGGACCAGATAACGCGACTGACTGTCAGCGGGCGAAGCCGTGGTTTCAAAGGAGAAAGTCTTGATCGGTTGTTCCGCGTTGTCCTCCCAAACCCGGAAATCCTTTTGGGTCAGATCGCGCAGATAGTTCCCCTTCTTGTCGGTGACAATCGCATCCACCAACACCAGGCGGGTTTCGGCCTTGATTACCGGGATCGAGCCCGTGGCGGGTTGCGTCTGAGACTGATCTTGAGGCTGCTGCGCATGCGCCGTGACCGCCAGGAGGGTACAAGCCATGGCGAGAGTAGCGATAACAAACAGAGCTGCCATCCATACCGGAAATCGAGTTTTCATCATGCCCACCTCAGGAATCAGGGAATTTCTACGGCGCCGTTCTGCGCCGCCACAACGCCCTCATCATCACGCACGACCAGCCGCACCAGATAGCTGCCTGGCCTGACATCAAAGCTGGTTTTCAGGGTCACGCCCGAAATCAGCTTGCTGTGCAGGGTCTCGTCTTTCAAGCGCATCTGGAGGGTCTTTTCGTTTCCGCTGAGAAACTTGCCATTGCGATCGAAGAGCGCCGAGACTATGGTTACGTCATTTCGGTTGCGGCCCTCCAGCTTACGGAAACGCAGGCGCCGTGCATCCAGCCGGATCAAGACGGAAAGCTTAGCATCCTGCTCGCTGGACTTGAAGAACTCAGTGTGCAACTGGACGGGAATCTTCTCGTACTCTTCCCGCGAGAAGACCGCTTCCTCGATCTCCCGGCTTGACTGCTCCTCCGGACCGGCCGCCTGCTTGGGAGCATAGTATCCCTTGCGCGCCTGAATATTGAACTTCTGGCCTTCGATGACCACTTTGAGCGCATGAAACTGTCCATCCAGCTTCAGGTTCTGCGGGGAGAACGCGAGAAGGTAGGAGTACTCAGGAGCCGCCGCCAACCGCCGGAAGCCCGCGTTCAGGTCATTGTTGTTATGAAAGAACGTTCCACCGGTGGCATCCGCCAGCCCCTGAAGGATGTCGGCATCCGCCGTTTTTTCGCGGACGGCATATTGGGAGTAGGTCGAGTCGACATTGGCAAAAATCGCATTCAGGTGGCGCGGCGGCACTCTCTTGCTGGCATCGTCGCCGACCGTGTAAAGACCTCGTGCATCCAGAGTGTTGATGACAATCCCGGAATGCAGCGCCTGCTGCGCGATGGCCGACTCTTCCTGGTGCTGTTCGGGATTCAGAAACCCTGGCGAGACGAGAACGACCGTCCGCTGCCCGGGCATAGCGGCAATCCTTCGCACTACCCGCTTCAGGGTGTCAAGTGAAATCTGGGTTTCGTGTTCGCCAAGATGCAGCTCCATGGTGGCGGCGTTTCTCGCCATGTGTTCCGCCCCATTGCCCTTGGCAACGCCGGCGAAGGCGCAATCCACCGCATCCTGCGTGGCAGCCTCTAACGCCTGCGTATCCTGGTGGTTCTGAATCATGTCGGCCATGTAATACGACATGTGCGGACATTCCGACGTCCCGGAGCCGCTAACGGGATGAGGTATTACGCCGTTCAGAGCATCATGCAGCCTGGCCCGATCGTCGGTAAAGTCGATTTCGCCCCGGCCGGAGGTGGTGTAGATGGCAACCCGGTCGGTCGCTGACAGGGATTCCAGGTAGTGGCCGGCGGCGGTCCTGGCCTGAGCAAGACTATCGAATTGCAAATGAACATCATCGAACACGTAGGCAATATAACGCTCCGGCGCAGTTGAAACTGTGGGCTGCTGGTCTGGATTTTCGGGGATCTCGCCGGCGTGCTGAGTCACGGGCTTGGGGCCGGGCTGCTCCACGGAGAACTTGGTGATGACCTGCGGCTTACCGTTGTCGAGCAGCTGGAAATCTTCTTTTTTCAGACCACCGACGGTATGGCCTTGAGCGTCGCGGACGACGACGCGGACCTCGACCAAATTCACTTTCACCCTGAACGTCGGCTCCGATTCCTGAGTCGACATTTCGGGAGTGTCTTTCTCGCGATCCTCACTGGCTGAAGGCGCTTGCGGCGCGGCTTGCGGTGCAGCGGATCCAAGGCTGGCTGGTTGGTCGCGTGTGGTCTGCGAAGAGGCTGAGGAAGCTTGCGGCAGCGGTCCCATGAGTGCGCCGGCGCTTGGGGCAAGTGCGATCGAGCACAGCAAAGTGCAAAGCGTCATGGTAGCGACGCATGTCCCGAGTCCAGTCATCGGCAGGCTGAAAACCGCGCGGAAAGGAAGCCGTCTCTGCACAAACCTAGCTCCCGCTTAGATACTTTAAATCGCAGCCCGATGCTATACGCTTACGGGCAAAATCGCTACTTACGGAACCGGCGGAGCGCGGAGGCGGGTTAGTCGAAGAGCCCCCGGCCAAAATCGGCCAGCGTGACCGTGATCGGGACGAGCGCTGACCGCGATGCAACCCTGATTCAGTGATTGTTAATGGTTCCGCCTGAGATGGCGCGGTGGTGCAAGCCGGCCCGGAGCGCACTGACTCCGGGCCTTCTTGCGTTCGGGATTTCTGCGATACTAGAGAGTAGTCCCGGCGCAAGACCTATGGACCAAGTTGCAGACCCGAAGTCCGTGAAAGTGAACGTCACCACCGGCACCGGCGTGGACATCGAGTGGAAGGACGGCCATCGCAGCCTGTACAGCTTCCCTTTCCTGCGAGACGCGTGCCCGTGCGCGCTGTGCAATGAAGAGCGCGAGAAGGACGGCCGCCAGCCGGGCGACCCGCTCAAGCCCATCGCGGGTGCGTTGCCCATGTTCAAGGCCATGGCTAAGCCCACCCAGGTTGAACCGGTAGGCAAGTACGCAATTCGCTTCACCTGGAACGACGGCCACCAGCACGGCATTTATTCCTGGGAATTCCTGCGTGAGCATTGTCCTTGCGCCGAATGCAAGGCGCGGCGTGCGATGAATGCCCCAGCCATCAGCGGCCGTCCCAACTGATCGCGAGTGTTTTCAACTTTGTCGTCGTATCTGAATAATCTAAATCCGCAGCAGCGCGAAGCCGTCGAGGCGGTGGACGGGCCGGTGCTCATCCTGGCCGGCGCCGGCAGCGGCAAGACGCGGGTCATCACCTATCGCATCGCGTACCTGATCGACACGCTCGGCGTTGCACCTGATTCGATCCTGGCGGTTACATTCACCAACAAGGCAGCCAGCGAGATGGCAGGCCGCGTCGAATCGCTGGTGGGCGCGCGGTCGGTGGCAAAGCCGCTCATCTCGACCTTCCATTCGTTCTGCGTCAGGCTGCTGCGCCGGGATATCGAGACTCTGAAGATCGGGGACAAAGGCCATCGCAAGGACTTCGTCATCTATGACGAAAGCGACCAGCAGAATGTGGTCAAGTCCGCGATGCGCCGCCTGGGCATCGACGACAAGCAACTGACGCCGCGCTCCGTCCTGTCGAGCATCTCGTGGGCCAAGAACCACATGCTCGATCCGCAGGAGGTGTACCTGGAATCGGCCGACCCCAAGCGGGAACGCATCGCCCAGATCTACAAGGTCTATACCGACGAGTTGGCCAAGTCGAACGCGCTCGATTTTGACGATCTGCTGTTGTACGCGGTGCGAGTGTTGAAGTCGTCTGGCGAGGTTCGCGATCGCTATAACCGGCGCTATCGCCACATTCTGGTGGACGAATACCAGGACACCAACCGTCCGCAATATGAGCTGATGCGCATGTTAGCCGGAATAAAACACGACGTATGCGCGGTGGGCGACGAGGACCAGAGCATTTACTCGTGGCGGGGCGCTGACATCCGCAACATTCTGGAGTTTGAGAAGGACTTTCCCGAAGCCCGTATCGTCCGGCTGGAGCAGAACTACCGGTCCACGCAGAACATCCTCCAGGCAGCCTCTTCGGTGGTGTCCCACAACGTAAGACGTAAGGGCAAGAATCTTTGGACTTCCCGTAGCGGCGGTGCGCAGCTCGGTTACTACGAGGCTCCCGACGGCGAGAATGAAGCTTTGTTTGCCGCTGACTACATAGCTAAGTACCTGGCCCAGGCCCACAGCGAAAATGGTGAGACACCGCGCGCAGCCGTGCTCTACCGTACCAACTCGCAATCGCGCCTGTTCGAAGAAGCGATGCGCCGCTACCAGATGAAGTACCACGTTGTGGGAGGATTCAGCTTCTACGAGCGCGCCGAGATCCGAGACATGATCTCCTACCTGAAAGTCATCCTGAATCCCGATGACTCGGTCGCGCTGCAGCGGGTGATTAATACTCCGGCACGTGGTATCGGTAAAACCACGATGGAGACCCTGGAACGGGTCGCCCTTGAGACCGGACTTTCGCTCTGGGGCGCCATCGGCGAGGCTCTTGGTCAGAACCCGCTTCCCGCCCGGGCCTTGGCGGCGCTGAAGGGCTTCAGGGATCTCATCGACGACGCGCGCGCCATGCACCTGGGAACATTTCGCGAGCGGGTGAATCAAACGTCAGCGGTCGAGGACCGGCATGGTCCGTCGCAAGAGGGGGCCGGCGAAGAAGATCTGCAACACGATATTGACTTCTCGCCCGAGGCGTTTGGCGAGGACGACGCGACAGAATTTGCGCCCGCCAACTTTGCCCAAGGCCAGCCTCAAAGTGTGGCGGAAGGTGAAGAGCGTGTCGCGGGCTTCCGTGCGCCCGGCGATCCAGCCTCCACCGGCGAGCTGCTGAAATTCCTCTTCGACCGCACCGGCTACATCAAGCAGCTGGAGCAGGAAGACACGCCGGAGTCGCTGGCCCGCATCGAAAACCTGCGCGAGCTGGTGAATGCCGCCATGGACTCGCGCGACCGCGGCGAGACGCTGACAGAGTTTCTGGACCATGCTGCGCTGGTCAGCGAAGCCGACGATTACGACGAAAACTCGCGCATCACGCTGATGACACTACACGCAGCCAAGGGTCTGGAGTTTCCGCTGGTGTTTCTGGCCGGCCTGGAAGAAGGACTGTTTCCGCATTCGCGAACCCTGCTGGCGCCGGATGACATCGAGGAAGAGCGGCGGCTGTGCTATGTCGGCATGACCCGCGCCATGGATAAGCTCATCCTCACACGCGCGCGTTATCGCCGGCGCTACGGAACCGACATGCCGGAGGCGAGCGTAGCTTCACGTTTCCTGGAGGAAGTGCCGGAGGCGTTGTTGCAGGACCTGGGCTCGCCGCGCAGGCCGTCTTATCAGGATCGCGGCGATTATGGAACCAGCCGCCATTATTCCTACGAGGACGAAGATCAGCGTCCACAGTACACGCTGGGAAAAGGGCAACGCGGATCGTACAGCGGACCGACGTATAACTCCATCGACAACATTGCGGAGTTCTTTGCCTCGCGCGGCAAGAAGTTCTCGCGGCCCAAGATCGACCTTCCAGGGCCGACGGGACGCACGGGATTTCGTCCCGGGCAGCGCGTGCGCCACCCGAAATATGGTGAAGGAACGGTCTATCGGCGCGAGGGCGATGGGGAAGACGCGAAGATTACGGTACAATTTGCTAAGTTCGGCCTGAAGAAGCTGGTCGAGAAATACGCCCAACTGGAAAAGGCATAAGTCCCTTCACTAAAGGAACGCACGATTTCATGGCAAATACCAAAAGCACCACCGACAAGGCGGAACGCAAGAAGTTAAAACGGACAGCCCGCAAGAAAGCTGCTCCCAAAGCGCCGCGCACCTATGCGCGCGGCTCGGCCAAACGCAAAGTAAAGAAGATGGCGCGCGGCCAGTCGAAACGCTAACCCGCCGCAACAGTTCAACATCGCAAGCAGGGCTCCAGTCGGATTGCAGGCTGGGGCCTTACTTCTTGGGCGAATCGTTGCTCGACGGCTCAGCGCCGCTGTTTGCCGAAGCGCTCTGGCTGGGCTGATCGAGGTTGACCAGTTGCGAGCCGGGCGGCTGCTGCAGTGCGAACTGGTCGTCGCGTAAGGACTCGTTAATGGCCATTTTCTCGACCGTCAACCGGATCGAATATTCTTCTTGCGGGCGGTTGATTTCAATCACATTGGGAAATCCAATCCCGTTGTAATCCTTGTAAACCTGGTAGGTGGCTTGGGTGGCGACATTGCCGTTCACATCGAAGATGATCTGGCTATGGGGAACCAGGTGCACGCGCTCGAAGATGATCTTTCTTGCCAGATACCAGTTGTCGCCGGAGCGCCGGATGATGTTAATAACATAATCGGGCTGCTCGACCAATTTCTTGGTCTTCTGGTCCACGATGGTCTCGGTATCGTTCTCCAGCACGGCGACTTCGTCGCGATCGATCTCGGGCAGCAATAAGGCGTTGTAGATGACCTGCGGCCGCAGGTTCTCCAGCGGATTGCTGGAGGGTTTGGTAACTTCGGCGCTGCCGACGTAGAACTTGTTCCTGGCCGGAATCGACAGCTTGAACTGGCCACCGTCGCTCACCATGTCAAACGCCTTGTTGCGCACGATGGGAAACAAACCGATCATGCGCAGCATGTCCGGCTTGCGCACCAGGATGTAGCCGGTAATTTCCTGGTAATCGGTGACTTTGCCTTTCTTTTCTCCGCCCACCGAGGTCGCGATCTCGACGGTCGCGGTCAAGGTTTTGATCTGGGTGGCTTCCGCGTTGATTCGATCGATGAGTTCCTGTTTGGTGGCGGTTTGCAGCTTGGCCGTGCTGGTGCGCACTTCGACCACACGGGTCCGGAACAGGCATCCGGTTTCGCCGAGCAGGAGTGCGGCCAGGGAAATCGCCAGGAGGATGGTTCGTCTCATAGAACAGCGGCGCAGACGATTCTGCGAACCTTTGATCTCACGCGGTAACAAGCTAGTTTAACAGGTTAGCTTGCCCCGCAGTCGCGCTGCGCAACTTGTCTGCTGCGCTACTGAGAATTAGATATCGCTCGGCGATACGCGGCCACATTTTGTGCGTGCTCTTGTAGAGTCCGCGCGAAGCGGTGATGGCCATTGTTGTCGCTTACGAAATAAAGAAAGCCGGTTTTTGATGGATGCATGGCCGCTTGCAGAGACGCCACTCCGGGATTGGCGATCGGGCCGGGAGGCAGTCCCGCGAATTTGTAGGTGTTGTAGGGCGAGTCGAATTGCAAGTCCGACTGATAGATGGTGCCGCGATAGCGTCCGGCCAACAGCGCCGCATACACCACGGTGGGATCGGCGGCTAATGCCATATTCTTGTCCAGCCGGTTGTAGTAAACGGCGGCGACCAGGGGACGCTCGTCGGCCACCGCAGTTTCTCTCTCCACAATCGAAGCCATGGTCACAATGCGATGGATGTCCGGATTGCCCAGCAGGCCGATCTTCTCCGCCTCCTGCCGAAAGCGCCGCACCATCGCTCCGGCGATATCGTGCGCGCTGTCGATACGAGTGAACTGGTAGGTGTCGGGAAAGAGATAGCCTTCCAGCGTCTTTGCCTTGGGGTCGATGTCACGGACCAGGGCCACATCCTGGTTTGCTGCCGCGACGAAGTCAGCCGCCGGGCCAAGTCCAGCCTCCTCGACGGCGGCCGCGATGTCGTAGAGGTTGTAGCCTTCCGGGACAACCACGGTGCGGGCATAGACGTCGCCGCGAATCAGGCGATGGCGGACATCCAAAGCGCTGGCCGGATCCTCGAACTTGTACTCGCCGGCCTTCAGCGTCTTGGGACCTTCGATATAGTGCAGCATCAGAAACGCCGTCGAACTGCGGATGATGCCTTCGCGTTGCAACGCTCGCGCAATATGGCGCGTGCTCCAGCCGGGACGCAGCAGCACAAACTCGGTCTGCGTGGGTTTCACTGGCAGCAGCGCGGCCCAGGCAAACCACAGAGCAAACGCGAGTATCAGAACGGCGACGAGTGTGAAGAAAGTGCGCATGAAATATAGCAGTTTAGATGAGGCTGAGTACCCGCACGCTGCTGTGCTCTTGATTCGAGCCCTCAGGGGCTAAAGCGTCTGTGTGAGAACCTCTGCCGCCCCTACGGGGCTCGGGTCAATTTTCCACTCTACCCAGCGCTGAAGCGCTGGGCTAACCTCTTTCGCGCCTACGGCGCTGGGTTCCCAGCCACCTCAGCCCACTGCCGCTGTCGAAATATAGTTCTCACGCAGACTCTGAAGCCCGGGTGGTTCTTGCCATTCAACGGCACAGCTGAAGCTGTGCCCCTTCAAATATACCTTCATCCCATTGGGTCACTGGTTCTGTCTTTTGCCTTACGAAACTCCAGAAACGATTGCAGGATCAGCACCGCCGCGACCTGGTCCACGACTTCGGCGCGGCGGCGAATGCTCATCTCAGTTTCACGCAGCATGCGGTTGGCCTCGACCGACGTCAGCCGCTCGTCGAAAAGGTGCACCGTCAGCTTGAACTTGCGCCGCAGTTCCTCGGCGAACACCTGCACCTTTTCCGACTGAATGCCCTCGGCGCCGCTCATGCGCAGCGGCAGACCCATCAGGATTTCGCCTATGCCGTGTTCCTTGATGACCCGCCGCAAATGGTCGAAATCGTTACGCTTGTTACTACGCCGCAAGGTGGGCAGGCCTTGCGCGGTGATGCCCAACTGGTCGCTGACCGCCAGGCCAATGTTGCGGGAGCCGAAGTCCAGCGCCAGGATGCGCACCGGCTGCGCTGTGGGTGAAGTATTTACCATTTGCGACACAGCAAAACTATCATGTTCAGAATCCAACCATGATGCGAGTACCATAGGCAAAATGCCCGATCAGTTACTGGACAATCCGAAGCCGTCGTCGCGGCATCCCGGCGACCCCGATGTTGAGGCCAACGCGGCAGACGGCCCTGCGCCGGTTCCGACGGTATCGATCAACCGCTCGACAGTGGCGGAGCTGGAGCGGCGCGGGCTGTTGCGCCTGCAGACCTCCGCGCTGCTGATTCTGGCGGCTGCGGCGGTGCTGTCGTTGATCTACGTCGCCAAGCTGATCCTGGTGGTTATCCTGATCGCGATTTTGTTCTCCTTCGTGCTGGCGCCGGTGGTTGACCTGCTCGACCAGTTCCAGATCCCGCGCGGAATGGGCTCCTTCATCGCGGTATTCGTTCTGGTCGCTTTGCTAGGCGGAGCCTCCTACATGTCGTACAGCCGCGCCTTGGCATTCATGCAGGAGCTGCCCACCTACAAGGCGAAAATCCAGGAACTGACAGAACGCCTTCGCGAGCAGGCCAAGCAGTTCGAGCAAACCAGCGAGACCGTACTGCCGTCCTCGGAAGAAGACAAGAAGGCAGTGACCATTAAGCAATCGAGCAGCTGGACCGACATGCTCAGCCGCAACGCCAGCTCGCTGTCGGAAGTTATTCTGGCCCTGACCTTCATTCCTTTCCTGGTCTTCTTCATGCTGAGCTGGCAGGACCACGTGCGCTCAGCTTCGGTGATGCTGTTCCGCATGGAGAACCGCAACACCGCCTACGTGATGCTGGGCCTGGTGGCGCGCATGATCCGCTCGTTCATCATTGGCAACTTCATCATTGGCGTCTTTCTCAGCGTTTGCAGCATGGCGATATTCGCGCTTCTCGGGCTGCCCTATTTCTACTTCCTCGGCGTCATCAGCGGTTTCCTCAGTCTGATTCCCTACTTGGGCGTGCTGCTGGCCGTCATTCCGCCGCTCATCGCCGACCTCGGACACCTCAGCGTGGGCGGGTCTTTGCTGATCATCGGGACCGTGCTCGGACTGCACCTGATCGCCATGAACGTTCTCTATCCCAAAATTCTGGGCAAGCGCCTGCAACTGAATCCGCTGGCCGTCACCCTGGCGCTGCTCTTCTGGGGATGGCTATGGGGCGCGATGGGATTAATCCTGGCCGTGCCGATTACCGGCGCCATCAAGATCATCTGCGACCACATCGAGCGCCTGCGTCCCTACGGCGTGTGGATGGGAGAGTAGCTGTCAGCGCTCAGCGCTCAGCGCTCAGCATTCAGCACTCAGCCGTCAACATTCAGATACCGGCACACAGGACCTCTAGCCCGAGATTTCTGGCGGGTCCGCCGACGGGTTTCGGCATAATGGGTACCCCCTCCCCCTCCCCATTCTTGGCATCAACGACTTACGAGAAAAATCCCGCCAAAGTATTGAGTCCATTAGGCTTACAGCTATAAACTCGAGCCGCTAGGACTTAGAGTGGTCCAGAGTTAGTGTGAACCCGGAAAGCTTCATCACCTCAGCGGGTAAAGAGGCTGCTGAAAAACTCGGCAATGAAGATCTGCCGCCGGCTAAAGCCGGCTCCGGATAAACTAAATAAACGACTTATCGGCACGACTGAAGTCGTGCCCTGACACAAAACGT
>Ga0265340_10001383_pt1 | contig 13894 bp, 12 predicted proteins | sample 4CB225metaG_FD_202082 | JGI IMG/M metagenome (GOLD analysis project Ga0265340, IMG submission 202082) | Rhizosphere microbial communities from Carex aquatilis grown in University of Washington, Seatle, WA, United States - 4-CB2-25 metaG | ecosystem: Host-associated > Plants > Roots >...
CCCAGTCCCTGAAAAACACGCTTGATCTGGCGCAGTATGCCGAGCGCTGGGGCTACACCCGCTACTGGCTGGCCGAGCACCACAACATGCCGGGGATTGCGAGTGCCGCCACCGCGGTCGTCATCGGCCACGTCGCCGGCGGCACGAAGTCGATCCGCGTCGGCTCCGGCGGCATCATGCTGCCCAACCATTCGCCGCTGGTCATTGCCGAGCAGTTCGGCACGCTGGAGAGCCTTTTCCCCGGCCGCATCGATCTTGGCCTCGGCCGCGCGCCCGGCACCGACCAGATGACCGCCCGTGCGCTCCGCCGTGACGTCGCCTCCGCGGCCGAAAGCTTCCCTGATGACGTGGTCGAACTGCAGGCGTTGCTCGCCCCGCCGCAGCCCGGCCAGCGGCTGAACGCCGTTCCCGGCGCCGGCACCGAGGTGCCGCTGTGGATCCTGGGCTCAAGCCTGTTCGGCGCGCAGCTCGCCGCGGTGCTGGGGCTGCCCTACGCCTTCGCCTCGCATTTTGCGCCCGACGCACTCATTCCCGCGCTCGATATCTACCGCCGCCGCTTTCAGCCCTCGGCGCAGCTCGAGAGGCCCTATGCGATGCCGGCCCTGCAGGTTGTCGCCGCCGACAGCGACGCCGAGGCCCGTCGCCTGTTCACGTCCACCCAGCAGGCCTTCGCCAACATACACAGGAACGCGCGCGGTCCGCTGCCGCCGCCCATCGACGACATCGAGACGTACTGGTCGCCGGCTGAAAAAGCGCAGGCCGGGCATATGCTCGCCCGCGCCGTGGTCGGCGGGCCGGAGACCGTGCGCGTCGGGCTTCAGGCGTTCATCAGTGAGACCGCCGCCGATGAAGTGATGGTCGCCGCGATGATTTACGATCACACCGCGCGGCTCCGCTCGTTCGAGATCGTCGCCGAGGTGTTGAAAGGATAGGCGCCGCTTCAACCTTCCCTTGAGCGCTCTAGTCGATCCATGTGAGGTGTACATCCTCCGCCGCCACATACATGAAAGCGTTCCAGTCGCTAACGAATATCCAGCTCGCGAATGCTTCTTCGGTGACTGAAGGCAGCTTCATCGCCGGCGGTCTTTTCAAAGAACGCATTTCGCCAACGTCTATCTTAACGCTGTGAGCGTCGGAATATTGATAGCGAGAGTCTGGTGGTTCGCAGACGCAGTAGATTAGGCCGGTCAGTAAGACCTCCGCTGACCTGTAGGCCTCGCGCCCATTGGCTGACGGTGCCGTCAAATCACCCGTCCAGACATCCAGCGATAGGCTCAGCTCGCGTTTGACGTAATCAATCGACAGAGCCTTCAGCTCGGAGTCGTGGAAGCCGTTCGGTAGCGAACCCGCCAATCCTTCAAGGGTCCAGCCGGGCATTGGTCCTCGCCTTTTGTCTGCTCCCACCTCACCCCAGCAGCCGCCCGACCACCTTCGCGGTGTAGTCCACCATGGGCACGATGCGCGCGTAGTTGAGCCGCGTCGGGCCGATGACGCCGAGCACGCCGACGATGCGCTGCTCCGAATCGCGGTAGGGCGAGACGACGAGCGACGAGCCCGATAGCGAGAACAGCTGGTTCTCCGAGCCGATGAAGATGCGCACGCCTTCGCCGGTCTCGGCGCTGCCGAGCAGGCGGACGAGTTCGCGCTGCGTTTCGAGATCGTCGAACAGGAGGCGGATGCGCTCGAGGTCTTCCGCCGCCGTCACGTCCTCCAGCAGGTTCGCCTGCCCGCGCACGATCAGCGTCTCGGGCCGCCCGTTGACGGTGTCGCCCCAGCTCGCCAGTCCCTTCTCGATCAGGTCGCCGGTGAGCCGGTCGAGCTCCGCCCTGAGGTCGCCCTGGCGCTTTTCCAGTTCGGCGCGCGCTTCCGATAGCGAGCGGCCATGGAGGTGCGTGTTGAGGTAGTTCGCCGCCTCGATCAGGCTGGAAGGCGTGGTGCCGGGGTCGAGCTCGATGACGCGATTTTCGACCGAACCGTCCTCGCCGACCAGAATGACCAGCGACTTGCCGGGTTCGAGCCGGATGAATTCGATGTGTTTCAGCCGGATGTCGGCCTTGTTGGCAAGCACGACGCCGGCGCCGCGCGAAAGGCCGGAAAGCGCGCGGCTCGCCTCGGCGAGCAGGCCTTCGACCGTGTGCCCGCCAGGCCCGGCCTTTACCTGGGTCTCGATCTGCCGTCGCTCGTCCGCCGAAAGATCCCCCACCTCGAGCAGCGCATCGACAAAGAAGCGCAGGCCGAACTCCGTCGGCAGCCGGCCGGCGGAGGTGTGCGGCGCATAGATCAGGCCGAGATGCTCGAGGTCCGCCATGACGTTGCGCACCGATGCCGGCGAGAGCGCGCTGGGCAGCAGGCGCGAGATGTTGCGCGAGCCCATCGGCTCACCGGTCTCCAGATACTGGTCGACGATGCGCTTGAAAATCTCGCGCGAGCGCCGGTCGAGGCTGGTCAGCGTCGACCCCTGCGGCGAGGCTCTTTCGGCGGCGGGCTTGTCCTGCATGGGCAAAGTTGAGGCGATCCAATGAAACCAAGGCTATAATATAGGGGCGGACCCGGCCGAAAAGCCCGCGGTTTTACGCATTAAGCTTGCCCCGCAAAGAAAGCGGCCCTTGGAGCCTTGCCCGGCCGCCGCGCCCTCGTCTACATGGCGCTCATGGATCAGATAAAAGCGGCCGTGACGCGGCCTTCCAAAAGATCGCCGGCCTCGATGCGCGCCGTCAGCCTCGAACGCGGGGTCGCCAAGCACGCCGAGGGCTCCTGCCTCGTGCGCTTTGGCGACACGCACGTGTTGTGCATGGCCTCGCTGGAGGAAAAGGTTCCGCCGTGGCTGCGCGGCGCCGGGAAGGGCTGGGTCACCGCCGAGTACGGCATGCTGCCGCGCGCGACCAACGAGCGCACGCGCCGCGAGGCCTCGGCCGGCAAGCAATCCGGGCGCACGCTGGAGATTCAGCGGCTCATCGGTCGCTCGCTGCGCGCGGTGGTCGATCTCGTCGGCCTCGGCGAGCGCCAGATCATGGTCGATTGCGACGTCATCCAGGCCGATGGCGGCACCCGCACCGCGTCGATCACCGGTGCCTGGGTCGCGCTCCGCGACTGCATAGAGTGGATGCGTACACGCGACATGATCGCAAAGCCTGTCTTGACCGACCACATCGCTGCCGTCTCGGTCGGAATTTACCGCGGCACGCCCGTGCTCGACCTCGATTACGCGGAGGATTCGGAGGCCGAGACGGACGCCAATTTCGTCATGACCGGTGCGGGAAAGTTCGTGGAGATCCAGACGACCGCCGAGGGCAAGCCGTTCGACGACGCCGAGTTCCAGGCCCTGCTGGCGCTGGCGCGCACCGGCATCGCCGAGCTGGTCGGCCTTCAGAAGCTTGCGGTGCTTTAGGGAGCCCGTCACCCGTGAGCCTCTTGAAGCGCGGCGACAAGCTGGTCTTCGCCACTCACAATGCCGGCAAGCTGCGCGAGCTCGACGAGCTTGTGGCGCCGTTCCAGATCACCGTCGCTTCTGCCGGTGCGCTCGGCCTGCCGGAGCCCGAAGAGACCGGCCTGACCTTTGAGGAGAACGCGCTGATCAAGGCGACCGCCGCGGCCGCCGGCTCCGGCCTGCCGTCGCTGGCCGACGATTCGGGTCTGGCGGTCGATGCGCTGGATGGCGATCCCGGCATCTATTCGGCGCGCTGGGCCGGCCCGACCAAGGACTTCGCCCACGCCATGCGCCTGATCGAGGAAAAGCTCGTGGCGAAGGGCGCAACCACGCCGGCGAAGCGCACCGCGCGTTTCGTCGCCGTGCTCGCCATCGCTTTTCCGGACGGCCGCACCCAGACTTTCCGTGGCGAGGTCGAGGGCCATCTGGTGTGGCCGCCACGTGGCCCCAACGGTTTTGGGTACGACCCGATGTTCGTGCCGCAAGAGGCGGGGAGCGCGGAACGCGCGACAGGGAATGAAACAACTCTTCGCACCTTCGGCGAGATGGAAGCGCATGAGAAGCACGCGATCTCGCATCGCGCCCGTGCCTTTGCCGCCTTCGCGCACGCGGTCCTCAGGTGACGGGGCGGGACGATACGATCGTCACGACGACGCCCGAAAATCCGGGCTTCGGCGTCTATGTCCACTGGCCGTTCTGCGCGGCCAAGTGCCCCTATTGCGACTTCAACAGTCACGTCCGCCATTCGCCGCCTGATCAGGCCCGTTTCGCCGCTGCCTTCGCCCGCGAAATTGCCGCCACCGCCGAGCGCGCGCCGGATCGCAGCGTGACCTCGATCTTCCTTGGCGGCGGCACGCCCTCGCTGATGGAACCGGCGACGGTGGGCACCATTCTCGACGCGATCGCCAGGCACTGGAACGTCGCGGACAACGCCGAAATCACCATGGAGGCGAATCCGTCGAGCGTCGAAGCGGAACGGTTTCGCGGCTACCGGGCCGCGGGCGTCAACCGCGTCTCGCTCGGCGTCCAGGCGCTGAACGACACCGATCTGAAGTTTCTTGGCCGGCTCCACAATGTCGAAGAGGCCCGCCGGGCCATCGAACTCGCCCGCGCGACGTTCCCGCGTCTGTCCTTCGACCTCATCTATGCCCGCCCTGGCCAGACGGTGTCGGCATGGGAGAGCGAACTGAAAGAGGCGCTCGGCCTCGCCGCCGACCATCTGTCGCTTTATCAGCTCACCATCGAGGAGGGGACGCCCTTCTTTGCGCTGTGGCAGGCCGGCAAGCTCAAGACGCCCGACGATGGCCTTGCCGCCGATCTTTATGCGGCAACCCATGCCGTCTGCGACGCCGCAGGCATGCCCGCCTATGAAATTTCGAATCATGCCGTGCCCGGCGCCGAAAGCCGGCACAATCTCGTCTACTGGCGCTATGGCGAATATGCCGGCATCGGACCCGGCGCGCACGGCCGCTTGCTCCTCGGCGATGGCCGGCGTCATGCCACAGCCGCCGAGCGCGTGCCCGAAGCGTGGCTGAACAAGGTCGAATCGTGGGGAGACGGGCTGACCACCGACGACATCCTGACGCCGGAGGAGGAGGGTGACGAGATGTTGCTGATGGGCCTGCGCCTGGCCGAAGGCATCGACCTCAATCGCTACGCCGGGCTGACCGGTCGCGCGCTCGATGACGAGCGCCTTGCCGATCTCATCGCCAACGATATGGTCGAGCGGGCGGCGGGTAACCGCCTGCGCGTCACGCGCGCCGGCTTCTTCGTCCTCGATGCGGTCGTGGCCGACCTCGCCGCCTGAGCCGGCTCAGCCGGAAGGCGTGGTGAATGTCCTCGGTGCCGGGTCAATCATCTGAACGCTGCCGCGGTTGATCTGGAACACGGCAAGGCCACGCTGATTGAGCCCGTTGGACAGGAGTCGGAACGCCCCGTCGATGCCGATGAAGCCGTTGGGGTTGGTCAGTGTCTGCTGGGCAAAGCGTTGGTCGCCGAAGCGCGCCGTCAGGCCGGCCGCTAGGCTCGTCGCGTCATAGGCGAGCGAGGCGGTTCGGCTTGGCGCCGCGCCGTAGGCAGCTTGGTAGCGCCTGGCAAAGCTCGCGAAGCCCGCACTTTCCGGCGCCGGGTACCAGCCTCCGTTGAGGTTGGATTCGGAGGTGACGCGCGGGTCGTTGTCCCACTGCCCGCTGCCGAGATAGGTGACCTTGTCCGGCGTCACGCCATTGGCGGCGAGCACCTGCGCCAGAAAGGGTGCGGCGTCGCCCGCATCGGGCAGGAAGACCGCATCGGCCGCGCCCGACTTGATGTTGTCGGCCAGCGACGTCGCCTGGGTCTGCATCGACGTCTTGTCGAGGTCGTAATGAAGCGAGGCGATGATGCGCACGCCCGCATTTGCGGTGGCGCGCTGGAACTCTGCCTCAACCAGCGTCCCGTAAGCGTTGTTGGGAATGAGCGCGGCAAATGAACGCTTCCCGCGGCTGGCGGCGAAGCTGACGACACGCTCGACGTCGCTCTGCGGCAGGAAGCTGAGCAGGTAGACGCCGGGCGCCGCCGCGGTCGTGTCGCTCGAGAAGGCGATCACCGGAACGTTGGCGGGCCGCGCCACGGCCGACACCGCCGCGACCGAACGGGCAAACAGTGGACCGAGGATCAGCTCGGCGCCCTGAGAAAGCGCCTCGCTCGCCGCAGCACTCGCGCCCTCGGGCGTGCCGAGGTCGTCCTTCACCATGACCTGGATGTTGGCGTTCTTGAAATCCTTGAGCGCCAGCGCCGCCGCGTTCTTGAAGTTCACGGCGATCTGACCGGCATTTCCCGTCGCCGAAAGCGGCAGCAGCAGGGCGATACGCACCGTGCCCGTGCCGAGAACCTCGCCGGTGACCGGCTGGGCGGTACGCACCGTGGCGCCTTGCCCGCCGCCACTTCCAAACCCGCCAAACCCCCCCATGCCGGTTGAGGAGCATGCGGCGAGCAGCGCCACGGCACTTGCCGCGATGGCGCCTACGATGGCGCGGCGGCTGACGCCAGCGCCGTGAGACGGTAAATTCCGGTGCAACGGATAATCTCTCCCCGGTCCGCCTCAGAGGCGCTAAACATCGGTGGCGCAGACCTGAATCATAAATCCAATCCGGGCCCTGTCACAATACCATGAAGTTTTTTGGCAACTTGCCAACACTTCGCTTAACAGTTGCAGCCCTCATTGTCTCGTTCGGCAGGTCGTCGTGACCAGCGCCGAAGGCCCGCAGTCGGCGACGCGCTCATTCATCGTAGATGGCCACGTGATTGCGGCCAAACCGATCAAGCCGTCGTTGTACGTGGTGGCGACGCCAATCGGCAATCTCGGCGACATAACGCTACGCGCGCTGGCCGTGCTCGCCGCTGCCGATCTGGTCGCCTGTGAAGATACACGCGTCAGCGCCGTCCTGCTCCGCCACTATGGTATCTCATCCCGCCTCATTCCCTATCACGATCACAATGCCGAAGCTCAGCGCCCGAAAATCCTGCAGGCCTTGGCAGAGGGCCGCTCCGTCGCGCTGATCAGCGATGCCGGCACGCCGCTGGTGTCCGATCCGGGCTATCGGCTGGTCGTCGAGGCGCGCGCGGCCGGCCACGCGGTCGTGCCGCTGCCCGGTGCTTCGGCGCTGCTGGCCGCGCTTGTCGCCAGCGGCCTGCCGACCGATCGGTTCCTGTTTGCCGGCTTCCTGCCGCCCAAGCACGTCGCTCGCACGAAGCGGCTGGCGGAGCTGGCCATGGTTCCGGCGACACTGGTGTTCTTCGAGACCGGTCCGCGGCTGGAGGAGGCTCTGGCCGACATGGCCGCCGCGCTCGGCGCACGCGAAGCGAGCGTTGCGCGGGAACTGACCAAGACGTTCGAAACGGTTGTGAGCGGAACGCTCGCCGGTCTGGCTGCCGAATTTGCCGGCAAGCCGCCGAAAGGAGAAATCGTCGTCGTTGTCGGTCCCCCCGTGCGAGAGGCGGTGACGGCCGAAGACGCCGACCGCGTGCTTCTCGCACTGCTGCGCGAGCATTCGGTTGGCCAGGCCGCGACCGAGGCGGCTGCGATCACCGGCCTGAAGCGCAGCGAGCTCTACCGCCGCGCGCTGGCGTTGAAGAACGTTGCTGCGGAAGATGGCGAGGATTGATCAGCCAGATCGGCGCCGGGCGGCGGAGCGGCGCGGCCGCCGCGCAGAATTTCTCGCGGTCTGGCTGCTGCGCGCGAAAGGCTACCGGGTCCTTGCCCGGCGTTATCGCACGCCGGTCGGCGAGATCGACCTGATCATGCGGCGCGGCCGAACCGTTGCTTTTGTCGAGGTGAAGGTCCGTCCGACACTGGCGGAGGCGGCCGAAGCGGTCACGCCGAAAGGCCGCCAGCGCATCGCCCGCGCCGCGCAGTTGTGGCTCGCGCGTAACGCCGGCGCCGGCGGCTTCACGCTCCGCTTCGACGCGGTGCTGATCGCGCCGCGGCGCTGGCCGCGTCATCTTGTCGGGGTATTCGACGCCGACGGCATCGCGTGATAAGTCCGCCGCGAAATTGGAGCCCGCCATGCCGCTGAGGGTCGCCTATCAGATGGACCACATCGCCCGGATTGCGATCCGCGGCGATTCGACGTTTGCGCTGATGCTTGAGGGCGAGCGGCGCGGGCACGTTCAGTATCATTACACGCCCGACCGTCTCTCCCTGCGCGACGGTCTGGTGAGTGCCGCTGTCGAGAAGGTAAACGTGCGCGACGTCGCCGGCGACCACTTCACCCTTGGCGCACCCGAGAAGGTCGATCTGTCGAGTTTCGACGTCGTGCATCTCAGGCAGGACCCGCCCTTTGACCTCGGCTACATCACCTCGACGCATCTTCTCGAACGCATCCATCCAGAAACGCTGGTCGTGAACGACCCGGCCAGCGTCCGCAACGCGCCGGAAAAACTGTTCGTCACCGAGTTTCCGGCGCTGATGCCGCCGACGCTGATCACCCGCGACCGCGCCGCGATCGCTGCCTTCCGCGAAGAGCACGGCGACATCATCGTCAAACCGCTCTACGGCAACGGCGGCGCCGGGGTCTTCCGCATTGCCGGCGGCGACGAAAATCTGGCCTCGCTCATCGAGCTGTTCGAGGTGACCTTCCGTGAACCCTTCGTCGTGCAGCGCTATCTTCCGGAGGTCAGGAAGGGCGACAAGCGCATCATTCTCGTCGACGGAGAATTTGCCGGCGCCATCAACCGCGTGCCGGCGGCAGGCGAAGCGCGCTCCAACATGCACGTCGGCGGTCGCGCTGAACCGACCGAAGTCACCGCTCGCGAACGTGAAATCTGCGCCACCATCGGCCCGAAGCTGAAAGAACGAGGGCTCATCTTCGTCGGTATCGACGTGATCGGCGATTACCTGACCGAGATCAACGTCACCTCGCCGACCGGCATCCGCGAAGTGAAACGCTTCGGCGGAGCCGACATCGCCGCGCTGGTCTGGGATGCGATCGAGGCCAAGAGGCGCCGAGCGGCCAGGTGACCGTGGAGGACCGTAGGCCGGACAGGGATCGAACGAATTCCGTGGCCGGGAACAAGGACGGCGCCGGCGAGCTTTTCATCGCGTGCCTGGGCGGCTAAGTAGCCCTGAGGGTGGCGTTCGTCGGTGCTGGCGTTTCCGCGGCAGAAGCGGGTCGCTGCACCGTACCGGGATAGCGTGATGAACCAGATACGTGCCGCGATCGCCACGATTTCGGCCTCTGCTCCTTTCATTCCGCATTGGGTGCTGGCGGCTGCGGTCGTCGTCGTCGCCACGCTGCTGGCACTGGTCGTCCATTTTGCCCTGGTGCGCATCGTGCGGCGCGCGATCCGCACGCGCGGCGACTACCTCGGTCCACTCCTCGCACGAACCAGGAACCTGAGCCGCTTCGCCCTGCTCGTGCTGGCCTGGGGCCTGACGCTGCAGACCGGAATCTTCACGGTGGCGGCCGCCGCGATGATCGGTCGGCTTCTCCTCTTCGCCTTTGTGCTGCTCGCCGGCTGGGCCGCCTACGTGGCGCTCACCGTCAGCAGCGACATCTATCTTCGCCGCTTCAATCTGGAGACCGCGGACAATCTGCTCGCCCGCAAGCACTACACCCAGGTCCATATTCTGCGCCGCGCTTTGGCATTCTTCATCCTGCTCCTTACCGTCGGCGGCGCGCTGATGACCTTCCCCAGCATCCGGCAGTACGGCGTCAGCCTTTTCGCCTCGGCCGGCGTTGCCGGCATCGTCATCGGCATTGCCGCGCAGCCGGTGCTGTCCAATCTGCTCGCCGGCATTCAGCTCGCCATCACCCAGCCGATCCGGCTGGAGGATTCCGTTGTGGTCGAGGGAGAGTGGGGCTGGATCGAGGAAATCACCGCGACCTACGTCGTGGTCCGCATCTGGGATCTGCGCCGGCTCGTGCTGCCGCTGACCTACTTCATCCAGAAGCCGTTCCAGAACTGGACGCGGCGCTCGAGCTCGATCATCGGCAGCGTCTTTCTCAATCTCGACTACACCGTTCCGGTGGCGGAGCTGCGCAGGAAGCTTGAGGAAATCGTCGCCGCCTCGCCGCTGTGGGACAAGAAGGTTGTGAACCTGCAGGTATCGGACGCCACCGAACGCACCGTCCAGCTGCGCGTGCTGGCGAGCGCTTCCAACGCCAGCGCGGCATGGGACCTGCGCTGCGATATCCGCGAGAAACTGATCGTCTTCCTCCAGAAACATCATCCCGACGCGCTGCCCCGCCAGCGGGCGGAGGTTATCGGGGTAACGCCTTCACACGATCATACCCTCCCGGTTCAGGACTGATCGTTCACGAACCGGCCCGAGCTGCCCGGCGGACGCAAATTCTCTCCGACTTTGCTGTCTGGTTATTTTGAGCTATCGAGCGGAGGTGTCCAGAATACTGTCAAGAGCTACTGGAACAATAGTCGAGGGCCCGCCGACGCCAAGGCTGCCCCCAACAGCGTGTCGCTCACTCAACGGAAGATGGCGGACAAATTCAACCGCGCTGCAGAGTTCATTCTGGATCGCGTGTCGAAAGCAAAATCTGCGCCGTTTGGAGGCACGTCCGGTGGGTCTTCGGTGGCGGATGAGTTGGCGAAGCTCGCAGCACTTCTTGAGAAGGGCTATTTGTCGAAGGAAGAGTTCGACACACAGAAGCGAACGATCCTCGCGCGAGATGAAACGCCACAAGTCCCGGATGGTGAGCCGTTGGTGTTCTCAGAACCCGACGAATCCCAGCGACCGCAGGACCGGATTGACGAAGTCATAGCGGAAGAATTGCACAAGCGAGAAGCGGAACAAAAGGGCGCTCAGAGCACGCGACCGACGTTTGGTAGACGCCCGCCACGGCCTTAGACAATTTGAGTGTCTGTATTTTCGTGACGCATGTGGCGTGTTCACGAATTGTTCTTGATCCCGCGGTCGAATTCACCTAGCGTGAAGGCTGAATTCGGCGGGGGCGCGGTATGGTCTCTCACGTCACGACAGTCGCTTTTCAGGGCATCGAGGCGGTGCCCGTCGATGTGCAGGTCCAGATTGCGCCGGGCCTGCCAAAATTCATCATCGTCGGCCTGCCCGATAAGGCGGTAGCGGAAAGCAGCGAGCGCGTGCGCAGCGCGCTCCATGCCTCTGGCCTGTCCCTCCCTGCCAAGCGCATCATCGTCAATCTCGCGCCGGCGGATCTGCCCAAGGAGGGCAGCCATTACGACTTGCCTATCGCACTCGCATTGATGGCGGCAATCGGTGCTGTGCCCGGCGACCAGCTCGGCGATTTTGTCGCCCTCGGCGAACTCGCACTCGACGGGACGGTCACGTCTGTCGCAGGCGTATTGCCGGCTGCGATCGCAGCAAACGCGATGGACCGTGGCATCGTCTGTCCCGCTTCATCGGGGCCGGAGGCCGCCTGGGCGAGCAGCGAGATGACCATTCTCGCGCCGCGCAGTCTTATTGCGGTCGCCAATCACTTTCGTGGTGTACAGGTCCTGCCACGGCCCGAGGCCGGCGTGGCCGAGGCCGATGGCGTGCTCCCCGATCTCGCCGACATCCGCGGACAGGAAAGCGCCAAGCGCGCGCTGGAGGTTGCCGCCGCCGGCGGCCATCATCTGCTGATGGTCGGCCCGCCGGGGGCGGGAAAATCGATGCTCGCGCAGCGCCTGCCTTCGCTGCTGCCCCCGCTTTTCCCGGCCGAACTGCTGGAAGTCTCCATGGTCGCGTCGATCGCCGGCACGATTTCCAACGGTCGCCTCACCCGGCGCCGCCCGTTCCGCTCTCCGCACCATTCGGCGTCCATGGCGGCGATGGTCGGCGGCGGCATGCGCGCCCGCCCCGGTGAGGCTGCGCTCGCCCACCACGGTGTGCTCTTCCTTGACGAGCTGCCCGAGTTTTCGCCCCAGGTTCTGGATTCCCTGCGCCAGCCACTGGAATCAGGCGAGACAGTCATCGCCCGCGCCAACTATCGCATTACCTATCCTTCGCGCTTGCAGCTCATCGCGGCAATGAATCCGTGCAAGTGCGGCATGGCCGGCGAGCCGGGATTCACCTGCCGCCGCGGGCCGCGCTGTGTTTCCGATTATCAGGCCCGGATTTCCGGCCCGCTGCTCGACCGCATCGATATCCGTATCGACGTCCCGGCAGTCTCGGCCACAGATCTCATATTGCCGGCGTCCTCGGAAAATTCGGCGACGGTTGCGGCGCGGGTTGCCGCCGCCCGCGCCATCCAGCGCGAGCGTTTCCTCGCCCTCGGCGTGACCGATGTCTCAACCAATGCCCAGTGCGCCCCTGCCTTGATCGAGCGGCTTGCCACACCCGACCGTGGTGGCAGCGAGCTGATGCGCGCGGCAGCCGAGGCCATGCGCCTTTCCGCGCGGGGCTATCACCGCGTGCTCAAGGTCGCCCGCACCCTTGCCGACCTCGACGGAGCGGAAACCGTCGGTAAGGTTCACATCGCTGAGGCGTTGAGCTATCGCGTCGCCGGTGACAGATTGGCGGCCGCCGCCTGAGGGCGCGTGTTTCCGGCCTCTTTCTGAACGTTCCTGCGTCCCGCCAATGTCCACCCGACTTTCGACCATCGGCTTCGATGCCGACGACACCCTCTGGCATCACGAGCAGTATTTTCAGCTGACCGAGCAGCGCTTTGCCGCGCTTCTGGCAGAATACGCGGCCCCCGAAAGAATCTCGGAGACGCTTCTGGCGGCCGAACGCCGCAACCTCGCCTTCTACGGCTATGGCGTGAAGGGTTTCACCCTGTCGATGATCGAGACCGCCATCGAAGTCACCGACGGCCGTGCCGGCGCGGCAATCGTCAGCGCCATCCTCGCCGTCGGCCGCGAGATGCTGCGTCACCCGATCGAGACGCTGCCGCGCGTGCGCGAAGCGCTGACCGCGCTTGCCGGCGAGTTCCGCCTGGTGCTGATCACCAAGGGCGACCTGTTCGATCAGGAACGCAAGCTCGCCGAATCGGGGCTGGGCGAACTTTTTGCCGCGGTCGAGATCGTCAGCGAAAAGGATAGCGAGACATATCGCCGTCTCTTCGCCCGCCACGGTCACGGGGCGGAGCGCGCCATGATGGTCGGCAACTCACTGAAATCCGATATCTTGCCGGCCATCGCCGCCGGAAGCTGGGGCGTACACGTTCCCCACGCAGTCAACTGGGTTCTCGACCACGCCGAGCCGCCGCTCGCCGCCGAGCGCTTCCGCCGCCTCGCGAGCATCGGCGAATTGCCGGCGCTGGTCGCCGGTCTGGGTTGAACTGCTCGCGCGTCAAGCATTTGGCAATCATGCTTTGCGAAGGTCTGCGCGGTCGCGTCCGGAAGCGTCGTTTCCGGCCAGTGCCGGAAATCGCCTCGGGAGCTGTTCAAGCATATGTTGCGTAACGCTGCCGTCGCCCGCGCTCGCGCCCTGCCCGAAGAGGCGGTGCCGCGCGCCGCTGGGCCGTTGCCGCGATCCCCGTCGGGCACCGCGCACCGCCGCGTGCTGGGCGGTCTCGTCGGCGCCGTCGCCGGCCTTGTGGTGCTGGTGGCGTTCGGGTTCGCGCTGGCAGAACCGAAGTGGGCACCGTTCATCGCTGCCGGCGGCATGGCGTTCAGCGCCTTCGCCTTCTGGGGTGCCGATCGCGCCGATCGGGCGCAGGCCCGCAGCCTTTTCACCCGGCTGACGTCGGACAATCAGCGTCTCGTCAGTGAGATCGAAAATCTCGCCGATGCCAGGTGGGAATTGCACGAGGATGAGGAGGTCTATCGCGGCATCGTCGACGCGCAGGGCGATCTCGTCATCCGTCGCGACGCCGGCGGCCGCGTTACCTTTGCCAATGCCGGCTTCGCCCGCGCCTTCAACCGCGCGCCAGAGGCGCTCGTCGGCCAACCGTTTACGCTGGTGCCTCTCGCCACGTCGCCGTCCGCGCCACGTGACGTGAAGCTGATAACGGTCGACGGTTGGCGTTGGTACTCCTGGGTCGACATCCGCATTCGTGACGGCGTGTACTC
>Ga0265340_10001384_pt1 | contig 13894 bp, 17 predicted proteins | sample 4CB225metaG_FD_202082 | JGI IMG/M metagenome (GOLD analysis project Ga0265340, IMG submission 202082) | Rhizosphere microbial communities from Carex aquatilis grown in University of Washington, Seatle, WA, United States - 4-CB2-25 metaG | ecosystem: Host-associated > Plants > Roots >...
ACGTATCTATAATTCCTCATGCTGAGCTTGTCGAAGCATGAGGCAGCCGTGAGTTTCGCATGATCCCGTGGGTTCTTCTCGACAAGGTTGCGATCGCAGGCGGCGACGAATTGCGCCTGATGCGGCGTGGCGCGGAATTCTCGATCCTGTCGGGATCGGCCACGCTGATGAACAGCCGTACGAGCGGATCGGAAAAAGCGCTGGCCGATCTTGCCTGCGCGCGCGTCGGCGGCCGCAAGAAATGCCACGTGCTGATCGGCGGGTATGGCATGGGTTTTACATTGCGCGCGGCCCTCGCCGGTCTTCGCCCCGATGCACGCGTCGCCGTTGCGGAGCTTGTGCCCGCGGTGATCGCATGGGCGCGCGGACCGATGGCCGAAATGTCGGGAGCATGTCTCGACGATCCCCGCGTCACGATCCGCGAAGAAGATGTGCGCAAGACCATCGCGTCTGGCGCATCACGTTTCGAGGCTATTCTGCTCGACGTGGACAACGGACCCGATGGCCTCACCCAAACCACCAACGACAGGCTCTACAATCTGAATGGCTTGCATGCCGCGCGGCGAGCGCTTCGCCCCGGTGGTGTGCTGGCCGTGTGGTCAGCGGCACCGAGTCCGCAATTTACGCGCAGGCTTCAGAGTGCAGGATTCACGGTCGAAGAGATCAAGACCCGCGCTAACAGCAATGGCAAAGGTCCGCGCCACATCATCTGGTTGGCGAAGGCGGGTTGAGATGCCTCAGCTAACCGACCTGGTGAGAAGTGCAACTGCCGATTAGACCGTTTGGCTCATTGCATGGAGTTGCACGGATTGGCTACTTCACAGTTTTCTTTGTGCGATGATTGCGAGAGTGAGTCCTATCAGAGACAAGACAAGCCGCACGCTCCAAGCGACGACGTCTAAGTTCAAAGGAATTGGTACTCCAGCTCGAAAATACTCAACTGCGAGAAGACCGACCGGAAGAAAATACCACGCAACCGCAATGGCCCAAGTCGCCAGCAAAATCCAAATTTCTCCGCCTCGCCAGACAACTACACCTGCGCCAATCAAGCCGATTCCTATGGTGAGCATTGGAACACCGACTTGTCCGGAAATGGTTGCAAACGCTATTCCTGCGATGCCTGTGACAATCGCAAGCTTGCAATCGATGGTTCGCACTGAACTCATTTCGACAGCATCGCGGATAACTTCTCCATCGCCTTCTTCCATGCCGCACGTTCCTTCTCGACATCGGCTTCGGTGGGGAGCTTGTTGATCTCCAGCGCGATCTGCGATTTGCCGTCGCCCTTCGCATAGAAGCCGAATTCCAGCTTGCGGTCGGTCTTCCATTTGCCGCGCCAGTATTTGTCCTTGGTCTTGCTCGTCTCTTCGAAGGCGCCGGGCGGAAACCAGTCTTTGTGTTTCGAAGTTGCCGCTGCGAAAAGTTTGGCGAGGCTGACCGGCGTTACCTTGGTAACGTTCACCGCGAAGGTGCCGCCGGCGCGCTCGTTCTTCTTCCGCCCGCCGCGCGCCCGTTCATATTCGACGGCGATCATCTGCGACCACCAGCTCGGCGCGCCGTGCTTTTCCTTCAGCCGCTTGGCGACTTCCTTATGCGGCAGCTCGGTCGCCTTCATGTTGTTGAGGATCACGAACCAGCCCATCCAGCCGCGGCCGGTCGCGGCCCTCACTTTGTCCTCGCCGATGGATTTGGGCGGCCACTCGCCTTGCGATTTCGCTGGGGCCTTCTTGACCGGCTTCTTCGCCGCTTTCGCTTTCGGTTGCGCCTTGGCTGGCATCGCTTAATCTCCCCGCCGACCAGACATCTTAGCCATCCGACAGGGTTTCTCCATGCCAAACGGCCCGCTGCACGGCGTTCGCGTTCTCGACCTGACCGAGTTCATCTTCGGGCCTTATGCGACGCAGGTGCTCGGCGATCTCGGCGCGGACGTGATCAAGGTCGAAAACCCCGGCGGCGATCGCCAGCGCCACGGCTCCAAGCACGCGACCAACGAGGACATGGGCGCGACGTTCATGTCGATGAACCGCAACAAGCGCTCGCTGACGCTCGATCTGAAAACCGACGAGGCGCGCGAGAAGCTGCGCGCGCTCATCCCCACCGCCAACGTGTTCATTCACAATGTGCGCTCCGATGCGATGGCGCGGCTCGGCTTCGGTTATGAAGAAGTCGCGAAGATCAATCCGCACATCGTCTATGTGCATTGCGTGGGCTATGGCTCGGATGGGCCGTATGCCGGCCGCCAGGCGTTCGACGATCTCGTGCAGGCCGCGAGCGGCACATCGGATCTGCTTCCGCGTGTCGATGGCAATGAGGATATGCGGCTGCTGCCGAGTTTCATCGCCGACAAGGTGTCGTCGATGCATGCGCTGTGGGCGACACTGGCGGCGCTCTATCATCAGAAGGCGACCGGCGAAGGCCAATTCGTCGAAGTGCCGATGTTCGAAAGCTTCACCAGCTTTATGATGATCGAGCATCTTTACGGCCACACCTTCGAGCCGCCGGTGTCCAAGCTCGGTCACACGCCCGCGCTGGCGAACGATCGCCGACCTTTGAAATGCAAGGACGGCCATATCTGCATTCAGCCGGTGAGCCGGGCGGCCTCCGCGAAATTTATGGAGCTTGGGGGCATTCCGAATGCTTATGAGAGCGAGCGCTTCTTGAGTGCGCCGAAAGGCAGCCGCGTCGGCGTCTATTACGCCATGCAGCGCGACGCAGCGATGGCGCACACGGTAGAAGAATGGATGAAGCTTGGCGACGAGCATCGCATCCCTATCATGCGCGCGAACACACTGGAAGAAGTGATGGTCGACCCGCATCTGAACGCGGTCGATTTCTTCGAACTGCGCGAGCATCCCACCGAAGGCACCTGGCGCGCGATGAAGCCGCCGGTGAAATTCTCAAAAACCCCGGCCAGCATCCGGCGCGATCCGCCAAGACCAGGACAGGATAGCGGCGATTTCGACTGATTGCCCAAGACTGCCGATTTGTATACAATGTGTACAAATAAATACGGAGTATACCAATGGCCGCCAAATCCGTCACGATCACTGCCCGCATTCCTGCCTCCCTGGCCAAGCGATTGGAAGCCTACGCAAAAGCGGCCAAGCGCACTCGTTCCTGGGTCGTGCAGGATATTCTGGACCGTTATGTGGATGGAGAGATCGCATTCGTTGAAGCAGTGAATGTCGGCCTTCGTGAGCTGGACGCAGGACTTGGAATTCCGCATGAGGAGGTGTTTCGCAAACTGCGTGAAAAATCGGCGGAACGCCGCAAAGCGCTGCGAAGGAAAGCTGCGTGAAAATAATCTGGTCGCCAACGGCGGAGCGAAACCTTGACGCGATCTGGGAATACATCGCCCAGGACAATCTCGACGCCGCGGACCAGATGATCGAGCGATTGAGACTTGCGGCGAATGTGCTTCTTTCATCGCCAAAAATGGGACGTGAGGGACGCGCTGCCGGCACACGTGAGCTTGTCGTCGCAAGCACGTCTTATCTTCTTATCTACGCAGCGTCGCGTAATCGTATAGACATAACGCGCGTCCTTCACGGCGCGCAGAACTATCCATAGCAACGAGCGGGGCGCCTAAAGCCCCCGATATTAGGGAAAGACCTTCAGGAAACGCCATGTCCGATACGCTGTTGCCGGTTCCGGCCGAGTGGAAGAAACGCGCTTTCATCGACGCGGCGAAATACAACGAGATGTACGCGCGTTCGGTGAAAGACCCGGACGGACTCTGGGCTGAACAGGCCAAGCGCATTGACTGGATCAAGCCCTTCACCAAGGTGAAGGATGTGTCGTGGGATCCGGAGAACCTGCACATCAAATGGTTCGAGGACGGCGCGCTGAACGTCAGTGCCAACTGCATAGACCGCCATCTGCCCAAGCGCGCGAAGCAGACCGCGATCATCTGGGAACCGGACGATCCGAAGGCCGAAGCCAAGCATATCACATATGAAGAACTGCATCGCGAGGTTTGCAAATTCGCGAATGTGCTGAAGGCGCATAACGTCGAAAAAGGCGACCGCGTCACGATCTATCTGCCGATGATCCCGGAAGCGGCCTACGCCATGCTGGCTTGCGCGCGAATCGGCGCGGTGCACTCGGTGATCTTCGCGGGCTTCTCGCCGGATTCCATCGCGGGCCGCATCCAGGATTGCGCGTCGACCATCGTTCTCACGTCAGACGAAGGCTTGCGCGGCGGAAAACCGATCCAGCTGAAGGCCAATGTCGATGAGGCGTTGGAGAAATGTCCGGACGTGAAGAACGTCATAGTCGTGAAACGCACTGGCGCATCGGTGGCGATGAAATCGGGACGCGATGTCTGGTATCACGAAGCCGCCGCGAAAGTGTCCGCCGATTGCTCCGCAGACGCGATGGCCGCGGAAGATCCGCTGTTTATTCTCTACACGTCGGGCTCGACCGGAAAGCCGAAAGGCGTACTGCACACGTCAGGCGGCTATCTGATGTATGCCGGCTTCACGCATCAATATGTGTTCGATTATCACGACGGAGACATCTACTGGTGCACCGCCGATGTCGGCTGGGTGACTGGCCATTCCTACATTGTCTATGGTCCGCTCTCGAACGGCGCGACCACGCTGATGTTCGAAGGCGTACCCAACTACCCGAACACGTCGCGTTTCTGGGAAGTGATCGACAAGCACAAGGTCAACATCTTCTACACCGCGCCCACCGCGATCCGCGCGCTGATGCGCGACGGCGAGGCGCCGGTGAAGAAAACCTCCCGCGCATCGTTACGCTTGCTCGGTTCGGTCGGCGAGCCGATCAATCCGGAAGCGTGGCTCTGGTATTACAATGTCGTCGGCGATCGCCGTTGCCCAATCGTCGATACATGGTGGCAAACAGAGACCGGCGGCATTCTCATTTCGCCGCTACCCGGCGCGACGGATTTGAAGCCCGGCTCCGCGACGAAACCGCTGTTCGGAATCCAGCCGCAGCTTGTCGATGCCGATGGCGCGGTTCTCGAAGGCGCGGCGAGCGGAAATCTCGTCTTGCTGAATTCATGGCCCGGCCAGATGCGCACGGTCTATGGCGATCACCAGCGCTTCATCGATACCTATTTCAAAACCTATCGCGGCAAATATTTCACCGGCGACGGCTGCCGCCGCGATGAGGACGGCTATTACTGGATCACCGGCCGCGTCGATGACGTGATCAATGTCTCAGGCCATCGCCTGGGCACGGCGGAAGTGGAAAGCGCGCTCGTCGCGCACCATCATGTCGCCGAGGCTGCCGTCGTCGGTTATCCGCACGACATTAAGGGCCAGGGCATCTACGCCTATGTCACGCTGAAGACCGGCGTTGAAGTGGCGGACGGACTGCACCACGAATTGAAGCAATGGGTCGGCAAGGAAATCGGACCCATCGCAAAGCCGGATGTGATCCAGTTCGCGCCGGGCCTGCCGAAGACGCGCTCCGGCAAAATCATGCGCCGAATCTTACGCAAGATCGCGGAAGGCGACACGTCGAACCTCGGCGACACGACAACACTCGCCGATCCCGGCGTCGTTACCGACCTGGTGAAGAACGGGCCGAAGAAATAGGCAGAGGTTTTATGGACGACACGAAGCGAAAGATAATCGGAGTCGCAGTTTTTCTAATTGTAGCGATGGGCTTAGTTCCACCTTGGACTGTGACAGGCGGTCCCGGCAGCAGTTATCCGGGTATCGTGTTTTCTTTGGGTTATCATCCGATTTTCTTTGCTCCGTTCATGGGAAGTGTCGATATCGTTAGGCTTTTGTTGCAATGGATTTTGGTCGCAATCGTTGCATCTGCTGTCGCCTATTTTTGGTCTAGCTTGATAGTCGCATATCAAAAAATCATCACGAAAAGGATGAAGTAAGTGCGAAATCTCACCTGGCAAATCGGCGACGTGAAGATCACGCGGGTGGTGGAATCGGAGCTTCCGGTTCCTCACAAATACTCGTTCTTGAAACAAGCGACACCAGAGGCGTTGCGCGAGATGCCGTGGCTCTATCCGCACTTCGTGAAGGACGACGGCGCGATGGTGCTGTCGATCCATGCACTCTTGGTCGATGCGCCGGGGCTGAAGCTCGTCGTGGACACCTGCATCGGCAACGATAAGGCGCGTGCGTTGCTGCGCGGGCAGAAATTGCAGACAGATTTCCTCAAGCATATCGCCGAAGCCGGTTTCCCGCGCGAAAGCGTAAACGCGGTCATCTGCACGCATCTGCACGTCGATCACGTCGGCTGGAACACGATGCTCGATGGTGAGAGATGGGTGCCGACATTCCCGAACGCGCGCTATCTCATCGGCAAGACCGAATACGAGCACTGGATGAAAGAGCCGGAAGGCGAAACCGCGGAAATTATGAACGACTCTGTCAAGCCGATCTTCGATGCCGGCCTCGCGCAAACCGTCGAGATGGATCATCACGTTTCGCCGGAAATCAGGCTGGTGCCGACGCCAGGCCATACGCCCGGTCATGTCAGTGTGATGATCGAGAGCAAGGGCGAGGCCGCCGTCATCACCGGCGACATGATTCATCATCCCTGCCAGTTCGCGCGGCCGGACTGGCTGTCCGCGTTCGACGGCGATCAATCCGCCGCGAACGCGCGCCGCCACACCATGTTCGCACAATGGGCGGACAAGCCCATTCTCGTCATCGGCACGCACTTCGCGGCGCCAACGGCGGGGCATGTGCACAAAGACGGAAACGCGTATAGATTTTCCGCCTAATGTATCTAGGGGGATGACATGTTGCGAGTGATCGGAGGCGTGATTGCCGGGCTTATCGTCTGGGCAGTGGTTGTAACGCTGCTGAATTTTGGACTTCGCTACGGTTTGACCGGTTATGCCGCGGTCGAGAAAGCCATGAACTTTACAGTGACGATGATGATTGGCCGGCTTTCGATCAGCGCTATCAGCTCGCTTGTCGGCGGGTATGCGGCGGCTGCCATCGGAAAGCGTCAGCTTTCAGCGGTTCTCTCCGGTGTAATCCTGCTCGCGCTGTTCATTCCAGTGCATTATTCGATCTGGAGCCATTTCCCAATCTGGTATCACCTGACGTTCCTGACCTCGCTTCCGGTGCTGAGCATCATCGGTGGAAAATTCGCGCGGGTCTAAACCGTGTATTTGTCCATCGCCTTCGCCATGTCGATGTCGTTCTTCGTCACGCCGCCGGCGTCGTGCGTCGAGAGCGTAACGTCTACCTTGTTGTAAACGTTGAACCACTCCGGATGGTGATCCATCTTGTCGGCGAGCAGCGCCACGCGCGTCATGAAGCCGAACGCTTCGTTGAAATTCTCGAACTTGAACGATTTGGCGATAGCGTCCCTGCCCTTCACATCTTTCCAGCCCTTCAGTTTCTTCATCGCCGCAGCACGGGATTTGGCATCGAGTTTTTTCATAGTCGCTGTCCTCTAGGTCAGGGGATAAACGCGCTCGGGCACATAAAGGCTGCCTTTGGGCGTGAGCGTGCTGGAATACAGGATAAATTCACGCACCTCGAAAGCTGGGCTCGCATAAAGCGCGTGATCGGCCAGATAGTCGATGACGCGCTCCCGCGGCGAGCCGCGCAGCCTCGCCAACGTCACATGCGGGGTGAATTTGCGCTCGTCCGCTGGCAGCCCGGTGCGCTGGATCGCATTCTCGATTTTGCGGTTAAGATACCGCAGCGGCTCGGCATCGCGCACGCCGGCCCAGAGCGTGTGCGGAGTCTTGCCACCGAATTCGCCCACGCCCTTCAGTGCCAATTCGAACGAAGGCGCGGAAATCAGGGACAACGCATCGTCGATGGCGGCTGCGTCGCGGCCATCGACTTCACCGATGAACCTCAAGGTAAGATGAAGTTGTTCCCGCGTCTGCCAGCGCGCGCCGGGCACGCCGGCCTGAATGAGAAATATCCCGTCGGCGACATTGCGCGGAATCGAAAGGCCGACAAAGAGCCTCATGCGCCGGCAAGCCGTCCCAATGGCAGCCGCTTGCGGAACGCGAAGACCGTTGCGAGATAGAAGACTCCAGCAAAAATGCCCGCAGCAATCAGAAGCAACACGTCATGCAGACCACCAAGATGCACGAATGGTGCACCGAATTTCACCGCCGCAAACGCGCCGGCGGCCGTCACGATTCCCGCTAGCAACACCGGACCGATCGCCCGGCGCAAATCCTGCCCCACCTGCAACAAGCCGCGCCGCCGCCCGATGAAAACCAGCTGCCCCACATTGATCCACGCACCGAACGACGTGCCGAGCGCCACGCCTGCGATGCCCAGATGCAATCCCCACACGAACACAATCTTCAGCGCAATGTTGCAGGCGATGGCGGTGAACGTCGCGCGCGCGGGCGTCATCGTGTCGTGCCGCGCATAGAAAGTGGAAGCGACAATGCGCACCAGCGCGAAGGCCGGAAGGCCTACGCCATAGGTCGCAAGCGCGATTGCGGAAAGTGCCGCGGCGTTCTTGTCGAACGCTCCGTGCGCGAAGATTGCGCTCATGATCGTACCCGGAATCGCGATGAACACGGCTGCGAAGGGCAATGTCAGCAGCAAGGACAATGCCGCCGCGCGGTTTTGCGCCGAGTCCGAACCTGCGCGATCGTTCACCGCAAGCTTCGCGGACATTTCTGGCAAAAGAACCGTGCCGAGTGCGATTCCGAGAACGCCAAGCGGCAACTGATCGATGCGATCGGCATAATAGAGCGCCGTCCGGCTGCCTGTCGGCAACAAGCTGGCGATGATCGTATCGATGAATGGCGCGATCAGCACACTCGCTGCGCCAAACGTCACCGCGCCCAGCGCCTTGAAGAATTCCTTAATCTCCGGCGTCCAGCGCGGCCAAGCGATGCGCAGCGTTACGCCATCGCGTCTTCCCGCCCACAGCATGAAAAACAGCTGCATGAACCCGCCGAGCAGCAATCCCCATGCAGCAGCATAGGCTGCGTTCGGAAACCAGCGTGACAAAAGCAGCGTCGCGATCATGCCGATGTTCTGGAAATTTGACCACGCGGCCGCTGCCCAGAACTTCTCCTTCGCATTCAGCATCGCGGAAATCTGGATCGCGACGACGGTGAGGATCAGGTAGGGAAACGTGATGCGCGCGAGGCCGACCGTGAGGCCCAACTGCCCGGGATTGTCCGCGAAGCCCGGCGCCAACAGGTGCACGATGACCGGCATGAAAATGAGCGCAACAATCAGAATTACGAGTTGCGCACTCATCTGCCAGGAGAATACGCGATCGCCGAACAATTCAGCTTCTTTCGTCTTCCCGCGCGCGATCAGCGCCGCATATCGCGGAAGAAACGCGGGATTGATCGTTCCTTCGCCGAAGATCGAGCGGAAATAACTCGGAAACAGGAACGCGACAATGAAGGCATCCGATAGAACGCCTTTGCCGAGAATCCATGCCATGAGGATATCGCGCATGAAGCCGGTGATGCGCGAGAGCAGCGTGAAACCGCCGACGGAGAGCAAGCGCCGGAACATCTAGTGCTTCACCTCGCCTATGAGCGTCAAAACATCCGGCAAAATCTTCGCCACAATAATCTTCACGCCGGTAGGGTTGGGGTGGATGCCGTCTGCCTGATTGAGCTTCGGATTCAGTGCCACGCCATCCAGTACGAACGGATAAAGCAACGCGCCATATTCTTTCGCCAATTTCGGATAGATCGGATCGAACTTCGCTTCATATTCCGGCCCGAAATTCTTTGGCGCGCGCATGCCGAGCAGCAACACCGGCACATGCGCGGCCTTCAGCTTGGCGAGAATGGCGGAGAGATTCTTTTGGGTCTGCATGGGATCGATGCCACGCAACGCATCGTTCGATCCCAGCTCGATAATCGCCGCATTGGGATGATCGGCCAGCGACCAGTCTATACGTGATAAACCACCCGCCGACGTGTCACCGGAGACGCCAGCATTGATGACGATTGCGTCGACGCCTTTCACTTTCAACTGCGCTTGAAGCACAGCAGGAATTTCGGTGCCGGGCGGAAGGCCATAGCCCTGCGTCAGGCTTGTCCCCATCGCGAGAATTTTGATTGGCGCAGCGAAAGCGGGCGCGGATAATAGAACAAAGGCCGCGATCAACCCCAATGCGCGCTTGAATCGGATGGCATTCATGCCATATCGCCTAACATGCCCTTGTGCTTCGCGCGACTGCGAGGCGTCTTGCCCGCGACGAGAGCCATGACCGCCATAGACCTTCAAAATATCAAATTGACGCTTTCGAGCGCTGCCGGGCCCGTGAACATTCTGGGCGGCATTTCGCTTTCTATCGCCGATGGCGAGTCGGTGGCCCTGCTGGGACCATCCGGCTCCGGCAAGTCGTCGCTGCTGATGGTGGCGGCGGGCCTTGAAGCGCCGACATCCGGACGCGCGGTCATCGCCGGGACCGATCTCACGAAGTTGAGCGAAGACGCACTCGCCCGCTTCCGACGTGGTGCCATCGGCATCGTGTTTCAATCCTTTCACCTCATCCCGACGATGACGGCGCTGGAAAATGTCGCTGTGCCGCTGGAACTGGCCGGTGCGAAGGACGCCTTCGATCGTGCGCGTGACGAACTCGCGGATGTCGGCTTGCGTGCGCGGGTGGATCATTATCCGGGACAACTCTCGGGCGGCGAGCAGCAGCGCGTGGCGCTCGCGCGCGCCATCGCGCCAAAACCGAAAGTTCTGTTTGCCGACGAACCGACCGGCAATCTCGACACGCAGACCGGCGAAGGCGTCGCCGACCTGTTGTTCGCGCTGCACGAACGCTCGGGCACGACATTGTTTCTCGTCACGCATGAGGAGTCGCTAGCGCAGCGTTGCAGCCGCATCGTCCGTCTCAAGGACGGCCTGATTGTGGCGGACGAACGCACGCGATGAATTCCTTAACCCTCGCGATCCGTTTCGCGCGGCGCGAATTGCGCAGCGGTCTTTCCGGCTTCCGGATTTTCTTTGCCTGTCTCGTTCTGGGCGTGGCGGCCATCGCAAGCGTGGGATCGCTGGCGGATGCGTTGCTGAACGGATTGTCGAGCCAGGGTCGCGTGCTTCTCGGCGGCGATGTTTCGGTTCAACTCGTTCATCGCGAAACGACGCCGCAGGAACACCAGTTCCTGGAGCACTATGGCCGTGTGTCGAAAATGATCTCCATGCGCAGCATGGCGTATGCGATCAAGAGTGGGGTGGAAGCGGATCGTTCGCTGATCGAACTCAAAGGAGTCGACAATCTTTATCCGCTGTATGGGCAGATTGGGCTTTCGAGCCGTGCTACTTTGAATTCCGCTCTCGCCTGCAACGCCCAAACCTGCGGAGCGGTGGCGGAACAATCGCTGCTCGATCATCTGCATATCGCGCACGGTGGCATTTTGCGCATCGGCACGCAGAATTTCCGCATCACCGCAACGCTGACGAACGAACCGGATCGTCTGTCCGGCGGGTTTAGTCTCGGCCCGCATGTCATCGTATCGGACGCAGCGTTGAAGCTCACCGGCCTCGTTACGCTCGGAAGTCTGATCGAATATTATTATCGCGTCGCCACGCCGGACGATCCCAAAGCGTTCCGCAAAGCCGCGCAATCAGCGTTCCCGGATGCGGGATGGGAAATCCACGACCGCGCCGATGCGGCGCCCGGCCTGCGCCGCTTCGTCGAGCAGGTAACGATGTTCCTGACACTCGTTGGACTTACGGCACTCGCGGTCGGCGGCGTCGGCGCGGGACAAGCCGTGAGCGCGTTCCTCGATCGCAAACGCGAGGAGATCGCGACATTGAAAGCGCTCGGCGCGGAAGGAGGGCTGATCTTCCTCACTTTCTTTATGCAGGTGATGGCGATTGCGTTGATCGCGGTGGTCCTGGGGCTTTTGATCGGCGCCGCTGCGCCGTTTTTTGTCGCGAACTTTTATGGTGACGAAATCCCGGCACCGGCCGTCTACGCGATCTATCCCGCGCCGTTGCTGCTCGCCGCGTGCTTCGGGATTTTCTCGGCGGCGGCATTTTCGATACCACCGCTGGCGCGCGCTAGAGAAATCGCGCCAGCCAGCCTGTTCCGAGATCTTGTGGCGCGAACGAACACGCGTGCACGCTTGCCATATCTCGCCGCGGCGGCGGGCGCAGGATTGATCGTCGTCGCATTGGCGCTTTTCATATCCCCCTCGCCCATTTTCGCATTGTGGTTCATCGCCGGTGTCGCGGCTGCTCTGATCGCACTTGCGGCGCTCGCATGGGGCTTACGGTTCGCATTGAAACGATTGCCACGTTCGCGCACGCCGACCTTGCGGCTCGCAATCGGCAATCTTACACGGCCCGGCGCGGCGACATCTGCCGTTGTTGTCGCGCTCGGTTTGGGCCTCACATTGCTCGCGACGGTGACATTGCTCGACCACACCATCGCCGCGCAGGTGAAAGACAGCCTGCCAGGCACCGCGCCGAGCTTCTTTTTCATCGATATCCAACCGGATGAAGTCGGCGCGTTCGACGCCACCATTCACAGCTTCAAACGCGCCACCGATTACAAGCGCACGCCGATGATCCGCGGCCGCATCGTCGCGCTGAACGGCGTGGCGGCCAAGGATGCGAAAATCGACGCTTCCGCGAAATGGGCAGTGAGCGGCGACAGGGGCATCACTTACTCCGCGACGTTGCCGGATCATGCCGAATTGACCGAAGGCCAATGGTGGCCCGCGAACTACAGCGGACCGACGCTCATCTCCTTCGACGCCGAGCTTGCTCCGCAGATGGGTTTGAAGATTGGCAGCGTTGTCCGTCTCAATGTGCTCGGGCGCGAGTTCGATGGACGCATCGCGAACCTGCGCCATGTCGATTTCTCCAACGGGCAGCAGAACTTCGTGATGGTCCTGTCGCCCGGACTGATCGACCATGCGCCGCACGCGTTCCTCGCCACCGTCCGCGCCGATCCGCGCGATGAGGAAGCGATGTATCGCGCCATCACCGGCAAATTCCCGAACGTCTCGACCGTGCGCGTGAAAGACGCCATCGCGCAGGTGAACGGGCTGCTGCAGGAATTGTCGGACGGCGTGCGCGCGGCAAGCCTTGTTACGATTCTTGCCGGATTGTTTGTGCTGGCCGGCGCCATTGCTGCCGGTCAGCGCGCGCGTCTTTACGATTCTACCGTGCTGAAAGTTCTTGGTGCCACGCGCGAACGCATCGTTGCGATCTACGCTATTGAATATGGATTGATCGGCGTGCTCACCGGCGCGCTGGCGCTGGGTGCCGGCACCCTCGGCGCGTGGCTCACGGTGAAATATGTTTTCGACGTGCCGTTCACGTTCGACACAAACGCGGCGCTCCTCACCGTGGTTGGCGGCGGCGCGGCAACGCTCGCATTTGGTTTGATCGCTGCCTGGGCGTCGCTTTCGGCGCGGCCTGCTGCACTCCTGCGCGCTCCTTAGCGGCAAATGCTATATTCGCCTCCGATTTGGGGACGAAACGAATGAAAATCGACGGCAAATGCCACTGCGGCACGATCTCATATGAAGCGGAGATCAATCCGGATTACGTCATCGTCTGCCACTGCTCGGACTGTCAGACGATCTCCGGCGGTCCGTATCGCGCGAATGTGCCGGTGAAGTTCGAGAAATTTGTTCTGACCGGCTCGCCCAAGATTTATGTGAAGACCGCCGACAGCGGAAACCGCGTGGCACTCGCCTTCTGCGGCGATTGTGGCAGCGCGCTCTATTCCAGCCGCGAGACCGGCGCGACGTTTCTGAACTTGCGGCTTGGTGCTGTGACGCAACGCGCCGAACTTGCGCCCAAGGCGCAATACTACTGCCGCTCGGCAATGCCGTGGGTTTTCGGACTGAATGACATTCCGAAATCTCCGGACAGCAGGTCCGTCCGCTCAGACTGATGCGAACGCTTTCGGATAATCGAGCTGCCACGATCCACTGACTGGCGCTCTCAACCAGAGCACC
>Ga0265340_10001385_pt1 | contig 13892 bp, 14 predicted proteins | sample 4CB225metaG_FD_202082 | JGI IMG/M metagenome (GOLD analysis project Ga0265340, IMG submission 202082) | Rhizosphere microbial communities from Carex aquatilis grown in University of Washington, Seatle, WA, United States - 4-CB2-25 metaG | ecosystem: Host-associated > Plants > Roots >...
AACTCACGATCGGGTTGCTCTCCTTCGCGGGTTCGCCCGGCACGGTGTTGGCGATCGGCGTCCCCGAGGTGATGACGAGCGGCCGGCTGGAGCGCTTCAGCACCGACGCCAGCGCCGCGATCACGGCACGATCGTCCTCGCAGTTCTGCACGAACCGCGAGAAGTCGTGGTTGAACGCAAGGTGGATGACACCGTCGGAACGGGCAGCGCCCTCCTTCAGGCTCTCCGGATCGGCAATCGACCCGCGATAGACCTCTGCGCCGGTAGCGGCGAGCGCCGATGCCTTGGCGTCGGAGCGGCAGACGCCGATGACCTGATGGCCGGCCCCGATCAGTTCCTTGACGACGCGAGAGCCGATGAAGCCGGTCGCGCCGGTGACGAATACACGCATGGGAAATGTCTCCTGTTTCTGTGGAGACAGATGTGGCTTCATGCGCTATGATGGTAAAGTAGTGATCTTATCATGGTATATTGGCTAACTGGATGAGTGAGCACCTCGCCACCGAAAATGCGCTGGGCACGTACCTGCGGGACTGCCGCGCCAAACTCGACCCAGCCGCCTTCGGCTTTCCGTCCGAGCGCCGCCGGACCAACGGCCTGCGCCGTGAGGAAGTGGCGCAACGCGCCAACATCAGCCCCACCTGGTACACGTGGCTCGAGCAGGGGCGCGGCGGCGCGCCCTCCGCCGACGTTCTCGACCGTATCGCCCGCGCCCTGATGCTCACAGACATCGAGCGCGAACACCTGTTCCTGCTCGGCCTCGGCCGGCCGCCGGAGGTGCGTTACCGCAAGAGCGACGGCGTCACCCCGCGGCTTCAGCGCGTGCTCGACGCCCTCGACCCGAGCCCTGCCCTGCTCAGGACCGCGATCTGGGATGTCGTCGCCTGGAACAAGGCGGCGACCGTGATGCTCATGGACTACGCCTCCATGCCGCCGGAGCAGCGCAACATCGTCCGCTACATTTTCCTCGACCCGCGCGCCCGCGCTGCGCAGTACGACTGGGAAAGCGTTGCGCGCTTCGTGCTCGGCACCTTCCGGGTGGATGCCGCCCGCGCCGGCGCCGCGGCGGAAGTGGAGCCAATGGTCGAGGAGATGTGCCGCCTCAGCCCCGAGTTCAGGGCGATGTGGCGGGAGAACGAGGTGCGCGGTCCCCACGGCGAGTTCATCAAGCACATCCGCCACCCGGTCCTAGGGCCCTTCGCCTTCGAATACTCGGCCTTCGCCGTCGACGGGCGAACCGACCTCACGATGGTGGTCTATAATCCCGCGACGCCTGAGGACGCCGAGCGCCTCAGGTCGCTGCTTCCCTGACGGAAGCGCGGCCCGGTCCCCTTCCCCGTTCCGTCTCCATGTGGCGCTTCCACCGGCTGCGCAGTTCGGCCGGCCGGCAGCCGTAGCCCTCGTCAAGAAACTCGGCCGCGAGAATCCGGTCCGTCCGGAAATGCCGGAAGGCCTGGCGCAGTTCGCACCAGGCCGCGAGCAACCGAACCGTCTCGGCGTAGCCGATGATCACCGGCCAGATCGTGCGCTCGCTCTCCTGCCCGGCCTCGCTGCGATAGCGGATATGCAGCTTGCGCCCGCTGCGGATCCACAGTCGCGTCTTCGCCATATCCAATCGATCCACCGTCAGCCCTCGCGCCGCGGGCGCGCCCATCGTCGGTTCGGCGATGAACGGGCGCAGGTGCTCGGGCACGATGGTCGCGACCTTGGCAATCAGGTCGCGCGCCGCGTTGGCCAGCACCGGGTCGCCGCGTTCCGCCACCCATTGCGCGCCCAGCACGGCCGCCTCGATCTCGTCAGGCGTCAGCATCAGCGGCGGCATGTCGAAATCGCGATCGAGCACATAGCCGAACCCGGCCGCGCCCGTGATCGGCACCCGCTGCGCCATCAGGTCGGCGATGTCGCGGTACACCGACCGCGTCGAGACCTCCAGCTCTTCCGCCAGCTTGCCCGCGGTGACCGGCCGCGTCGAACGCCGCAAAACCTGAATAATCTGAAAGAGACGATCGGCCCGGCGCACCTCTGCTGACTCCTGCTGCCACCACGCTGGCAGCATGCCTCTGTCACAACAGCAAGTGAAGCCGCCATTCCAGCGGACAGGAAAGCTCCAATGAAATTCGCATCCACACGGCTGGTCGCGGCCGACATCAAGGCGATGGTCGCGTTCTACGAGATGGTGACGGGCCAGACGGCCGAATGGCTGGCGCCGGTGTTCGCCGAGATCGTCATGCCGGGCGCGACTTTGGCGATCGGCAGCGCCGAGACGATCGGTTTGTTCAAGGAAGGCAGCGCCGAACCGGGCGCCAACCGGACGGCGGCACTGGAATTTTTGGTCGACGATGTCGACGCGGAGTTCGCCCGGATCAAGGACAAGGTCGAGATCGTCCATGCGCCGAAAACCATGCCGTGGGGCAACCGCACAGCGCAGTTTCGGGATCCCGAAGGCACGATTGTGGCGTTCTACACGCCGCATACCGAGGCGGCGAAGCAGCGCTTTGCCGGTCGCTGATCGCTTGCCAGTTGGGCCAGTTCGCAGCTTAAGAGGCCAGCGCTGCCGATGCGGCGCTAAATGCTGTCCAGCAGCTCCGGCCGGAACATCCCCCGCCGGCTGATGATTTTGCCCGACACCATGAACACGCCCTCGCCGGTGTAGTGCAGCGTCTCGGGGTGCTTCGGTGAAGGCGCGACGTGCGCCTTCACCACCTCGAAGATGAAGAAGTTGTACTTGTCGACCAGCGCGTCGTCGGCGAGCCGACACTCGAAGTTGGCGTGACACTCGGCGATCAGCGGCGCCTTCACGCGTGCGGCCGGCAGCGCCGTCAGCCCGAACGTCTCGAACTTGTCGACTTCGGCGCCGGTCGTATTGCCGACGCCGACCACGATGTCGGTCATTGCCGTCGTCGGCAGGTTGATGACGCATTCGCGGCTCTTGCGGATGAGATCGAAGCTGGTGTTCGCGCTGGAGATGACGCAGCCGACGAGCGCCGGGGTGAACTCCATCACGGTCTGCCAGGCCATGGTCATGATGTTGCGCTTGCCGCTGTGCGCCGACGACACCATCACCACCGGCCCGGGCTCCAGGTACCGGCGGATGCGCGATACCGGGAAGTCCAGCTTCTTCGGGTGCGTCACCATTCGTTGCTCCCGTCCTTGAGGTTGGCAAGGCACGGACCTAAACCTGCCGGGTGGGCTCTCTGCAAGCAGCGGGTTGAATCCGTCTCACTCCACCGTTTGCCGAACCTGTGGACGCGCCAGCAAATAGAACGCAGCGACGTGGGTGATCATCAGAAGGGGCACATAGAGGATCGGGATCCAGTAGGTCGCCGCCAGTTGGCCCGAGAGCGCCGGAAGGTTGAACTGGATGCCCTGGTAGTAGTCGACGAGGATGTCGGCCGCGCCAGCAAGATTGAAGGCAACGACAAGCGGCCAAAATAGCGGGCGCACCCTCGCGGTGAGCAGGGCCAGCATCGCCAGCACGCCGGTGGTGAAATCGCCATACGCGGCAAACGACCCAAACCCCGCCGGCAGACCGGACCCGACGACACCGGGAAGAATGAAGACCAGCCCGAAGAAGCGGAAGCTGTGCAGCGTCGCGATGGCGCGCTGAGCCCCGGCGGGGTCCAACGATCTGAGCTTCGGCCAGAGGTAGGTGCTGAAGCACAGCAGCCATGGCACGTAGCCGAGCATCAGTTGAATCTGGAAAATCATTGCAGGCGACATGGTCTCTTCTCCTCGCAGGAACCGCTCAGACGGTTTCGAACACGCCGGTAACGACGGCGATGCGCCCTTCCAGCAGGTTGCGCACATGGTTGGCGCTGAGATCCGCGAAACCCGGCCCCATCACCACGCCGAGGTTAGGTCCCGCCGGCGGGCCCGCGGCCCGGACTGACTCCGCCCACGCCCTCGCCGCCTCCGTATCGTCGCGCCACGCCAGCGCCTTGAATCCGGCACTCTCGATCGCGTCGCGCGTCGCCGGCGGCGCGAGCAGGAAGCTCGTATCCGGCGTGCGCGCCCATGGCGCGGGATAGATGACGTCCCGTTCGGTCGCGACGACATCGAACATCGCGAACCGCCCGCCCGCTTTGACCACCCGCCGTATCTCGCGATAGAGCCCGGCCCTGTCGGCGATGTTCATCGCGACGTGCTGCAGCAGCACAACATCAAAGGCGACGTCCGCAAACGGCAGGTCGAGCGCATCGGCAGTCTCGAATGAGACCTGACCGCTGAGCCCGGTACGCTCGGACAGAAAGCGCGCCGCCTCCACGAATGGCTCGCTGAGATCGACCCCGGTAACCTGACAGCCACAGCTTGTGGCAAGGAAGCGGGCCGGGCCGCCGATCCCCGCTCCGACGTCGAGCACGTGCATGGCCGGGCCGATCCCGGCGAGTTCGGCGAGCTCCGCCGTCGCCGCCAGGCCGCGCGTATGAAACTGGTCGACAGCCGCCAGCGCTTCAGGCTTGAGCGGCGGCCCATCCGCGCCAAAAAGCGCCTTCAACCGCTCCGTCAGTCCCGTCGCATTGTAGTGCGCCCGCACACCATCGCGCTCGTCCATCATCGCTCGTTGCCTTTCGCTGTCTTGCAGGAACGAGATAGGAGCGTTATCGCTGTCGGACTATTTGCCACAATCGGTATGGGCCATGAAGCAGCACTTCACAAAGCGTCGGCATGCCCTGGAGGGCGTCGAGGCCTTTCTTCAAGTCGCGCGCCAGAACAATTTCCGCCGCGCCGCGGCCGCGCTGGGGGTTACGCCGTCGGCCGTCAGCCAGGCCGTGCGGGCGCTGGAGGCGCGCGTCGGCGCCGCGCTCTTCGTGCGCACGACCCGCAGCGTCGGCATGACAGAGGCCGGCCAGCGCTTCTTCGAGCGCGCCGCGCCCGCCTATGAGGAACTCGTCGCGGCAAGCGATGCCGCGCGCAGCCTCGGCCAGCATCCATCCGGCCTGCTGCGTCTCACCGTACCCCGTGCGGTCGTGCCGCTCCTTCTCGAGCCCGCCATCGCTTCGTTCTGTCAGCGCTATCCCGAAGTCGAAGTCGAAATCGCCGCGAGCGACGAGCTGCTCGACCTTGCCGAGGGCGGCTTCGACGCCGGCATTCGCCTCGGGCAGCATCTTGCGCCCGATATGGTGGCCGTGCGCCTGAGCCCGCCCTTCCGTCTGGCGGTCGTCGCCAGCCCTTCCTATCTCGCAACGAGAAAACCGCTGCGCAGCCTGACCGACCTCGCCGCGCATTCCTGTCTGCGGTTTCGCCGCTCTGCCGGCCAGATCGCCCCCTGGCAGTTCGTCGATCAGGGCAAGGGCGTGGACGTGCAGGTCAAAGGTCAGCTCATCGCGCACGACTACGCCACCATTCTCGGCGCCGCACTCGAAGGCGTGGGACTGGCACAGCTCCCCGAGCCACTCGCTGCGGCGGCGCTGAAGTCGGGTCGCCTGAAAGCATTGCTGCCAGCGTACGCCCCCACAGCACCTGGCGTCTTCCTCTACCACCCCGGCCGCCGGCAGATATTGCCCAAGCTCCGTGCCTTCATCGAGCATGTGCGTTATGACAAGCGCGCCGCGCGCCGTTCACGCGAGACGCAGCTATCCGTGTCCGCTACATGACGCGCCGGCATGGTAGGTGCGCGCGTTGAATGACGACGAAGGCGCAATGGACGTGGCGCCACCGGGTGCCGCACGACCCCGCGATCAGGCGATGATCAAGTTCACGAGCCTCTGGCCGTCAGCGCCTTCCAGGCCGCAAGTGAGTCCATGTAGTCGCGCCAGTGGGCGATCTTCCGATCCTTGAGCTCGATGATGGAGCAGAACCGGTTCTCATACTTGGCGCCGGTCGCAAGAATGGTTGCGTGGATATCGTACTCGACCACGACGACGCGCCCGCCGTCAGCTTTGGTGACGATCGGCTTGTCGGCGGAGCGCAGCCGGATGCTGTCCACATATCCCGCGAACTGATCCATCAAGTCGGCGCGTCCGCGCACCACACGCGGCCAGCCAAGATCGTAGCGGACCTCATAGACAATATCGTCGGCGACGATGTCGAAGAAATGCTTCCCGTCGACGAGGGCGCCGAGGGCGCCGCGGATCAGCGCAAAATACGGCTCCGCGTTCGCATACTCGGAATATTTGCCGTCGGCCATTCCCGGTCTCCATGTTCTTGCCGGCAGGCCGACGAACGGCGCCGGTGACTCGCGTACCGGCGATACATCCGCCACGCGGCGAACGGAAGCGCCTCGATCCGTCTCGAACGCTCTTCCCTCCGCTCATTCTCCGGGCCGGCTTCAGCCGGCAACCGCCGATGGGACGCTTTGGGACGGTTGAAGAGCTTGCTGCGACCGTCACTTTTCTCGCGAGTGACGATGCCGGTTTCGTGACAGCCGCAACCATACCGATCAACGGCGGTATACCGCGTGCGTTCACCGTTCCCGCCGCTCGCGTGACGTGACGCTTATGGGATTTGGGCTGCTGTCAAAGATTTAAGCGATTTGGCCTCCGTCATGTCTGGAACTGGCTCAAACCTCGCCCTCCTACTCCTTGGGAATGCTCAGCTCCAGTTTATCTCGCGCGTGGATGGGGCATAGGCGATTTAGCCTTCGATCTCACGCTCTCGAAGAAGTCGGCCCAGTCTGAGTTAGCCGCTCGGTCGCCCATACGTCGCCAGCAGGATTATCCTGCTCGACGAGGACCGAGGCGGGTCGCCAGGTGACGGGCAGGTTCCAGAAAAGGAGGCGGCTGCATTGCCCGTCGAGCAGGCCGCCCTCCCCCAGTCCAGCGCGAGGCTCGGACGCACTCCAAAGACTGATCGTCCGAATTTAACAATTGATCCCAGTCGGATGTGACGTCGGAACAATATACCGATGGCAGCGTTGCTGATCGGGCGGCGGCTCCCGACCAATCTGAAGTGTCCACTCGGCCGTAGGGCTTTTCGGCGGAGGCCTCACGCCTACCACGCTTGTTCCGGCGGCAAGTTTCGCGAGAGTTTTGGCTGCGAGCGACGAGAGGGTTGCGATGAAACTGACAAGGGAAGAACTGGTCGCTCGTCTTGTTAGGTCGGGAGAGGTCGAGATGGAGGGAGCACCGCCGGAAGAAATTGCTGATTATTTCGACACCGAGAAGTTCCGGTTCCATGGTCCGGATGGCTTCGATACCGATTACGAAGGCCTGCAGGCCTATTTCAGATCGATCTGCGAGGCCTTCGAGGAGCGCTCGATCCGGCGTGGCATCGTCGTCGTCGAGGGCAACCATGTTGCCTGCCAGACCTGGATGGAGGGTCGCTTCGTCCGAGAGTTCACCATGTCGCCTGCCGGCCCTCTTCCCCCGAACGGGAAGAAAGCGACCTGGGATTTGAGTAACATTTTTGTTTTCAGTGACGATGGTCGCCTAGTCGAGGAGTGTGTCCGCACGGATTATCGCAGCTTCCTTCGCCAACTCAGCGCCGAAGGGAAGTAAGGCAGTTTCTCAATCAGCCGCCTGAAGGCGCTGCGAGAGCGGCATCAGCCGACGACGCCGCTGATACTACGTTGCGGCGACCTATCGCCCGGATCTTTGGGCCACGGCCCGAGGGGTCAAGTTGGCAGCAAGCGCTACGGCGCGACTTCCCACAGCGACGCATAATTCATGATCGGGCGCTCGAATGTCGCGCCCTTCGCCACGAACGCCTTGCCGAGATCAAGCATCGGCTGAAACGTGTCCAGCTGCTTGGCATCCTCTAAGGTGCGCCACACACTGACATTGGTGAGCGGCTTGATGGCCGCATCTTCCCCCGCATAGAAGTGGATGAGACCGCGCATCTGTCGGATGCCAGGTTCGAGTACAGCAATCGACTCTGCCATCATTTTTCTGAGTTCGGCGAAATGCTGCGCATCGCAACGCAGCACTGAGACACGGATGGTCCGCATGTCTCACTCCTTTTGCAACACACGAGCAACGGCACCGGAAGCAATTGGCGTTCGAGTATCATCGCCCTCAGAGTTTGCTTCAAGACTACCCAGCCTTCCAACATCCTAGGATACGATCCCCCTCACTCCCACTCGATCGTCCCGGGCGGCTTGCTGGTCACGTCGTAGACGACGCGGTTGATGCCCTTCACCTCGTTGATGATGCGGGTGGCGGCGCGGCCGAGGAAGCCCATGTCGAAGGGGAAGAAGTCCGCCGTCATGCCGTCGTTCGAGGTCACAGCGCGCAGCGCGCAGACGAAATCGTAGGTGCGCATGTCGCCCATCACGCCGACCGTCTTCACCGGCAGGAGCACCGCGAAGGCCTGCCAGATCGCGTCGTAGAGCCCCGCCTTGCGGATCTCGTCGAGATAGATCGCGTCAGCCTTGCGCAGGATCGCGAGCTTGTCGCGGGTGATGTCGCCCGGAATGCGGATGGCGAGCCCCGGCCCCGGAAACGGGTGCCGCCCGACGAAGGCTTCCGGCAGGCCGAGCTCGCGGCCAAGCGCGCGCACCTCGTCCTTGAACAGTTCGCGCAGCGGCTCCACCACCTTCATCTTCATGCGCTCGGGCAGGCCGCCAACGTTGTGGTGCGACTTGATCGTCACCGAAGGGCCGCCCAGCGCCGAGACGCTCTCGATCACGTCCGGGTAGAGCGTCCCCTGCGCCAGGAACTCGGCGCCGCCCACCTTCTTGGCTTCCGCGTCAAACGTCTCCACAAACAGCCGCCCGATGATCTTGCGCTTCTCTTCCGGATCGCTTTTGCCGGCAAGCGCGGAGAGGAACGTGTCGGCCGCGTTCACATGCACCAGCGGAATGTTGTAGTGCCCGCGGAAGAGCGAGACGACTTCTTCCGCCTCGCTTTCGCGCATCAGCCCGTGGTCGACGAACACGCAGGTGAGCTGGTCGCCGATCGCCTCGTGCAGCAACAACGCCGCGACGGAAGAATCGACGCCGCCGGAAAGCCCGCAGATCACCCTGCCCTTGCCCACCTGCGCGCGAATGCGCTTCACGGCCTCCGTGCGAAACGCCGCCATCGTCCAGTCGCCCTTCAGCCCGGCGACATGATGCACGAAGTTGGAGAGGAGCTTCGCCCCGTCCGGCGTATGCACCACCTCGGGGTGGAACTGGATGGCGTAGAGCCGGCGTTTCTCGTCGGCGATCATCGCGAACGGCGCGCCGTCCGAGACGCCCGTCACCTCGAAGCCCTCGGGGATTTTCGTCACCCGGTCGCCGTGGCTCATCCACACCTGGTGGCGCTCGCCCGGCTTCCACACGCCATCAAACAGCGCTGACGCCTTCACCACCTCGACGATTGCGCGCCCGAATTCGCGGTTGTGCTCGCCCTCCACCTTGCCGCCGAGCTGCTGCGCCATCGCCTGCTCGCCGTAGCAGATGCCGAGCATCGGCAGGCCGGCCGCATAGAGCGCCGGCGGCAGCAGCGGCGCGTCGTGATCGAGCACGCTCGCCGGCCCGCCGGAAAGAATGATCGCCCGCGGCTTCAGCCGCGCCGCGGCCTCTTCGGCCTTGTTGAACGGCGCGATCTCGGAATAGACGCCGGCCTCGCGCACCCGCCGCGCGATCAACTGCGTCACCTGGCTGCCGAAGTCGACGATGAGAACAGTCTCGGTCATCCCTTTCACCCCTTGAGATTGAAGCGGCCGCTTGCAACGTGCCCGCGGAAGGCGGCAATGGCGCTCGCAAACTTCTCGTCGAGCACATGCAGATATTCCCGCCAGTCCTGCATGCCGGTCAGTGCGCCCTGCCCGTCGCTGATGCCGCGGAGGCCGATGGTCGGTACGCCGAAGCGCCGCGCCGCGCGCACGACTGCGTAGGTTTCCATGTCGACCATGTCGGCATCGATGGCGTTATAGGCGGCTCCCGCAATCACCGCGCCGCCCGTCGACAGCGATGCCGCCGGGATGTCCGGAAGGCGATAGGGAATTTCAAGGACGCGCGGCTCGCCGAGAAACGGCACGACGCCCTTTTCAACCCCGAGCACCGAGGCGTCCACATCGCGGTAGCTCACGCTTGCCACCTGGTAGATCGCGGCATGCTCCAGCGTGCGCGAGCCGGCCGAGCCGAGACAGAAGACGAGATCGGGCAGTCTGCGGCCGGCGCTGAGCGCGCCGAGCGTCCCGCCCACGGCAGCGGCGGCCTCCACCGGCCCGACGCCCGTCATCAGCGGCTTGATCGCGCCTTGGAGATGCGGCCCATATTCCGGTTCCGCGGCCATCGCGAACAGCACCTTCAGCCCGGCGATGTCGGCGATCAGTCGTTCACCGGCTGTCGTCATGCCCGTCTCATCACGCTGATGAAGAAGCCATCCGTTCCGATGCGCCGTGGAGAAAGCACGAGGCCGTGCGCGGTCTTCAGCGCCGCTCCGGTCAGCCCGCCGCCGATGCCGCTCCCGGCCAGCGCCTCGCCCGCCGGCAGAATGTGAAACTCCGGCGCGGTCGCGAGAAACGCCGCGACCTGATCGTCGTTCTCCGGCGGCAGCAGCGAGCACGTCACGTAGACCAGCCGCCCACCCGGCTTCACGTATTGCGCCGCCAGCGGCAGCAGCGCCGCCTGTTCGCCGATGCGGTTGCCGAGCGCCCGCTCGGTCAGTTTCCACTTCGCATCCGGTCGCCGGCGCCACACCCCGCTTCCGGTGCACGGCGCGTCGACCAGCACGGCGTCCATTTTTCCGGCGAGATCGTCGAGCGTCGCGCCCGCCTCGCGCACCTCGACCGTCTTCGCCTCGGCGCGCTTGATGCGCTCGAAGATCGGCGCGAGCCGCATGCGGTCGCTGTCGGTCGCAACCACCCGCCCCTCGCCCCCGATGAGCGAGGCGAGCGCCAGCGTCTTGCCGCCGGCGCCGGCGCAAAGGTCGAGCACCTGCGCGCCCGCCCTGGCGCCAACCATCAGCGCGGCGATCTGGCTGCCCTCGTCCTGCACCTCGAACCAGCCCTGCTGAAACGCCGGCTCGACCTGCACATTGGGGTGCCGCCCCTCGCCTTCCGTTGGCGCAATGCGCACACCGTCGGGCGACCAGGGCGTCGCCTGCGCGCCGAACTTGCCCAGCGCATCAGTGACCTTGCCGCGGTTCGACAAGAGCCGGTTGGCGCGTATGTCGAGCGGCGGCCGCTCGGCCAGGGCCTGCCCTTCGGCAATCCACGTCTCGCCAAACAGCGCCGTCAGATAAGGCACGGTCCAATCCGGCACGTCAGCCTGCACATGCGCCGGTGCATCCGCCAGCGATGGCGCTGCCAGCCGCGCGCGCTCGTCGTCGGAAAGCGCCTCCGGCGCATGCGGGTCGACGGCGAGCGCCTTCTCGATGCCGGCGAGCCCGAGGCTCCAGCGATGGGCCAGCGTCGCCAGCACCACGCAGCGAGCCTCGTCCGATCCCGCGATCCAGCCGCCGGATGCCTTCCAGCGCAGCGCGTCATAGACAATGTTACCGATCACCGCCCGGTCGCCCGAGCCGGCAAAGCGATGCGCGACGCCCCAGTCCTTCAGCGCCTCGGAGATAGGCCGGTGGCGCGTCTCCACCTGCTCCAGAACCTCAATCGCCGCGGAAATACGCCCGCCCAGTCTCATGCCGTTCTCAACTTTCGTTCGCGATACGCCAGCGCAATGGTCGCCGCTGCTTTACAGTGGCGCCGGAAACGCGTCACCCCCCCGGGCCCCGCGCCTCGCCCCGGCAGCCCGAGAGAACACGCCATGGCTTCCTATCGCGCCGTCATGCTGACTGGAAAAGGCGGCCCGGACATACTCCGGGAAGTGGAGTTGCCGTTGATCGAGCCCGGACCGGGCGAGGTGCGCATTGCCGTCCGCGCCACCGGCGCCGGCGGCACGGACATTCTGATGCGGCGCGGGTTCTACCCTTACGCTCCGCGCAAGCCGTTCGTCCCCGGCTACGAAGTCGCGGGCATCGTCGAGACGCTCGGCCCCGGCGTCACCGCGCCGGCGCTCGGCCAGCGCGTCGCCGCCCTCATCGTCCACGGTGGCTACGCGGAGAAGCTGATCCGGCGCGCGGACCAGTTCGTGCCCATCCCGGACAAGGTCGATGACGCGGCCGCCATCGCGCTCATTCTCAACTACGTCACCGCCTGGCAGGTGGTCCACCGCATCGCCAAGGTGAAACCCGGCGACACCGTGCTGGTCACCGGCGCCACCGGCGGCGTCGGCACCGCGATGCTGGAAGTGCTTCGGCTGGCCGGCATCCGCACCTTCGCCGCTGCCAGCCCGGCCCGCCACGAGGCCGTGCGAGCGCTGGGTGCAATCCCGATCGATAGCCGCTCGGGCGCGATCGATAGCGAAGTGCGCCGCGCGGTCCCGAACGGCGTCGACGTGACGTTCGACAATCTCGGCGGCGCCTTCGCCGGCCAGAATGTCCGCGCCACGCGCAAGGGCGGTCTCGTCGTCGGCGTCGGCTTTGCCGCCACCGACAACGGCCTTGCCGCCGTGCCTGTGTCGCTGGCCAGGCTCTTTCCCGCCGCTTATCTCGCCGGCCGGCGCGCGACGTTCTTCGGCATCACCCAGCTTTATCGCAAGGACCCGCAGCCGCTTCGGGACGATCTTGCCGCGCTTTTCGCCCTCGTCGAAAAGGGCGCGCTCGCACCACGCATCGCCGCTCGCCTGCCCCTGCTGGCGGCGCGACAGGCGGCCGAGATGATGGAGCGCGGCGGGGTCGAGGGAAAGATCGTCCACCTGGCTCAGTGACCGCTACACCGCGCCCGGGTAGTTCGGGCTCTCGCGCGTGATCGTCACGTCGTGCACGTGGCTTTCGCGCAGCGCCGCCGAAGAGATGCGCATGAAGCGCGCCTTCGTGCGGAATTCCTCCAGCGTCGCCGCGCCGACATAGCCCATGGCGGCGCGCAAGCCGCCGGCGAGCTGGTGCAGCACGCCGCTCACCGGGCCCTTGTACGGGACCTGTCCTTCGATCCCCTCCGGCACCAGTTTCAACTGGTCGCGCACTTCCGCCTGGAAGTAGCGGTCGGCCGAACCGCGCGCCATCGCGCCGATCGAGCCCATGCCGCGATAGGCTTTGTACGACCGGCCCTGGTGGAGATAGACCTCGCCCGGGCTCTCGTCGGTGCCGGCCAGCAGCGAGCCGATCATCGCGACGGATGCGCCGGCGGCCAGCGCCTTGGCGAGATCGCCCGAATACTTGATGCCGCCGTCGCCGATCACCGGCACGTCCGCCTTCTGCGCGACTTCGACCGCATCCATGATCGCCGTGAGCTGCGGCACGCCGACCCCGGCAACGATGCGCGTGGTGCAGATCGAGCCCGGCCCGATCCCGACCTTCACGGCGTCGACGCCCGCATCGATCAGCGCCCGCGCGCCGTCACCCGTGGCGACGTTGCCCGCAATCACCTGCACCCGGTTGGAGAGCTTCTTCACGCGCGTCACGGCGTCGAGCACGCGCTGCGAGTGGCCGTGCGCCGTATCGATGACGACGACGTCGACGTCCGCGTCGATCAGGCGTTCGCTGCGTTCGAAGCCGGTGTCCCCAACCGAAGACGCCGCGGCCGCGCGCAGGCGCCCCTGTTCGTCCTTGGTCGCGCTCGGGTTGAGCCGGCTCTTCTCCATGTCCTTGACCGTAATCAGGCCGACGCAGCGGTAGTCATCATCGACCACGAGGAGCTTCTCGATGCGGTGCTGGTGAAGGAGCCGCTTGGCCTCCTCCTGGTCCACGGTGTCGTTCACCGTGATCAGGTTCTTGGCAGTCATCAGCTCCGCCACCTTCTGCGAGGGGTCGGTCGCGAAGCGCACGTCGCGGTTGGTGAGGATACCGACCAGCCGCCCGCCCTCGGCCACCACCGGAATGCCCGAAATGTTGTAACGCTTGGTCAGCGACAGCGCTTCGGCGAGCGTCGCATCCGGACCGATGGTCACCGGGTTGACGACCATGCCGGATTCGAACTTCTTCACCTGGCGCACGGCTTCCGCCTGCGCGTCCGGGGTCAGGTTGCGGTGAATG
>Ga0265340_10001386_pt1 | contig 13890 bp, 8 predicted proteins | sample 4CB225metaG_FD_202082 | JGI IMG/M metagenome (GOLD analysis project Ga0265340, IMG submission 202082) | Rhizosphere microbial communities from Carex aquatilis grown in University of Washington, Seatle, WA, United States - 4-CB2-25 metaG | ecosystem: Host-associated > Plants > Roots > Rhizosphere...
TTCGGCATATTCCCCGTCAATGAACGGCCGCTCAATGGTCTGGCGCTCCACGGAATGGACCACGTCACCGATGTTCAAACCCGGAATGTTCACCTGCAACACCCGCATGTTCGGGTCGTAAATGTTCATGGCCATCTGGCTGTCGTCGATGGACTCCTTCGAATTTGACGCCACATCCACGGGAACCGTTTCCCCGTCGGGTTTGATCACCTCCAGTTTGGCCACTTCGACCGTTGTGTAGGGGAGCATGAAATTCATCGTGAGCGTGCGATTGTCCCGCCGGCCCTTCTCCGTGAGCACCTTGACAAACGTTTCGTCCTGGCACTCTCCCGTGCCATCCGCCTGATAGACCCGGACTGACTTTTGTTCAACGGTCGCCGCGTCGCAATCCGGGTATTTCGCCGGGGTGATCTCCGCCGCCGCCGCCATGATCGCTTTTGCATCCACCAGCGCCCAATTGCTGCCGGCGTATTGGTTGGTGTCGGCGCACGCGGGCAGCGCCGCCAGCGTAATGGCCGCCAAAACCAGTCCGTGACCGATCAAACAGAATCTCATCTTCATAATTCGATTGATGACAGTCATCATGCTTCAAACCGGCCAGCGCTCAAGCCATTATTGTTACGCGTGGCCGCTATCTGGACCGCCGGCCGCCATGATCTGTTCCCGAAGCTGCTGCCAAGCCGGGCAGCGAGAGCAAGTTCATCATGCGATTCCCGGCGTTGTTGCGCGAGCCGGAATCAATCATCGCCGCCGCGATCCCCGCCACGTTTTTTCTGCGCCTGCCTTGCCGGGCTTTTGCCGGGAACCCCATTTATGTCAAGGCCGCAGGATCCCTGCAAATGGCACGTTATCTGCGTTGTACAGGGCTGAAGTCCAATGATAGCTTCTTCCAACCGCATGTGAAAGAACACGGTGAAAATGATCCGGATGCGCCGGGAATGCCGGCGGGGGAGGAGTTGGCGGCGTTGCACCGGCGCATCGCTGAATTGGAAACAGCCGGGCAGCAGCACCAGCGGATGGAGAAGTCCTTGGAGGAGAATGAGCGCAAATATCGCCTGTTGTTTGAAAATATGACCGCCGGCGCCGCGCTGCATGAGATGATTTACGATGATCGGGGCCTGCCCGTTGATTTCCGTTATCTTGAGGTCAATTCGGCATTTGAAAAACTGACGGGCGTTCCGGCGTCGGAGGTGCTGGGCAAAACCGGCAAGGAAGTAAATCCCATTTTGGAACAGGAGATGATCGAGGTATTTGGCAGGGTGGCCCGGACCGGCAAACCGATTACCTGGGAGGGCTTTTCAGATGTGCGGGGCAGGTTTTACGATGCCTGGATCTTCAGCCCCGCCAAGGACCGTTTCGCGGCGGTATTCACCGACATCACCGAGCGCCGGCTGGCCGAGGAGGCGTTGCGACACAGCGAAGAACGGTACCGCCAGTTGTTCGATCTGGAGTCGGACGCCATTGTCGTGGCGGACTGTGAAACCGGTAAAATTCTTGAAGTCAACGCGGCGGCGGTCGTTCGCTACGGTTACAGTCGTGACGAATGGCTCCGCATGAAGCGCACCGACGTGTCAGTCGAACCGGAGAAGGTTCGAAACGAAGAGGACATGTATGTTCCCCTCCGTTGGCATCGCAAGAAAGGCGGGATGGTTTTTCCCGTGGAAATCTCGAGTTCGTTTTACGAGCGACAGGGCCGCAAGGTCCAGGTGGCGGCCATTCGCGACATCACGGCGCGAAAGCAGACCGAGGAGCGCATCCTGAAACTGAGCTCTTTGAAGCAGCGGCTTCTCGGGACCGGCACCATCAACGAAAAACTCAAATTCATTACGGATGGCATCGTCAGGACCTTTGGTGCCGACTTTGCCCGGATTTGGCTGACTGGGGAGGCTGATCTCTGTGAAAAAGGTTGCCGGCATGCGGCGGCAGCTGGAGGCCGGGACGTCTGCCGGGACCGGACCCAATGTCTTCATTTGCTCGCCAGTTCCGGACGCTACTCCGCCATGAACGACAGCCACCGGCGGGTTCCTTTGGGTTGTTATAAAATCGGGCGGATCGCCTCCGGGGAGAACGCAAAATTTATCACCAATAATGTCACCAACGATCCCCAGATATATGACCGCGAGTGGGCAAAGTCCCTGGGGCTGGTTGCGTTCGCGGGCTTTCGGCTGATATCAGCGGAAGGCAAGCCGATTGGGGTCATGGCGCTCTTTCGCAAGTGGGCAATTCCCCCGGATGAAGAAGCCTTTCTGGAGGATCTGGCGAACGCCGCTTCCCAAGTCGTCCTCGCGGCCACCGCGGAAGAGGAGCGGCACAAGCTGGAAAGGCAGGTGCAACAAGCGCAAAAACTGGAAAGCATTGGCGTCCTGGCCGGCGGCATTGCCCATGACTTCAATAATCTGCTCACCGCGATCCTCGGCCACGCCAATCTTGCCGCAATGGATTTGCCGTCGGAATCGCCCGTGCGTGACAACCTGTTGGAAATTGACAAGGCCACCCGTCGCGCCGCGGAGCTCTGCCGGCAGATGCTCGCGTATTCGGGACGGGGCAAATTTGTTGTCGAGCCGATCAACCTTTCGCAGCTTGCTCAGGAGCTGACGGATCTGCTGCAAATTTCCGTTTCCAAAAAAGTCACCCTGCATTGCCGCTTCGCCGGCGAACTGCCGGCCATTGAGGCCGATGCCGCCCAGGTGCGTCAAGTCGTCATGAATCTGGTCATCAACGCCTCGGAAGCCATCGGCGACAAGGAGGGTGTCATCACCATTTCCACCGGGGTCATGCACTGTGACGAAGTTTATCTCCGCGGGAGCCATCTGGCTGAACCCGCTTGTCCGGGTGACTATGTCTTTTTTGAGGCCTCCGATACAGGCTGCGGCATGGATGCCGAAACCCGTGCGAAAATATTTGATCCCTTCTTCACCACCAAATTCGCCGGCCGGGGCCTGGGGCTGGCTGCGGTGCTGGGCATCGTGCGCAGCCACAAGGGAGCGATAACAATTAACAGCGAACCCGGCAAAGGAACGACCTTCCGGGTGTTGTTCCCTGCTTCTTCAAAAATCGCAGAAAAAACCGAGCCTTCCAGGGCGGACAAGCTTTGGCGCGGAACCGGCACCGTTCTCGTGGTGGATGATGAAGAGGCGGTCCGCAAAGTGGCTGAAAAAATGCTGGCCCTTTGCGGTTTCCGTGTGCTTGCCGCCGCCAACGGGCGCGAGGCCATTGCGCTGTTCCAGGAGAGTCATGAGCAGATTGCCTGTGTCTTGCTGGACCTGACCATGCCGCAGATGGATGGCGAGGAGACCTTTCGCGAACTGCGCCGCATCCGGGGCGATATCCGGGTCATCCTGGCCAGCGGCTACAGCGAAAATGAAGTCAGCCGGCGCTTTGCCGGCCAAGATATCGCGGGGTTCATCGAAAAGCCGTACGAACTGGCGATGCTGAACGTGAAATTACGCGAAGCGTTGACCGGGGGGCGGACGTCCCTGGGTAAATAATGCGCCCGGCGGTTTTTCGCGCAACGTCGTCCGAATCCGAACGAAATTCAACAACCACGATTATACGACGGAGCGTGCACGATGCAATGCGCGGCTAACTTTTCTATCCGCGGCTGAAGAATGACTCGCAAACAAGCCTTCGGAAAAGCGTGAATGAACGCCAAAGATATTCTCCGACTCAGCGTGCCATTGGGACAAGCGAGCTGCCTTGCAACGGATTTTATTTCCAAATTCATCTCCGGCGGCGGCGGGAATCATTTTGTCGAGAAAGCGTAAATGGTCGTGCTTTCAAATTTTTCTCCGGGTCGCAGAATCGTCGAGGGGAAATGCGGGTGATGGATGGAATCGGGGAAATGTTGCGTTTCGAGACAGAACCGCCCGGATCTGCCGGTGAAGAGCTGCAAGCCGGGTTGCGTCGTGCGGACTTCCATGACCCTGCCGCTTTGAGGATCGCTGACCCGCGCGGCCAGCACGAGCGCGGTTCCGCCGCCGTTGATGACAAAGTTGTGGTCGTAGATGGACTTTGGTTGCGCAACATCCTTCATCCGCGCACCGATAAATGCCGGGGTGGTGAAATCCAGCGGCGTATCCTTGACGGGCGCGATCTCGCCCGTGGGAATCAATTGCGCATCAGCCACCGTGTAGCGGTCGGCGTTGAGCCAGAGTTCGTGGCCCAGCACGTCGCCGCCGCCAGCCAGATTGAAGTAAGCATGATTGCTCAAGTTGATCAGCGTGGGTTTGTCGGTTGTGGCCGCGTAGTCGAGCCGCAATTCGTCATGGTCCGTCAGGGTATAAGTCACGCTCGCGGTGAGGTTGCCGGGATAACCTTCTTCACCGTCTTTGCTCAGGTAAGTGAGCTGGACGGAGGCTTCGTGTTCCGCGACCGGCAACGCCTGACCCTGCCACACCACGCTCGAAAATCCCCGGAAGCCTCCGTGAATTTGATTCGTGCCCGCGTTGGCGGTCACCTGGTATTCCACGCCGTCAATTGTGAACCGGGCGCCGGCGATTCGATTCGCGACGCGTCCGAGCATGACCGCGCCCGAAACGCCGCCTCGTCTGACGGTGTAGCGATCCAGCGAGTCCGCGCCCAGCAAGATGTTTGTCATCACGCCGTTCCGGTCGGGCGCTTGAATCTCGCTGATGATCGCGCCGTAGGTGATTACCCGGGCAGTCATTCCCTTGGCATTCCGCAAGGTGAACTGCTTCACCACGGTTCCGTCGTCGAGCCTGCCAAATTCATGTTCTTCCAAGCGGGTCAGTTCTCCGGGCGTCCCGACCTTGGCGGCGGCCGCTGGCGAATCTTGAGCCGTGCTGGCCAGGGCGGTGATACCAAGAATGGAGCACAGGACAAGGATTGGAGAAAATGCTTTCACGCGGCACGTCTTACGCGTCCGCCGCAAAATCATCAATCAAATTCAAGCCGCCACGGGATGAACTTTGCGGTATGCTGGCTGCCACCTTGGTTGTGAATAGTAAGCTGCTGTTTGAGGTCTTCCGTGAATCCGACGTAGGTCTGGTCGGGATGGCTTTCACTCTGGACAATTTAGACGTAGAACATGGCCCATGCTCTGTTTCGCTCCGCTCAACTCCGCAGGGCACGCTTCGCCATTCCCTGGGATGCTTTTCACCAGTAGCTTTCGTCCGTTGCGAGCGTGGCCTGCCACGCGCAGCCCAAAGGGCGAAGCGTGGAGGCGGCGGGAGTTGAACCCGCGTCCCTGACAAATTTACCAGCCGCGACTACATGCTTAGTCCGGAAAATTTTTTCTGCTATGCGATGGCGTCCGGACTCGAATCGCACTGCCTAGTCCGCATGGAATTTTCTCGGCCAACGACGCGCGGTCCCCGCCGTCAACCATGCCTGCTATGGCGTTCGTCCGGCGTAGCAGGTGTCCACCGGCGAACGTCGCAGCCTTAGGCCGCGAGAGCTAATTCTTCGTTAGCTGTTTTGTTTGATGCGATGATTTACGAGGCCAACGCATCGTCCTCGGCATGCCGCCTCTGGCGCATTCCCCAGGTCGAAACCGGTGCGCCCCCAAAAGCGAACTCCCATATTGTCGCCCTTCATTTGCACAAGGTCAAGCAACGCGGTGAACACAATTGCCAAAAGTCCGTTTGAAAAATTGTAGAAGCCGACGTCAGGAGGCTCATTCTTTTCGAAAGCACGACGTTTCCCCAGCTTAATTTGAGCCTCGTTACCCCGGCTCCTACCAGAATTGGAATCGTCGGGTACAGTCCAGGCACCAACCGGCTTGTCATCCCGCCATCCGGCGGAACCGGGCCTGGCGCGCGTCCAATTCGGCAAGGCCGGCCTGCACCTCTGCCCGCGGCAAATTTCCCGCCACTAACGCCTCGTCACCCAATGCCAGCAGCCGCTGGTAAAACGGCCGGCCGAAATCCAGAAGTTCAGCCTGGTCCGGCCCGGCGTCCACCAGTGCAAACAACGCGTCCTCGGCTTTGGCGAATTCTCCGGTCCGTTCGTAATGGCGCATGAGCATCGCGTTGGTCATCGCCGGCAGCGGCGCATCGCGCAAACCCGTCAGGAACGCTTCGACGGCGGGCACGAAGTCGGGGCGTTCCGCGATTTCATTGCGCCCGACCGTGTCGAGCAGTAGGTGCAATCCCTTCAGGTAATATTGGCGGCTCTCCTCCGGCCGGCCTTCGCCGGCGATGAGGTCGCCGTTCATTTTAAGCAGCGTCGCCAGCATGAAGGCCTTGGCTTCGACGACCTGGGTCGGTTCGCCCTGAATCAACCGGGCCAGCAAGTCCGTCTCGGACATCCGGAGTACCTCCGGGGCGTCCATGCCGGTCAACCGTTGAAATTCCCCGGTGGCCACCGCCGAAGCCTCCCGCCACTGTTCGATTTTCGTGAGTCCGGCGATTTTCGCCAGCATCGCGACAAACTCTTCAATCTGGCGCAGAATGTAATCGCGGCGAATCATGATTTTCCATTGTCGTCAAAAATGTCCTCGATGCGCAGCTTGAAAAGACGCGCAGTGATACAAATTTGGAACGCCGAGCACTGTCTCGGCTCGAAAGTGACTTTCAATCCAAACTTGCCGAGGCGGTGCTCGGCGTTCCATTTATGCAAACCATGCATTGCCAGAAGGCATGCGCCTTGAACGCCAGCGAAAGCCCGTGATATAATTTCCAAAAATCGGTTGTGCCGCGCGAGGTCACTTTTTGCTCCGCAAAGATTTTTCGTTCAGCGTCAGAAAGCTTTCCGGTTTTTGTGGATACTCGGCGTCCAGCTTGTCGAGCAGCGAGGTCAACGCAGGGCGCGGCGTGGTGTCGTGAAGAATTGAATCCCAGCCGCCGGCCGGAAAGGCGTCGGGACACAGCGTGGGAATGTCCCGCACAAGCTGGCGGCGGGATTCCGGAGGCAGCTTGGCAATGGCCTCTTCAATTTCCAGCAACGATTTCACAGCAGAAAAATGCGTCAGCTTCGCAATTCTGTCAACGACTTCAACCCGAATTCCGAAATTGGTAGGGACGGCGCGCTGCGCCGTCACCGCGCCGTTCAGGCGCGGAACCGGCCAGAGACGCACGTCCCATTTGCACAATTCATTCCGCCCGCTGGACGCGGGCGGGGACAGCGCAGCGCGCTGTCCCTACCACCATTTTCGTGCGCTCAACTTCGGAGTTCGGGTTCAACACAAACAAAAGCGCGGCTGGAATTGCTCCCAGCCGCGCTCGTGATCTTGGCGACGGTCGCAGACCGCCGCTACAGTCTTAATAATCCATTCCGCCCATGCCGCCGCCGCCGCCCGGAGGCATCGGGGCCGGCTTTTCCTTTTCCGGCACGTCGGTGATGAGACATTCGGTCGTGAGCAACAGACCGGCAATCGAAGCCGCGTTCTGCAGCGCACTGCGTGTGACCTTCTTCGGGTCCACGATGCCGGCTTTCACGAGGTCTTCGTATTCGCCCGTGGCGACATTGTAACCTTCGTTGCCCTTGGCTTTCTTGACCGCTTCGACGATGACGCTGCCTTCCACGCCGGCGTTTGCCGCCAGCGCACGGAGGGGCGACTCAATCGCGCGCCTCACGATGCCGACGCCAATCGTCTCGTCCTCGTTCGCGCCCTTGACCGCGTCAATCACCGACTGGCAGCGGATCAAGGCCACGCCGCCGCCAGCAACGATGCCTTCCTCGACGGCCGCGCGGGTCGCGTGCAACGCGTCCTCGACGCGCGCCTTCTTTTCCTTCATTTCGGTCTCGGTCGCGGCGCCGACGTTGATGACGGCCACGCCACCGGCGAGTTTCGCCAGGCGTTCCTGCAATTTCTCGCGGTCGTAGTCCGAAGTGGTTTCCTCGATCTGGCGGCGGATTTGATTCACGCGGCCCTGGATGTCGGACGATTTGCCGCCACCTTCGACGATGGTGGTGTTTTCCTTGTCAATGACGATGGATTTCGCGCGGCCGAGGTCGGCTAGTTCAATGCTCTCGAGCTTGATGCCGAGGTCTTCGCTGATGAACTTGCCGCCGGTGAGGACGGCGATGTCTTCCATCATGGCCTTGCGGCGGTCGCCGAAGCCCGGGGCCTTCACGGCGGCGACATTGAGCGTGCCGCGGAGCTTGTTCACGACCAGGGTCGCGAGCGCTTCGCCTTCGACCTCTTCGGCGATGATGAGCAGCGGCTTGCCTGAGCGCGCGGCTTTTTCGAGCAACGGCAACAGGTCCTTCAGGCTGCTGATTTTCTTTTCGTAATTGAGGATGTAAGCGTCTTCGAGCTTCACTTCCATTGTCTCGGCGTTGGTGACGAAATACGGCGAGAGATAGCCCTTGTCAAACTGCATGCCCTCGACCACTTCGAGCGTGGTCTCAATGGACTTGGCTTCCTCGACTGTGATGGTGCCGTCCTTGCCGACCTTGTCCATCGCCTCGGCGATTTTGTCGGCGATCTCAAAATCCCAGTTGGCCGACACTGCGGCGACCTGGCGAATTTCGTCCTTGTCCTTGACCTTCTTGGTGATTTTGTCGAGCTGGCCGACGGCGGCCTCGACGGCCTTGTTGATGCCGCGCTGGATGCCGATGGGATTGCCGCCGGCGGTGACGAACTTCAGGCCTTCGCGATAAATCGCCTCGGCCAGCACGGTCGCCGTGGTGGTGCCGTCGCCCGCGTTGTCGCTGGTGCGGCTGGCGACTTCCTTCACCATTGCGGCGCCCATGTTTTCGTAGGCGTCTTCGAGTTCGATTTCCTTGGCCACGGTCACGCCGTCCTTGGTGACGGTGGGTGATCCGTATTTTTTGTCAATGACCACGTTGCGGCCCTTGGGACCGAGCGTGGCGACGACCGCCCTCGAAAGTTTCTGGACGCCGCGCAGGATGGCCTGCCGCGCCGCCTCATCAAACAGTAATTGTTTTGCTGCCATATAATTTTTAATCGGTTATTTGTTAATGTTTAAATGTTTTTTGGTAGGGCGGACAGTCCTCTGCCCGCCGCGGCGCGCACGGAGTGACGCGCCCTACCGTTTTAGCTGAGCACGGCCAGGATGTCGTCCGAGGACAAAATCTTGTATTCCTTGCCGTCAATTTTGATTTCCGTGCCGCCGTATTTGGAGACGAGCACCCGGTCGCCCTTTTTGACTTCAAACGGGATTTTCTTCCCGTCGTCGTTGGTTTTGCCGGTGCCGAGGGCGATGATGATGCCTTCCTGCGGCTTTTCCTTGGCGGTATCGGGGATGATGATGCCGCCCTTCTTGACTTCCTTCTCTTCGACCGGCTCGACCAGGATGCGGTCGCCAATCGGTTTAACATTTAATGCCATAATTTGTCTTTGTTGGTTGTTGGTTTGTTAATCGTAATCAACTCCCGCCGCACCCGCGACGGGAAAATTGCTCGTCCGCGACGCTTTGGTTTATTTCTTCTCGTCCACGACCTCGGCGTCAATCACGCCTTCGTCCTTCTTTTTGTCGTCGGACTTGGCTTCGCCTTGCGGCTCGCCGCCAGATGGGCCGGCGCCCGGCGCCTTTTCCGCCTGCGCCTTGGCGGCGGCGGATTTGTAAAGCTCGGCGCTCACGGCCTGCCACGCCTCGTTCAGCTTCTCGGCGGCGGATTTGATGGCCGCGCTGTCGCTGCCCTTCAAGGCTTCCTTCACGTCCGCCGCGGCCTTCTCGATCCTGGCCTTGTCGTCGCCGGAAATCTTGTCGCCGGTTTCCTTGAGCAATTTCTCGGAGCGATACACCGCGTTGTCGGCCTCGTTGCGCGTCTCGACTTCCTCGCGTTTCGCCTTGTCCTCGTCGGCATGCGCCTCGGCGTCTTTGCGCATCTTCTCGACGTCGTCCTTTGCGAGGCCGCTGCTGGCGGTGATGGTGATTTTCTGTTCCTTGCCGGTGCCGAGGTCCTTGGCGCCCACGTGCAAAATGCCGTTGGCGTCAATGTCGAACGTCACCTCGATCTGCGGCACGCCGCGGGGCGCGGGCGGAAGGTCGGTGAGATGAAACTTGCCGATGGTCCGGTTGTCCTTGGAAAACTGGCGTTCGCCCTGGAGCACGTGGATTTCCACGCCGGGCTGGCTGTCGCTGGCGGTGGAGAAAATTTCCGATTTGCGGGTCGGGATGGTCGTGTTGCGCTCGATGAGCCGCGTGAACACGCCGCCGAGCGTCTCGATGCCGAGCGACAGCGGCGTCACGTCGAGCAGGAGCACGTCCTTGACGTCGCCCTTGAGCACGCCGCCCTGGATGCCGGCGCCGATGGCGACGACTTCATCCGGGTTCACGCCCTGATGCGGCTGTTTATTGACGAGCGTTTTCGCGGTCTCGACGACTTTCGGCATGCGGGTCATGCCGCCGACGAGCACCAGCTCGTCAATCTTGGCCACGTCAATGCCGGCGTCCTTCAAGCAGGCCTTGACCGGCGCGATGGTGCGCTCGAAGAGCGCGTCGCAAAGCTGTTCCATTTTTGCACGGGTTAGCGTTTTCTGGATGTGCTTGGGCCCGCTGGCATCCGCCGTGATGAACGGCAGGTTGATATCGTATTGTTGCGCGGAACTGAGAGCGATTTTGGCCTTCTCGGCCTCTTCCTTGATGCGCTGGAGGGCGTCGGGCTGCTTGCGCAAATCCATGCCGGATTCTTTTTTGAATTCATCGAGAATCCAATCCATCAACTGGTTGTCCCAGTCGTCACCGCCCAGGTGCGTGTCGCCGTTGGTGGCCTTCACCTCGAAAACGCCATCGCCGATTTCGAGAACGGAAATGTCGAATGTGCCGCCACCGAGGTCATACACGGCGATTTTCTCGTCCTTTTTCTTGTCGAGGCCGTAGGCGAGCGACGCGGCGGTCGGCTCGTTGATGATGCGGAGGACTTCGAGGCCGGCGATTTTGCCGGCGTCCTTGGTGGCCTGGCGTTGCGAGTCGTTGAAGTAAGCGGGAACGGTGATGACGGCCTGCGTGATTTTCTCGCCGAGGCGCATTTCGGCGTCGGCCTTGAGTTTGGCGAGAATCATGGCGGAAATTTCCGGCGGCGAAAACAGTTTCGGTTTGCCATCCACTTCCACCTCCACGGCGGCGTCGCCATTGGAAGTTTTGGTGACCTTGTAGGGCACGCGTTTGATTTCCTCCGACACCTCGTCGAATTTGCGGCCCATGAACCGTTTGATGGAATAGACGGTGTTGCGCGAGTTGGTGACGGCCTGGCGCTTGGCGGCTTCGCCGACCAGCCGCTCGCCACTCTTGGTGAAGGCAACGACGGACGGCGTGGTGCGTTTGCCCTCGGAATTTTCCAAAACCAACGGCTCGCCGCCTTCCATGACCGCCATGCAGGAGTTCGTGGTTCCCAAATCAATGCCTAAAACTTTTGCCATAAAATCTAAAAATCTATGTGGTTACACTACTACGCCAGTACTCCAAGCAATGGTGATGCCGAGAAACGGTGAAGATTATAGAACCATTATAAACAAAGGAATAAATCGTGTTTTGGCCCATATCAGGAGCGAAGAAAAACTGCGCCAAAAGCGTCATTGTGGCGCTACAAGAGTGCCATATGGCACAGTTCGAGGTGAATATGGCACACCGGGTATATGCACTAAAAACTAAGGTAATTCTGTCACGGGCCGGAAAGACATGTTTGGTGTCTTTCCAGGGAAACACCACGGCCGGCGCAAAATCCTTCGTAAAAAATACGGAGAAAGCAGGACAGGCATTACGCCTGTCCTACTGAATGATTTCCACGAGCAGCGGAATTTTGCCGGAACGTTTCGCAGAAATATCAAAGGCGGCCTTGAGCCGGATGATGGCTGCTTTGGCCTGATTCGAATCAGCCGCGTGAACACGGCAAAGGGTCGTGGATGTTTCGACCCACTCTCCGGGCTTGGCCATTCGGTCAACGCCCACGTCGTAATTGATGGAAGATTCTTTAGTGAGCCGGCCGCCGCCCAAATCGCGGATGACCTCGCCGATGAGCCGCGCGTCGCATTTGGAAACAAATCCGGCGCATGGAGATTTTAATTCCACGACCACTGCCGCCGTTGAATCAAGCGCGAGTTTTTGGTTGAACGCTTCCAGGTCCGCGCCCTGGGCGGCGAGCATTTCATCCCATTTTTTGCGGGGCTGGCCGGAGTTCAGGCAATCTTCTGCCTGTTGGCGCGCGGCGGACAGCGATTTCGATTTGCGGGTTTGAACGAGCAAATGCGCGGCACAATCGAGGACGAGCGAGCGGAGATCGTTGCAAGGTGGGGCAGGCGTCTCGCCTGCCCGCGCCGACAAAGTCGGCGTCAAGCTTTCGGAAGTGGACTGCTTGCGCTGAAGCGCTCGCCGGGCAGGCGAGACGCCTGCCCTACTTTCCAGGCACGCCACGCTTTCCTTCACTTCCAGCCAGTTGCCGGCGGCGCGGCCCAGCGGCGTGTTCATGTCCGTCAGAATTGCGCGGGTGTTCACGCCGCACTTATTGCCGAGTGCGACCATGGCCTTGGCGAGTTTGCGGGCGTCGGCCCGGGTTGGCATGAACGCGGCGCAACCGAACTTCACGTCAAGCACCAGCGCTTCGAGGTTTTCGGCGAGCTTCTTGGAAAGAATGGACGCGGTGATGAGCGGGATGCTGGGCACGGTGCCGGTCGCATCGCGGAGCGCGTAGATTTTTTTGTCCGCCGGGACCATGTGGTCGGTCTGGCCGCAGATGACGCAGCCGATTTTCCGGACTTGCGCGGCGATTTTTTCGGCGGGCAGCAGCGTTTGGAAGCCGGGAATGGAATCGAGCTTGTCGAGCGTGCCGCCGGTGATGCCAAGGCCGCGCCCGGAAATCATCGGCACGCGGAAACCGAGGCAGGCGAGCAATGGCGCGAGCGGGAGGGAGACCTTGTCGCCGATGCCGCCGGTGGAATGCTTGTCCACGAGCGGGCGTTGGTCTTTGGGGAATTTCAGGACGTCGCCGGAATCGCGCATGGCGAGGGTGAGCGCCGTGGTTTCGGCGGTGTCGAGCCCGCGAAAATAAATGGCCATGAGCATCGCGGCCATCTGGTAATCGGGGATTTTTCCGGCGGTGAACTCGTGGATGAAATTTTGGATTTCCCAGCGTCCGAGAATTTTCCCTTCGCGCTTAGATTCAATTAATGCGAGAAAATTCATTAAAAATAGCCAATCCCACCCAGTATGATTAGGTAGTATTTTTTATTGCCATTTGTAATACATGTATTACAGTTGTGTTGTCGGGTGCTGCTGGTCAGCTTGATATGGTTTCGCCCAGCCTGACACCAATTCTTACTTTTTTAATCGACTCCAAAGTGTTGGTTGTTCCGTTTTGAACTCAATCCAGCCTTCCCGGGCAAACTGAACCAGTTCTGAGTCGTTAGGAAAAACCTTCAAGCCATCCAATTGTTCGGCTTTTTCGCGTCGGCAAATATAAGGCAACAATTCTCGGAAGTAATGGTATTTGAAATCACGACTCTTAAATGCGCGATAAATGTTATAAGCGCACAAGTCTGCAAGTTGCACGCCGTTGGATAACTTGCTGTCTGTGAAAAATGGATATTCGGCGACATGATTAAAGCGAATATTTTGGTTGCCTTCCCGCTGAAAAAAAGCGTGCTTCATGGAAACCGCGCGGTTCAAGGCCTTTTCAGTATCATCCATTACGATAACCGCTTGATGCTTTGAGTGAAATTCTGCCATGAAATTTTCAATCCGCTCCAATAGTAATTCGTAAGCTTTTTTATGAAGTAATTCTTGGTCAATGTGGCCGAGCAACTTTCGCTTATCAATGACCACTGCGAATATGGTCATCCGCTGTTGCGAAAGCTGTTGAAAGAAACAGGCAACGAGTCGTTCGAGATCGGCTTTGGACAAGGCGTCCAAAAATGGACTTCTCTCGCGTCTTTCTTTGGGATTTCGAATCCAATTGGACTTCACCTCGCAATCAGCCAAGTCAAATTTCAAATGACGAGTCCGGTACAGATGGTCACGCAATTCG
>Ga0265340_10001387_pt1 | contig 13885 bp, 10 predicted proteins | sample 4CB225metaG_FD_202082 | JGI IMG/M metagenome (GOLD analysis project Ga0265340, IMG submission 202082) | Rhizosphere microbial communities from Carex aquatilis grown in University of Washington, Seatle, WA, United States - 4-CB2-25 metaG | ecosystem: Host-associated > Plants > Roots >...
CAATGCGCTGTTCGATATTGGTTCGAGTGCCACGAATCACTTCTATCTGAAAGTCGGAGGCAATGGTCTAACCCTCGGTGCTCAAGTCAACGGAGGTACTGTCGATGAGCTCGTCACGAGCTACACGCTGTCGCTCGGCGTTTGGAAGCATCTTGCGGTGGAGGTATCGGGTGGACAATTCCTGCTGTATGTGGACGGCTTGCAGGTTGCTCAAAAGGCGACCAGTTTCGTGCCCTCGGACCTGGGCGATACCACGAGCAATCTGCTAGGTGTTCTAATCGGTGGAACCGTGAATCTCTACGGGGTTGTCGATGACTTCCGCGTCTACAACCGTGGACTCAGCAATCAGGAGGTCGAAGCGCTTGCGCCTCCAGGCACGGATTACATTCACTTCAACTTCGACGAAGTGTGTGGCTCGCAGGCCCACGATTCGTCGGACAATCATCTTGTCGCGCAGCTGCCCGCTGACGGCACCTGGTCATCGGGGCGCATTGGCGGCTCACTAGCGCTTGATCGCACTTTCAGTCAGTATCTATCGCTGCCCCAGAGTGTGCTCGTCAGCTGCAGTGACCTCACCGTTGCCCTTTGGGTCTTGCGAACCAGCCCGCAGAATTGGGAACGCATCTTCGTTTTCGGTCAAGGAACGCAAACTTCCATGACGCTTGCCGCAGGCAACACCACGGGGATCATGCAGTTCTCATCCAAGCAGAACGGAAGTTCTCTACGAGGTTACGACGAGCAGCTTCTGCAGTCCACGTCCGCAACCCAGAGTCCACAAAGTGGTTTGTGGGCCCACGTGGCCGTTGTGATTCAGTCGGGTACCGGGCGACTCTATTTCAATGGAGCACAGGTAGGGTCGGGAACGATCTCGAATCTGCCTTCTGCCATGGGAGCCACATCCATCAACACATTCGGGCAGCCGCTGTATCTGCAGGAGCCTAGCTATGCGGGTCGCCTCGACGATCTGAGAATCTCCTGCCGAGCGTTCCCACCCAACGAAATAAAGATCCTCGCGCTCGCCGGTCAATGATACGCGGTAGCGGGTAAGGTTTACTGAGTCAGGCAGGCCGACTTCACGTGCTTGATCCCCGAGGAATCAATCATGAATGGTTGGTCGCAAGGCGCGGGGGAGGGGGTGGCCAGGCATTCCGGGATGAAGTGTCGCAACCCCTGCGAATCGACCCGGTAGGGCGGTTTGCAGTCAGCTACCGTTACCAGTGGTGACGGGGGTGCAATGACAAGCGGGATGTTGTCCTTGGACGGTTTTGGAATCGCGGTTTGCGGTTGTTGCTCTAGCTCCTGAACCCGCGCCTCGAGCACCTGAACTCGATCTTGCAGCCAACGGATTTTCGCAAGCAACTCGGTGCGCGAGGATTCTGACTCCGGGACTTGCACGGGCTGCGCGTCAGCCCGGGTTCCCATAAGCAGAGCGATGAGCAGAACGGTGATGGCCAGGTGTCTACTCACTGCGACCATGAACTTCTGCATACAGTCCATATTCTAGCTCCAGATGCGAACTTGGCGAGAGGACTTCGACCAGTAGCCGGCACCGTGTATTGACACATGTCCTCTACGGCGCGCTGGAGTGTTGAGTAAGCGACAAGGCTCACACCTCGCGCGCTGCGTCGTGTTCGACGCGCGGCAACCACCGCCCCGCAGCAGCTTTCCATTCATCACATCTCAGAAAACCCGCCCGTCAAGCTCGTTTGCTGGCGAAGTTTGACCGAGCACCGGAGTGGTCCTCCGACCATTCCTCGGCGTCACGGAACATCCTTGGGGATTTGAGCACCGGAGCGCAGGTCAAACGCAGCCAGCGGGCGAGATCGGCGGGCGTCGCGGCAGGATGCGATGAATGGTCAGCTCGCAGCAGGGGGGGCCGGCTCCGCCTCCGGCGTACGCTATTGCTTGAAACCGTAGAGTCTGAGTCGCGTCGCGGGTGGCGTATCCGTGCGCGCCTTGTCGTTGTTCGACGGCAGCGTCTCCCACCGAAGCATGTATTGGACACTGGAATCCGGACCCGAACCCGAGTCCGCCTGCCATCGCACGACCATACCTTGCTGAGTGGGTGGGTCCAGGTAGGTGGATTCTGGCGTATCGAGAGTCAGCGGATACGGTCGCAATGGCGGTGTCAGCGTCTGGTCTGCATGCAGCGTCGTTGGGTTCAGAATCAACGTGCCCTGACCTCCATATTGGGAGTGATAGTAATTCTGAATTAGTCTGCCGTCGGAAAGCACCTTGGCTCCTTCGTCGATGCTTATTTGGAACACCAGCGTGCCGGTTCCACTGAATGCCCAGCGGTAGGTCCAGTCCGTTGCCTTGTATATGACCCACTTGCCATTCTCGAGCCGCGCCTCGTAGAGCTGGGTATTGCCGCTCGTGCCGTTGTCGAATTTGTGGTACGCGATTATTGGTCGGTTTTGGGCATCGAAGCCAACGCGCGTGTTGTTGTTGATCATCCCGCCGTTGACCGGAACCGGATCCACGATGTCGCCGGTGCTTGGTGTAATTGGCAAAGTGATGGGAGTGCCGTCGCCCTTGTACCAATGCACGAGATCCTGCGTTTTTGCGTACGACAAGTCGTGATTCGTTGAAGCGTCCGACGTATCGCGCCACACCCAGACTAGGTGATAGTAACCGTCAGGCCCCAGTACGGGACCTTCGGGATAGGCGTTCATGCTCGAGCTCGTACCGTCGAGCAAGGGTGTGTTGATCGTCCGCGTCCATGTACGGGTCGTCGTGGAATACGAGTTGAAAATCGTGTTGCCATTGCCGCTTGAACCATCGCGGTACTCGAACACCAGATTGCCCGTGGGGCCATTGAAGAATATTGGATACGTCACGGACGTCTCATTGGCGCCCACCATGGTGGAGGTTGCAATGGTGGATATATCGCTGGCGGTGGTGGACTTGAAGTATACCAAGGGGACCGCGTGCATGTTGCCCGACACATGAATCTGGTTGGTGCTATCGAGTGCCATTGCCACGTAGTTATGACTGTCCCAACCGAGCATGCTTGGCAGTACCTTGTATGTCCACGTTGTATTGCCGAGCGTTCGCGAAGCCACGGTCATGTTCCGCTGCGCGTCGTAATAGGCGACAAACTGCTGGCTGTTGCGCGTCACCAGCGCGAAAAAGACAGGCTGCCCCGACCATACATCGGCAATGTCCAGGCTCTCCGCAACCGTAGGCCCACTACCGCCGCTGCCACTCGTCCCGCCAGTCGCTGCTGAGCCGCCGGAGCCGTTCGTACCGCCTGCAGCGACCGAACCACCCACGCTGTTGCTGCCGCCGGTGGCTGGTGTGCCGCCGGCTCCATTCGTTCCGCCCACAGCGGCCGAACCACCTACGCCCACGCTGTTGCTGCCGCCGGTGGCTGGTGTGCCGCCGGTCGCTAGCGTGCCACCCATAGCGGCTGAACCACCCATACTGTTGCTGCCGCCGGTCGCTAGCGTGCCACCCGCAGCAGCCGAACCACCCGTGCTGCTACTGCCGCCGGTCGCAGATGTGCCGCCAGTTGCGTTGATGGTGCCACCACTAGAGATTGTATTGGACGCACCGGCAGCGCCCCCCGTGCCGCCAAGACCAGAAGAGCCACCCGCGAGCAGACCGTTGGTCCCGCCCCGGTTCGACGAACCGCCAACTGAACCCCCCTGGCCCAATGAACCGCCGACCGTGCCTCTTGTGGATTTGCCACCAACCGCTGCCGAACCGCCTCCTGCGCTGATCGACGAGGGGTCACTGCCGGTACAGGCCCCAATTGGGCTACAAGCGATAATCACAAGAAGGGTTCGTGCTCTTTGCATCAGGTCGCCTCCACAGTCTTCGAAATCCCGCACCGCCGATAAACCAAAATGAGTGTTTTCCTATCGGAGCAGCCTTGTCAACAGGGAACGAGGTGGGCGAAGTGATCCCAGTCCAGCCGCCTGCCCAGCATTGAGTACGTGAGCACCGGAACGCAGCCAAAACACAGGCCCCGACCGGGATCTGCGGGCGTCCTTTCAAGTAAGTTTCTGGCAGTAGTGTTTTCTGCACTAACCGGGACCTTTAGGGCATTGATGGTGAGATCCCGAGGACGGGTTCTGTTCACTTCAGCGATGTGAGTGTTCGAAGCCGTGCTTGAGTGGTTCCGTCGCACACCAGTCGGAACCTCCCTACGAATTGCTTAGGGCACCTCGGCAATGGCTACGCCGGCGGTCGAGATCTCGGTCGAGCCGCTCAGAAGATACGCGGGGCTGTCGAAGACGACTCCGCCCTTGGCTCGCAAGACGCACACCGATATATGGTCCTGTGCGGTAGCAGCGTAATTGCAGTACGGCGCGCTGCGCCAGTCGGCAGTCAGTTTCTTCGATTCGGGGAGCACCACATGTAGTTCGTACGAGTGTAGGGCGGTCATGGTTCATCACGCAATCGCATTTCCCCGCCCAAACAAGGTATCTCGTAGCGCTTGGGCACGCCCTTGGGCGGCAGAACGTCTAGCTTGACGGTTTTGCCTTGCTCGCAGGATATCTCGCCTAAGAAAGGTGTCTGTCCAACAAGTGCACCATTGACTCTTAGTTCTGAACGGGCCGGCCCAGCTTGTACCGACAAGTAGCTCCTGATGAACTTACGGGGCGGACTGGTTGGCTTTTCGCTCGAAGCTACGCTGGTGGGCGCCGTTCCGACTGCTGCAGCAATGGCAGAGTTGATAGCTTCTGGACCCATCATCATCTGCAACCCGGCTGAGGGCATTGCAGCCAATGCTGCAGCAGCCATGCCGGAAGGGAGCGTCCGCTCGACAGACGGCACAGGCGTGTACTGCACGGTTCGCGCATTGAGCTGGGTCCATGTCCAACCAAGGCGAGAAGCCGCCAGCAGCATGAGCATGAGGGCCATGCGATACGCCCATTTCTCGAAGGCATCGAGGTGCTTCATCCAGCCACCCTCAATATTTCAGTAAGCGAAGTCTCACCGGCTTTGGCCAAGCGCAGCCCATCGAGTAGCAACGGCACCATTCCTTGACCTTCTGCCGCTTCACGGATTGATTCAGTGGGCAGGCTCTGGTGCACGGCCTCACGCAGGGGCGCCGTCATCACCAATAGTTCGGAAATCGGGGCACGCCCAACGAAACCCTGCATCTCGCAGAGCTCACAACCCTTGGGTTCATAAAAAGTGCAATCTGGGAGTGTGACGCCGAACTGGTGGAATCTTTCCCGGTGAATAGGCTCCGGCGCCGCCGGCGTCCGACAAGCACTACAAAGCGTGCGCACGAGCCGTTGCGAGAGGCTCCCAATCGTCCCGCTTGCCAACAAGAAAGGCTCGATCTTCATGTCGATCAGTCGCGCAAAAGGACCGGCAGCTCCATCGGCGTGAACGGTCGTTAGAATCAGATGCCCTGTCAGTGCCGCTTGCATTGCGATGTCTGCTGTCTCAGGGTCCCGAATCTCGCCGAGCATCAGGACGTTTGGGTCTTGACGCAACACGCTTCGCAGCACGCTGGCGAAAGTCATGCCCGTCTTGGCATTCATCTGGGTCTGAGTGGCGAACGGCAGCTCGAGCTCGATTGGGTCTTCGAGAGTCACGAGCGAAGTCGTTGTGCCTCGAGTTCGCGCAATGTGGTCCAGTACGGCATAAAGGGTAGTGGTCTTTCCACTGCCAACCGGGCCAGTCACGAATATTAGCCCTTGCGGCCGAGCCAGCAGCTGTTGCATGTTTTCTGTTACAAGCTCGGAGAACCCGAGCGATTCCAGTTGCGGCACGCCGCGACCGCCGCGCACTAGCCGCAGCACCACGCGCTCACCGCCCTCGGTCGGCAAGGTGGAGACTCGCGCCTCAACTATGTTCTTGCCGATTCGTGCCACTAGGCGACCGTCTTGCGGGGTCGAGCGCACGTGCAGGTCGAGTCGAGACATCACCTTGATACGATTAACCACTTGCCCAGAAAGATCGTGGCTAACCGTCGTGACTTCGTGCAGCGTCCCGTGGACACGATAGGTAACCTGAAGCCCAGCCGAGAGCGGCGAAAAGTGGATATCACTTGCGCGTACGGTCATCGCACCGCGAATCAATTCCTCCACCGCGGAGACAATATCCGGATGAGTGGGAGCAAGACAATCCTCGAGCCGTTTGCGCACCTGCTGCACTACCTTCTGCAGGTTCGCGACGTCCAATTCCCCGTGGTGCAAGTGACTGAATGATTGGCTCCTACGCATCAAGCGACGGACGCAGGAAAGACCAATGCCCACCGCCAGCGACGCGAGAACGGTCGTCGGGACCCAATGCCAAACGCCTGTCTCGAACGCAGCTCGGTAAGTTGCCAGCAATGTGGAAGCGTCGAATGTCAACCCCGGCATTGCCATCTGCGATAGGCAAAAGCCTCGCACGAATGACCCGACTGCATCAATGTGAAGTACGGCTCGAGCCCATGACCCAGCGGATTTTTGCTTGCGACAATCCCATTCGGCCCGTGGTCTTCATGCTGCCCGAATGCTTGGTTTTGTAGTGACACCGTCACAACTGCCGAATGAGGCGCGAAAATCGCCCGGCAGGCACGTGACAGAGGCTTGAGCCGTGACAAATCATACCCCATGACGACTCGCCCCGTGATTCGAATGGGAGATCCGCAGCTTCTCGAGAAATCGGCACCGGTGAAGCGATTTGGAACTCCGGAACTGAAAGATCTCATCACGGATATGACCGATACCATGCGGTCCTTGAATGGCGCGGGCCTCGCCGCGCCGCAGATCGGTGTATCTCTGCGCGTCGTCATATTCGGTGTCGATGAAAATCCGCGCTATCCCGACGCTGAAGAAGTCCCGTTCACGGTACTGATCAATCCAACGCTGACTCCCATCGGTTCGGAGATGGAAGATGACTGGGAAGGGTGTTTGTCCGTGCCTGGGTTGCGTGGGTTGGTCCCGCGCTACGTTCACTTGCGTTACCAGGGATTCGATGCTGATGGGAACGCGATTGACCGCACCGTTGAAGGGTTTCATGCCAGAGTCGTCCAGCACGAGGTTGATCACCTGGAGGGCATCCTCTACCCGCAGAGAATTCAAGACATGCGGCAGTTTGGTTTCGTTGAGGAACTCGACGAGTTATTCGAGGAAGAAGACGACGAGGATGAAGACGACGAAGATGGGGCAGACGACGAAGTAGAATCGGGTGGAACTAGCCAGCCATAACGCGGAACGTGTGTGTATCCAGCAAGCGGCGAGAGCGCCCAGACGCTGCACGCGTTGGCCTTACCGTCGGTACGTTGCGGCAAATCACTGAGATTTTTTCTGGTTATTGAAGAGCGCGCATCTAGGCTACGCGCTTTTGGGGGAATTATAAGTCCGCAATTTTTGCTCGAATTGACCGTTAGTGTCTCCAATGCGCGCCAAGAGCACGGTTATCGAGCGACAACCAGTGACGAGTCTCGAGTGTTTCTCATCTTTGACTTGCCGACCGCACCCGCTCGCTCTAGGTTGGCCGCGCCTTTCCAAGGTTAAGGAGAATCTATGGCCCTTGTAGCAATGCGTCAGCTGCTCGATCACGCGGCTGAGAACGGGTACGGCATCGCCGCCCTCAACGTCAACAATATGGAGCAGATCCAGGCAATCATGGAAGCTGCCCGTGAAACGGACAGCCCCGTCATCGTGCAGGCGAGCCGCGGTGCGCGTGCCTTCACGAACGACAACTTCCTGCGGCATCTGATGCTCGCAGCGGCCGAGCTGTATCCCGAGCTCCCTATCGTGATGCACCAAGATCACGGCAATTCGGCAGAGACCTGCTACTCAGCAATTCATCAGGGCTTTACCAGCGTCATGATGGATGGCTCGCTAATGCCTGACGGAAAATCTCCAGCCACATTCGAGTACAACGTTGATGTGACACGTCAAGTCGTCAAGGTTGCTCACTCACTCGGAATCACCGTTGAAGGTGAACTCGGGTGTCTTGGTGGTATCGAAGACGGTCACGGTGCCGGCCTGTCCGCAGAAGAAGCCCTCAAGCACCTGACGGATCCGGACCAGGCGGTCCAGTTCGTGAATGCCACGGGCGTTGATGCATTGGCGGTTGCCATTGGCACGAGCCACGGCGCTTACAAGTTCTCCAAGAAGCCAACTGGCGACGTGCTGGTGATGTCGCGCATCGAGGAGATTCACAAGAAGTTGCCCAACACCCACTTGGTAATGCACGGCTCTTCCAGCGTTCCGCAAGAGTTGCAGGACGTCATCAACAAGTACGGTGGCAAGATTAAGCCCACCTTTGGCGTTCCCGTTGAACAGATTCAGCGCGGCATCAAGCACGGCGTTCGCAAGATCAACGTCGACACCGACAACCGCTTGGCGATTACCGGCGCCATACGCAAGGTGTTTGCTGAGTCGCCCGAAAAGTTCGATCCTCGCGACTACATGAAGCCGGCACGCGAAGCGATGAAGGAAGTCTGCAAAGCGCGCATGATTGCGTTCGGACAAGCGGGTCAGGCTTCGAAGATCCGCGCGAAGTCGCTCACGGAAGTTGCGAAGATGTACGCATGAGTCTGGTCACCCTCGTTGCTCGACGGCGCGAGGGTGCTCCCCTGCTTTGGGGACTACGACTTTCTCTGAACCGTCATGACCAATCGCCCCTGTTGTTGCGCACATTGTGGGTGTTCTGTAAAGAACGCACCTACGTAAGGCGCTTGCCGCTCAGGGGCGAAAGGCTTTCACTCAACGACTTGAAGGTCCTGCCCAAGTTAATCCGTACAAGGTCTCAGGCGGACATAATAGCCACTGTGTGTCTGACTGCTACGGGAAGATAGCGTTGCGTCAATGGGCTATTGCGCAACACGCTACTGGTGAGAGAACATTTTCTGCCTTGGCGATGGCAAGATCCCCCGTTGGTTGGGTTTCATGGATCATTGCTGCCGCCGATTCGTGAGAATCCGTAGTCTCCCATGCCAGTGCAATTGCTCGAATCCCTGATCCCAAACACCCGATGCTGCGTATACCTTCGCATCGATCGGGCGCAGACCATTGAGTTACATGGGTCAGGTCTTTCCGAATTGCTCGGCAACCGAACGGACGTGCCTACCGCGGCCGATTGGCAAGCGTTCCAGACAGAAATCAAGCCAGAAGACCTCAGCCGAATTCCACGGCATCCAACGACCATTGGCGACGCTATCGACGCTGACTGGGATATCTACCAATTGAGACTCAAGGATGCGGCGGACCGTTGGGCTACGTTGCGGTTCCATGACGTGGAAATTGGTATCGCCGCCGGGGGAGACCGGGTCCGACTTGGGGTTGCCATCCGGCTTGAGCGCGCTGCAGAATTTACCCATAAATACCTGAATCTGGACCAAGGCTGGCGCTCACTTGCCCTTCGGCTACCTGTGCTCATGGCGCAGTTGGATGCCTCAGCCAACCCGGTCTACGCAAACGAGCTCGCAGAGGCATTGCTCGGACGTGGCGGGGCCTTTGGCAGTTGGCAAGTGGTGAACGTTCCTGATGGCTCGCCTCATCTCGGCAGGTTCGCACTTGACGCCTTGACGGAAGCTATCGTAACCGGGCTGGCGGTATCACACGTCACCAGACACGAGGACACCGATATCTATGCGGCCCTGCACTTCATACCTGGGGTGAAACGGTCAGGCCTCTCAACGAGCGTGCTCGTGATGGGGCATGTGTTCCAACAGGGGGTAGCCAAGGCTCAATCCGAGGTGCGCCCCGGACTCTCCGAGGTGCTGCGCGCGGCCGTTTCCGATCCTGTCATCGTTGCTGACGCCGTTACTGGTCAACTGCTCGACGCAAACCCCGCTGCAACTATTACCTACGGTTGGCCCCGGGAAAAGCTACTTCAATTGCGATGGGATGATCTGATTGCGGACGCCTGCGAATCCACGTTAACTCACCGGACTCCTTCAGAACCCGGTGTCACATTCAGTCACCATCGGCGTCGTGGGGGCGCTTCATTCCCGGTTGAGGCCAGAGAAAACGCGCTCGTGCTCAAGGGGCGCTCGATCGTGATCAGTACGATCCGCGATGTCACGGAGCGTCTTACGGCTGAACGCCAACAAAGCCAGTTGGAAGCACGACTCCAACAGGCTCAGAAGCTCGAGAGCCTCGGGGTACTCGCGGGTGGCATTGCTCATGACTTCAACAATTTGCTGTCCGGGATTCTGGGCAGTCTCGACTTGGTCAGCGCGGACCTCTCGCCACAATCCGAGTTGAGCCAGCCCCTAACGCTTGCGCGCGAATGTGCAGAGCGGGCGGCGGTACTCTGTGACCAATTGCTCGCCTATTCCGGTCGTGGTCGCTTCGTCGTTAAGCCGGTATCGCTCAACACGGTCGTCGAAGAGCTGCGTCCATTGTTGGAGATGTCGCTGGTGAGCAAACCGTGTCTGACGTTCGAGTTCGAACCAGACTTGCCGCTCATTGAAGTTGATCTCACACAAGTGCGACAGGTAGTCCTAAATCTGGTCATGAATGCAGCTGAGGCGACACGAGCTGGAAGCGGACACGTGACGGTTCGCTCTCGACTGGTCGAAGTAAGACGCGATGAGCTTTCGCAATACTTGATGGGTGATCAGCTAACGGATGGCAAGTACGTCTCGCTCGAAGTCAGTGACGATGGTTGCGGCATGGACGAGTCGACGTTGGCTCGGATCTTCGAGCCATTCTTCACGACCAAGTTCGCGGGCAGAGGTCTTGGGCTTCCCGCCTTGATGGGTATCGTACGGGGCCACCGTGGAGCTATTCAGGTAGTCAGCAATTCCGGCTGCGGCAGCCTGTTTCGAGTTCTGTTTCCGATACCTCGTCGGCGCGTTAGCGAAACATCGCACGCACCCCCAGCGCTCAATTGGCAAGGCTTTGGGTGTGTTCTTTTTGCAGACGATGAGTTGCCGGTCAGAACTGTCGGGCGCCGAATCCTGGAGCGACTCGGTTTTGACGTCATACTCGCGCACAATGGGCGTGCCGCTGTCGATGAGTTTGCACGCCGGCCAGACATCATTAGCCTCGTCATTTTGGATCTGACAATGCCCGAGATGACTGGTGAGGAAGCATTGCGCGAAATTCGCAAGATGCGTCCGGACGTACCGATCGTCTTGACGAGTGGCTACGGCGAGGAAGAAGTTCTCGAGCGGCTCGCCTATGCGAGGATTGATGCGTTTCTCAAAAAGCCTTTCAGAATGGAGGACTTTACGAGCCTCATCCAGTCCGTTCTGCAACGCCAATCAGTCAGCGGCATCAGCTTCAGGTCACCCGAGCCAACCACGCCGCGACTTAGTGTTGGCAGCCGCGCGCAAGGCGATCGTTGATCGCGACACCGATACCGTGCTCGGGTGGCATCTCGCACACGATTCGATCCAAGTGCTGGCTGTCGAGTCGTCGCAGGGCCGAGAACAGTTCGGCGGCTGCCTCCAGTAGGTTGCCGGTTGAACTGAGCACTTCGACTGCCGCATAGCCGGCGGTGGACCGCGGCTGCATCGCCAACAATCCGACTCGTTCGGATGCACCGGGCAGGCTCTCGAGGCTAAGCGGTTGCATGGGAGTTCGAGGCGCGTAGTGCGAGGTGAGCTGACCGGGACTATGCAGTTGAGCGGGCGTTCCGGGAGCAACGGCAATGGCTCCGATCACTGACTCAATATCTTCGCGCGCGGTTGCACCCGGGCGTAGCAGTGTCGGTCGTTCGTTGAGCAGCGAGAGCACGGTTGATTCAACGCCCTTTTGGCAAGCGCCGCCGTCGAGAATCAGTGGGATTTCTGCGCCAAGATCAGCCTGCACGTGAGCGGCTTGCGTTGGGCTAACCCGGCCGAAGCGATTGGCACTTGGTGCTGCAACGGGGGCGTCTAATGCCACGAGGAGCTGAAGAGCCATCGGGTGAGCAGGAACCCGCAGCGCCACTGAACCTAGTCCGGAGGTTACGATGTCAGGGACGGCAGGTATTTTGCGCAGCACGAGCGTTAACGGACCTGGCCAAAATGCTTCCGCAAGCCGTTCAGCCAGACGCGACCGCTCGGCGCTCAACGCAAACGCCTGCTCTGCCGTTGCAACGTGTACGATCAATGGATCGAAGTGAGGTCGCCGTTTCACTTCGAAAATGCGTGCCACCGCCTGTGCATTGAGTGCCACTGCGCCCAGGCCGTACACCGTTTCGGTCGGAAACGCGACGAGCTGACCGTTCTGCAGCAGATGTACGGCGTCTTCGATGCTGGTCGAAATCATTGGATCAGACGGTGTGCCAGGGAGATCGCGGACACCATGCCCTTGTCGCTCGCCTTGCCTGTCCAGGCGATGTCGTACCCCGTACCGTGGTCTACGCTAGTGCGCACAACCGACAGTCCCCAAGTCACGTTGACGGCTTCACCGAAAGCGATGAGCTTGGTAGGGATAGTTGCCTGGTCGTGATACATGGCAACCACGCCCTGATACTCCCCGGCTTGTGCCTTGCGGTACGCCGTTTCAGCGCCAATCGGTCCGACGAGTTCTACGCCCTTCAGATGTTGTTTCGCCTCTAGGATACCGGGCAAAATGGCCTTCGATTCCTCTTGGCCAAGCAGCGAACTCTCGCCCGCATGCGGATTGAGAGCACAGACCGCAATGGTGGGAGTGCCGTGCGTGAGCTTGAGGAGCAACTCAGCCAAGGCGCGAGTGGCTGTGGCAACCCTGCGTGCAGTGATGGCTCGTGGCACTTTCGAAATGGGTAGGTGTGTTGTCACCAGGGACGTTGAGAAACGCTTGGTGGTAAAACACATGGTTGAACTCGGCGCGCCGTCACGTGCTTCCAACCATTCGGTGTGCCCCAAAAAGTGAGTTGCGCGTGACAAGCCTGAGTGAGCAATCACTGCCTTACTGACCGGAGCCGTCACTAGTGCAGCATTGCCGAGTGACTTGACGAGATCGAATGCAGTTTCGATGTAGTCCAATTGCGCGCGGCCCGAGCGCTTCGTCGGTTTGCCGGGTCGCCAATCAGTGGCGGTGAGTCGCGGCCCGGCCTGCACCACGGCAATGCGTGATCTCGGTACGGTATTGCCATCGAACTCCACCAATCGGCTACGCGGCACTCGCATGAGCTCAGCGGCCGCATTCAGGACGTGCCAGTCACCGATGAGTACACAACCGCTCGACCCACGAGCAGCCGCATGAACGGAGATTTCAGGTCCAATTCCGGCGGGGCAACCGGTGGATATGACGATCATTCTTCTTCAGCCTCCACGTCGCCAGCTCGACTATCACTTTCTGGCGCGCGGAGCTTGTAACCCGAACCACGGAGCGTATCCAGCGGCAGTGCGGACCCCAGCTTGGCTCTCAGCCGGCGCACATGAATGTCCACGGTTCTTGGTCCGCCCTCGTAGCGGCTACCCCAGACCCTCGCGAGCAAGTGCTCTCGGGACAAGACCTTGCCGCGCCGTTCGCAGAGGTACGAAAGGAGGGCAAACTCCTTGGCCGTCAGTTGAGCGAGCCTCCCATCGACCATCACCTCATGACCGGCCTTATCGATCACGATGCCCCCGATTTTCTGTCGTTCTTCCGTGGCAAACTCACTGCGTCGCCACTCGAGAGCTCGAATCCGAGCGTATAGCTCCTCGGGCACGTAGGGGTGCAGACAGAAGTCATCGAAACCGCTCCACGGTTCAATCCGAGCGATTTGTCCGACGCTGACCGTGATCATCGCGCCAACATTGTCGAAAAACGGCTCCCTGCGTATGGACCGTAGGGCCGCAATCGCGAGATCGGGTCGGTCCAGCGCCTCGAATATCAAGGCACGTGGTCGAATGTCTAACTCGTCATCCTCATCTTCGATGAGATTGACTGGGTCGTCCCAAAGGTCCAGCGTTCTGACGAGAGCACCAAGCTGCCGCAACGTTGCCGCGGCGCCATCTTCTCGCTCTATGTGCTGTACATGCCCAAGAACCCCAACAAAGGTCTTCGGCCGCTTCTTA
>Ga0265340_10001389_pt1 | contig 13883 bp, 11 predicted proteins | sample 4CB225metaG_FD_202082 | JGI IMG/M metagenome (GOLD analysis project Ga0265340, IMG submission 202082) | Rhizosphere microbial communities from Carex aquatilis grown in University of Washington, Seatle, WA, United States - 4-CB2-25 metaG | ecosystem: Host-associated > Plants > Roots >...
GCCACCACCGTGGCCACCGCAGTAAAGTTCCACGCCGACTTTGACGAGAATAACCGTATCCAGAAGCTGCATGGTTCGCCGGACTCGAGAATCGTATCAACCACGCCCGGAGATCCGGAGAAGGTGAGCACGGCAAACAATCTGGACGTGACCTTCGCCGCCGACGGCGGGGTGCAGAAACTGATACAGACAGGAGACTTTCAGTATCACGAGGCTTCGGCTAAGGCTGACACCGGAGGCCGGTCGGCTTTCGCCGAGGTTGCGGCCTACACCCCCAGCGACACTATGCTGGTGCTGACCGGCGCGCCCCGGGTGATCGATGGCGGCATGACCACGACGGCGGAGGTGGTACGCATCAATCGCCAGACCGGTGACGGATTTGCCGATAACAATGTGAAGACCACCTACAGTGACCTGAAGCCCCAACCGAACGGAGCGTTGCTGGCGAACTCGGAGCCCATTCACGTGACCGCTCAGCACATGACCGCGCACAAGAGTCCCGGGGTAGCGCACTACACGGGCAATGTCCGGTTGTGGCAGACGGCCAACGTGGTGCGGGCCCCCAAGATTGATTTTGATCACGAGAAGCGGGGCGTCGTGGCCGAGTCCGACGCCTCGCAGACCGTCTCCAGCATCTTTGTGCAACAGGGACGGGACGGGAAACTTACGCCGGTGGACGTCACCTCGGACAAACTGACTTACGTGGATGACGAGCGCCGGGCCCGCTTTACCGGCAATGTCTTTGCCAAAAGCACCACCAGCACGGTCAACGCCAAGCTGATCGATGTGTTCCTAAAACCGGCCGATACGGGCAAGAATGACGCGCCAGCGCAGCCGGCGACGCAGCAGAAGCCTGGCCTGGGAGGCGCCGAGGCGCCCAGCCAGATCGATCACATGGTCGCGGTGGGAAACGTGGTCGTCACCGAACCCAACCGTAAGGCGGTGGGGGACCGGCTGGTCTACACCGCCGATGACGGCAAGTACAACTTGACGGGCAAATCGCCCAGCATTTTTGATGCCGAACACGGCACGGTGTGGGGCGATTCTTTGACTTTCTATAGTCGCGATGATAGGGTGCTGGTGGAGAGCAAGCGCTCTTTACCCACCATCACACGCGCACGTACCACGAAGTAAATGCAGACGTTATCGGCGGAAGAGATCGGCAAAAGCTACCGCGGCCGGAGAGTCGTCAGCGGGGTAAGCCTGCATGTCGATCAGGGCGAAGTCGTCGGTCTGCTGGGTCCCAACGGCGCCGGCAAGACAACCAGCTTTTACATCATCGTAGGCCTGATCCCCTCCGACACCGGGCGGGTGCTAATCGACAAGCAAGAGATCACCAGCGTTCCCATGTACCTGCGGGCGCGGAACTTCGGCATCAGCTACCTGCCGCAGGAGCCGTCGATTTTCCGCAAGCTGACGGTGGAAGACAACCTGCTGGCGGTGCTGGAAGCGCAATCGCTGTCGTGGCACGAACGCCGCGAGCGCATGGAGCGGCTGATCGAGCAGCTGGGTCTGGGCGTCATTCGTAAGAACCGCGGCTATGCGCTCTCCGGAGGGGAACGGCGCCGGGTGGAGATCGCGCGCTGCCTGTGCATCTCGCCGGCGTTCATTCTGCTGGACGAGCCCTTCTCCGGAATCGATCCCATCGCGGTACTGGACCTGCAAAAGATCATCTTCGATTTGAAAACCAGCGGCATCGGAGTGCTGGTTACGGACCATAATGTACGTGAGACGTTGTCGGTGACCGATCGCGCTTACATCATCAACGAAGGCCGCATTTTCCGCGCCGGGTCGCCGGAAGAATTGGGCAACGATCCGGAAGTGAAGCGAGTCTACTTAGGCGAGGGCTTCTCTTTGGGTTTAGAATCGATAGTACGGGGCAGTCGCCCCTAGGGTCCCGTTTTCATGGCATTGTTGCAACCCAAGTTAAACCTCCGGGTGTCCCAGAAGCAGATCCTGACTCCTGGGCTGGTGCAGATGGTCAGCGTGCTGGCGCTCAACAAACTTGAGCTGGCCGACATGATCAATGCTGAACTGACCGAGAACCCCGTACTTGAGGAACTCGACGACGCGGTCCCTTTGCTGGACGAAGTTTCGGCCCGCGAAGAGAAGATGGACCGCGACAGCTCGCTGGCGGTGCAGGAGCAGCCCGTCGCCACCCCCGAGGAAAAGGACCCCTTCGACGAAATTGATTTTGGCTCGTTCTTCTCCGAGTATCTCGATCCCGGGCTGCGCACTTCCATCGAGATGGAGGACAGCGAGAAGCCTTCGTTCGAGAACTTCCTGTCCAAGCCCACCACTTTGACCGACCACCTGACCTGGCAGCTGGGCTCGCTGCATGTGAACGAGGATGTGTATCGCGCGGCGGAGCTGGTGATTGGCAACCTGAACGAAGAAGGTTATCTGACGGCCACCGACGACGAGCTCTTGGGCCTGGCCGAGCAGGAGCGGGCGGCCGGCGACGGCCAGGAATTGCCGGACGTTCCCGCCACAGCCGTGGAGCAGCCGGATAGTCCGGCTACGCCCGGGCTAGCGGCGTCCGAGGACTGGGCCGAACCAGAAATAGCGGGACCCTATGTGGCGGTCGCTGAGGAAGATTCTGCCGCTGGCTATGCTCCGGCGCCGAGCCTGGATCCCCGGTTGTCGCGTCCGACGCTGGTGCCTCCGCGTACTTCCCCGGCCCGCGTTCCCTTCAGCCGTGACGCGCTGCGCGAAGCCATCGATGTGGTTCGCCAGATGGACCCGATCGGGGTGGGAGCGCGCGATCTGCGGGAGTGCCTGCTGGCGCAGCTGCACCATCTGAAGAAGATCGACCGCAAGAACGGCAACGGCAACCATGTGGCCGAGCTGCAGGCAGTCGATGTCGCCGTCATTCTGGTAGACCAGCATCTGCACGCCTTGCAGAACAAGCACTACAAGGAAGTCGCCAAGGCCGTGGGATGCTCGCTCGAAGAAGTGATGCTGGCGATGGATTTTATCCGTACCCTCGACCCCCGTCCGGGACTGCGTTACAACAAGGCGGAAACCCGGCTCATCGAGCCCGACGTTGCCTTCGTCAAGCAAGGCGACGAATATCTGGTGCTGATGAACGACGAAGAGGTCCCGCAGTTGCGCCTGAACCCCGCCTATCGCCGGCTGCTGAGCCGCGATGCGGCGGAGAAGGACGTGCGCAACTACGTCAAAGAACGTTACAAGTCGGCCATCCAGCTGATCAAGAACATCGAGCAGCGCAAGCAGACAATTCTGCGAGTTTGTTATTCGATTTTGAACCGCCAGCGCGACTTCCTCGATCACGGCATCGACGCGTTGAAGCCGATGATGATCAAGGAAGTGGCGGAGGAAATCGGGGTCCATCCTTCGACCGTCAGCCGCGCGGTAGCCAACAAGTATGCTCACACCCCGCAAGGAGTCTTCGAACTGCGTTACTTCTTCAGCGAGAGCGTCAATGGTCCGGAGGGGAGCGGCACCTCGTTGCTTATCCTCAAACGCCGGGTCAAGAAGCTCATCGAGGAGGAAGATCCCGCCAGGCCGTTGACCGACGAGCAGATCACCCGCATCCTCCAGTCGCAGGGTATCCAGGTCACTCGCCGCACGGTTGCCAAGTACCGGGAGGACATGCGCATCCCGAGCACCCACCAGCGCAGGATAAAAAATTAACCGAAGTAGCTGCTGTACCGGCGTCTTTTCCGCCTCGAAGTCCGTAGGAGGTTGGCGGAATTATCCAGGCTGGAGCGACGCCGCTGTGGTGAAATCGCCGCCGCCAAAATAACAAAGGAACCAATCAGGCGGGGGCGAGGAGGGAGCTTAATGACGGTAGAATATTTTGGCAAGCAGTATGAAGTTACTCCCGCCGTTCGCAAGGAAGTTGAATCCGGTCTCAACAAACTCACCAAAATCCTGGGTGAGAACATCAAGAGCAAAGTCATCCTGACGGTGGAAAAGCACCGCAACATCGCGGAGATCACGGTGAAGCGCCGCCGCGGCCACCTGGTAGGACTGGCGGAGGCCACCGACATGGTGGTCGCCATCAACCAGGCTTTGGACCACATCGAGACCCAGGTGCTGCGCACCAATGGCCGCCGCCGCAACACCTCCCGCAAGCCCAAGGACAAGTCGTGGCAGGCGCCGGTGGAGGCCGAGGCCGAGGTGCAGGTTGCGGTGGGCGCCAATGCCGCCACAGCCGTCCCGGTGGTGGTGCACAAGTTTCCGTCCATCGCCCGCACCACCGAGGCGCATCTGGTGCATTCCACCGATTCCATCGCGATGCGCCCGATGACGATAGAGGAAGCTGTGAAGGAGTGCGAGTTCCGTGACCGCGAGGTGTTCGTCTTCCGCGATCCCAAAGGCAAAGTCAAAGTCCTGCATCGCCGCAAGGACGGCAAGATCGAGCTCATCGAAGTGCCATAGCAAGATTCCGGAATGAACGGCAAGGGCGCACTCTGCGCCCTTTTCTTTTTGCCCGCAGACACTGCTGTAGTCCGGCAGATGAAGTTGCGAAATCGTTTGCGGTTGCCTGCCTGCCGCGGTTTTGTCACGAAATGTTTGCATCGCAGGTGGCGTCATTAGGGTGTGTCGCCGCATCAGAGTTATTAGCCGCAAGAGTATGCCTAGCGGCGCGGATACAACTGGATGGGCACTAAGCGCCATCCCACGTTCGACGCGCACAGATTGCGGCCCAGCGGCGGTACCCACGATGAAGACTGGACTGAACGCTACTCTGGATCCGACACAACGCAGCCACGACGCAGCGGAATTCGAGCGCTCACTGCGGCGCAAGATCGTAGGCCAGGACGAGGCCGTCGAAAGGGTGTCCGAGATCTATCAGATGTTCCTCGCTGGTTTGAATCCTCCTGGAAGGCCTGTGGGCAATCTGCTGTTTCTGGGACCGACCGGCTCCGGCAAGACGCGAGTGGTGGAAGCCATGGCGGAGGCGCTGTTCGGCGACCCGCACGCCTGCATCAAGGTCGATTGCGCCGAATTCCAGCACTCGCATGAGATCGCGAAGCTGGTCGGCTCTCCTCCGGGCTACCTCGGGCACCGGGAGACCCACCCGCTACTGACCCAGGAGGCCTTGAACCAGTGGCACACGGAGAAGGTGAAGCTCTCGATCCTGCTGTTCGACGAGATCGAAAAGGCCTCCGACGCATTATGGCAGTTGTTGTTGGGCATTTTGGACAAGGCGACCCTCACGCTGGGCGACAACCGCCGCGTCGATTTGTCGCAGTGTGTCATCGTGATGACCTCGAACCTGGGCGCGTGCGAAATGAACGAGTTGATCAACGGCACGATGGGGTTCGCGCAGAAGCCGGCGCACCTGGATGCCGGCATTGACGAGAAGATCAACCGCACAGCGGTCGAAGCCGCCCGCCGCAAGTTTTCGCCGGAGTTCATGAACCGCATCGACAAGGTTGTGGTTTTCCGCATGCTCCGCTCCGAAGACCTGGAGCAGATACTGGAGATCGAACTTGGCGCGGTGCAGCGGCGCGTGCTGCAAACCAGCGGCAATCACCAGTTCGTGTTCAGCTGCACTGCCCCGGTGAAGCAATTCCTGCTGCGCGAAGGCACCGACCTGAAATACGGAGCGCGGCATCTGAAGCGCGCCATCGAGCGGCATATGGTATTTCCCATGGCCAACCTGGTCGCAACCGGCCAGGTGAAGCTGGGGGACCTGGTTCGGATCGACCTCGACGCGCGAGGAACGATGACCTTCGTGAAGGAGGCCGAAGGGGCGCTGGTACCGGTCCTGTTGGAGCGGTATGGCCGGGAAGACAACGCCCAAGCTGCCGCCGCCGGCAGGGCCGGAAGGACTGCTGCCGGGATGCGCGGACGTGAGGTAGGAGGAGCAGCCACGCTCCCGGATCGAAAGTAACGGGCTCGGCTTGATCTATCGCAGTTGAATGATCGCCAAGCCATTCACCGGCACTTGCAAGGTAAAGCTTCCATCGATCAGTTCGTCGTAGGCAGGATCGGGCAATCGCGATTGCTCCCGCAAGTCGCGAACCTGGTCCCCAGTAGGATAGCGAGGCGAGCCCATCTTCTGGTAAAGGCCAAGCGTATTTCCGTGGTCAGCATCCACCCGGCTGATGGCAACTCTCGCGTCGGGCTTTACTCCCTTGAAGTCGAGCTTCACGGTCTTGGGCGCGCCTGTGGCGCCGGGGTTGACGATGTTCCAAACAGCGACGCTAAGGGGACCGTCGCCGGTGCGCGTGACCAGCACATTGGGATTGCTGTTTTCGATGCGCTGATCGCCGAGACGGTGCAGCACCTGGAAGGCGTAGAACGAAGGCTTGGGAATTCCGCCGACCGCCATCAGGCCGAAGCCGCCGTAAAACGGCTGCTTCACAATGCCCTGCTCCTCGAAGACGTCGGAGAAGGTCCAGAACGACATCATCTGGGTGAGGCCGTCGCACTGGCTGATGGTGCTGGCCAGCCACGGAGCCATGTAAATGGAATCGGTCACGGCGACATCATTGTCATTGGCGGCGTTGAATTCGCTCCAGATGAGCGGCAGCTCCGGCCGCGGCGATGACTTGATCTGGTCGTGCGCCATTTTCACCGCCCGGCAGACCATCTGATCGCGGGGAATGTTCTCGCTGCTGTGAAAAACGTCGCTCGTCTTGTCGTTACCGTAGGCGTGGCTGGAGACGAAGTCGAGTGGAATGTTCTTCTGCACCGCGTGCTGGATCATGGCCGGAATCCACGCCGCCTGCGCCGTCGCCGGCCCGCCCACCCGCAGCTTCGGACTGACCGTCTTGATAGCGCGGGCAGTGTGGTCGTAGAGCTCGAAGTACGATTCCTGTTTGGGCGCACCAGTCCAGAAGTCGAGGTTCGGCTCGTTCCATACCTCGAAGTACCACTTGGCGACCTCCTCCTCGCCATAGCGCTCCACCAGGTGCTTCACGAATTGCGTGATCAGGGCGTCCCACTTGCTGTAGTCCTTGGGGGGCGCGACGTTCGGGTGATACCAGAAACTGTGCAGGTCCGGCCGGACGGCGAGTTTGCTGGGCATGAAGCTGAGCTCGACAAATGGCTTCACATGATTGTCGAGCAGGCCATCGTAGATCTGGTCGACGTAGGAGAAGTTGTAGATCGGACGGCCCTGCTTGTCTTCGTCGTAAACGCCGACCTCGTCGTCGAGGATGGCGTGAAAGCGGACGTATTGGAAGCCGGTGATCTGGCGAACGGCGCGCAGGTCGCCACGATAGGCGGCACGCAGGCTGAGCACAGCGTGGCCCGAGCCGAACATCTGCTCCCAGTAGTGAGGGAAAGGATGCGCGGGAGCGTCCGCGTCGATGGTCACGGTCTCGATCGGCGCCTGCGCCAGCAGCGGCAACGCGGAGACTGCCAGTAGGACAAGCCAACGAAGAGTGCGCGATCGTGCAAGCATTAAGTTTTTCGATTCACCTGTTGACGAGATCCGGCTTCTCTTCGATTATTCCCTACTGGCTATCGGTCCGGCAATTTTGAAGCCGGAATCAAACGCCGCGACATCTACCCGCGGGTGAGAGCATGAGCGGCCAGGAACTCCCTGACCACAACCGCTGCATCCTTCTTCTCGCCGTCGACCGCGTAGTTCATCTGGCGCATATCGTCGGCGGTGATGCGGCCGGCAAGCTGCTCGAAGGCCAGCCGCGCCGTTGGGCACACTTGAAAAACCTGCGGGCGCACGATCGGGACGGCATCGTAGGGCGGAAAGTAATGCTTGTCATCTTGCAGCACCACTAATCCGAGTGCCGCGATGAGGCCGTCGGTGTTGTTGCCGGCGACGATGTCCACGGACTTGTTCTGCAAGGCGCGATACAGCAGGCCCAGGTCCATCACGCGCGGCGCTTCGGCAAACTTCAGTCCGTAGGTGCTCACCAAGCCCTTGTAACCGTCCTGGCGCTCGAGAAACTCGTAGCCCACTCCAAGGCGTAAGCCAGGAGCGAAGGGTGCGAGTTGCGAAAGCGTGCTGACCCCGAGGCGGCGCGCATCGTCACCGCGCATCACCATGGCGAAGCTGTTGTTGAAGCCCAGCGGCGGCATGACGTCGAGATTGAATTTCTGCCGGTATTGCTGCTTCACCTGCTCGTAAACGGCTTGCGCGTCGCCCGATGGATGTTGTTTCAGGATCGCGGCCAGCGCAGTACCGGTGTATTCGACATACAGGTCGATGCGTCCGGCCAGCAGCGCCTGCTGGCAGATATACGTCCCAGCCAGATAGAAGCGGCGCTGGACCCGCTGGCGGCAAACACTCTCGAGGTATTGGGCCAGCAGTTCGCCGAGGACCAGTTGCTCGGTGAAGTTCTTCGAGCCAATGGTAATCGCGGCTTGGCGCGGAACGCATGCGGCTGCGAGCAGCAGGAAGCTGGAGAGAAAAGCGCGGCGGTCCATCTAATGCGTCCTGCGGACCAGCAGCTTCTCGATGCCGCTCAGGGCCAAATCGGCAGCCAGCGCCATCAGAGCAGCGGGAATCGCGCCGGCGAGAATCACGCCATTGTCCACCATTGCGATGCCGCGAAAGATGAACTCGCCGAGACCGCCGGCGCCAATGGCAGCCGCGATCGTCGCCACTCCAATGGTAATCACCACCGCCACGCGAATTCCGGCGAGCATTACCGGCAGCGCCAGCGGCAGCTCGACATGCCAGAGAAGCTGACCCGAGGTGAGTCCCATCGCGACTGCCGCCTCGCGTACAGGGGCACTGATCCCGGCGATACCGACGTAGGTGTTGCGGACCACCGGGAGCAGCGCGTAAAGAGCAAGCGCGACGATCGCCAGCCGGTCGGCGCGCGCGCCCAGCCAGGGTAGCGGCAGCAGGAGTCCGAAGAGCGCGAGGCTGGGAATCGTCTGGATGACGTTGGTGCTGCCCAGCACAATCGCCTTCCACTTCGGCTGCCGCGTGAGCAGGATGCCCAGCGGCACGCCAACCGCGACCGCGAGCAGCATCGCTATGCCAACCAGCCACAGATGTTCCGCGGTGAGAGTTGCTACTTCGCGTTTGTGGGTAAGCAGGAAGTTCAAGGCAATATCAGCCGCGCGGATTGCGCCGACAACGCGGATCGATTCTTGTCGCCAGACAACTCGGAATGCAACTACTGTCCTCTGCTGTCACACCAGACCAGCGCTTAAGAAGAATCCGCGTGCTCCCGTAATCCGCGGTCGCGTTTAGTTGCGAAGCATCTGCTGCCCGGCGCGGAACACGTCCACATAAGCCTTCACAGACGGGTCCGTCGACTGCAAGAATTCATTCGGAGTGTAAACGCCGCGCAATCTGCCATTTTCCATCAGCCCAATGCGGCTTCCCAACAGCAAGGCTTCGCCGATGTCATGGGTGACGAAGACGATAGTCTTCCCCAGCCTCTGCTGGAGGTTCTTGAATTCCGTCTGAAGCTCGGCGCGGCTGATGGGATCCAAGGCCCCAAAAGGCTCGTCCATCAGCAGGATGGACGGTTCGGCGGCGAGGGCGCGAGCCAGCCCCACGCGTTGGCGCTGTCCGCCCGAGAGTTGATGCGGATAGCGTCCGGCAAATTCATCTGCCGGCAGTCCGACCAGCCTCAGGACCTCTTCCACCCGCTCATCGATTCTCTGAGGTTTCCACCGCTCCAGCTTTGGAACCAGAGCGACGTTCTCCCGGACAGTGTAGTGCGGAAATAACCCTACATCCTGGATGGCATAGCCAATGCGCCTGCGCAACTTGATGACATCCCAATCCGCGACTGGAGCCCTGTCCACGCGGACCTCGCCTACAGTTGGGGTGAGCAGGCGATTGATCATCTTCAGACACGTCGTCTTCCCTGATCCGCTGCGCCCCAGCAGCATCAGGGTTTCACCCCAGTGCACGCTCAGGTTCACGTCGGAGAGCAGGACCTTGCCCGCTGCAATCCGAAAGTGCACGTCAGCAAACTCGATGGCCGGACTGGATAGGTCGTTCATGAACCAGGAACGCCGCGATGGCCGCTCAAGGTTACCAGAGTCGCTGGGGAGTTGCGAACACCTCGCGGGGCGAAGCCACTGCAAACACAAATGCCGGCGCCGGCCCCGCAGGACCAGCTCCGGCATGAAATTTTCTCGGCGTCAGGTTATGGCGCGCGCCAGCTGCAGAACGTTAGCGTCCCCAGCCACCGCCACCGCCGCCACCGCCGCCACCCGAGCGTCCACGGCCGCCGCCACCGCCGCCGCGCCCGCCACCGTATCCGCCACGACCGCCACCACCACCGCCGCCACCTTCGCGACGGGGCCGGTCGGCGCGCGGACGCGCCTCATTCACGGTGATGTTGCGGCCTCCCAAGTTGGTTCCGTTCAGGGCCTCCATGGCTTTGCTCGCGGCTTCGTCGTCAACCATCTCGACAAAGGCGAATCCGCGCGGCTGGCCGCTATCGCGATCGGTGATGATGCTGACCTTCTCGACCGGGCCATAGGCTTCAAACAACCCGCGCACCTGGTCTTCAGTCGCGTCGAAGGTTAAGTTCCCAACATAAATGTTTTTCATGGTTCCTCGCTTGTGAGTCGCGCCGGGTTGCCAAACGAACCTCGCATGGCGCTCGCGGCCGACGGTTGGGGTTGCTACGACTAAAGACTCAACTGCGCTGCTTGGAAAAAGCAGAGGGCAGACTGGCTGCCCTCTCCTGTTGCTCGCTCGTTTAGAGAACCTGAACGTTCTCGGCCTGCCAGCCCTTCGCGCCACGCTTCACATCGAAGCTCACCGCCTGGCCTTCCTGCAGCGAACGGAAACCGTTCGACTGGATGGCGGAGAAATGGACGAATACATCTTCGCCGTTCTGACGTGAAATGAAACCAAAACCCTTGGCATCGTTAAACCACTTTACTGTTCCTTGTTCCATGTGTTTCTTTGTATATCCTTAATTGTTGATGTTGCGCTGGAGAACCGGAAGGTTACAGGCAGAAATCGCTCGACACAAAAGGAGGGATGGCTGCTAGACGCGCCGTTCGTACATACGCAAATTCATTATACACCCGCACATATTCGTGGCCTCGAAAATTGTGCCAGAGACGGGGGTCCACTGGCGTCAATGTCCGCCAGCACCTGACGCTGGCGGCGGCGTCCGTGCTCCCGCGAGCGGGCTGCCGCCGAAAATGGGATGGATTCCTGGCCTAGCCTAAAGGTGGCGGCACCGCTCCAACCTTTGGCCCACCCAGAAGCGCGAGGCTATACATTTCTGGTGGCAGCGCATCCCAGTGTATAGGGATTTGCTTGACATCAAGCGCTAATCACCGCAAAATTGCGCCAGCTACCTTCGGTGCATTGGGCACCAGTGGCGATCGCCGCGGAGCCCCCCTTCGACGTCGCCGTCTACATGCAGACAGGTCTTAATACGCCGGCGAGCCCGGTGTAGGAAAGATGTAATCACCATGCGATCCGCAGTCAGGTTTTTGATTTTCGCCCTCATCTCAGCCGTGGCACTGGTTGGGGTTGCGCCGCTGTTAGCGCAGCAGATCCGGTATGAGGATTTCTCCTCCATTGCCAACTTGCAGCTGAACGGCAGTTCCCATCAGGCCACATGGCAAGGCTTGCAGGTGCTACGCCTCACGGATGGTCCGCTTCCTGGCGGTGGAAATGCTCAAACCGCTACCACCTATTCCACCTACAAGCAGCAGGTGGCGGCGGGCTTTACCGGCTGGATCGAGTTTCAGATGCACAACCCGATCAAGTGCTGCGCTCCGGCAGACGGAGTGGCGCTGATTATCCAGAATTCCAACGCTACCGACGGAACCATGGGGGCCAGCGGCTCCGGTATTTCCGCCTTGGGGGCCGGCAATGGCGGTGTAGGCTACGCCGGAATCAACAACAGCTTGGCCATCGAGTTCGACATTTTCGGTGACCCCTGGGACCCGACGTCCAACCACGTGGCGGTGCAAAGCTGTGGGCAGAACTTTAACAGCCCTGTCCACCTTCCTGGCGACTACACTATCGGCAACAATCACCATGTCGAGAGCTGCCTGATCCAGCAGGCGATCTATACTCCTGCGACGAAGATCGGACCGAATTGCCCCGGATTTAACATTTGCACCAATGGTCCGGTGAATCAAGTGGTCATCGAGTACACCGCTCCTCAGGGTCAAGGTTCAGGCACTCTGAGTATTTGGCTCAATCCGCCCCTGATTCCCGACACCCACACTCCCAAACCAGGAACGCCCCCGACCATCACTCTTCCATACACCATCAACGATCCGAGCTATGGACTCTCTCTCGACCGGCTGGGATGCAACCCTACCGACCAGAAGTGCGGATACGCCTGGGTCGGTCTCACTGCCTCGCAGCCCAGCAATGGCACGGCGCAAGACATCCTGCAGTGGGAGTTCACTCCGCATAACATCCAGATCATCAAGAAGGTGATTCAGGACGGAGGCATACCGACTACCTTCCCCTTCGGCGCTCACGAGATGGACACCACCTATCCGTCAGGTTTCCAGAATCCCGACAATATCTCGATGATCGTGCAAGCGACGCCGTGGGACCCGAACACCTTCTTCAAGCAGAGATTGCTCGGCACTCAGTTTGCCAATGAAGCTTGTGTTACTTACCTGCAGACGGGCGGGCAGTGCATCGTGTATTCGGTGACCTGCCAGGACCAGAATCACAATCCTGTGACCTGCCCTGCCGAGCCCCTGTGTAGCCCTCAGCAACTGGACCAGTGCATTGACATCCAGTCCTCCTTCACGACGAACGACCCCATCACGTCCACCAACGCCGACTTCCTGGAGGCTGACCCGATCGGGTCCAACAACTGGACCAGCATCTTTTTCAGTTACGATCCCCACGACTACGACGGTGTGATCTCTGGAAAGGGCAAGGGCTTTTCCGATATCGTTGCCACCTTCCAGCGCAACAAGCGTTGATTGCGATGCGATTTCGGTGCAGGTGAGAAAGAGCCCCGGATAATCCGGGGCTCTTGATTTTTCCAGCGGGAAATTCGGGCTAGAGCCGATTCTAAGTTGCTGTATCCGGGTGGAGCACCGCTTTCAGCGGTGGGTTTTGAGAGTTGCCTCCGAATTCGGCTTTAGGGCGTTTTCAGAATTGGTGTAGACCGGCGAGCACGGGTAGAGCGGCGCTTCAGCGCCGCGTTCGCTGCCGACAGGCAGACGCTTGAGCCGCTGCGGTCATTGCGAAATGACCGCAGCGGCTCAAGCCTTATCGTGTGGGACGATCTTGACGCCAGCCTAAAAGGCTGGCTCTACCAGGTCTACGCCAACTCTGAAACTGCTCTAAGGAGCGCCCTGATACGATTTGGCGGCTTCGTGGTAGATGTCCTTGATGTCAGTCCGCTCCAGCACGCGCGACGCGCCGTCTTCCTTGCTGACCGACTCCAACAATCTCACGGTCTCCCGGTACTGGGGCGTCGCCTGAGCGCTCTTCCCTGCTTTGGCGAACGCTTGGGCCAGCAGGTAGTGCGCCCGCGCCTGTTCCACCAGCAGTCCCAGCTTCTCAGCGCGATTCAGGGCGCGGTCCAGTTCCTGCTGAGCAGCGTCAACTTTCCCGATGGCCAGCAGCGCCTGCGCGAGGTAGGTGGACGCCTGCACCGAAGGCGCCTTTAATCCAACCGCGTCGGCATCCTGGACAAGCTTCTGCAAAGCCGGTACGGCTGCAGCATAACGTCCCTGCGCCACATCGAGACGGGCGAGCCCAAACTTCGACACCGCCACTTGCTCGCGGATCTTGGCTTTAGTAGCCACAGCGGACGCCTTCTCGTACTGCTGCCGCGCAGCCGCATAATCTCCACGATAAAAGTAGCTGTCGCCAAGCCAATTGAGCGCTTCGGCGGTGACATTGTCGTTTTTGACCTCGGTGGCCAGTTTCAGCGCATCTTCGAGTTGCTTCTGCCCCTCTTCTCCGCGGCCAACCTGCGACAGAACATCGCCGTAACGCGCCTGCGTCTCAGCCA
>Ga0265340_10001390_pt1 | contig 13870 bp, 10 predicted proteins | sample 4CB225metaG_FD_202082 | JGI IMG/M metagenome (GOLD analysis project Ga0265340, IMG submission 202082) | Rhizosphere microbial communities from Carex aquatilis grown in University of Washington, Seatle, WA, United States - 4-CB2-25 metaG | ecosystem: Host-associated > Plants > Roots >...
ACGCCGAATGCCGAAATGGATTTGCTCGGCCAGCCGCCGCCGAAATTGTCCGCCAAAAACGACAGCATCACTTTTGCCCTCGCACCCGGAGCTTGCCACTGCCTCGCGCCGGCGGCGGAACCACGCGGTTTAAGCGGCGACGCCTACCGCAACGCCCGCGCTCAAGCCGCTTGGGCGATTGAGGCCTTGAGTCGCGTCTTGCCGCCGGAATCAATCCCCAGTTTCCCGTGGCGGGGGTTGGCCAGGCTCGTCAATGAAGCTCCGGCGCGTTTTCTGGAAGCTGTTTCTGGTTTGGGACCTGAACCGGAAAAAATCAGGTCAGCAAACGATTCAGGGCCGGATCTTGAGCAGTTGGTGGCGGTGGCCGGGTCTTCGCAAAAATATCTGCGCGTTGTTACTTGGACCCTGCTCGACCACCGCCGGATCACACTCGTGCCACCGGGCCACTGGCTCTTGATTCAGGACAACGCGCCGTTCCGGGCCACTTTGGAAATGCGGAATGCGGAGTGCGGAGTGTGGAGTGAAAAAGAGAAGGCTGTCCACGTTCAATCCATCGCCACCGGTGATGTTTTCATTGCCTGCTTCGCGCCCCGGGATGCGGCGGCGGAAGCTGTATTGTCTTTGGAGCGTTATGCCGCCACTTCGCAGACAGTCACCGCAACAATCCGTTTTCCTTCCACAGCTCCGAACTCCCATCCTTCGCCCAGAGGCTATGGAGGACAGGCCGAACGCCGAACGCCGAACCCCGGCGATATCACTCTGTTGACCAACGGTCTGGGCGGCATGGCGCGGATTTGCGTGGACCTGGGCCGCGTGAATTCCAAATACGACTGTGTGCTCGGCGCCAACCTGGATCCAAATGTGCCGGTGGACCGGCATGTTTTTGTCAAACGCATCCGCGCCTGGGTCAACACCGACGGATTTCTTTCGCCGCTCGATTTCAAAAACCTCGCTGCGTTTGAAGACGGCCCGACGGCGGCCTGGCACTTCGTGACCCATGCCGGTGATGGCCGCACTGTCGAAATCGAATTGCGCGCGGAAATGGTCGCAGACAAAAACACGACGGTCTTTCGCTTCAGCCGTCCTGACGCCGAGCGCGCGACCGGCAAACAACTGCCCGCCGACGCCGATGTGCGCCTGACGGTGCGTTTCGACATCGAAGACCGGAATTTTCATTGGGAGACCAAACGCAACAGCGGCGCGGACCATCATTTTTCGACGAACACGCACACTTTATTCGAACCCCCAAAATCCGGCTTTGCCTTCACCCCCGCACCGGATCGCCGGCTGCGCGTATTTGCGGACACCGGCGAATATCATCCGGAGCCGGAATGGTGCGAAAACATCCCGCATCCGGTCGAGCAAAGCCGCGGGCAGACCGGCGGCGGTGATGCTTACAGCCCCGGCTGGTTTGAATTGCCTCTGCCAAAAGGCGCCAGCGTCACGCTCGTTGCCACCGTGGAAAAGGAAATGTCCATCGGACAAAAACTGGAGCGCCGGCCTCCGGCACGGCACGCAACACAACCCCCGCAAACCGCCGCGCCAGACGCCGGCGTTCCGTTCGCCGTCCGGCTTGAACACGCCGCACAACAATTTGTCGTCCGCCGGGACGGTGGCAAAACCGTGATCGCCGGTTATCCGTGGTTTCTGGATTGGGGACGTGACACGCTTGTTTGCGCACGCGGCCTGCTGACTGCCGGCAGGGTGGAGGAGGTGCGGCAAATCCTGCTCACGTTCGCAGCCTTTGAAAAAGACGGCACGCTGCCAAATTCAATTCACGGCCAGGACACCTCCAACCGCGACACCTCCGACGCGCCATTGTGGTTCGCGCTTGCTTGCGAGGATGCGGCGGGGAACACGCCACACGTCATGGACAACACGTTTTACACAACCCCCGTTGGCGCAGAGCGCACCATTCGCGATGTGCTGGCAAGCATCGCGGAAAATTACGCGCGCGGCACGCCCAACGGCATCCGCATGGACGCAGACTCAGCGCTGATCTGGAGTCCGGCCCATTTTACCTGGATGGACACGAACCATCCGGCCGGCACGCCACGCGAAGGGTATCCGGTCGAAATTCAAGCATTGTGGATCCGCCTGCTGCGGTTGCTCGGAAAAATTTCCGCGCCGGCCGGGCAAAAGCAGTGGCGCGAACTGGCGGACCGCGCGATGGCTTCGTTTGAAAAACTTTTCTGGCTCGAAGACCAAGGCTGGTTTGCCGACGTGCTGCTCGCCAGGCCGCGCGTCATCGCGCGTGACGCCAGGCCGGGAGACGCGCTTCGCAGCAATTGCCTGTTCGCCGTGAGCCTTGGCTTGGTGACCGGCGAACACGCCAGGCGCTGTGTTGCGGCCGCGCAACGATACCTCGTCGTGCCCGGGGCGTTGCGTTCGCTGGCGCCGCTGCCAGTATCCGTTCCGTTGCCCATTTATGGCAACGACGGCCAGCTTTTGAACAATCCGGCCGAACCGTATTGGCCGGGTTACGCCGGGGACGAGGACACGCGCCGCAAGCCGGCGTATCACAACGGCACCGCGTGGACATGGACATTCCCCACTTTCTGCGAAGCGCTGGTGCGGGCATGGGATTTCGCGCCGGAAGCCGTTGCCGCGGCGCGCGCCTATCTCGGCAGCATGGAACCATTGATGAACGCAGGTTGTCTCGGACAGATTCCGGAAATTCTGGATGGCGACACCCCGCACCTCCAGCGCGGCTGCGACGCGCAGGCTTGGGGCGTGACCGAAGCCTTGCGCGTGTGGAAGCTGTTGTCGGAGATTTGACTGGACCCGCAAAGGCGCCAGAGGGCCTGGCGCAGTCCAAAACCCCTCGCAGTCCGGCGTGGTCGCAAAACGCGCTTGCGTCTTGGAATGTGCGGTCTACGCTTACCCCTCGCCCGCGTAAGGTCCGAATGGCGTCTTAAAGAGACATCATCCAACCCTTTACGCCATAAAAGTCGCGGACGTGAACGTTTTCCGTAACAAATGGGTCAATGTATTGTTGGACTCATTAGCAATCTAAATTGAAAACCGCCCGATTATGAAAACCAACTTTCTCAGAAAATCCACCGCAGGCATGGCGTTGGCAGCGCTTTGGCTTGTTAGCAACCATTCCGCTCAACTCTCGAACGCCCAGGCGCAGCCCGCGCCGCCAGCCCCAGCCACCACCGCCGACCTCTCCGCCGTTCCGCCCGCCAGCGTCACCCCGCCGCCCAATATTCTGCCCAACAGCCCGCTCGCACAGGTCGTCAAACTGGTGCAGGCTGGCGTGGATGAAAGCGTGATTTATAGCTACATCTCCAATTCCAGCAGCACGTTCAATCTGGATTCGGACACAATCATTTACCTCAGCGATCTCGGCGTGCCGAATGAAGTCGTTTCCGCAATGATGCAACGTGACCAGTTGTTGCAATCGCAAATCAGCCCGGCCAATCCCCCGCCCCCGGCGGAACCCCCCGTGACTGAACCTCCGCCTGCGCCGGCACCCACCGAGGTCACGGTGAATTATTTTTACAACTCGCTCGCGCCGTATGGAACCTGGGTGGACGTGGAAGGTTATGGCCGGTGCTGGCGGCCGACGCTCGTCGTTTACAACTCCGGCTGGCAGCCGTATTGCGACCGCGGGCATTGGGTTTACACCGACTGCGGCTGGTATTGGGTCTCGGATTATTCGTGGGGCGTCACGTTTCACTACGGACGCTGGTTTCATAATCCGCGACTGGGTTGGTGTTGGTGGCCGGACACCGCCTGGTCGCCGTCCTGGGTGACGTGGCGCTACTCGAATGATTATTGCGGCTGGGCGCCGCTGCCGCCGTTTGCGGTTTACCGGCCCGGCGTGGGCTTCGTTTATCGTGGCAATGGCGTGAGCGTTGGATTTGATTTTGGCGTGGCCGTGAATTTTTTCACGTTTGTGCCAACCCGAAATTTTTGCGACCCGCATCCGCGTCATTATCGCGTCGAGGCAAGGGACGAAACGCGGATATACAATCAGACCACGGTCATCAACAACTTCAATTTTGACAGCCACAACCGGACCTTCAGCAATAACGGCATCGCGGTGAACCACATCACCGAAGCCACCCGGACGCCGATTCACCCGGTCCCGGTGCGCGATTTGCGGGCTTCAACCGGGCAGCCCTGGCGGGGCGGGTCAGGTGGCCAGCAAAACCACGGGCCGGGGGTAACGACGGGAAATCCGCCGCATCCGGGTTCCGCCTATGACAACCGAAACAATTCCGCGCCGCACACCGGAACACCAGGACAAAACCAGTTCCCGCGTCCGGTGAACACCCAAAATCCGCCGCCGAATCAGAATGGACTGGCACCCGGACGAATTCCAACCGGGTCTCCGGGGCAAAATCGCTTCTCGCAACCGGTGAACAATCCGACTTTGCAGCCAAACCGCAATGTGCCCGATAATTCGCAGGTGCAAACCCGGAACAATGACAACAAGCACATCGCGTCACCACGCGGACAGCAATTTGAAGAGCAAACGCCGCACATCACCCCGCCGCCCGCGTCCGCGCCGGTGGAACGGCAGCAGCAGCATAATGATTCGCGTCCGGATGTTTCCGCGCCGACGCCAAGAAATGTCGCGCCGTCTGCGCCGCCTTCGTCTTCGGGATCGCATGCGTCGCAATCGTCCCAGTCATCGCAGTCATCAAATAGATCTGACAAACAGGATCAGGGCCAAAACGGGCGGGGACATTGAAGCTTGCCGGGGATTTCGCAAAGCGCCGCGATGAAAAGTGTCGCGGCGTTTTTGCTTTTGAAAGCCTCCCGCTGCTGGCAAAATGCGCGCGTGGGCATCACGCCTCGGCAATTTGAACAAATGCGGGAGCGCCTCGGCGGCGTTTCCCCGCGCAGGACCACACCCGTTCTCGAAACAACACTGCGCGCTCCGGCTGCTTCCCACCGCGTGATTCTCGGCCTCGATTCCTCGCTGCGCGGGACAGGCTACGGCGTCATCCGCCTGGCCAAACCGCATCCGCTGGCGCTGGCGCACGGAACGATTTCCTGCCCGGCCGCCTGGGAACATTCCCGTTGCCTGGCGAAAATTGTTGAAACGTTGCGCGACGTTTTAACCCGGCACCAGCCCACCGTCTGCGTCGTCGAGGGCCTCTTCTACGCGCAAAATTTGCAGACGGCCATTGTCATGGGCGAGGCGCGCGGCGCAGCCCTGGCGGTCATTGCCGAAGCCGGACTGGACATCTTCGAAATCGCCCCGCGCAAGGTGAAACAGGCCATTGTCGGCTACGGCGCGGCCCAGAAATCCGCCGTCGCCAAGATGGTGCAGCGGCTCCTGGAGTTGCCCAAACAGCCCGCGCCCGACGCTGCCGACGCCCTGGCGCTCGCCTTGGCACACGCGCAGGCAAACAGCCGTTACCAACTGACCTCGTTAAAGCGCGTATGAATTCCACATTCGCATGATCACCTTTCTCCATGGCAAACTCGTCGAGGCGCTGCCCACGCAGGTCGTCGTGGATGTCAACGGCGTCGGCTACGAAGCGCTCATTCCCTTGTCGTCGTTCGACAAACTGCCGCAGCCGGGCGGCACGGTGAAGCTGCTCACGCAACTCGTCATCCGCGAGGACGCCCACACGCTTTATGGTTTCATGACCGCGGCGGAACGCGATTTGTTTCGTCTGCTCATCAATACGGTTTCCGGCATCGGGCCGAAAATCGCGCTGAACATCCTGAGCGGCATCAGCGTGACGGCCTTTCGCGGAGCGGTGGCCGCCAGCGACGTGAAGACGCTTTCGCAAATTTCCGGGGTCGGCAAAAAGACCGCCGAACGCATCGTCGTGGAATTGCGCGACAAAATCGGCGTGGCGGGCGCCTGGGAAGCCGCGAGCGCGCAACGCGCCCTGTCGCCGGACGACCAGAAAGTCAATGACGCCGTGCTCGCGCTCATGGCGCTGGGCTTCAAGCAGATTGATGCGCACGACGCCGTTCGCTCCGCGCAAACCATGCTCGGCGCAAAGGCGACGGTGGAGGATTTGGTGCGCGCGTGCCTCAAAAAAGGAGCATGATGGCCGCCGTCAATCCGAAATCCCAGACAACCGGCGTCACTCGCCGGCCCCGCAAATCCGGCGTGGTGGTGCCACAGTCGCCCAAATGGCATCAACGGCTCGGCGCGTGGACGCTTTGGGCCGTCTTCAATTTGATTTCCGCCACGTTGCGTTACCGTTTCCACGACACCCACGATTTCATGACGCGCAAGGACGTCCGGCAGGTGATTTACTGTACCTGGCACAATCGCCTCGCGCTCGCCATGAAATTGTATTCCAATTACGGGCTTCGGCACCACCAGGCCGCGGGGCTCGCCGGACTGGTCAGCGCCAGCCGGGACGGCGCGTTTCTCTCGGCCGTTCTCGAACGTTTCGGGGTGCAACCCGTGCGCGGTTCATCAAGCCGGCGCGGCGGACAGGCGATGCTCGAACTGACAACCTGGGCGGAGCGCGGCTATGATCTCGCCATCACGCCCGATGGCCCGCGCGGCCCGCGTTATATTGTGCAGGACGGCGCCATGGCCCTGGCGCAGATCACCGGGCTGCCCCTGGTTCCGGCGTCGTATCATTTGCGTTGGAAAATTCAGTTGAAAAGCTGGGACGGTTTTCAAATTCCGCTGCCGTTTTCGCGGTGCGATGTTTTTACCGGCCGCCTCACGCCCGTGCCGCGCAAAATTTCCGACGCCGAACGCGAGGAATTGCGCAAACAGCTCGAAACCGAGTTGCGCGCCATCACACGGGATTGAATCGCCGGAGGGACGAACTTTGCGAGTCTCCCGTGCTTTCGGAACGCGCCGGAATTTTCGGACGCGTGCGATTCATCCATCCGGGATTGGGTCAGGCAGCGCATCCTTGACACTCAACTCTCAACCCTCAACTCTCAGCCCGCATGATTGCCCGCGTCAGCCTCGAAATTGCGCTCCGGAAGGAGTTTGATTACCTGATTCCGCCGGGACTGACCGGGCAAATCGAGGTCGGCAGCCGGGTGCAGGTGCCGTTTGGCCCGCGAAAAATGTTCGGCTATGTCACTGCGCTGGCGGAGGAATCCGCGGTGCCAAATCTTAAATCCATTTTGCGGGTGGCCGGCGAGTCCCGCGGCGCGGGACTCGTGACGCCAAAGGTCTTGAAACTCGCGCGCTGGATTGCGGACTATTACTGCTGCGCGCCGGAGACCGCGTTGAAATCCGTCCTGCCCGAGGCCGTGCGCCGGGAGGAATCCGGCTGGCGCGAAAGGCTTTTTGTCCGCGCATTGCCGGTCACCGGCGAATTTCCCAAATTGCCGAAACGCCAGCAGGAAGTCTGGAACCTCATCGAGGAACGGCGCGAATTGCCGATGACCGAACTGGCCGAGCTTGCGGAAACGACCGCCGCGACCATCCGCAAGCTCGAAGACCGCGGCCTGGTCGAAATCGCCCCGCAGATATCCGAGCGCGATCCCTACGCCCGCGAGCATATTTTGCCCACGCAACCGCTGCCGCTGAATCCGGCGCAAGCTGCGGCATTGGAGAAAATCGAAACGGCGATGGATGGCTGCGGTAGCACCCGCGTCCCGCGGGTGGAGGCGGACGCCGCGCCCGACTCTCGTCCGACAGCCAAACCCGGACCAATTTTAGAAGCCACCGTCCGCAAACGCAGCCTGCCGCACTTTGAAATTCCCGGTTTTACCTATCATATCACCTGGCAGACGCACAATAAACTGGTTCTTTCGCCCGAAGCCCGTGCAAAGACCTTGGAGGCCTGCCATTTCTGGCACGGAAAAAAAATCAAGTGTTACGCGGCATGTGTGATGCCGGATCACGTTCATTTGCTATTGCAGCCATTGCCGGTTCAGGAAGCCGGAAAGGAGGGGGCGCATTCGCTCGCGGAAATTTTGCACAGCATCAAATCATTCTCTGCGCACGAAGTGAACAAGGTGATGAAACGTTCCGGACCGGTTTGGATGGATGAATCGTTTGACCGGATGATCCGTTCGGAAGCTGACCTGCATAAGACCTGGGATTATATCTGGAACAATCCACGCCGGATCGGATTGGTCGGACCGATGGAGGATTATCCTTACATTTGGATGCCAACCGCGTCCGACACGCCCCAAAGTGTCCGGCGCGACGCCGGACACGACCCGCGTGACGCGGGTGCTACACAGCCGAAATCGGAAGCCACAAAGGCATCCCGGGTTTTCCTGCTACATGGAGTGACCGGTTCCGGCAAGACCGAGGTTTATCTTCAGGCCCTCGCGCATGCCCTCGAACAAGGCAATGGCGCCATCGTGCTTGTGCCGGAAATTTCGCTCACGCCGCAGACCGTCGAACGCTTCAAGGCGCGGTTCAGCTCCGGGAAGCTCCAGACGCTCGTCGCGGTCTTGCATTCGCATCTTTCCGCCGGCGAACGCCATGACGAATGGCACAAAATCCGTGAGGGCCGCGCCCGTATCGTCATCGGTGCGCGCTCGGCAATTTTTGCGCCCGTCGAGCCGCTCGGCCTCATCATCGTGGACGAGGAGCACGAGCACACCTACAAGCAGGAGGAGGCGCCGCGCTACCATGCGCGCGACGCGGCCATCATGCGCGGCCAGATGGAAAACGCCATCGTCGTGCTCGGCTCGGCCACGCCGTCGCTCGAAAGCTATTACAACTGCAAAAAAGGCAAATACACGCTGCTCGAATTGCCCGAGCGCGTGGATGACCAGAAAATGCCGCACGTCCGCGTCGTGGACATGCGCCAGGCCGCGCGCGGCGAAAAGGGCATCCCGATTTTTTCAAACCAGCTCAAGGAAGCCATCCATCAGCGGCTCGAACGTGGCGAGCAGACGATCTTGTTTTTGAACCGGCGTGGCTATTCGACGGCATTGCAATGCCCGAAATGCGGCTACGTCGCGCAGTGCCCGAATTGCAGCCTGGCGCTCACGTATCATCGCCCGGAACAAAAGCTGCGCTGCCATATTTGCGGATTCACGGACGCCGTGCCCGCCGCGTGCCCGAATGTGAAGTGCCGAAATCCGGCCATCCGCTACGCCGGTCTCGGCACGCAAAAAGTCGAGGAAACCCTCGTAAAATTGTTTCCCCACGCGCGTGTCCGGCGCATGGACGCCGACACGATGAAACGCAAGGACGATTACCGCAAAACGCTGGGCGATTTTCGTGTCGGCAAAACCGACATCCTGGTCGGCACGCAGATGATTGCGAAGGGTCTGCATTTCCCGAACGTCACGCTGGTGGGCATCATTTACGCCGACCTCGCGTTGCATCAGCCGGATTTCCGGGCGGGCGAGCGCACCTTCCAGCTGCTCACGCAGGTCGCCGGGCGCGCCGGGCGCGGCGACGTCGAGGGCGAGGTGTTTGTGCAGGCGTTCGCGCCGTTTCACCCCGCCATCCAATACGCGCGCCGCCACGACTTCATCGGATTCTACGAACAGGAAATTGAGTTTCGTGAACAATTAAAATACCCGCCCGTCAGCCGCGTGGCGCTGCTCACGCTCAAAGGCCGCAATGAGGACAAGGTGAAATTCAGCGCCGAGCATTTGCGAAAAGTTCTTGAGTCCACAGTCCACGGTCCACAGTCAGATAGTCATCGGACTGGAGACCGTGGACTGAAGACCGGGGACTTCCGCGACTTGATCCTTGCCGGCCCGGCGCCGGCGCCGTTGCTGCGCGCGGAGACGTTTTACCGCTACCAAATCATGCTGCGGACGCGCGCGATGAGCAAACTGAGCCAGCACTTGGCAAAAATCATAGAAACGCTCGTGTTGCCGGATGACGTGACGTTGTCTGTGGATATTGACCCGGTGAGTTTGGGGTAGTTTGCTACCCGCCAAGGTTTTTAATTCCCCGTTGCCACAAATCGAAATAATACAGCGCGACGACGACGAGGGAGTGGCCGATTTTTTCGTCGGCCACGAGTTTCGGAATTTCCCCCACCGGCACCAGCCGCGTCTCCAAATCTTCACCGTGGTCCCAATCCACATCGTGCTGCAGCCGGCAGTTTTCAATCAGCACCGTGAAGGTTTTGTTGCTCAAAATCGCCGGGTTTGACCAGATTTTACCGAGCACGCGCGCGTTTTCGCCTTCGTAGCCGGTTTCCTCGCGCAATTCGCGCACGGCCGCTGTCACCGGGTCGGTCTCGCCCGGGTCCATCATGCCGCCGGGAATTTCCAGTTCCACCGTGTTTGAGCCGTGCCGGAACTGCTCAATCATCACCAGTTGCCGTTCAGGCGTGAGAGCGATGACGTTGACCCAATTGACGCTGTCGAGGACATAGAAATCGTGTTGCTTGCCGGTGCGCGGCGATATGCTCACATCCGAGCGCAATTTAAAGATGCGGAAATCGCCGATGAGCTTCGAACGGACTTTTTTCCAAGGCCTGATCATTTTGGATTTACGATATACGATTTACGATTGGTGCGACAAATTGCCGCATTTTCGTAAATCGTAAATCGTAAATCGTAAATTCAAAGCCCTTTTTCTTTTGCGGACCAACCTTGGCGCATCAATGTCAGCAAGTGTTGCAGGGCTTCGTCGTAAGAACGTCCTTTTTGTCCGGCAAGCTGGCGGGCGCGTTTGTCCAGTTGCAAAGCCATCTCCACGGATTTGTCCTCCGGACAACCGAGCGCGACGAGGACTTTTGCCAATTCGGAGGTTTCCACAGGAAAATCCAACCATGGATTCACACGGATTCACACGGATAAGAAAGTACCGTTGCGTGCGCCTTCAAAAATCCGCGTCCATCCGTGTTCATCCGTGGTTTAAAATTATTATACCGTGTCGTCCGGAACGATTTTGATGCTGACGACGCCGACACGTTTCTGCGGCTTGCTGCGCTCGCCGGAGCCGCCAGAACCAACGGGGGTGCCGGCGATTTTCGCGAGCACGTCCTCGCCTTTGATCAACTTGCCGAAGGCGGTGTATTGGTGGTCGAGGAATGACGCGTCACCGTCGCAAATGAAAAACTGGCTGCCGGCGGAATTCGGATCGTTGGAACGCGCCATGGAAATGACGCCGCGCTGGTGCGAGCGGTCGTTGAACTCGGCCTTGACGGTATGGCCCGGGCCGCCCGTGCCCCAATGACTTTCCTGGCTCGCGTCCTTGGTGAGCGGGTCGCCGCCCTGGATCATGAAGCCCTTGATGATGCGATGAAAACAGGTGCCGTCGTAGAACCCCTTTTGGGCGAGGGTCTTGAAATTCCCGACGGTCTTGGGCGCGACGTCGGGCCAGAATTCGATGACCATTTCGCCTTCGGTGGTGGTGATGTGGGCCAGTTCGTTCATAAAATCTACACGTTGATTATTTCACACTGTCGGCGGGAACTATTTTGATGCTGTCAATGTTCATTCGTTTGATCGGGCGATCCGGCGGTTCCGTCGGCGTGGTGGCAATCTTGTCGAGCACGTCAAAGCCCTTGATCAAATTGCCAAACACGGTGTATTGGCCGTCGAGATTCCCGGCGTCGGCGTGGCAGATGAAAAACTGGCTGCCGGCGGAATTCGGGTCCGAAGTGCGCGCCATTGAAAGGATGCCACGGGCATGATGCTTGGAATTGAATTCCGCGTTGATGGTATAACCGGGCCCACCCTGTCCCCAGGAATCTTTGGCTGAATCATTCTTCGTGTTCGGGTCGCCGCCCTGAATCATGAAACCCGGAATCACGCGATGAAAACACGTGCCGTCGTAAAAGCCGCTGCGCGCGAGCTTCTTGAAATTCGCGACATGGTTTGGCGCGACGTCCGGATAGAATTCCAGCACCATCACGCCCTCGCTCGTCGTGATGACTGCAACCTCATTTGTGTTTGGAACCGTTGGCGATTGATTGGTGACGGCGGCCGTGTCCATGGCCGGCGCGGATGGTTTTTCGTTGAAGCAGCCCGCAACAAACAGGGCGGCAACACTCAGCGCGCAAACTAAAAAGGATGTTTTCATGGCCGCGAAATTTTCCATACGGTGGATGAAAAGTCACGCACCAAAATGCAGGGGCTTAAGTTCGCGGCGGCAGTTTTCCGCCCTTGTTCATTGACTGCGTAATCAGGCTGCCGTGGTCGGCCTTGCGCGACCGGCCCCACATCAAAACCATCAGGACACCCGCCAAAACCAAAAAGACCGCGCCAATGACCAGCCCCCGTTTGCTGCTTAAACCGGAAGATTCCGGTGGCGGCGCGACGGCGTTGGGCTGAACGGCCACGGCCGGAGCGGCAAGACCGGCCGGTGCCGCAGTTCCGTTCGCTGGTTCCACCGTCGCGACGGGCGGCGGCAGGTTCGTTTCCGCGTTTGCGCTGACATTGGCGGGCGGCACGGCAACCTTCGGCGGCGGTTGATTGGTTGTCAACGGTGGTGCCGGTGCCGGCGCAGGCGCAGGCGGTGGCAAATTGGTTTTTGCCTTGGTGCCGATGATGATGAGCGGCGGTGCTGCAAGCGGTGGTGGCGGCGACGGTGGCGGCGGCGCATTGGTCGGCTCCATTGGCGGTTGCGGCAACGGCGGAAATTCAGGAAAACTGACCTGCGACGGCGGCAAATTCATGGTGCAGCCGGTGTAATTGCCCAGTTGCGAGCGCAATACGATGATAAACGGCTGCCGTGCATTGTTGCGTTCGGCCTGCTGCTGTTGCTGCTGAAAAACCCGGTTGATGCCGGCGTCATACGGTGTCCCGGTGATTCCCCGCTGTCCGTCGCAGAATATCAGCACCGTCAACCGGTCGGAATTCTGCACAACCCAGCTGAGATAAGGGCGCAATGCGTCCAGGCTGGTTTTTTTTGAATAATGTTGTTGGCCAACAAATCGGATGATATTCGACGCAATCGTCGCGGCGTTCTCCGGCGCCCAACGTTGCAGGGGAAACTGCCCGGTGCGCACTTCCCGATCAAACGTCCACACGCCGATGCCGTCGCCGGCGTGCAACTGGCCCTGCATATTGCCCGCCAGCATGATGTCCAGCGCGCGTTGCACCGCCGGCAGGCGCTTTTTCATGTCTGACGACGTGTCAAAAACGAGCAGAAAACGATTTTCAACCGGTTGCGCTGCCGGCTGCGCGGGAGCCTTGAAAATTAGAAAAACACCCGTGAGCAACGCGGCAAGGATTCGCCTATGGTGGAAAAATTTGTTTTGGCGCGCGTTCGTGTTCATTTGTTTAAGTTGCGGTGCGGTTGGCGATTGAAACGATTCAGTTCCTTGCGATTGTAGTTCCGCAACTCGTCCTGGCATTCCGTCAGTGCGTCCCCAATCATGCGAATAAAATTGGCGCAACTGGCCACCGACCCGCCCATGCCGCTCACCACATCGCGTTCGGCGTGATCATCCGTGACCACCAGCGTCTCGCCATGGGCGTGGAAGCGATGCGCGGCGCGTTCAATCATCTGGTCGGCGGTCTGCCCCGCGCGCGAAAACAAAACCTCCACGGCCGAATCCATTTCAGGCTGCGGTGTGCCGGCAGGTGCTCCGGCGCCGTCAAAAAAAATCGTGACCGGCGTGCCCGTCGTGTCGTGATAGCGCGTCAGCATTTGGATCAATTCCTTGCGCGCGCGTTCCGAATGGCGCGGGTGGCCGGAAGCCAGTTCCGGCCAGTTGTGCAACAGGCTGTAGCCGTCCACCAAAATCCGCAACAACGCCATGGGTGTATCGTAAGCATTTGTTACGCCCGGGGAAAAGGTAAATTCAAGGCTGCGACGGAAACACATTGTAATTTGCGCGGCACGCGGTTAAATGAACGCCCACAAATGACCGTAACCGGCAACCAGCGTGTTTTTCAGAAATCGAACCGGCGCATTGCCGCGCTGGCGCTGGTGGTCTTTGCGCTGGATCAGTTCACCAAATGGCTGGTGCTGAAAACGCTGCCGGCCTATCACGAGAAAATCATCATTGAAGGCTTTTTCAAATTTGTCCAT
>Ga0265340_10001393_pt1 | contig 13865 bp, 11 predicted proteins | sample 4CB225metaG_FD_202082 | JGI IMG/M metagenome (GOLD analysis project Ga0265340, IMG submission 202082) | Rhizosphere microbial communities from Carex aquatilis grown in University of Washington, Seatle, WA, United States - 4-CB2-25 metaG | ecosystem: Host-associated > Plants > Roots >...
TCTTGAACGCCTTGCGAATTGCCACGTCGAGGATTTGACCCCGGATGTTCTGAGCGCACGCCAGGTGAACAATCTCGTTGCGCTCGGTGCGTCCAGTCCAACCACCGTCAGGACGTTGACCTTCGACCAACACCGCTTGCTGTGTACCGACGAGACCCGAGAGATGGGCCCGGCGATGCTCGTCGTTCAAAGTGAACAACTCTTCCAGTCGAGCGGACTTCTCTTCTTCACTGACGTCGTCCCCAAGGCGCAGCGCTGGCGTTCCGGGTCGTTCCGAATACTTGAATGCAAATAGCCCCACGAAGCGAAGGCGTTCGACCAGTCGCAGAGTAGCTTCGAAGTCTTCCCGGGTTTCACCCGGAAAACCGACAATGACGTCGGTGGATATCGACATCCCGGGCACAGCGCATAGAAGTTCTTCTACGCGCTCCACGTATTCTTCCACCGTGTGTCTTCGGATCATGCGCTTGAGCACCCGGTTGCTGCCCGACTGAACTGGCAAATGAACGTGCCGGCACAGAACCGGCAGGTCTCGATGAGCTTCGATGAGGGGTCGAGTAAAGTGACGAGGATGGGGGCTAACGTAGCGCAGCCGACTGAGCCCAGGGGTGCGTTCAGCAATAGCCCGAAGTAGCTCTGGAAACTGGCCGAAGTTCTGACCTGCCCCGATGCCGCTAATCAGGGTCCTTGCAATGGTGTCTGACCCCCGAGAAAGCGCATCGGTCGGGTCCGTGTAGCTGTTCACGGTTTGACCAAGTAGGGTCACTTCACGGGTGCCACGGGCTACCACTTGTTCGATTTCCGTCAGGATCTCACGGCTGGCGCGATAACGCTCACTGCCGCGGGTATACGGCACGATACAGTAGGAACACCGCTCATCGCAGCCTTTCATGGTAGTAACGAACGTGGCCGCATGTACCCCGCTCAGATCAGTCTGAATGGGCGGAAAGCGTGGCTCTTCCAAGTCAAAACGCGTCCGTGCCAGGCGCGGCCCGCCGAGTCTAAGATCTAACAGTAGCCCCGGGAGTTCAGTGATGTTGTCTGGGCCAATGATAAGGTCAATTTCGGGGGCATGCCGCAGTAGTTTTTCGCCCTCCTGCTGTGCAACGCACCCTGCCACGACGATGGTCTTTGCTTCGCCTCGTGCCTTTCGCAAACCGAGTCGTCCGACCTCGCTTCTGAGCTTCTGCTCTGCCTTGTCGCGAATACTGCACGTGTTCAAGAGAACGATGTCTGCATCATCGACTGTTTCCGCAGCCAGATAACCGGCGAGTGTCAGAACTTCCGCCATACGGCTCGAGTCGTGCACGTTCATTTGGCAACCGAAAGTGATGACGTAAAAACGTTCCATGAATCGTTCGCAGGGTCTGTGAAGCTGCTGCGGTTTAGCACGCGGAAGCGAATGGGGAGCGGAGAGACCTAACCCGCGCTCTTAGGAGCGACAAATTGACCAGGAACCTCGAGCGAAAGCGCGCGTTTGCGATATCATTCCTTAGCAGAGCGCGGTGCCGCGCCCCCTAGGCTTCTCCACTTCGAATGGCTGAGATCAAGACCCTAGTGGACCTTTTCGAGTCCAGCTGTCGCGTCCGCGGCGAGGCACCTTTGTTTGGCACCCGGCAGGGCAACATGTTCAAGTGGATTTCATACGCCGAAACCCACCGACGCGTTGCCCAAGTACGCAGTCTCCTGCGCGTGCTCGGTGTCGTGCGTGGCGATCGCATCGCGCTAATTGCTGACAACAGCATCGATTGGGCGTCCATTTGTTACGCAACTGCCGGTTGCGCGGCGATTACGGTCCCCATGTATCCGGAACAACGCCCCTTAGACTGGGAATTCGTTTTGCGTGATTGCCGTCCAAAGGTCGTATTCCTCGGCACGAAGTCGGTGGCAACGAAGTACGGCCGCATTCAAGGAAACCTGCCGTTCGTCGAGCATTTGATTGTTATTCAAGGCGACGAAACTGATGACTCAACGCTGTCAGCGCGTTTGCGACGGTTGTCGGACCCAACCGCCGATATAGAGCCTCCGTTACCTGACGATCCGGCTGACTTCATCTACACGTCCGGGACGATGGGGCAGCCCAAGGGCGTGATCTTGAGTCACGGCAACATCGTTACCAACGTACTTGCTTCGACCCTCGCTTTCCCGCTGTTTTCGAGCGATCGTACGCTGTCCTTTTTGCCCTGGGCCCATTGCTTTGGACAGACGGTCGATCTACATCTGATGCTCCACGTCGGCGCGCAGATCGGGATCAACGGCGATATCACGAGCCTAATGACCAACCTGCAGTTGGTGCGGCCAACCATTCTGATAGCCGTACCTCGCATTTTCTTTCGGATCCATGAGGGAGTTCACAAGCAGATCGCAGAGCGGCCACTGGTCATTCAGAGGCTTTTCCGGACGGCGGTGGCCGCGGCGACCAAGCGAGCCCAGGGTGATGCGCTCAACATAGGCGAGCGTCTTGGATTGATGACCGCCGAACCGCTGATCTTTCGCAAAGTACGAAAGAAGTTCGGTGGCAGCCTACGCTTTGCAATTAGTGGCTCAGCCGCACTGAATCGAAGTGTTGCAGAATTCGTTAATGCACTTGGAATCGAAGTCTTTGAGGGTTATGGGCTAACAGAAGCAAGCCCAGTGGTGAGCGTAAATACCCCGGGGCACCGAAAATTCGGCACGGTTGGCAAAGCCATCCCCGGGGTCACGATTGCTATCGATCGGACTGCAACTCAAGACCCGCAGGTAGGGGAGATCGTGATTCAGGGCCCCAGTGTGATGAAGGGATATCATAGCGCACCAGAAGACACGGCCCGGGTGCTTACCGCTGACGGTCGGCTGCGCACGGGCGACCTAGGATACCTCGATCCAAACGGCTACCTGGTAATTACGGGACGGCTCAAAGAGCAATTCAAACTCCAGAATGGCAGGTACGTCGCGCCAACGCCGATTGAAGAACACGTCAAGCAGTCGCCACTGATCTCCAATTGCGTGCTCTACGGGGCCGATCGGCCATTTTGCGTGCTACTGGTGGTACCGGAGCAAGCCAAGGTCGAAGATGAAGCGCGCAAACGCGGGCTGACGGTCTCCAATTGCGCGGAAGATTCGCTCGTGTACGATATGCTCAAAACCGAGATCTCTACGCGAACTCGCGAGTTTCAGTCGTACATGCGTCCGAAGAAATTACTCGTCTTATCCGAGGATTTTACGGTGGACAATGGTTTCATGACCCCCTCGATGAAAGTTCGCAGGCAGGAAGTCATCAATCGGTATAGCCTGCAATTGGCGAAGCTCTATGCAGATTCAACTGTCGCCTGATTCATTCCCTTCACCCGCTGATTCAGCACGCGTTCTGCTGGTCGGATTGGGGCGACAAGGTTGCCCAACCGCGCTGATGTTGGCAGTGGCCGGCGTCGGCCAGGTGCTGATCCTGGATGATTGTCCTCTCCGTGGCACCGACCGCCGAATCACTCAGTTAGATTGGGCCCTTTGTGACCGAAAATTATGTGCCCTATTAGCGGAGACTGCACCATGATCGTCGACATTTACTCTCGTCAGACTCGACTACGCGAGATTGGCGTGAAGGGGCAGCAGCTCATTGCCGAGGGACGAATCGTGCTTGGGAGGGACGAAGTATCGAAAATCGCCGTCGAATATCCGAAACGCGCAGTCGTCGGTTGCGTGCAGTTGGACGCTGCGGTGCTGCCATCTCAATTCGTTCATTTGCATCATTTCCCCCACGTAGTTGCGTCGAAGTTTGCGCGCCGGTCGTGGCTGGCAACTCAGAAGCACCTCGAATCGCTCGGCGCTATCTTGGGGTGGACCAAACAACCTTGATTGCAGATCTCCGTTCCATGAATCAGCCTAGGCCAACACCGAGAAAGGCGCCTTCAGGCACGTCAGACTGGACTCTCGTGCGCGCTGTAACCAGAGGACTATTTCTGTCCCTGCTGCCGACCGCGCTTCTTTGGCCAACGTCAGCAAACGCTGATCTGCAGGATGATGTCGAGCGTCTCCTAATTCTGGTGGACAAGACGACTGCGTACCATTTGGGACCGCGATTTCTCGAACAAGGCGATGAGCTACCCTTGTTGTTGCCACCCAGCGTTGCCACGAGCAACGATAGCGTGCGAAAATGCACTCACGTCGTGGTGATCGGAGCCCAGTCGATACACTTCAGTTGCGACACTGCATCAGCATCCGAACATGGGGACAACCGTGCGCCCGTGGCCAGTCGAGCAGGATTCGTTGAGCTCGTGCGATGCGGCGCCGACCGCGAACAGCTGTCGGACGTAGTGGTAACGATGCTTTCGTTGCGGGGGCCGCTTGATGCAATCGCTTTCACCTCGCCATTGGACCGCCCGCTCGCACCTGTTGCTGTACCCAATCGGTCTGTTGGCTCGGAGGCTCTCGAACGAACGCTTACGCGCGAGTCGGAGGTGCCGCACCTCGACGCTTGGCTGCAATACGTCGAATCCAAGTCCCTCCTGCAAGGTGCGACACGGACCGAACGGCGCACGCTTCCAGCACAAGACAGAGAAGTTGGTGAAACACTGCTCGGTTTCGATCCGGGTTGCCACGAAGTGCGGCTACTTGCTGATATTGACTGGGAGAGCCTAGACGAATCTGAAAATGGCGCGGATCTAACCTGGCAAGATAGCGGCGAAATTGCGGCAAGAGATACGTTGCACACTCGCTCGCCTACCTTGCGCATGTGCACGGCGCAGCCGAAAATAGCTATGTTTCGCTTTCCCGTGCTCCCTCATTCCACGGCCGGTGTGCTATTTCGAGCCCACTTTGCGTGGCCATCGGGGATTCCTGGGTACTGGGCACTGCCGGTTCGTAACCGCATCGCTCAGGCGCTCCTGCAGAGAAACATGACTTCTCTCACGTCCGCGCCGATCCGATCCTGGATGGGAGGAGCGACCTCGTTGACTATCAAGGTTCCATTGCGAAAAAATGCTTGTTTTGTGGCAATTGTGGCCGCAACGGAAGTTGTCGCTGGAGATATCAGTTTGGAGGTGATGTCGGGTGTGCGCTGGTCAACGGACAGCTCACTCGATGGTTCGGCCGCAAGCCTAGCTTTTTGCCAAGTCCGAGAGAGTACGGCAACCCTGGCTATTGATGCGAGGGACGCCAATTCAACTTGGATCCTGGGCCTCTGGGACACATCGACTCTCCCTTCAAGTTCCGATTTGCGGTGATTCCCCATGGCATTTCTGAATAGCGATTGTTGCGGACCTCTCTTCTCAATTGGTTGGCTTCTGCTTTTGGCGGGTTGCTCCGCGCAGCGCCTAGCTGCAATGCCCGTTGAGCAGCAGTCTCACCCTCCTATCTTGCGTTGGCTTGGGCCCGATTCAGAGTTGGCCCAGGAGGCTGGCGCGACGTCAGCCTCGGTGATCGTTGCTGAGTCAGGGGCTATTGGCGACAGGTTCACCCGAGTCGTTGAGGTCGACGAGACCGCCTGCGTTCTGGTGATGGCTCGCGCGTCCGAGAAGGTCGCTGACGTTGACCTTTATGCGTATGCAGAAGATGGCACTGTCCTCGGCGTGGATGACCGCTCCGACGCTAAGCCGACACTCATTCTGTGTCCACCGCATCCACGCCACATCTACGTAACGGCACGTATTGCCACCGGACAAGGCATGATCGCCGTGGGCGTACATACTGTTCCGCCCGACCGAGCGCGGCGCGTTCAGGTTGCACTGCATGCCGCGCAACAGCACGACGAACAGGCGGATATACCGAAAGCGACCATAACTGACGTGGATCGCCGTCTCAATGATCACCTCAAGTCGCTCGGAGGCCACTGGACTCCGATTGCCCAAACGTCATTGGCTGCTGATAGCAGAATTCCGACGTTAACCGGGATCCTGGTGGATGCCCAAAGTTGCGTCGATGCTTTAGTGCTCTCGCCATTGACTTTGTCTGGGTTAGACGTTGAGGTCCTCGATGATTCAGGGCGCACACTCGGGCGCAGCGGCACTAAGGAACAGGACAAATGGCTCGTCGTGTGCGCGGAAGAACGCCGTGCTTATTCCCTGCAGCTTCGGCCTCACGAAGGAAGCGGCACAGTCCTGGTGCTGATCTCGCGCGGCTCGCTACAGGCGGGCCGCAATACTGAACGAGCAATCGAGCTCAGCCAAAGCTTGGCGCTGGAAACGCTACTCGAGCGAGTCCACACCGAGTTTCGAGCTCGGCATCAGCCCTCTGGGCAAAAGATTGCCCAATGCACCCTGACGAGTGGCAAGCAACAGCGCCTAGAGACCCCCGTCGGGCCGGGCTGCGCCCGGTTCGACGTCTTTGCCGGTGCGCCCAGCTTGAATGTACAAGCACGGGCATACTCGAGTGACGGCAACTTGATTTCGATGAACAGCGGTAGCCAGTATTTGCCGCTCTTTGTCTGCGCGCAGAGCAAGGTCGTGCTGGTCGTCGAGGCGCAAACAAGTGGTGGCCCGATCTGGATCGAGAAGAGTCGGACTGCAGCCATAAGTTCTGCGATGAGTGGCAACCCGCATGCGGCCGCTCGAATCTTCAGTTGGGCATGGCGCCTCGGCTTGCCCTTGGACTTCACTGATTTTACCGACGAACTGCGCATCCCGCTTAGCGCAAAGGCCATTTGGGAGCACGAGGTAGCCGTGCGTTCCGGTCAATGTACCGAAGTTTTTGCCGCTTTGGAGGACGATTTCGGTAGTATCAGTCTGAACCAAGTAGACAGCGCCACTGGCGAGTTGAATGCCGGCGAAGAGGCTCCTGACGCGGCTCATCTCCGGGTATGTTGTGCATTGACGGAGTTTGACTGCAAGTACCGTGTGCAAGTTGACTCGAAAGGTACAACAGCGACCGCACTGTTTGCGACGGCGACTCGTCCTTGACACCAGCCAACGGCCTATGGGCTGTCGAGAGGACAAACATCGCGTACGGGAGCTGTTCGGCGCCCGGATTCGAAGTCCTCTATCGTGCATTCCAGAGTGTCGGAGGACACCAGTCGAACCAAACGCCACGGATCAGTTTGGTTGCTGGGCCTCACAAGTGCGAAATGACTCTTCCGGAGTATGTCGAGAGGGTATGGGGGTTCAGCCGCTACGAGATCGCGAGGGGCTTCGATTTCGCGTCGAGTGCCGGCTAGCTTTATCCGGGCGAAGCCTCGGCGCTCTCCAAGTATGGTTGCAATATGCCATTGGTCGGCAATCTTCACGAGCGCTGATTTACCCGATACCGGGGTCCACCCAATTACGGTTTGGGGGTTGCCAGCCCTAGCTACGTCACGTTCGAAATCGCGATTTTCCGCCGATTTTTCGAACAATATTTTCAGGTTCAATTCAGTGAGGGCTCCGGGAGCGATAACCTGAGCCCAAGGCAAATGATAAGTATTGGCCTGTGCGTCTTCCAAATCTACTCCGGCCGAGTCGGCCTTCGATACACGACATGCAACCCAACGAGAATCGCCAACGTTGCAGATCGCGAGTGCACGGGGTGCCAGCGAATTTGTATTTGAGGGCAATTGATAGACGTTTCCGGCTTGTACGGTCGCGATATCGCCACCAACACGGGATTGCACCTTCAATCGCGACCCAGCGGCACTCATCACCTGCGCCTCATAGAACTGCGCAGCGCTCGATTCGACAATCACCCGAGCGCCTCGCTGTGGGGTGGTGTCTTGTGCCTTCTGCGAATTGCCGGTGGAGCGTGTACACGCAACCGTCAGCAGCATGAAAATCCCCATGTTCCACAGCCTGTGGCTCAACTTCGGTAGACTGAAGAATGCGAACACCACAGACCGCTTAGATCAAACTGACGAATTCACAAGCACCAATAAGAGCAGAGCGACTCGTCACTGGCTACAGTGCTTCACTTTTCCTGGTGGACTTCCCGCGGGCACAGAACATCCAAGTCAACATGTGAAAAGCCACAATCACACTATGATGGCGATTGTGGCTTTACGCGTGAGTGTTAGTAGATACGCGTAGTACTTCTGCATATCTCACACTTGTCAACATAAGCGGACCTGCCCGCCCGGGCATCCAGGCGGGCTAACTAACCCGTTTGGCCGTTTTAATCGGCCATTTCGGGAGCGACAGCCGCGGCGCGCTTCGCGGACTTGCGTCCGCCCTTCTTGCCAGCTTTCTTGGCGGCCTTCTTTCCGACCTTTTTCGCTACCCTTTTGCTAGCCTTTTTGCCGGCCTTTTTCGCTACCTTCTTGCCGGCTTTCTTCGCAGCCTTCTTGCCAGCCTTTTTGCCGGCCTTTTTGCCGGCCTTCTTGCGAGATTTCTTCGCGGGAGCAGCCGCCTCAACTGCTGCTTCTGGAGCGACTTTCTTCGCCTTACTGCGACGAGCCTTCTTGCCAGCCCTCTTGCTGGAACGTTTCTTGGGTGCGGGTGCCGCTTCAGCGGCTGCTGCTGTTACTTTCTTTTTCCGTGCTGCCATGGAACCTCCTAAAGCCGCCGGTGGAACGCTCAGCCGGCGTGTTACAATGCATATATTGCAATCTAGTGTGATGTGTCAACAGACATTTCGCGTCTGCCGACCGGTCTGGTACAAAAAGGCCATTGGACCTATTCTGTTCACGTCCATCAATCATTCTCCACACCACCCTTGTGTTGAACGGTGATGCTCCGACCACGTCACTCACGCTACCCATTGGCGGTCGCGTTTGCGATACACACGCCTTCGGACTTTGCAGTCCATGCCAGCGTAGGTAGCGCGGAGTATTGGTAATCTGAGCTTTGCGTGGATTCATGTCATCGTCGATCTGTATCGTGCTCCGAGGAGCATTACGCAGACCACTGAACGTGATGATGGGACGTTAGCATGCAACATATCAAAACGTCATTACCAATTTTGATGAACTTCACGAAATTGTTCAGCGTGGTCTGCGACGGAGATGGTTGAGGCTTGCGCAATGCGAGCCCGATTAACAGTGCTGACATTGCAATTGGCAGGCGGCAGGGTCGCGAGAACAAGAAAGTTTCTCGTCGAGCACGGTGTGCTCAGGTTATGTGCGCTTGCCTTGATGCCAAATAGTCCAGAAATCGAGCCAATTCTTGATTGACTGCCTCGGGTTGCGACAAGTTAACGACATGCCCTGCCCGCTCAATAATGGCGAGACGCGAATTTGGAATGTGGCTTGCGAGTTCGCGGGAGGCGGCGAGTGAGAGCGTGTCATTGTCCCCAACTAGAATGAGCGTCGGGATATTCAGTTCCTTAAGGGCGGGGACCATGGAACCAATGTCGGGAAGTTTCGCCAACGCCAACCTCAGAATAGCGGCAAGGGCCTCCGGCGAGTGCTCCATGAACCCGCGCCGAATCATTCCCGCATCGGCATTCCCGTAGGCAGCTTGAGATCCCCAGACAAAGCGATTTCCGGCCTTTTCAAGGCCTTCATCAATAATCGAGGCTGCAAAATCGAGCGCCCATTGGCGCTGCGTCTCGCCACTATTTGGATAAGCGGCCAGCACCAAGCCGTCAATCGCAAGGGGGGTTTGCAGCGACCAAAACAGAGCCGTTGCCGCGCCCAAACTGAGACCCCCAACAACGAGTGGTCGCTTGACGGGGTTCGCGACGTCGCTGCTGGCGGCAACCGAAACACCGTGGAAGTCGTCCAGCAGTGCCGGCCAACCATAGGCATCGCACCGCGTTGGAGCATCACTGCGTGCGTGGCCACGCATGTCATAGAGCCAGACCTTGTGCAAACTTCGCAAGAAACGAGCCTGCGGCAGAAAATTACGAGCGCTTCCGCCAAACCCATGAGCGAGAACCACCGCGGGGCCCGACCCTTGACGGTCCACGTGCAATCGAACGGCGGCACCCGCGGCCTCAGAGAGCTTTCTTGTGTCTTGCCACCGCGGAAAGTCAGCGACCATTCGATTACGCAAGCCACCGTAACCCTGGACGGGCGGTTGAATCAACTGTCGTGAATGCGGCGCAACTCAGATTCGAGACGTTCATCGGTAGCCTGCCCCGACTCTTGCTGTTGAGCAGAACCACCATTGCCGCTTGCCTGCCCCACGATGCTGCGTTTTCGCCACTGCCACAATACGTAGGTCAGAAAACCCGCCGATAGCGCCGCTCCGAGCCACCCGAGTGACCCCATCATGTCGAGTGGCACTCGGTCGGGAACGGCCCGCATGCGCTCACCGTAGCGGGCAACTAGACTCTGCTCAATGGCTTCAGGTTGCTCGCCCGCCTTGAGTCGCGTTCTGATTTCCCGTCGCAGGCTATTCGCGATTTCTGAGCCATGAATGTCCAGCGTTTGTGCCCAACAACAGGGCGCCAAGAGTCGCCCCTCAAGGCGCTCAGCGCCTGGGACATTCTCGACGATATTGCTGGCTTGTGCACCAATTTGCGCGCTGCCCACCCCCGCCGAACAGAGAAAGGCGACAGAAATGGCTGCGGCAACGGCAAGGTGCGACAAACGCATGACGCAGCTTGCCACGCATGAACGTACGGCGCACCTCCAACGCGACAGGGGCGGCACTGTGCAGTAGTCCCTCGCACTCCACCAACTCAATTCCTTGGACTTGCCGTCACAGGGCATCGAAATTGAGCTACCAACCTCACATGAGCGGCCCTGGGACCTCGCATCAGGGGGATTGTGACAAGAGATTGACGGCAGTAGTCGTACTTCGGGGTGGCAGCGCGACGCCCGACTCAACTCATGCTAAGCGATTGCAATTGCATCCGAAACGGTCATGAAAGCTCGGAATAGTACCCAAAATCTTGATGGCTCGGGCGCAATGTTCGATGTCATTGCGGACCGATACGATCTTCTCAATCGGCTCACCTCGTTTGGCCGAGATCGGGTCTGGCGTCGTGAGACGGCAATCAAGCTCGAAGCCCCAACTCGAATTCTGGACCTTGCCACTGGCACCGGTGACTTGGCGATTGAGCTCGCTCAACGATATCCGGACGCCCACGTGACGGGCCTCGACCCATCGGCTCGTATGCTGAAGTTCGCCCGCGCTAAGACGAGTGGGCTAGCACTCGAAGATAGAATTACGTATGTCGAGGGGGACGCGCAGGCACTGCCATTTAAAGACGCTGAATTCGATGCTGTTTCCATGGCATTTGGAATCCGAAATGTTCGGGACCGTGCCGCTGCACTCAAGGAAATAGTACGAGTGGCTCGCGTTGGAGCAAAGATCGCGATTCTAGAGCTCACGGAGCCGCGGGGGCGCGGGGTATCACTTCTGGCGCGATTTCATGTTCATTGCATCGTGCCCTTGCTCGGCGCACTCATATCCGGACCGCAACAATACGCGTATCTCTCGCGATCGATCGCCGCGTTTCCTTCACCACAGGCATTCGTGACTTTCGCCGCCGAAAGCGGCTTGCGTCTTCTCGAGCTGCAAGCATTTAGCTTTGGTGCCTGCCACCTCTTTCTCCTTACGCCATCGGCCGCTGGTTCTGCATGAATGAGACGGTTCCTGCGCTTGGGGCAGTGGGCTCGTTGAGTGCGAATGCGTTGCTCTCCGTGCTGGAACGATTCTCGCGCGTAGAGGCCAACCTCATTGGCGTGACTATCGGCACACCATCTCTTCCCGCGGAACGAGTATTCGTGTCCGCAGAGTCCGAGCTAGGGTTTCTATGGTCGAGTAGGCCCGGCATTCATGAAGTTGGGATTGGTGAACTGCACCGTTTCGCCAGTGGCAATGAGCACAATTGGCCAGAGGTGGCGCGGCGAGTGGGCAACGTCTGCGGCAAGTTTCAAGGGGTCGGGATTGGCGCTTGCGCAATCGAACCACGCTTCTACGGCGGCGTTTCCTTTGCCCCCGGCACAGAGACCTCAGCGGTGTGGAAGGGATTCTTGGACTACGATTTCGTGCTTCCTCGATTGCTGTATCGCTCGAACCGGGAAGCAAATCGAGCCAGCTTGACCCTTTTTGCAACACGAACCGAGCTCGAGAGCACGACCAAACGCGAGGGCCTAGCCCAGTATCTCTACCAGACCGTGCATTCGGATAGCGAGCAGCAGTCTGACGGGAACCTCACAGCCCTCAAAGTACTCAGTGCGCAGTACAACCCGAATCGCGACACCTGGAATCAGTTAGTACAGGAAGCATCTCAACTCCTAGGAACTGGGGAGCTCGAGAAAGTCGTTCTGGCTCGAGAACTCATACTGACGTGTATCGGGGCGCCCAACGTGGCGAGCGTTCTCCGAAGATTACTCGGCCGAAAAGATGGCTCGGTGTGTTTTGCGTTTCGCAGTGGCGCTGCCACATTCCTGGGCGCCACGCCGGAAAGGCTTGTTTCGAGGCAGGGGTCGCACATCTATACGGAGGCCCTGGCGGGTTCTGCAGCAGCGGATGACCCAGTGGCCATCCATTCACTGCTCAATGGAGAGAAGGACCGACGAGAACACGCGATTGTCGTCAACGAGATCGTCTCACGTTTGCTCGCTTTGGGAGCGGACACGTCCGTGCCAGAATCCCCAGAATTGCGTCAGTTCGGACCTGTCGTTCATCTAAGAACATCACTTGAAGCCACTCGATTGGACTCGCCTCATGTGCTCGTGATCGGCGACCGGTTGCACCCGACACCTGCCGTGGCAGGGATCCCCACTGAAGCAGCGCTCGAATTCATTCGTCGGAACGAACCGTTTCAGCGGGGTCGCTACGCAGGACCAGTCGGTTGGTTCGACTGCAAAGGTGATGGTGAACTCGTTGTAGCGCTCCGCTCTGGACTGATTCGAGGTTGCGAAGTCCACTTGTTTGCCGGCGCCGGACTTGTTGTTGGGTCCGAACCCAGCTCGGAATGGTGCGAGACCGAGCTTAAATTTCGCAGTTTTCTCGATGCGCTTGGACTATGCTGAAGTTCCAGATCGTTCCCCTGACATACCCGGTTCGAGGCATATGACCCCTGGATTCACCCAAGCCGCCTGGTCCCGCCTTTTGGTTGGAACGTTAGCGCAGAGCACTATTGAACACGCTGTGGTGTGCCCTGGCTCACGTTCAACGCCGGTCGTGGCCGCTCTGCTCGGGCAGAATGTGATCAAGATCCACAGCGCAATCGATGAACGTTCAGCGGGCTACATCGGGCTCGGCCTTGCTCGCGGTTCTTCGAGTCCCGTTCTGCTCGTGTGTACATCTGGGACTGCCGCCGCCAACCTCTTTCCAGCCATCGTCGAGGCCAATTTGTCGTGCGTGCCACTCATTGTGCTCACCGCGGATCGGCCTCTGGAGCTTCAATTCGCCCACGCACCCCAGTCAATCGATCAGACCCAACTCTACGGCCATCATGTGCGTCGCTTCGTCGAGCTGGGGGAAGGGCCCAACAATGAACGTGCACTGAACGGTTTCCGTCGATTGCTGCTCGATGCGGTGCAATCGGCAATTGGACCGCAACCCGGTCCGGTGCACCTCAATTTCCGCGCCCGCAAACCTCTCGAGCCCTCGGAACCCAAGGATGCTGACGACCGGTCGCTCGATGATGGCGTCCGCTCATTGGTGGACGAGGCGCATTGCTGGGTGGCGCCCGCTGAGATGCTGTGCAGTCAGGTGAACTTGGAGCCCATTGCGGCGACGTGCGCCAGGAATCGTCGAGGACTGATACTGTGTGGTTTCGATGCGCAATCACCAGCACTGGATCCCGAAGCGCTGGCGTATTTTGCGCGGGTCACGGGTTTTCCAATCTGGCTCGATCCTTCGCATCCTTTGCGCTGGCAGCAACCAGCAGCACTTGCTGCGCATGTAATTCACTGCGCTGATGTGCTCTGGCAATTCGATGATTTCACCATCGACTTCCGGCCACATCTGGTCATTCAAATCGGCGCCGGCATGACCAATAGCCATGTCGAACGTTGGCTCAATCAGGTGGGTGCCGAGAGTCACATCATTTTTAGTCGCTCTGGATGGCCGGACCCCACGGGCAAG
>Ga0265340_10001400_pt1 | contig 13835 bp, 13 predicted proteins | sample 4CB225metaG_FD_202082 | JGI IMG/M metagenome (GOLD analysis project Ga0265340, IMG submission 202082) | Rhizosphere microbial communities from Carex aquatilis grown in University of Washington, Seatle, WA, United States - 4-CB2-25 metaG | ecosystem: Host-associated > Plants > Roots >...
AGGTCAGCGAGCTCTGACGCCTTCCAATCGCGTTCCTCCAATAACGTACTGGCCCCAAGATAGGTGAGCGTGCCTTTGGTGCGTCGTTCGACTTCTATGACGCGTATGCGAAATGGTTTCTCCGGCTCGTCGGGGTCGTTGAGATCCACCAAGCCGATGCGCACTCGGTCGCCATCGCGATAGGCCTGGTAGTTGGTTCTGTTGAAGATGCGCTTGCCGTCGAGCATAGACGGCTTCAGGCGTGTGACCCATCCACGAGCAGGTTTCCCTTGCTCCAGCCCCTTGAGGAAAGGAACCGAGTTGCCCTCGGCGTCAATCACCACGATGCGACCAATCTCTGCGCCTTCGTTCATCTCTCGGAGTTGATCGAGCATCTTCGGAACGGTCTTAACCAGAGGCGCACGACCGCTGTGCGTTACCATCCACAAGGGCACGCCGTAGCCAGAATGGAAACCCACTGTCTCCAGCGCTGGCATCACCCTGCCAACCGAACTCACCTTCGATGACTGGCTGAATAGATCGGTCCATACCGGCTTGTTCGTGGAGTCGACATAGAGTACGACCGCATCGCGCGCGTTGCCCCACTTCGCCGTTTGGTCGAGCCAAATCCGTGCATGTACCTCCCATAGAGTATTCGATACCCCGACGTACTTCAGCTCGCGACTGAAGAGGTCGAGGGTGGACGGCATGTAGCCAAATCCGCATAGTTCCTCAAGCAAGGCCCCGCGCGCAGCGCGGATCCCATCCCAGCGGCCACCACCCAAGAGGGGACTCGTCATCAATGCCAACATCTTCTGCTCGATGATCTCGTCGCGCGCTCCACTCATGTGCAATCGACTCGGATCCAAGCCTATTCGCTTGCCCTCGACACTGGCAAAGCCGGGCCCTATTGCGTCGCCTTCACCCTTCGAATACCGCCCGTTGTAGCTGGGCAGAAAGCGACCGCAGTCGTCGCGGTCACTGATATCGACAGGTGACGGATCCTCGGGTACCGGGACCTCCGCCAGCTGCTCTTGCACCGCCACTGCCAGCGCCTTGAGGTAGCCGGTTTGCACCAGAGCCGCTTCCACGAGCTTCATTCCCCCGAGTTCCAGTCGCTGCTCATTGCAAACGGCTGCGCCCAACGCCGGGCCACGTCGACGTGCTAGACCATTGGTTTGCAAGACTCGTTTGACGACAGTTCCACAGGTCTTATATGCATGGTACTTGGCAACGTGCTCGACGATCACTGCCACGTCGACGTTGGGGTTTGCTTGCCTCAACGTGCAGATTGCGGCCTGGATCTCCTTCGGCATTGCCTGCACGACCGGAGGCATACGCCAATCTACGAGGCCATCGAATCCGAATTCCGTGTAGCGTTCTTGCCAGCGGCGCAAGTTTGCCCGTGAGCCCTCCGGGAACTTTCGAAGCACTGCGGCTCGTTCCGATTCCGCTGGGTCGCGAGGTGCCATGCTCTGCACAGCCGCTTCACGCTTCTGTGCGTCCGAGAACCGTCGCTTCCTGAGAGCCGGCGACCAATCTTGCCACAGCTTGTACCACTCTGCTCTTTTCGGCTCGTAGTTGTCGACGCAAGGGGCGTCTTTCATGCTAAGCAGTCGATCACCGATGGCGCAAAAAGGCGATCCCAAAAAGCTCATCGTGAGCGATTCCCCGATCGTGACAACGGAATTTGATCGCAGAAACGGAATCAGAAGTCATCGTCGCGAATGAGCGCCAACAAACGTCGCTCGGACCAGCAATGGCAACTCATGCCATCGTGTGCCACACCAACGCGCCTGCCACATGACCGATGCCTATCCCATGCTCGGCGAATCCGCAGCCAAACTGAATGGACCACTTCGGAACGTCGCTTCGCGACCTATCGGGACAAAACATAATGTTGTTCCGCAGTTTCATTCCGTGCTCGCCAAGCGCTAGCCGAAGGTCCTGACAGACCGGTAGCAAAGCCGCTGCTCTTTTCAAAGTCACCGCCCGACAAGAAGTCGCGCACGACCATGGGCACGACGATGCTGTTGCCGAGCGCGGGCTGAGTACAATCGAAGTCTGTTTCGATCTGGCAGGTTGAAGAGCAACCATCGCCATTGGCTGTGTTGCCGTCGTCACAGGTCTCGTCACCGAGCACGAAGCCGTCACCGCAACGCGTTGTGCAGCCGCCGCCAGTCGGTGGACAACTGGGTTCCACCTTGCAGAGCGGGGTGCAGCCATCACCCAAGTTGTTGTCAGGCGTGGATGGGTCGCACCCTTCCCACGGCTCGACAATGCCGTTGCCGCAGGTAGTCGTTGCAGAGCCACCAGTGGTTGAAGGTTGTCCACCGCTTGCGCTGCCACCTACGGTAGCCAGCGTGCCGCCCGTGTTTGTGGCTCCGCCCAGCGGTCCTTGCCCGCCGAGAGTAGTATCTCCGCCGGTTGTCATATCACCGCCGACGGCAGGCAAACCGCCTGCATTGGCGTTGCCGCCAATGGCGACAGCGCCACCCGTATTGCCGTTGCCGCCAATGTTTGCCGCACCGCCCGTTGCCACATCGCCACCAACCGCAGGCAGTCCGCCCGCATTGGAGTTGCCAGCTACGTTTACGGCACCGCCTGCATTGGAGTTGCCACCAACGTTCATGGCACCGCCTGCACTTGTGTTGCCACCAATGTTCACAGTCCCGCCAGCAGAGGGCCCAGCGCCCGTTGCGGCCGTTGTTGCTTGAGTTGAGCCCCCTTGCGGATTCAATAGGCTCGTGGACGACGAGCTGCCCACGGCTGCCAAGCCCCCTGTGGCGCCCGCGTCGCTCGGATTCAAATTCACACAAATGTCCGAAGCGCACGTTAGTGAGCCATTGCACGTGTGGTTGCCATAACAATGGCAGGTTTCCGCACCTTCCGGGCATGACGAGTTCGTGCCCGCGCCGCTATCGCAACCGGCAAGCGAGACCACAGCGGTCCCCAATATCCAGGCCCAACCAGAGAGTTCAAACGAATTGCGGTACCCGAGAGTTCGTGTCATTGGCGTGCGCTCTCACAAAAGAATTGGTAATTCTCTCACTAATACGATCAATTGTGCGAATCGAGAATACCTTTAACTAGTTCTCAGCGAACAATGCGTTCTTCATTTCCAAGGAAGTTTTGTTACGTTGGTGCGCTGGGGCCCGGCCCTGCGCACGGCAGTTTGTCGAGCAAGGTGTCGGGCTTGAAGCGGTAGGAGGTCCAGTAGGGCCACGTAGGTCCGGCAACTGTTTTGCCTGCATCACTCACAGTGTCGGGCAAACAGCAGCGCGGCAACGGCCTGCATCTCGACGATCTCACCGGTGCGGATCATCTCCAGGGTCTGCGCCCATGTGAAGACTCGCGCTTCGGCAATCTCGTCGAAGTCTTGCACTTGAAGCGTTAGGCTTGAACTGAAGCACCGCACCACACAGGCACTCGACTTCAAGTAGCCCGGCAAGGGGTCCATCGTGGTCAGCACGCGAGCGTCGGTGACACACAGGCCCGTCTCCTCGCGCAGTTCGCGGACTGCTGATTGCTCTGGCGTCTCACCGTTACCAATGTACCCCGCGGGTAACGACCAGTAGAACTTGTCCGTTGCTGGTCGATACTGGCGTACCAATACCACAGAGTCTGCGTCACCCGCGACTACGACGACGAAGGCAGCCCGCTCTACCACATAATAGTCATCGAGCTGATTGCCCGTTGGGAGGCGGTAGGTATCGCGGAACACACGGAGCCACGGTGAGTCAAGCACCGTTTCGCGTTTGAGTCTTTGCCAGGGCATAGGGTGGTTACCTAACAAACCCGCTGCGCCAGCGCCAGCGGTGTTGTATTGAGCGCTCATGCACCCGGTGCTCATCGACATTGGCCTGAACCTGACCCACGACAGTTTTGACAGCGACCGCGATGCGGTGATTGAGCGCGCTGACGCGGTTGGCGTAAAGCACCTGCTGATCACCGGTAGTTGCCTTTCCAGCAATCAGGCGGCAATCGATCTGGTGCGGCACCATCCGCAACGGATGCGCGCCACTGCTGGCGTTCACCCGCACCACGCTGCAGAGTTCCCGTCGACTGAGCGTGACGCGCTAAAGCAGCAGCTGATGCAACCTGAGGTGGTGGCCACGGGTGAGTGCGGCCTGGACTACTTCCGCAACCTGTCGCCCCAGCACGAGCAGCTGCGCGTGTTTCGCCTGTTGCTGGAGCTCGGCGTGCAAGTGCAAAAACCCCTGTTCTTGCATCAGCGCGATGCGCACGATGACTTCGTGGGGCTTCTGAGGGAATTCTTGCCGCAGACGGCGGGCGGCGTGGCGCATTGCTTCACCGCCGGTTTGGAGCAAGCCCGGGAGTACTTGGACATGGGCCTCTACATTGGGATCACCGGCTGGCTCTGTGACGAGCGCCGGGGGCAGCACCTGCGCGAAGTGGTTCGGTACCTCCCGCTCGACCGCATGCTCATTGAAACCGATGCTCCGTATTTGCTGCCTCGCGACCTTTCCCCCCAGCCCAAGTCTCGTCGCAATGAACCGATGTACCTGGCGCACGTTCTTTCGGTAATTGCCGAATGTCGGGGTGAGTCGGGGGCGGTCATTGGGGAAGTCACCACCGCGAATGCAAGTAGGCTCTTTGGGTGGCCGCTGGTGGCGGGTAGCAACCCTGGATACTGAAAGGTGGCTAGCAAGACCAAGAGCTGCTTCTCGGTGTGGTCCTTCGACTACTCCCAAGCGTCGTCAGCATCGGCGAATCCGAACGTCTTTGGTTGTTGAATGCGCTCGGGTATCTCGACGACGAAATGTCTGCGCACACAGCTGCGCTCCGAAACTACTCCAGCTCGTCCTGGACGGCGTCGCGAATCGCCTCGGGAACCTGGTGCTCAGGGACGATCACTGTCTTCTCGCCGTCAGCGGTCGTCATCGTGAGGTGGTAGTGAAATGCGTCCGCTTGCACGGGCGAGGCCGGTTTTGCAATAGGCGTCTTCCCAACGAATAGGCTCTCAATCGCTTGTTGGTCTCCGGGCGACAGGGTCCGCAGGTCCACGGAACCGCGGCTGCGAATTCGTGAATTGGGGAGGCCGAAGCCGGCTAGCCCGCCCTTGCGCTCGATTCTTACCTGGTGGACAGTGTTATCGGACAAGGGCGAGCCTCCTTCAAACGTGCGTTCTGGGAAAATGCTAGAGACCGATGGCCTTCCAGGCCTTGTCGATGCTGCTGGCTACCTCAGGCTCGGCTCCAAAGAGTTGAATCGCGGCCTGGCGTGTGCGGCCTGCAAAGTCCTTCATCGACATCGTGGGGTGGGCACCCGCAGTCATCATCACATGATACCACACCTGCCCGATCGTATCCCACGAGTTGCCGGGAACGGCTTTGCAGGCCGAGCAGAAGGCGAGGTTCGGCGGCCCGCTCGTGAAGTGCGGATCCATCCCCGGGGTGATCTGTGAGTAATTCGCCGGCTGCGGCGCTAGCGCATGGGGGTCCGCCGGGTTGGCCATGTTGCGCAGGCAGGTCACCCCCTTCTCTTTCACGGTCGGGCCGATGATGTCGCTGCCGATGAGCCAGTCGCCTGTCTGCGAGGTCTGTTTGGTTTCCCACTGCCTGAACATGGACCCGAAGCAGTCAGACAGGCTCTCGTTCAAGCCACCAGCGTCGTCGGTATAACCGAGCTGCAACGTATGTTGCGTGACCCCGTGCGTGAGTTCGTGGCCGATGACATCGTTGCCGCCTGTGAAGTCAGTGAAGATCTTGTTGTCTCCGTCGCCGTAAACCATCTGCGTGCCGTTCCACATGGCGTTGTCGTACTTCCGGCCAAAGTGGATCGAGGAGACCAACGTTCCTCCGGCGTTGTCCACCGAGTTCCGCTTGAAGATTGTCTGATAGAACTCCGCCACCCGGAGGGCCTGGGTGCAGGCGCGTGCGCTGGATGGATCGGCTGATGTCCCCGGATTCGACACTGATCTTCCCGGCAGCGTCTGCGTGTGCTTGCAATCGAAGACCACCGACTCGGGCTCCGCCGCGAGATCCTCGAGGTGAGCCGCGATGGTCTGCGAGGCGCTGATGAATGCAGCATGCTGAGTTCGGGAGCCGCGCAAGAGGTCGCTCAGCAGCGAGGATTCAAAAGCGGCACGTCGGACTTCCGTGGTGAGCGACTTGTCGTTGGCGAAGCGTTCTAGGACTGATTTGGGGACAATAAAACAGGTGCAATTCATGTGTTTTCCTCCGAATTTGTGTGTGATTGTACTTATTGAGTTCGGCCCTAGGGCACCAGGGCGGTCTGACGGTCCCCTGGGTTCAAGCGCCCATCCCGCGCCCCGGTGGAGATGGCCTGAGCTTGCGCATTGGTCAGAGCGCCAAACGCAGTGATAACGCCGATGCGCAATCCCAGCTCGTCCCGGAACGAACGGAGCAAACGGGCACGGCTCTGATAGACAGTAAACTTCCCAGTGTCCGAATCACGGTCACCCAGAGTGCCACCGATATCTATGAATACCGCCCTCAGAGCCATCAATCCCTCAAGTTGACGAACCTTCGTAGACGCTTCAGCCCGCTCGTTTCACTCCACGAAACCGTCTAATACCAAACAGTATATAGACTCTCTCACGAGCGCATGGGAAATTCAAGCGCAACCTTTCCTGCAGTAAACGCAGACATGTCGAACTTCAACGCACGCAAGAGCGGCATGCTGAAGATCATTGAGGTTTTGGAAGGTCGATGGGACGCGACAGTGCGATGACACACTATTGCGCCGTTCTGTCTCAACCCTGCGAGTGACCATCAGCGCAGCTGACGCGACGATGGCGCTATTCGGTTCCCGTGTTGCCGTAGTCACTTGCCCGATCCGCGAAACGGAAAAGGCTCGTAAATGCCGAACGAGGCAAGTGCGGCCATGGGAAAACTCACGGTCCAAACCATGCACACGCTCGGGCGATTTGCCCAGCTTGGGCCAATGCCGTACGGTCGTGCTTTCTTGACACCTAGATGTTGCTCGGGCAGCGTTGGGTCATCGACGCAAAATGACCCCCAAATAGTCGGCGTGCGCGAAGGCGATGTGCTTGCTGGCAAGTACCGTATCGAAAAGATCCTCGGTGCCGGAGCAATGGGCGTTGTCGTCGCGGCTCACCACATTCAGATCGATGAAAAGGTAGCCATCAAGTTTCTATTGCCGGATGCGTTGTCGAACGAAGAAGCCGTAGCCCGCTTTGCGCGCGAGGCTCGCGCAGCGGTCAAGATCAAGAGCGAACACGTAGCTCGCGTATCCGACGTTGGCACGCTGGAAAACGGTGCGCCCTATATGGTCGTGGAGTTTCTGGAGGGCGGGGAGCTCTCGTCTTGGCTCCGGCAGCGCGGACCGCTGCCCATTGAGCAGGCAACGGAATTCATGTTGCAGGCGTGCGAAGCGATGGCCGATTCGCATGGCTTGGGCATCGTTCACTGGGATTTGAAGCCAGCCAACTTGTTTTGCATTCGCCGCTCCGACGGGCTTCTCTCCATCAAAGTGCTCGACTTTGGCATCTCCAAAGTGACGCGCAACAAGAGACGCAAGCAGCCTGGGGCCAGACGAAATCTCGTAACAACTGGGGTAAGACCAGTTTGACCGTTGCCATTACCTTGTTTGTCGTAGCGGCACTTGGAATCGCGGTGCTGGAATTGCCAAAACTGCGCCGAGCACCGAGCGAATCAGCGACGACCGCCGCGCGGGCTGCGACCCTCAATGCGCAAGGGCCTGCAACGGTAGAGGCTTCGGTGGCGGTCGCACCCGAGCGACCCGTTCCCAAACCGCTGCAAGCTGCAATCGTGCGCGCGTCTGCAACAGACGCAGGTGTGACACTGACAGTGCCGCCCACGGTCGTCCAAAGTGTCACAAAAAACAAATCCTCAAACACGAGTGAAGTCAGTGCTGCGCTGGCGACGAACTCGGCAACCTCGGGCGCAGCACAAGGGGAATCCACCATTCTCGACTTGTTGTGCCATCATCCGCGTCCATCGGCTCCGCTTAACCGATTTTGCCGAGTGCTAACCATTTCAATGGGAGTATCCGGTTTTTTCCGAAGCTCACGTGAGCCTTGGAATGGACTTTGAAGTTCATCGCGGGGCTCACGTGAGCTTCGGGTCGGACTTTGAAGTCAACGTTGGTGTTTCCCACCGCCATCCAGTCCGATCTGGGACCATAATGTCGGTGTCCAGGTGAAGACCCCGAGAATCTCGCCGACGTTGCTGCTCACGTGAGCCCCGGGTCGAACTTTGAAGTCAACGTTGGTGCTCGCGTGAGTCTTTATTGGGTTTCGCTCGCCGCCGAAGCCTCGAGCCAGTGCCCTGCCGAAACCTCAGATTCAGGTGCGGCCCCGCACGCTGCCGCCACCTCGGTCGCTCAATATTGGCACCGGACGCGCTGTGCCAACTGACACTATCCCAATCAATCAAGACTGCCTGCGATGGTGCCCGGAAGCGCGGTTGTGTCTCAACCGAGTTGCCGCGGTTATGGTCAAGACGGCAATCGCGAGGAACAAGGCGATACTCAGCGGGACACTGTAGCCGAAGACCGTCGGCTTCCCAATTTCTTTCTGTGCCGCGCTCGCATCTGGGTGTGAGGCAACGGAAACGCCGATGCCTACGATTGTGGCTGCGCCCACGAAGAGCTGGCATGGCAACCGAGACCACCAATCCTCCTTTTCTTCCGGCGTGGGTTTGGCGAGCAAAATCAGACAAACCGCGTATACTTCAGCGCTGAGGATGGCGAGCCACAGCCAGCTCAGCGCGTCCACGCGCCCGAGCTTGAGTCCCAAGACTTCCGTTTCTAGTTCGGCCTTGGTCATGGCGTCGTACAGATGCGACTCGGCAGATGCGACATCGAGATCGCGAACGTCGGCCCAAACGCCCGCGCGCGTGAGACGCGAGAAATTCCAGGATGGCTCTCTCGCGTTCTTGCAGACTTCGTCTTCGGATGTGAAGCACGGCTGCGTATTCGTTCCGGTTTCTGCACATAGTCCCAAATATAGGCGTTTGGCCAGGGCGCAGTCCGACAGTTTGTCGTGTCCGGTTCCGCTGTTTCCGACGCGCGGGGCGACGGGACCGCATTGCTCCTTTCGCAACCGGTATGGTCGTCGCCAAGTACACATCGAGATCGTTGGACTTGAGCACGACATGGCTGCTGCTCGAGCGTAGCGGCAGATTTCTCAGTTCACTCGACGCCTGTCTTAGCGTAGCGAGCGCACTCTTGAACCCCTCGGCGGCGCGTGTCAGCAGCGCGCATTCGCTTTTTTGCGCGCTTGCTGCATTTTCGAAAGGTGTAGATACGGCGTACGCACCTCGGCGCGAGCGTTCGTTGTCGTAGTTCGATCGTCGACTGTCTAGCTTGGTACACCTGTCATTAAGGGAATCGATCGCTGCCCTCCACTCCTGGAAAGTTTTGTGCGTCCAATCCAAAGCGCCATCTAGAGCACCTGCTTCCGCCAGGGAGAGGGGCGACCACTGTGGCGTCGGTAACTTGGGTTCGATGGGCAACGCCAGCGTGCGCACGCTATCGCAACTTTTGGCGTAGAGTGCCTCGTCTTGCACACGCAACGCGGGTGCAACATTGTCCAAGATGGAACAGGACGATTCGATCGTGACACAACTGACATATATCCATTCCCCGTTGCCTTTCTGTTCCTTACGGTGATCGAAAAGCCAACCAAGCGTTGGGTGGTCGGGTAAGTCCAGTAGCCCCTCTTCACAATGCGATGTCAGCGCGCGTCGAATTGCTACCGTGTCGTGCGGCAACGAGCTGACCTCACCGAGGGCATCCTGGAGGCGTTGCCTGGCTTCCGAAGGTCCGCTCAAGATGAGCGTTGCACCCACGGCGACAAGCATTGCCAGTTGCACGGTCCGCGCCGAGTCCAGCGCGCCTTCCTTTTCGCTCATTGTGCACAGCGCCACTGAATTGGGTGCCGAATTGAAGTCCGGCCTGCCCTTGCATATCTGCCGAAACATTGTCGAAGAAGTCGATCAGACGCAAGCTGCACGATCGCGTGTCGCTATACCGGCGAACGCCCCAGGTCTCGACGAAGCTGCGCGCGATGCCGGCGTCCTCATCGCAACCTCCATTGCTTAAAATGACAAGTGATAGTTTGTCCTTAGATTGTGCGTTCACGTTACTGACACCCGTGATCGGCGTGCCAGGAAAGTGAGCGCGGAGGCACTGCCCGAAGTTCACGCATTCCTCATTCGTGGGGTATACGCGTTCGGCATAACTCAACCCGGGATAGATCGAGAACGTGCGCAGCGTGTACGGGACGCTGCCATTGGTGTCGCTACCCGTGAGCTGAGCGGTTTGGTCCCAGGAGCTTGGACCGATACCACTGCGTGTCCTCCTTGACATACCAAGCGCGCCCCCGAACCCGCTCGGCCCATGCCACTCGCCACGCGTCTCGGGTAACACCGATTGATCACGATTCCTCGACCAAATGAAACTCGGTGAGAAATAGCTCGCACCTGCCACGAGCCGTGGCGGTAACGCGCGCACGCAGGCGTATACCTCCCGCCCCTCGAGTGCTGCAGTGGTTTTGGTGTCGCCGGAGCGAACGTCGGCTACTTGCAGCAAATATTGACCCGGTGCTCGTACCGTGTAAACGATAGGAATCGTGGTCGTGCTACGCCACGGGTTGACCGAGTGCGCGTTGCTCGGCATTTTGGCAAGCAAGCTCACGTCCCCGCGCAATTCGTTCCAAGCCTGCACGCGATCGCAGACGTCGTCGCCATCGCGCACTCTCACGAACGATGCGCGCAGCCCCAATCGCCTGGCTCCATTTGGAGGCCGAACCACGTCAACGTGCGTGGCGAACTTATCCAATTAACCGATCTCGTTGGGCGTATGGCCGAGTACGAGAGCATTGCGTTTTAGGAGTGTCGCTAGTGCGGCGCTCGTCGCAACGTTCAAGCGGTCGAGTCCTTTGACGACCTTTGTGGTCGTGAGAAACTCCGGCGAGTCCATAGTGCCGCCGTTCAGCTCGCTGTTTCTCAGGGTAACGAGCACTGCGCTGACGGAGAAGACATCTTCCCCTGCTGGTGTCCGCGAGCACGTGAGCCGAAGATCAAGGAGGCGTTCGAAACCTTGATTGAATAAGTCTCTGAGGAAAGCACTGAGCTGTTCCGAAGTGTCGATGGAGCCCCTCAGCGGTTCATTTGCGCCCGAATTGTCGTCACTACCATGAGCGGCTGCGATGTAACCTTTGGCAACCGCGGCCTGCATGCCCAAATCACTCTGTTGAATCTTCCAAGCGTCGAGCATGTCTTTTGCGCGCTGCGTGACCCGACTCTCGTCAACACCGTATGCCTGGCAACCTGTCAACGAGATTGGTAGGAGCCCCACGGCCACCGTGCTCCCGCTAAAGTCGTGGTAAACATCGTGATCGATTTTCGTGACCGAGGAAATCTGCTGGCCCGAGTAAACCACCAGGCTCGGTGACGCGTCCTTCTGAGCTACTATCTGCCACTCGACCGGGCTATGCGAACCAGTAGGTTCGGGAACGGATGGGTAGCCGTCGATTGCCACGGACTGCGATGCGTTCGTTACGACATGCACCAGGAATGTGCGGCGCGGGCTCAGCGTATCGATTTCCGTCAGGCCCTGATTCACGTCGAACACCAGCGGCGGTTGTTGTTCGTGCCCCCCGGGTTCCACGATGAGCCAATCCGTTTGGTCTCGAGGTAGTATTAAGTATCGCAGTCCCGGACGATCCGCTTGATTCACGACCTCGGGTTCGAGTTTTACCCATCGCGTGGCTTTGCGTCCCAGCCAATACACAACGTCGTTTGCACCCACGATTGCGGTAACGAAGTAGTATTTGTCGAGGTTGAACTCTTCCTTGTCAGTTGCGTTGCCGGTCCAGGCTCGATAGTCGCCTAACGATAGTAACTTCTGAAACGCCGCACGACTATTGCGGGGCTGTTCCATGATGTTCTTGACAAGGTACGGCCCATTCCACCAGCACCTCCACCACATCGTGTCGTGCGACGATTCATCCCCACGCAGTGCGCGTAACGCACGCACCCGCCAGTGCGTGTTCAACGGGGTCGCAACTACAGTCATCACTTCGTCGAGAAACTCCGCCAGTTTGTGCTCGTAGACACTGACCCGTTCTGGACACGGAGCGAAGCTTTTCTGCTTAGGACTGATGCTGCTCCTTTCAGTGTACGCGCGGTCCGCTTGCTGCTCGGCGCTCTCCTCGGTGCATCCGCAGTGTGCTTGCTGCTTCTCGTCTTTGGTTGATGCAATCTCGTTGCAGTTCTTGAAGACGCGCTCTCGCACGGGCCTAAGCACTGGCATGGCCCAGACCCAATCGCAGCTTGGCGCTGCGGATGATGGCGAAGTAACGCAAGAGAGCACGAGAACGACGGCGAGCCGGGCGAATCGACGCCAGTCGCGACTGGATAATCGCTGCGCAAGTAACGTAAGGTGCATTCCCGTTGAGCGAATGTTGCCTCCTGAGTGGGTAGTGTTTCCACAAACCTAGACGTTGTCGCGCGCGCGTTCAAGAGGGCATTCGCCCGTTCGTTACTGGGGGCTGTAGCCATTACGACCAATGACCGGAAAGAAATGGCCCATATTCAGGACTAATCGGTAACGGATATTGGGCAGACCGCCGTGTGCCCGTACCTACGGTAGAAATCATTGTCGCCCACCCTCATTGTGATTATGCAGTTAGTGCTTCGATGGAGTGCGCCCAATCGATCGGTGATAACCAATACTAAGCATTGGCTCACATGGGATTTCCATGTGTCGCTTCGTTTGGGTTCTTTGGCCAAGGCTTCCATTGTTGCCGAGCAACAGGCAGGCGACGCGACCATGCTAGAAGTCTGGGTTGTGCTGCCATTTGTGGATGCTACGGATTGACAAGTGAACGGTCACGAGGCTACGCATGTACTGCCGCTCGGAAAGACACCTCGGGAGAGTGTGGAATTACCGAAAGTTCACTGAGTGTGATTTTTTGGTGCGGGCAGAGGAAACGAGAGGGAAATATGGCCGAGGAATGGCGACCGCCTGATCCACCAGATGCCAATGCAGAGATGGTCACCGCGCTCGATGCGCGTGTAGACACGGCGCATCTAGTAGGAGCTCTCCCATGCCCCAGCAATCCGGCTCCTCCATTGGATTGGGAGTATTGGAGCGGGCCGATTCCCAAGGGAGGGGAACAGTTTGCATCCGATATTCTGAAAGATCCCATGAAGTTTCCCATGGGAACATTTGTCCAAGGTTATCTCGACGGTACGCTCGTCGGGGCTCGTGTCGAGTGGCACTCATTACAAGGTGCAACCGGAAAGCAAGGTTGCTTCCGTGGTGTAAACTTGATGCGCGCATTGCCGTAACGCGGGCGGCGATCGTATGAGGCTTTCAAGGTCAATGCTTGCGAGTGCGATGCTGCTGGCGTGTTGCCACAAGGGAATAGTCGCTTTCAACGTAAGCCCACCAGTCACTTGTCCGAATGGGCCGGTCTCGATCACGTGGCAGGTCGACGGTTCTGCTGTGCTGAAGGCTGATCCTACCCCCGCGAATTGGAGCGAGCAGGTTCCGTCGCAAGGCACGCGCAGCGTATCAATCACGAAGGACACGACGTTCACGCTGTTGTCGGAACAAGGCAACTTGGCCAAAGGTAGCCTTTTCGGCAGCCGGACCATTCAAGTTAACCCACAGAACAAGCTGCTGGGCAATTCAGCGGCGTGCGACGAAACGACACGCACTTGTACCACGTCCTTCGCGGTGTACAGCGTAGGTGAGCTAAAGGCTGTTCACCTGTCCATTCCGCTATTCGTGCAAAGTGGCAAGGAGCAATCGCGCGAGGTCTGTGTCACGCCGCCGAACGAGCCCAAAGCATGCGTGCCGCCGGGTGGCAGCGT
>Ga0265340_10001401_pt1 | contig 13834 bp, 15 predicted proteins | sample 4CB225metaG_FD_202082 | JGI IMG/M metagenome (GOLD analysis project Ga0265340, IMG submission 202082) | Rhizosphere microbial communities from Carex aquatilis grown in University of Washington, Seatle, WA, United States - 4-CB2-25 metaG | ecosystem: Host-associated > Plants > Roots >...
CGCCCCGGCCCCGCCGGGCACGGTGTACCCGGGGCGGTCCCAGCGGGCCACCGGGTCACCGACCTCGAGCAGCCAGTGCCGGGCCTGCGTCAGTAACTGGTCCGCGGGGACGACGGCGTCCACGATCCCGGCCTCCAGCGCGGCGGCCGGCGGCATCAGGGTGCCCTGCAGCAGCAGCGGCACCGCGGCCGGGAGGCCGATCAGCCGGGGCAGCCGCTGGCTGCCGCCCCCGCCGGGCAGCAGGCCGAGGGTGGCCTCGGGCAGGCCGAGCCGGATCGCCGGGTCGTCCGCGACCACCCGGTAGTGGCAGGCCAGGGCGATCTCCAGGCCACCGCCGACGGCCGTGCCGTTGATCGCGCAGGCGACCGGCTTGCCCCCGGTCTCCAGCCGGCGCAGGTCACGCGAGAGCGTCATCGCCCGGTCGACCCGCTCGTTCGGGCTGAGCTCGGCCCCGCCCGGCCCGATCTCCAGCGTCTTCAGGTCGGCCCCGGCCACGAAGGCCGGTTTCCCCGAGGTCAGGATGATGCCCCGGACGGCGGGGTCGGCCAGCGCCGCCTCCACCGCGGCCGCCAGCGCCGGCTGCAGCTCGGCGCCGAGCACGTTCATCGAGCGGCCAGGCAGGTCCAGGGTCAGGGTGGCGATGCCGGCCTCGTCCACGTCGGTGGTGACGGCGTCCGCAGTGCTGTTCATCGCTCAGACCCGCTCGACGGCCATCGCGATGCCCATCCCGCCGGCGGCGCAGAGGGTGGCCACGCCGGTGCCCTGGCCCCGGCGTTCCAGCTCGTCGATCAGGGTGCCGAGGATCATGGCTCCGGTGGCGCCGAGCGGGTGGCCCAGGGCGATGGCGCCGCCGTTGACGTTCAGCACGTCGTGGCCGACGCCCAGTTCCCGCATCAGCATCACCGGGACGACGGCGAACGCCTCGTTCAGCTCCCACAGGTCGACGTCGGCGACGTCCATCCCGGCCTTCTTCAGGGTGCGGCGGCAGGTTTCCGGCGGGGCCCCGAGGAACAGCAGGGGTTCGGCCCCCAGTGAGACCGTGGCCAGGATCCGGGCCCGCGGCCGCAGGCCGAACCGCCGGCCGGCCTGCGCGCTGCCGACCAGGACGGCGGCGGCGCCGTCGACGATGCCCGAGCTGCTGCCGGCCGTGTGCCGGTGCTCGATCCGGCCGAGCTGGGGGTAACGCTGCAGGGCGAGGGAGTCGAACCCGAGCCGGCCGAAGGACGCGAACGCCGGCGCCAGCGCGGCCAGGCCCGCCGCGGTGGTCTCCGGGCGAAGGTGCTCGTCACGCTCCAGGACGGTGCTGCCGAGGACATCGCGGACGGGCACGATCGAGCCGGTGAAATAGTCCTGCTGCCAGGCCCGGGCGGCTCGCTGCTGGCTGGCCAGGGAGTAGGCGTCCAGCTCCGCGCGACCGACGCCGATCAGGGTGGCCAGCAGGTCGGCGCTGACGCCCTGCTGGACGATCGGGTGCTGCGCGGTCACCGCCGGGTCCACCCCCCACGGACCGCCGCCGTCGGCGCCGGGAGGCACCCGGGACATGCTCTCCACGCCGCCGGCGATCACCAGGTCGCACGAGCCGAGGGCGATCTTGCCGGCCGCCAGGGCGACCGCCTCCAGGCCGGAGGCGCAGTACCGGTTGATCTGCAGCCCGGGTACCTGGTCGGCGAAACCCGCGGTGATCGGCGCGATCCGGCTGAGCGTGGCCGACTGCTCGCCGGCGCCGGTGACGACGCCGAGGATGACCTCCTCGACGCTGTCGGGGGCGAGCTGCGAGCGGTCCTTGATCGCGGCCAGGGTCTGGGTGATCAGCTCGATCGGGGTGATCTCGTGCAGCGCGCCGGTGGGCTTGCCCCGCCCGCGCGGGGTCCGGACGTGGTCGTAGACGAAGATCTCGCTCGCGCCGGTTATGGTGTCACCTCCGGTTGGCTCCGGTCCGGGTCACAGCCGGGCCAGCACGGTCTCGGTCATCCGGGCCAGCAGCTCGCCGTCGGCCCGGAGGAACGCCGTCTCCGTCTCGATCACGACGAAAGACCCGGAGCGGCCGGACTTCTGCTGCAGCCAGGCCAGCGTGCCCACGGCGGTGATCTCGTCGCCGGGGTAGGCCGGCCGGTGGAACTCGTAGGCCTCGCCCCCGGCCATCAGCCGCGGCGTGCGGGGCCGCGGGACGGCGCCGAGGAAACCGCCGGGCACCCCGTCCGGGCGCAGGGCCGCCAGGTCGACCACCCCGAGGACGGCGACCGGCAGGAACAGCGGCGGCGCGATCACATCGCGGTAGCCGCGCGAGCGGGCGTACGCCGGGTCGAAGTAGAGCCGGTTGCGGTCGCCGACCGCGGCGGCGGGACAGCTCCGCCCCCACCATGGCCGCGGCGGCCTCGACGATCAGACCGGCCGGCGCCGGCCGGTCCCGGGGCCGAACCACGGGCGGTTCCTTGATGTCCACGCCGGTCAGCGTAATAGAATCGAAGTCTGAATTCAATGAATGGAGGTCCGATGGAGCGGCATCGAAAAGCGCCTTCGCCCAGCCGGTCATCGCAGGCCCAGCCCGCCCCGGCCCGTTTCATCTGCTCGCCCGAGGCGGCCTGGCTGACCGGGGAGAACCTCGACCTGAACGGCGGGGCCCACCTGAGGCGTTACCCCGACCTGCCGGCCCACATCGACCGGGCCTTCGGGTGAGCCCGCGCAGGCCCCGGTGGCCGGGCCCGCGCCGCCGGCGACCCGACCCGGACTACTTCCGCGGCCGCACGGCCGTGGTCACCGGCGGTGGCTCCGGTATCGGCCGGGCCCTGGTGCACGCGCTGTCCGCCGCCGGCGCCGTGGTGACGTGCGCCGACCTGGACGCCGATGCGGCCACGGCGACCGCGCGCAGCGCCCCCGGCCCGGGTCCGGTCCGGGCGGCCACGGTCGACGTCACCGATCCCGCGCAGGTCGCCGGCGTGGTCGCGCAGACCGCCGCCGAGCACGGCCGGCTGGACCTGATGTTCAACAACGCGGGCATCACGTTCGGCGGCGAGACCGAGGACCTGACCCTGGCCCAGTGGAACGCGATCATCGACGTCAACCTGCGCGGGGTCGTGCACGGGGTCGCGGCCGCCTACCCGCTGATGATCCGCCAGGGCCACGGCCAGATCGTCAACACCGGATCCTCCGGTGGCCTGCTGGCGGCCGGGCTGATCACCAGTTACATCGCCACCAAGCACGCCGTCGTCGGCCTCTCGCTCGCGTTGCGGACCGAGGCGGCCGGCAAGGGGGTGGGCGTCACCGTGGTCTGCCCCTCGGCGGTCGAGACGCCGCTGCTGGACCAGGGTCACCTCGGCCGTTTCCCGGGCCGCGACTACTACCTGACCGGTCAGGGCATCCGGCGCCCGCTCGAGCCGGCCACCCTGGCCCGGCAGGTGCTGGCGGCCGTCGCCGGGAACCGGGCCGTCCTGGTGACACCGCGCACGACCCGCTGGATCTGGCGGCTGAACCGGCTCGCCCCCGGGCTGGTGCTGGATCAGGCGACCCGGTTCGTCGACTCCCAGCGAGCCCTTCAGCAAGAGCGAGCCCTTCAGCAAGAGCGGGCCCTTCAGCAAGAGCGAACCCTTCAGTGAACGAGAGCGAGCGCAGCCATGGCTGAGGCATTTCTGGTCGGCGCCGTCCGGACCCCGGTCGGACGGCGCGGCGGCGCGCTCGCCGCCGTCCACCCGGCCGATCTCGGCGCGCACGTGCTGGCCGCCCTGGTGGCGCGCACCGGGATCGACCCGGCGGCGGTGGACGACGTCGTGTTCGGCTGCGTGGACACGGTCGGGCCGCAGGCCGGGGACATCGCCCGGACGGCCTGGCTGGCCGCCGGGCTGCCCGAGCAGGTGCCCGGCGTCACCGTGGACCGGCAGTGCGGATCCTCCCAGCAGGCCGTCCACTTCGCCGCCCAGGCGGTGCTGTCCGGCACCGCCGACCTGGTGGTGGCCGGCGGTGTGCAGAACATGTCGATGATCCCGATCGCCTACGCGATGACCGCGGCCGGGCCGCTGGGCCACACCGACCCGTTCTCCGGCTCCGCGGGCTGGCGGCGGCGCTACGGCGAGCAGGAGGTGTCCCAGTTCTGGGCGGCCGACGCGATCGCCGAGAAGTGGGGTATCAGCCGCGAGCGGATGGAGGAGTTCGCGCTGGAGAGCCACCGGCGGGCGGCGCGGGCGATCGACGAGGGCCGGTTCGACCGCGAGATCGTGCCGTTCGCCGGTGTCACCACCGATCAGGGCCCGCGCCGCGACACCTCGCCGGCGCGGATGGCCGCTCTGACCCCGCTGCGGGCCGGCGGGCGGACCACCGCGGCCCTGGCCAGTCAGATCAGCGACGCCGCGAGCGCGGTGCTGGTGGCCTCGGAACAGGCGGTCCGCGATCACGGCCTGACCCCGCGGGCCCGGGTGCACCACCTGTCCGCCCGGGCCGCGGACCCGCTGATGATGCTCACCGCCCCGATCCCGGCCACCGCCCACGCGCTGCGCCGCACCGGCCTCACCCTGGCCGGGATCGACCTGGTGGAGATCAACGAGGCGTTCGCGAGCGTCGTCCTGGCCTGGGCCGACGAGACCGGCGCCGACCTGGCCAAGGTGAACGTGAACGGCGGCGCGATCGCCCTCGGCCACCCGATCGGCGCCACCGGCACCCGGATGATGACCACGCTGCTGCACGAGCTCGAGCGCACCGGCGGCCGGTACGGGCTGCAGACCATGTGTGAGGGCGGCGGTCAGGCCAACGTGACCGTGATCGAGCGGCTGGGCTGATCACTTGTCCTGCTGATCACTTGTCCTGCTGATCACTTGTCCTGCTGATCACTTGTCCTCGGGGCCCTGGAACACGAACAGGTCGGCCGGGTCCCGGGCGCCGAAGTAGGGGCCGAGCTCACCGCTCAGGTCCTCGGCGGTCCAGGCCGGGCCGGAGGCGACGAACCGGTGCGCGACGGTGGGGGGCGCCAGGTGCAGGACCTGGCCGCCGTGGACCACGAACACCTGACCGTTGACCGCCTCGGCGGCCGGTGAGGCCAGCCAGGCCACGAAGGTGGCGACGTGCTCGGGCCCGAGCGGGTCGACGCCGCCCCCGCCGTCCCCGCTGTTCGCGCCGTCCGCGCCGGGAGCGGGCCCGAACACGTCCGCGGTCATCGCCGTCCGGGCCCGGGGGCAGATCACGTTGGCCCGCACGCCGTAGCGGGACAGGCCCCGGGCGGCGCCGATGGTCAGCGCGGCGATCCCGGCCTTGGCGGCCGAGTAGTTGGGCTGGCCCGGCGGGGCGAACAGCCAGGACTCGGAGGACGTGCTGACCAGCCGGCCGTACACCGGGGCGGCGCTGCTCTTGGACCGTTCGCGCCAGTGCCGGGCTGCGGCCCGGCAGACCAGGAAATGCCCGCGCAGGTGCACCCGGACGACGGCGTCGAAGTCCTCGTCGGACATCCCGAACAGCATCCGGTCGCGGGTGAAGCCGGCGTTGTTGACCACGACGTCGAGCCGGCCGTGGCTGCCGACCGCGGTCTCGATCAGCGCGTCGGCGATCTCGGTGTCACCGACGTCGCCGATCACCGTGCTCGCCTTCACCCCGTAGGCCTGGGCCTGCTCGGCGACGTCGGCGACCGCGGGCGAGAGGTCGCCGAGCACGAGGTCGGCCCCGGCCCGGGCCAAGGCCAGGGCCTCGGCCCGGCCCAGGCCGGCCCCGGCCCCGGTCACCACGGCCACCTTGCCGCCCAGCCCGATCTGGAGCTCGCTCAATCTCCCACTCCTGCCTGATCGCCCGGAACCCCGGTTAGACCGGAACCCCGATTAGAATAGAACTAGTTTCTAAATCTCTTCAAGGACGACCGGCTGGCCGCCCCACTCTTCCGCTAGATCAGAACTCGTTCTATTTTTATAGGGTCAGCGTCGCCGACCGAGAGGATCCCCGTGCCCGAGCCCGTGATCGTGTCCGCCGTCCGCACGCCGATCGGGCGCCGCCGCGGCCTGCTGGCCGGCCTGCACCCGGCCGAGCTGCTCGGCCTGGCCCAGCAGGCGGTGATCGAGCGCTCCGGGATCGACCCGGTCGCGGTCGAGCAGGTGGCCGGCGGCTGCGTGACCCAGTACGGCCAGCAGAGCTCGAACCTCACCCGCACGGCCTGGCTGGCCGCCGGCCTGCCCGAGACCACCGGCGCGATGACCATCGACGGCCAGTGCGGTTCGGCTCAGCAGGCCGTCCACGTGATCGCCGGCCTGATCGCGGCCGGGGCGATCAGCGCCGGGATCGGCTGCGGCGTGGAGGCGATGAGCCGGGTGCCGCTGGGCGCGAACGTGGGCGAGGCCCCGCGCCGGCCGGACGGCTGGGACATCGACCTGCCGAATCAGTACGTCGCGGCCGAGCGGATCGCCGCCCGGCGCGGCCTGACCCGCGAGCAGCTCGACGCGTTCGGCGTCCGCTCCCAGGCCCGGGCCGGGTCCGCCTGGGACCAGGGCCGGTTCGACCGCGAGATCGTCCCGGTCAAGGCGCCGGTGATCGAGGACGACGGCAAGGTCAGCGGCACCCGCACGGTCGATCGCGACCAGGGCCTGCGCCCGACCACGGCCGAGGGCCTGGCCGGGCTGAAACCGGTGCTGGAGGGCGGCCTGCACACGGCCGGCACGACGTCCCAGATCTCCGACGGCGCGGCCGCGGTGCTGCTGATGGACGCCGGCGCCGCCCGGGCCGAGGGCCTCACCCCCCGGGCCCGGATCGTGGCCCAGTGCCTGGTCGGCGCCGAGCCTTACTACCATCTCGACGGACCGGTCCAGTCGACCGCGCGGGTGCTGGAACGGGCCGGGATGACGGTCGAGGACATCGACGTGTTCGAGGTCAACGAGGCGTTCGCCGCGGTGGTGCTGTCCTGGATGTCGGTGCACGGGCCCGACCCGGAACGGGTGAACGTCAACGGCGGCGCGATCGCGCTCGGGCACCCGGTCGGCAGCACCGGCGCCCGGCTGATCACCACCGCCCTGCACGAACTCGAGCGCTCCGGCGGCGAGACCGCGCTGATCAGCATGTGCGCCGGGGGCGCGATCTCCACCGCCACCATCATCCAGCGGATCTGAGCTACTCATGAGCCCACCGGTGAACCCCCCGCGCACGGCCGTCATCGGGGCCGGCATCAGCGGTCTGACCGCGGGCAAGATGCTGGCCGACTACGGCGTCCCGTACACCTGTTTCGAGGCCTCCGACCGGGTCGGCGGCAACTGGGCCTTCGGCAATCCGAACGGGCACTCCAGCGCCTACCGCTCGTTGCACATCGACACCTCCCGGCAACGGCTGTCCTTCAAGGACTTCCCGATGCCGGGGCACTACCCGGACTTCCCGCACCACTCCCAGATCAAGGCCTACCTCGACGACTACGCGGACGCCTTCGGGCTGCGGGCGCGGATCTGCTTCGAGTGCCCCGTGCTGCGGGCCGAGCACCAGCCGGACGGCGGCTGGCGGATCAAGACCGGTACCGGCGAGGAGCACGAGGCCGACCTGCTGGTGGTCGCCAACGGCCACCACTGGGACCCGCGGACCGCGACGTTCCCGGGCGAGTTCACCGGCCGGACGCTGCACTCGCACGACTACATCGATCCGGACACCCCGTTCTCGCTCCGCGACCAGCGGATCCTGGTGGTCGGGATCGGCAACAGTGCCGCCGACATCGCCGTCGAGCTGTCGTCCCGGACGCTGGGCAACACGGTCACGCTGTCCACCCGCTCGGGGGCCTGGATCGTGCCGAAGTACATCGCCGGCCGGCCCGGCGACGCCTTCTGGCGCACGTACCCCTACCTCCCGCTGAAGTGGCAGCGCCGGCTGGCGCAGCTCTTCACCCCGCTGGTCAGCGGCAATCCCACGCTCTGGGGGCTGCCGGCGCCCAACCACCGGCTCTTCGAGGCCCACCCGACCCAGTCGGTGGAGTTGCCGCTGCGGCTGGGGTCGGGTGACCTCACGCCCAAGCCGAACGTCAGCCGGCTGGACGGCGAAACGGTGCATTTCGAGGACGGCACCAGCGCCGGCTTCGACGTCATCGTCTACGCCACCGGCTACAACATCACCTTCCCGTTCCTGGACCCGGACCTGATCAGCGCGCCGGAGAACCGGATCCGGCTCTACAAGCGCATTCTCAAACCGGGGCAGCCCGATGTCGCGTTCGCCGGCTTCGCCCAGGCCGTCCCCACCCTGTTCCCGTTCGTGGAGTGCCAGGCCCGGATGATCGCCGCCTACGCGGCCGGTCACTACCGCCCGCCGGCCGACGCCGAGATGGAGCGGGTCATCGACCAGGACGAGCAGAAGTACGTCGCGCACGTGCTGGACCGGCCCCGCCACACCCAGCAGGTGGACTACTTCATCTACGAGCACGACCTGCGGACCCGGGAACTGCCGGCCGGACGCCGCCGCGCCGCCGTGAGCGGCCCGGTCCTGAGCGGGCGCGGCCATGGCCACTGAACCCGGCCCCGGGCCGGACACCGTGATCTTCGACTCCGCCGGGACCACCTGCGAGGGCTGGTTCTTCCCGGCCGGGGGGATCCGTTCCGACGCCGGCCCCGGCCTGCCGGTCGTGGTGATGGCGCACGGACTCGGCGGGACCAAGGACTCCGGACTGGCCGCGTTCGCCACCGGGCTGGCCGCGGCCGGCCTGCACGTGCTCGCGTTCGACTACCGGGGGTTCGGGGCCAGCGGTGGCCACCCCCGTCAGGTGGTCTCGCCGGCGGGCCAGCTCGCCGACTACCGCGCGGCGATGCACGCGACCACCCGCCTGCCGGGGACCGACCCGGCCCGGCTGGTGCTGTGGGGCGAGTCGCTGTCCGGCGGCACGGTGGTCGCGGCGGCGGACGGCCGGACCGACGTGGCCGCGGTCATCTCGATGGTCCCGATCCTGCACGGGCCGGCCGCCGCCTGGCACGCCCGGGCCAATGTCTCCCCCGCCTCGCTGACCGCCTCGACCCTGCGGGCCGGCGCGGCCGGGCTGGCCCGGCTGGCCGGGCGGCCACCGGTGCTGATGCCGCTGGCGGCACCGCCGGGCCGGGTGGGCGCCCTGACCGCGCCCGGCTACCAGGCCGACTACCTGGCCGTCGCCGGCCCGACCTGGTGCAACCAGGTGGACGCGGCGATCGCGTTCGACCTGGCCCGGTTCCGCCCGGCCCGGCTGGCCCGGTCGATGCCCTGCCCCTGGCTGGTCCAGATCGCCGACTTCGACCGCGCCGCCCCGCCGAACAGCGCCGCCCGGACCGCGGCCAAGGGACGGGCGCAGGTGCATCACTACCCCTGCGACCACTTCGACACCCAGCCCGGAAAACCCTGGCACCAGGCCGCCCTGGCCCACCAGATCGCCTTCCTGCGCCGCCATCTGGAGCTCCCGACCAATTCTTATACTAGAATCTAGTTTCATTTACTCGGAGGTTCGAGGACGGGCGGGCGGCATGACACTGTTCAGCACCGAGCATCCCTTCAGCACCGACGTCGACGTCTCCTCGTCCGCGTTCTGGGCCCAGCCCTTCGACCGGCGGGAGGAGTCGTTCGCCCGGCTGCGGGCGCAGGCCCCAGTGAGCCGGCACCGGCCGGTGGACTGGCTGCTGGCCGGGGAGATGTTCCACATCTTCGGGGTGGGCCAGGAACTGGCCGCCCACCGGCGGACCCACCCGGGCGATGACCGAGGACACCGAACTGGCCGGCTGGAAAGCAATTTCATCAACGGCGTCTCGCGGTTGCCGGCTCGGGTCGGCTGAGACGCGGGGCGGAGGAGGCAACCATGTTCGTGATCGTCGACCGGGACCGGTGCACCGGGCTGGGCATCTGCGAGTCCATTTCGGACGACCATTTCGAGATCGACGACGAGGGCCGGCTGGTCCTGCTGCGCGAGGAGTTCGACGAGGGCGAGCGCGAGCTCATCGAGGAGGCCGTCCGCTCCTGCCCGACGGCCGCCCTGCGGATCGCGCCGGGCCGCCCGTGATCCACCCGACCAGCTCAAGCGGCGACGAGTTCGTGGTCGTCGGTGGCTCGCTGGCCGGGCTGCGGGCGGTCGAGGCCGCCCGCCGGGCCGGTCACACCGGGCCGGTGACCCTGATCTGGGCCGAGCCCCACCTGCCCTACGACCGGCCGCCGTTGTCGAAGGAGTTCCTGGCCCCCGGCGCGGTGGAGCGGTACTTCGCCGGGCGGGCCCACCTACGGGACGACCTGGGCGTCGACCTGCTGCTCGGGGAACCGGCCCGGGCCCTGGACGGCTCCGGACGGGTGGTGCTGGTGGGCGACCGGGCCGTCCCGTTCCGGTCCCTGGTGATCGCCACCGGTTCGGCCCCGCGCACCCTGCCGGAGTACGAGGGCCGGCCGGGAGTGATCACGCTGCGGACCCTGGACGACGCCCGCCGGCTGCGCGAGCGCCTGCACGCCGGGGCCCGCGTCCTGATCGTCGGCGCCGGGTTCATCGGTTCCGAGGTCGCCTCCGCGGCGCGGAGGTTCGGCAACCCGGTGACCATCGTGGAGGCCGCGCCGGTGCCCCTGATCCGGGTCGCCGGCGCCGAACTGGGCCGGGCGCTGGCCGCCCGGCACGAGCGCAACGGCACCGAACTGCGACGGGGCGTCCAGGTGTCCGGCATCCACGGTGACGGGCGGGTCGAGCGGGTCGACCTGTCCGACGGCAGCACCGTCGAGGCCGACCTGGTCGTGGTCGGGATCGGCTCCAGCCCGTCGACCGGCTGGCTGGACGGCTCCGGTGTGGCCCGGCACGACCTGGACGGGGGCGTGCTCTGCGACGCCTACCTGCAGACCTCCGTCCCGGGCGTGTACGCCGCCGGGGACGTCGCGCACTGGCCCAACCCGCTGATGGACGTGCCGTTGATGCGGCTGGAGAACTGGACCGCGGCCGGCGAGATGGGCTCGGCCGCCGCCCGCAACGCGCTGGCCGGCGCGGCGGACCGGACCCCGTTCCAGACGGTGCCGTACGTCTGGAGCGACTGGTACGGCAGCCGGATCCAGTTCGTCGGGCGGCCGGCGCCGGACGAGGTCCGGGTCGTCGTCGGTGACCTGGAGGGCCCGCGGTTCGTGGCGCTCTACCGCAGCGGTGACCGGGTCGCCGGGGCCCTCGCCGTCAACGAGCCCGGGAAGATCATGAAGTACCGGCGGCTGATCAAGGCCCGCAGTTCCTGGGACGCCGCCCTCGGCCTGTTCGCCACCCCGGCGGCCTGATCGGGGAAGCACTCACCAGGAGGTGTCCAGTGATGATGCGGTCCCGAAGCGCCGTCCTGCGGGGAACGCAGGACCCGTTCACGATCGAGCCGGTGGAGCTCGAGGAACCCCGGGCCGGGGAGGTGCTGGTCCGGATCGCCGGCTGCGGGCTGTGCCATACCGATGAGATGGCCCGGACCGGACTGCTGGGCGAGACGTTCCTGCCGGCCGTGCTGGGTCATGAGGGTTCCGGGGTGGTGGAGCGGGTGGGCCCCGACGTGACCGGGGTCGCCGCCGGCGATCACGTCGTGCTCTCGTTCGACTCGTGCGGAGCGTGCCCGGCCTGCCGGTCCGCCCGGCCGACCCTGTGCGCGGGGTTTGAACTGCACAACCTCGCAGGCCGCCGCAGCGACGGCAGCGGGGCGGCCACGGACGCCTCCGGGGCGCCGCTGACCAGCCGCTGGTTCGGCCAGTCGTCGTTCGGCGAGTACGCCGTCGCCGCCGCCCGCAGCCTGGTCAAGGTCGGCCCGGGGCTGCCGCTGGAACTGCTGGGCCCGCTCGGCTGCGGCCTGCAGACCGGGGCCGGGACGGTGCTGAACGTGCTGAGACCCGGGCCGGGGCAGTCGATCGCGATCTTCGGGGCCGGCGCGGTCGGGCTGTCGGCGGTGATGGCCGCCCGGGCCTGCGGCGCCAGTGACGTGGTCGCGGTCGACCTCAATCCCGAACGCCGCAAGCTCGCGCTCGAGCTGGGCGCCACCCGGGTGGTCGACGGCGCGGAACCGGCGCTGGCGGCCGCGGTGAAGGGTGACGGGCCGGGACTGGACTTCAGCTTCGACAGCACCGCGGTGGCGGCCGTGATGGTCACGGCGATCGAGGTGCTACGCCGTCCCGGCACGGCCGCGCTGGTCGGCGCGGGACTGGACCTGCTGACCGTGCACCCGGCGTTCCTGGCCGGCAAGACCGTGACCTACGTGTACGAGGGCGGCGGGCTGCCCCAGGTGTTCATCCCCGGGCTGATCGACCTCTGGCGCCGGGGCGCGTTCCCGTTCGACCGGCTGATCCGCCGGTACCCGCTGAAGCAGATCAACGAGGCCGAGGCCGACGTCCGGGCCGGGCGCACCGTCAAGGCCGTACTGATACCCGGCTCGCAGGGCGCCGGCTCGTGAGCGCCGGGGCTGCGGGTGAGCCGCTGAACGAACTGGGGTGCTATGCCCTGGCCGGGCCCACGAACTCGCCGCGGGACCTGATCGGCGAGGTCCGCGCGGCCGAGGCGCTGGGGATCGGCTCGGTCTTCCTGTCCGAGCGCTGGAACACCAAGGAGATGGGGGTTTTCGCCGGGGCCGTGGGCGCGGTCAGCGAACGGGCCGGGATCGCCGCCGCGGCCACGAACCCCAACACCCGCCACCCGCTGCTGACCGCGGCGCTGGCGACGACGATGCACACCCTGACCGGCGGGCGCTTCGCTCTCGGGCTGGGCCGGGGGCAGGGGCTGCTCTTCGACGCGATCGGCCTCGAGCCCGTGACCGGCGCGCAGATCGAGGATCTGGTCGGGCTGCTGCGCCGGCTGTGGAAGGGCGAGACGATCCTGCGTCACCAGGGTCCGGCCGGGAGCTTCCCGTTCCTGCGCCAGGAGGCCGGCTTCGACTTCGACATCCCGGTGATGACGGTGTCGTTCGGGCCGAAGTCGCTGGAACTGGCCGGCCGGTGCATGGACGGCGTCGTCCTGCACACCTTCCTGACCGACCAGGCGGTGCGGGACAGCCTGGCCGCGATCGCCCGGGGCGCGCGGTCCGCCGGCCGGGACCCGGCCGCCATCCGGGTCTGGTCGGTGCTGGCCATGCTCGGCGACACCGTCCCGCAGGCGCAGCGGCCCCGGCGCAGCGTCGGCCGGCTGGCCACCTACCTGCAGGGCTACGGCGACCTGCTGGTCCGGGTGAACGGCTGGGACCCGGGCGTGCTGGCCCGGTTCCGGGCCGACGAGGTGGTGCAGAGCTTTCTCGGCGCGATCGACGACCGGGCCACCCCCGGACAACTGGAGCACATCGCCGGACTGATCCCGGCGCAGTGGCTCTGCGTCGCGGCCACCGGCAGCCCCGACGCCTGCGCGAAGGAGGTACTGCGCCAGTTCGACCTCGGCGTCAGCGGTGTCGTCCTGCACGGGGCCACGCCGGCCGACCTGGCGCCGGTGCTCGAGCGGTACCGCGCGATCCGGCCCGCGACCGTTCCGGCCTACCCGGTCAACCCGGGCCGGATGACGTGAGCCGCCCGCAACCGGCCCAGCAGCCGGCCCAGCGACCAGCCCCGCAACCGGCCCAGCCGATCGCGCTGGTCGAGGCCGAGGACCCGGCCCAGGTGGTCGACAACGTCGCCGACGTCACCCCGGCCTGGCTCGGCGCCGTCCTGTCGGCGGCCACCGGGGTCGCGGTGCCCGTCCGGCAGGTCCGGGCCACGGCGATCGGCACCGGGCAGACCGGGATCAGCTACCGGCTCGAGCTCGAGCACGACCAGCCGCCCGGTGTGGTACCCACCCGCCTGGTGCTGAAGCTCGCGGCCGGACCGCCGCCGGCCCGGGCCCTGGTCGGGCCGGGCTACGCCTGGGAGGTCGGGTTTTACCAGCACCTGGCCGGCCGGGTGAAGGTACGCACCCCCCGGGCCTGGCACGCCGCCATCAGCCCCGACC
>Ga0265340_10001402_pt1 | contig 13830 bp, 14 predicted proteins | sample 4CB225metaG_FD_202082 | JGI IMG/M metagenome (GOLD analysis project Ga0265340, IMG submission 202082) | Rhizosphere microbial communities from Carex aquatilis grown in University of Washington, Seatle, WA, United States - 4-CB2-25 metaG | ecosystem: Host-associated > Plants > Roots >...
CGGTGCCGTTGGGTTCGTTAGTAGGTCAGTCCGACATCCGGCTTGGTTGCCTGGGCATAGATGACGTTGGTTTCAATGGTGGTGACGCTGCGATCGGCGATCGCAGCAAGGCACAGGTCCCGCACTGCGTGGCGTTCGTCGGCGCTCATAGCGTCATAGGTGGCTCTGTAGCCGCTGCCTTGCACGATCGTCCAGAAGTCCTCCGGGGAGCGTAACGGGTGCGAGTCGGTGACCGCTTCCACCCGCGCGCGTTGGGCGCCGGCTGCGGCGAGCAGGGCGCCGACTTTGTCAGGCTCGGTCAAGGCTTCCCACGGGTTGTAGGCCCGGGTTAGATCAGGGCGCACCTGGTCCACCGCATCCCAGAACTCTGAGTTCGCCGGCTCGAACAACCGGGGACCCCAGGTCGTGACCGCCAGCTGACCGCCCGGACGTACCAGCCGCCATAGTGCGGCGGTCCCCGCTGCCATGTCGGGCAGGAAGAACACCCCGAAGACGATGATGACCGCGTCGAACGAAGCAGGCGGATAGTCCAAGGCCTGGATGTCGCCGTGGCATGTCTCGAGGTGGCGGATGCCTTGACGCTCGGCCTTGGCTCGGGCCAGCGCGAGCAGGTTGTCGGCCAGATCGACGGCGACGACCCTTCCGTTGGGGCCGACCCGCTCGGCCGCGGGTATGGCGGAGGCTCCGGAGCCGGCGCAAGCGTCGAGGGCGACGCCGCCAGGTTGCAGCTCGAGCCGATCGACGGTAGCCCGACCGAACCGATCCCAAAACGCCAACGCCGGCTCGTCGAAGAACTCAGCCGCCGCGTTGTACGTCTCCTGCGCGCGACGTTTCGCATCATCCATGGCTGCGGCCCCTCACCAGTCTGCCGCAAACCTACCGATCCCTCCGGGGACGGCGGGTCCTCCTCGCTGCCCCTCCTGGTCACCTGCAGAAGAAGGCGCGGGTAACCCGTTGCCGGTCAAAGTTCATTGATCGTGATCGGTCAGAACCGGTTGATAGGACCAGGCAGGAGGGACCAAGGCCCGGCCATACCGCGATCGGGAAGTGTCGCACCCGGACACCCCCAATCATCCGAATCATCCCCTGTCGTTCCGCCCCGAAGGGCTCGTCCGGCCCAGCGTGGACATGTCCGACCACCGGACGAGTGATCGCCGCGCCGGGACATCTGTAGTCGACGAGGGGTGCCGACAGCGCGCACGCGATCAGGCGCTATTCGACGCCCTCGTCCGGCATCATGGTGTTGTGCCCCGGAGCTTCCTCTGCTGCGCGCGCGGGTACGCAGACCTCGCGGGCCGCCCTGGGCGGACGGCTCGTGACGTGGTCGCACGGGAGGGAGCCTCGGTCGGTGAAGCCCTTCACGTTCTCGGCGGACATCGGCGAGGTCGTCACGGGTCCGGATCTCGCGGCCCGCGCACGGCGAGCGGAAGACCTTGGCTACCACGCCCTCGTCGTTCCCGATCACCTGCTCGGCCGACTTTCGCCCATCGTCGCTATGGCCAGCGTGGCAGCCGCAACCACAGCCCTGCGGGTCTCCGCGTTCGTGATGAACAACGATCTTCGTCACCCCGCGGTGGTCGCGTCGGACCTCGCGAGCATTGACGTGCTGTCCGGCGGTCGGCTCGACGTGGCGATCGGCGCCGGCTGGAACCGGCCGGAGTACGACGCCATCGGCCTGCGCTTCGACCCGCCGCCGGTGCGCCAAGCACGGCTGGCCGAATCGGTCGCGATCCTCAAGCAAATCTTCGCAGGCGAGCCGTTCAGCTTCACGGGCGAGTACTACACGATCACGGACTATCAACCGGGACCACCTACAGTCCAGCGTCCGCACCCACCGTTGTTCATCGGTGGCGGCAGCCGTCGCACACTCGCGCTGGCCGGACGTGAGGCCGACATCGTCGGACTAGCACCACGAATCTCGTCGAGTGTCACCGTCGACGCTCGGTCGCTGACCCTCGAGGCAGCGCGGGAGAAGATCGAGTGGGTGCGCGAGACCGCGGGTGATCGCTTCGCGTCGTTGACGTTCAACATCTATCCCTCGGTCTGGCCGATCACCATCACGGACAACCTGCGCACTGAGGCACGAAAGGTCGTCGATCATCTGCGCACGCGGTCGGGCGTTGAACTTTCCGAGGACGAGGTCATCGCCTCGCCGCACCTGTTCATCGGATCCATCAACCGCCTGGTCGAGAAGTTTCAGCAGCTCCGCGAAGAACTCGGTATCTCGTCGATCATGCTCGGCGAGATCGACGAGCTCGCTCCTGTCGTCGAGCGGCTCACCGGCACCTAGGAATCGAGGAGTGCGGAGCCGATACGCCTGCCCTGACATTCCGGCACAGTGCGGCAGTGGCATCAGCAGTGCGGCGTACTCAGGGAGATACCTCTCGGCCATCGGGCCGTTCTGTCCGCCACTGATCTTCGCTTTCGTCACCGCTTTTCGCTCAACACGCCGTAGAAGTGGTCGCGAGCACGAAGATCGCCGGCGCCGGCTTGGTGGGTCTTGGCTCCAGTCCTGCTCGTCCTGCCGGGGACTCTTTGTTAAATGGCCCTGCGGTTTGTGCCTATCTCAAGCCTTCTGCACTTCGCACCGGTGGGAACAGCACGCCGTCCCCGTCGGGCTCTGGTGTGCCTCGCGGGCCGGAAGGCGACGGCAGCGATGTGCTCGGTCGTCCTCGAGCAAGTTTGGACGGCCACCAGATGGCATCGCCGATGTCGAGGTTGATCGCCGTGACGAGGACCGAGCGAACCACGAGGGTGTCGAGGAGGACGCCGAGCGCGACTGCGAATCCGATCTCGGTGAAGGTGGTCAACGGAAGCGTTGCCAGTACCGCGAACGTGCCGGCAAGCACCAGACCGGCCGACGTGATGACTCCACCGGTCACTGCCAGGGCGGTCCGTGCCCCGGCTCGGGTTCCGGCCCGCGCCGATTCCTCGCGGACCCGCGTCATGAGGAAGATGTTGTAGTCGATGCCGAGTGCCACTAAGAAGACGAAGACATAGAGCGGCAGCGCGCTTTCGGCTCCGCCGTACCCGAAGACATGCCGGAAGATGACGGCGCTGATGCCCAACGAGGCGGCGAACGACAGCACCACGGTGGCGACGAGGATCAGCGGCGCAAGGAGCGCGCGAAGGAGTACGGCGAGGATCCCGACCACGACGAGCAGGATGATCGGGATCACCAGGTTGCGGTCGTGATGCGCGGCCCGCTCGATGTCGAGGGTGATCGCGCTGTTGCCGCCGACCTGTGCATCCGCCGCCGGCACCGCGTGGACCGCCGCGCGGACCCGGTCGACCGCTGCGTATCCCGCCGAGCTGTCCGGTGCAGATGTCGTGGTCGCCTGGATGAACGCCTGTCCGGACCGGACGACGGGTTCGGAGATCATGGTCAGGCCAGGTACCGAAGCGACCGCCGCGCGCACCTGCGCGCGCTCGGCGGCGTTCGAGATGACGATGATCGGGCTGCCTGCCCCTGCCGGGAAGTGCTGGGCAAGCAGCTGTTCACCGACGACCGCGGCCGGCCGGCTGGTGTACGACTCGGCGTTCGTCAGCCCGTTCGCGTCGAGGTCGACAAGGCCGATGGCCATGACGGCGAGCGCGAGAGCAGTGAACACCCAGACGCGCCGCGGGCGTCGGGCGATTCGGTCGCCCATCCGCGCCCATGCGCCGGTGGGAGTCGGATCGACCGAGCCGAACGAGGGCCGTTTCGGCCAGAACATCCAGCGCCCGAGGATCACGAGAAGTGCGGGGAGCAGGGTCACCATTGCCATCAGTGAAACGACGACGCCGATCGCGGCCACCGGCCCGAGGTCCTTGGTCGAGTTCGTCTCGGCGGCGAGCAAGCAAAGCATGCCGATGCTGACCGTGCTCGCACTCGCGATCAGGGCCGGCCCGGCACGACGCAAGGCAACCGCCATGGCGTCATGGCGATCCTCGTTGCGACGAAGCTCTTCGCGGTAACGGGCGACGAGCAGCAGGGCATAGTCGGTACCGGCGCCGAACACGAGCACCGTCAAGATGCCCGCGCTCTGCGCATTGACCGTAAGGCCGGCGTGCGCGGCCAGCAGATAGATCACCGCCTCGGCAACGGCGAGCGCGACACCCGCGCCGGTGACCGGCAACAGCCAGAGCAGCGGACTCCGATACGTGAGCAGCAAGATCACGGTAACCACAGCAATTGCCGCCCAAAGCAGTGTGCCGTCGATACCGGCGAACGCATCCGAAGAGGCCGCGGCGTAACCCGCGGGTCCGGTGACGTACACCGAGAGGCCGGGGTCACCGCGGGTGATCGTCAACACCTGGTTGACGACGTGGCTCGACCGGTTCCAGCCGTTCGGTCCGAGGTCGTACGGTACGACGACCTCCGCGGCCTGCCGGTCCGCGGACAGGATCGGTCCGGTGACCGGGCCGTCGGTCTTGGCCACCCCCGCAAACCGCGCCGCGTTGGCAGTGATGTGTGCCCGGTCGGTCGCAGTGAGGCCGGTGGTGCGCTCGTACACAACCACTGCGTCGATCAGGTCGGGCGACGAGAACGCAGCCTGTCGGTCCAGCACCTTGGTCGATTCGGCGCTTCCGGGCAGCCAGCTCATGGCTTGGTTGTGCTCGGCTCCACCGAGTCGACCGGCGAGCGGTGCGGCGACGCAAACGAGGCCGACCCAGAACGCAACGACGACAACCTTGCCGCGTCGCCCGACAATCAGCCGAATGATTCGGTCAATCTTCATGGACCAGATCCGTAGTGAAAGCGTGAACAGCCCCGTCACATCGATCCTGGCCGAGCCGCGACACACCGCACCAGGGGCGAAGGTCACCACCCTCGGAGCCGTGCCACCCCATGACTGATGGTGCGGAAGATCACACCTCTCGGAATCAGCCTCGGGACCTTCGTCCCTGCCACTCGCCATGGCAATTCGCGATCATGGAGGGCGAGGAGGCAGCCATGAAGACCGAGAACATGGAGCGGCCTGAACTCCAAACACAACAAGACCAAACGCAACGTGCCGCGGCGATCAAGCGAATCCAGAACAAGCGCGAGCTGGCAACGCATGCCGTGTCCTTCTTCGTCATCAACGCGGTGGTCGTCGTCATCTGGCTCACGACCGGTGGCGGTTACTTCTGGCCAGGCTGGCTGATCGGCCTCTGGGCCGCGGGGTTGGTTCTCCACGCGTGGGACGTGCTCCGGCGGCGCCCGATCACCGATGCCCAGATCGACGCCGAACTGCGACGCATGCAGCACTGAGCGGCGTACCGAAGGCCCTGTTGATCATGGCAAAGGGCGTGCTCAGTGGCGCGATCTAACCGCTTTTCGCCATGATCAACTGTGCGGATGCTGTTGGTAGAGACCGACCAGCAGGCCGTAGCGCGGTTGGTCGGCACCGGCCTCCTGCGCGCCGTTGACGAGCTCCGAGAGGCTGGCGGCGATCACCTCGGCCTGCTTCATCGTGAGGCGCAGGTGCCGCAGCGTCAGCAGGGGCTCGGGTGCCGCGTCGGTGATCTCGGCGGCCACCGCTTGAAGCGCGGCACCGATCGGCGCCGGCTGGTCGTCGGGAATCCTCATGATCGTTGCGACCCGCTGGTAGTAGCGCTCGGTTCCGCCGCGCACGGTCCGAGTCGAAACGGGTACGACGAGGCCGGCGTCGCAGAGTGACTTCAAATGGTGCGCGACGTTGCCCTTATTGGTGCCGACGACACTCGCGAGCTGGCTGATCGTCGCCGGCTCGCTCAGCTCGAACAGCAACCGCTGCCGGGTCGGGTGCGAGAGTGCCTTGAAGTGCTCCGGCGCAGAGAGCTCCATCGGTCCGTCGGGCACGAGATCAAGTGTTAATCTTTCTTGACGCTTTCGCAAGCGGGTGGTTTCCTCGACGCGTGAACCGCACCGAGACGTCCGAGATCATCGACGAGGTGATCCGGCTGATGGACGCGCACTACCTCGACCCCTCGGTCGCCGCCGAGGTCGCCCGAATCCTCCGAGCCCGATCGGCCGACGAGCCCTATCCGCCCGATCCGGCCGCGCTTGCCGACGCCGTGACCACGGATCTCCAGTCGGTCAACGGCGACAAGCACCTCCGGCTGATCTATCACGAGGACGCACTGCCCGAACGTGCGGCTGGCGACGACGCCGAGGAATACGCGGCGATGACGCAGTGGGTCGAGCGGACCTGCGCCGGGATCGCCAAGGTGGAGGCGTTACCGGACAACGTGGGGTACGTCGACATCCATCCAGTCCTGTTTCCGGTCGCGATCGCCGGCAATGCGGTCTCCGCGGCGATGAGCCTGGTCGCGTCCACCGATGCGCTGATCATCGACGTACGACGCTGCCTTGGCGGCGAGCCGGCGATGGTTGCGTGGTTGTGCAGCTACCTCTTCGACCGAGACCCCGTTCAACTGACCGGCCTCCAGGAGCGCGGCACCCTCGCGCAGTCCTGGACCCTTCCGTTCGTCCCGGGCCGAAGGTTCGGCGCGACCAAACCGGTGTACGTGCTGACGAGCGCAACGACGTTCTCCGGCGGAGAGCAGCTGAGCTACGACCTGCAACAGCTCGGCCGCGCCACGATCGTGGGCGAGACGACCCGGGGCGGTGCGCACGCTCGCGAGGGCTTCCGGGTGCACCCACACCTCGAAGTGACGATCTCGGTCGCCCGCGGTCACAACCCGATTTCCGGCGGCAACTGGGAAGGCACCGGCGTCACCCCGGACGTCGCGGTGCCTGCGGACGAGGCATTGGCCCGCGCGCAGTCCCTCGCCCGCGAGCGCCTCGGCGCCGACGTGAGATAGCCGGCTGGCTCAGATGCCCGTCGCGGTCACGAGTCGGGCAGGGCATAGACGTCGAGCGTCGCCGACTCAGGATCCACGTTCGGCGCCCTGACCACGGCGATCTCGCCGTCTCCGATTGCCAGGCCCGTGGTCGTGAAGTGCCACAGCCGAGTGAGGATGTGCCCGCTCGATGCGTCCAGAACCTTCCCGTCGGCGAGGTACAGCACGCCGTCGGCCGCCGATGCGAGCGTCGACGAGTCAGTCGTTTGCCACTCGCTGACACCGGTCGCCTCGAGATAGCCGCAGACCACCGAGGCCCCACACTCGGCGTACACGGTGCGATCGTCGACGGCCAGGACGTTGGTGGCTCCACGGAGTTCGAATCGGGTCGCTCCGGTCGTGGCGTCCACATCACTGATCGGGTCGCCGGCGTCCTGGTCGTTGCGTGCGTAGACGTGCGCGTCGGCCCCGTCGTCGCTGCCGCGGATGACCCGCCAGCTCCCGGGACGCGTCCACGCTCGCGATCCGGAGATCAGGCTGATTCCTTCGAGCGACATTGCACGGGGGTCTTGGCCACAGGCCGAGACGACAACCACGCTTTGTACGACGGCGAACGGCTGGTCCCCGGCGCAATCGTTGTGCTGGGTCCAGAGCAGCTTGCCGGTGAAGACCCGGTAGACCGAGATGACCTGGCCACCGCCCTCGGCCGGCCCGGCTTCGACGAGGAACGGCTTGGACTCCACCATCTCCGTGACCGGACCCAGCGCCCGGCAGCTGCTTGAGGCGCAGGACGCGACTCCCGGGCCGATCGCCCAGACCGGCTTGCCGGTGCTGGTACTGAAGGCGCCCATCACGCCCTCGGCAGCGGGCGCGGACTGACACTCGCGTCCGGCCACAATGACCAATCCCTCGCCGACCGCCATCGACGAGAGGTCGACCGCACCGGCGGGGTTCGGCTCGGCTCGCCAGGCGAGTGCGCCGGTCTGCGCCTTGTACATCGCGACCTGACCGTTCTCGATCGCGAACAGGCGGCCGCTGGTGAAGGCGGGCGAAGCGATCCCCGGGCTGCCCGGACAACCGGACGCATCGGTCGGCGCAGCGAGCAGCTTCCACACCGAGGCGCTGGCAACAGTGTGCGGCGTCAGGGTCGACTCGAGCGGATTGGCGCGGCTGAGCGCCGCATCACCGTCGGTCTGCGCCCACGGAAGTGCGGTCGGGCCGGCTGCGGGCCTCAGCGCCCCCGTGACGTCCAGGAGGCCGAGCGCCACGACCGCCGAAATCACCATGGAGATTCCGACTCCGAGAACGCGCCACGTCAACAACCCGGACCACGCGCGGGGCCGGCCTGGCACCGTGAGCCTCATCAGCAGGCTCGATCACTCGACAACTGCACAGGAACCTGGCCCCCACCCTCGGCGCAGCCGGCACCGTCACCATGGGCGGCGACTTCTCAACGTATCCGCGGACGCAAACTCTCGTCGGTGATTTAACGAACTGTTTGCCGAATTGGCGACGACTACCGCTGGTCAGCGGACGCGGACGCGGACGCGACCGGCGCCGGCTGGTGCATCGTCATCGGCCGCATCACGCGGCTGATGGTCTGGTCTCGGCCGGTGGCCTTGGCGGCGTACAACGCCTCGTCGGCCGCACGGTAGGTGTCGGACGGCGCGCGGCCGACTTCGTGGACCGTGACACCGGCGCTCAAGGTGGCGAGCGGCGCACGAGCCCGCCACGCCGACACCACGCGATCAACCGATGCGTAAACCTGGGTCCGGTCGGGCTGGCGGAGGATCAGCATGAACTCCTCGCCACCCATCCGGGCGACGTCGTCGCCGACCCGGACCTGGGCGCGCAGGAACTCACCGAGCTCCTGGAGCACCTGATCGCCGCGCGCATGACCGAACCGGTCGTTGACCACCTTGAAGTGGTCGAGATCGAGCAGCGCGAGCGCATCGCCAGGCTGAAGACGGTCGAGCATCTGGTTGCCGAATCGGCGGTTGCCGAGCCCGGTCAGGTCGTCGGTGAGGTTCGCCTTCGCGAGCGCATCGACCGCGCGTTGCTGCTCACGTGCCACCTTGTGCGTCGCGTCGATGTTGGCGGCGATCACCTCCCCGGCCAGCACAGCGACCGGCAGGATCAGCACCACCGAGCCGATCGAGCCCGACGCCTGCGGTGCGCCGAACGCATACGGAACGAGGTACGCCGCAACCGCGAACGGCGACAGCGCGAGGCAAGTGCCGCGCCGATGCCAGGAGCCCACCCACAGGAAGATCAGCACGAACCAGATCCCCAGCGTCGGCACCGGCAACGCACCGACCACGTTCTCGAGGGCGATCGCGGCCATGCCCAACAGCGCCAGCAGCAGCGACCGGAATCCGGTCAGCCGGTTCGCCAGCCGGGTGAAGCAGAGCAACCCGATCAACAGGTTGGCCGAGTCCAGCAGCTTGCTGCCCTGACCGACCGCGGCCGGCATGAAGTCGGTGATCAAGCCGAGAGCGCCGGCCACGACGAACAGCACCGCGGCCTGCCGGACGGCGCGATGGTCGGACGAGCGCGCAACGTCATTGCGGCGCCGCATCCACTGGAGCGTCACCGAAGGATCATCGGCAGTTCGCGTCGGTGACCTAACGCCGGCACCGGCGCAAGCGCGCCGGCACGGTTAGGCCGAACGACGTAGTGCGCTCACGCGCGGCGTCCGGTCAACACGTGCGCGACGCCGACGATCAACGCGAGGATCAACCCGAGCCACAGCACGTGTGCGGCAAACCCCAGGCCGGCGAACAGGACAAGCAGAACGATTGCGACGATCAAGAGCATGGCGGTCTCCTCAGAGTCGGAGCCGAAGGCCATGGATGGATCAACGGATGTGGCGCGGCTCAGCTGCTGGGCGTCGGAAGCCTGCAATGGACCTTCGGGTTGGCGCCGACGTAGTTCAGCGGGCCGGCGACGATCGTGACGGCCGTCGTGCCGTCCTTGGCGCAGTTGGTCGCCTTGCCGCTGTAGTAGTGACGCTCACCGGCCGCCAGCGCTCCGATGACGAGCCAGACGATCACGAGCATTCCGAGCAGCCGGAACATGGCAAACCTCCCTATCGCGGCGTGCGGCGGCACGGCTGTGCGACAACGCAGCACACCCGAGGTGTTGAGTCGGCCGACGTGGCGACGTCGACGAAACGTGTCAGCGCAGAACGTCGATGCCGAGCACGCAGATCGGCACCGCTTGCATAACCACGTCATACCCCGTCGTGACGATCATCAAGCCTCGGCGCGCGCCTCAATCCCGGACCTGCGCACGTTGTCGTGGTGACGTCGGGGCGCCCGCACGATCATCAAGCCCAGCGCCGCGATCGCAAGCAGCGCCGGAGTGACGAGCACGCGCCAGCTTGACTGCGGACTCGCCGCGGCTTGCGCCGTACTCAACGTCGAGGGGTGGCTGGAGTCGGTCACCCCGGCGATCGTCGTACCGGGCGGATAACGACGGCCGGTGCCACCGATCACATCGTCATGTGTGGTGCCGTTGAGGCGGAAGGTGCCGTGGCACCGATACCCGGCCACCGTGATGCCGGTGCCGGACGCCATGCCCAGGCAACGGGTGACCATCACGGACACCGCGACCCCGTGCTGCTGCAAGCGGTCGGTCCGAATGATCTGGCCGACCGCTCCCACGCCCAGCACCACCGCGAGCAACGCCAGCGCACCGATGCAGCCGATGCTGACGACGCGAGCGACGTGACCCGTCTCGACGTCCGCGCCGGCCCCACCGCGGATGTAGCCGCCGCGCGGGACACCCGCGAAGTCAGAGGGCGTCAGACCCGCGCTCCCCGGTACGGACCCGGACCACGTCCTCGACCGCCACGGACCACACCTTGCCGTCACCGATCGCGCCGGTCTGGGCGTTGTCGACGATCGCTGCGATGACCGCCGCCGCGTCGCCGTCGTCGACCAGGACTTCGATCCGGACCTTGGGGATGAGGTCGACGGTGTATTCGGCGCCGCGATAGACCTCCGTGTGGCCCTTCTGCCGGCCGTAACCCTTCACCTCGGTGACGGTGAGACCGTTCGTCCCGGCCTCGGCCAGCGCGGTGCGCACTTCCTCGAGCTTGAACGGTTTGATGACCGCGGTCACGAGTCTCATCAGGCGCCGCCCGCTGCCCGTCGCGCCTGCCACGCCGCGTCGTCGTCACGGACGTGTCGTCGCCACAGCCACATCGAGATCGCGAACCAGCCGGCCGTGATCACCCCCCACGACGCGGCGTAGAACGTCAGGCCGCCGCTCAGGAAGGTCAGGCACAACCCGAATGCGACCAGCGACATGAAGAAGAACCCGCGCCACACCCACGGTGACTGGACCGACCGGCTGCCGTCGGGCATCCGAAGCCAGGCGTTGTTCTGAGCTGATGTCATCGTCGATCCAATCGTGGTCAGCCCCGTCGATCGGGACCGAGAGCGGAAGCGAGAAGTTGCGCCCGACGCCCGTGGGCTCGCGCTAGGCATGGGCGACACCGACCGGCACCATTCCCTCGTCGGAGGGATAGGCCTCTTCACCGTGTACGGCGAGGTCGCCCACTTCGAGCTCCTCGTCGGTCATTCGCAGCGAGGTGAACAGGCTGATGACCTTCAGGATGATGAAGGTGACCAGGGCGTCCCACACGATGATTGTGACGGCGGCGAAGAATTGCAGGAAGAACAGGTGTCGATTGCCGTACAGCCATCCGGTCACGGCGAACGGCGAACCACTCGTCGTCTTCGGATAGACCACGACACTCGGGTCGGCGAAGATGCCGACCAGCAACCCGCCGCATAGACCCGCGATCCCGTGGGTGTAGACGACACCCATCGCATCGTCGACATGCCGGAGCACGATCGGCTGGAGATAGGTCCAGGCGAACCACACGATCACGGACGCGATCGCCGCCGAGAGCATGGCCCCGAGGCCGTTGACATACCCGGCACCCGGCGTGATCGCCACCAACCCGACGATCATGCCGTTGATCGCACCGAGCAGTGTCGGTCTCTTGTCCTTGCTCAAGAACATGTCGCACAGGACCCAGGTCAGCAATGCCGAGACCGTCGCGAGGTTGGTGTTGACGACCGCGGCCGCCGCATCGGCGCTCGCGAAGTACGGGTCACCGCCGTTGAACCCGTTCCAGCCCAACCAGATGATGCCGGCGCCGATCGTGATGAGCGGCAGGCTATGTGGAAGGAATCGCTGTCGGTCGCGGGCCAGCCGAGGGCCGATCACCCAGGCCGCGACGAAGCCGCTCGTCCCGGCGGCAAGGTGGATCACGTAGCCGCCGGAGTAGTCGACCGCACCTTCGTGGCTCCAGTAGCCCCCACCCCACAGCAACATTGCGTTGACGGCGTACACGAAGGTGGTCCACAGCGGGACAAAGATCATCCACACCTTGACCTTGATCCGGCCGAGGACACTGCCCAGGAACAGCAGCGGCGTGATCGCCGCGAACACGAACTGGAAGTAGAACAACGCGGTCGACGACTGGGTCAACGGCAGGAACGTGCCGATCGGCAGGCTCGCCTGTTTGACCTCGTCGCTCCCGTTGAGCGACGTCTCGGGGTGACCGACGAAGTTGTAGAAGAAGTTCTTGAAGAAGTTGCTGCCGTATGTGTAGTGATACGTGTTCGCGCTGCCGCCGCCGAGCGGCGACCCGAAGCCCATCTTGTAGGCCCACAACACCCACACGACGAGTACGGCGGAAAAGCCAGTGAAGCACATGAACATCGTGTTCACGGCCCACTTCTTCGGCACCAGCCCGCCGTAGAGACAGGCCAAACCCGGCAGGCTCATCAACCCGACGAACGTCGCCGCCGTGAGCTGCCAGGAGTTGCTCCCGGTGTCCAGCCAGGACGGTTGGCAGGCCGCCGGAGCGGCGGTCGCCGTACAGGCGTTGGCGGCCGAGTGCAGCGTTGTAGCAAGTTCGACGATCAACAAGCCCCCTCAACCAGGAGTCACCCGCACTGGCGCAGCGCCAGGCTTCATCTCGAGGGGCAACGTAGGAACGCCATGTTTCGCATCGTTCGCCGTACTGTTGCGCGCGGGTTAACTCGCACCCGCCGACGCCCAGTTCCCAAGCAATGTCACATCGCCCAGCGATATCCGGGGGTGATGTCACATTGCCCTCACGAAGTGGGGGGCAATGTGACATTGCTTGGGAAGGGGCTAGCCGGTGAGGGGCGCGCTGACCCGCAGGCGGCGTAAGCACCAAGCGGCCGGCGCCAGCGGGAGCCAGACGTTGCAGACCCGGTAGGCGAACACCGCGATCACGGCGGCCGCGAGCGGCACCGTCATCCAGTGCATCGCGAACGGCATCAACGCCTCCGCCGCGCCGGCCCCGGCGAACGGCAGGCTCCGCCTGGTCAGCGCGTACCCGGTCGCGTAGCCGACCACCAGGACCTCGACCGGGACAGGATGCTGCACGACCGCGAGACAGGCACCCAAGGCAGCGATGTCCGCGGCCCAGTAGACCGCCATCCCGCCGGCCGCGAGCAGCCCGTCCCGGGAGGTGACGACGACCCGGACCATGGCGGCCACCGCGTCAAGGCTTCGACGTACCGCGACCCACAGCCAGCCCGTCATGGGCAACCACCGCCGTACGACGAACAGCAGGCCGACGATGAGGGCTCCGACCGGTACGCCGAGCAACCACGACAGCACCACGCCGCCCCGGGCCGGGAAGTTCTCGACGAACAGGACGACCGCACAGATGAAGGCGGCGGGCGCCAGAAGGCCGTACTCGAGCATGCCCAGCGTCAGCACCCGGCCGCGGGCCGCGCGCTCGGACAGGCCGTGCTCGCGCCAAAGCCCTTGGTCGAGGGTGAAGCCGGCCCGCGGGGTCAACATCCCGAAGCCGGCCAGCACCGACACTCCGAGCCGACCGATCGAGACGGACGGGCCGCCGCGACTGCGAAGCACCTCCCGGTAGGCCAGCGTGTAGCCGAGGTGGCTGACCGCCACACAGCCGATCGCGACCGGCAGCCACACCCAGTCGGCCGCGGAGGCGAGCTGGGACATGGCGCCGAAACCGGCTACCCAGCCGACCCCGGCAAACGCTCCGGCGGCGAG